>Ga0111190_1039_pt1 | contig 14449 bp, 12 predicted proteins | sample DeeMarSWOR324_28_FD_80244 | JGI IMG/M metagenome (GOLD analysis project Ga0111190, IMG submission 80244) | Planctomycetes bacterium SM23_65
CCGGGCAGTTCGAACTGCGCGGGGTTCCGGGGAACAGCGACGACAACGGTCGGCTCGACCTCGACCAGCTCACGTCACGCGTCGATTTCTACGACGGCTCGGGTGTCGTCGCACCCTCCACCGCCTTCTCGAACCGATTGAAGCTGACGCCGCCCAGCTTCGTCGTGGCGCCGAAGCCCTGAACCGGAGGGACCCATGCGCGTCATCGGGATTGATCCTGGAACGCTGGTCTGCGGATATGGCATCGTGGACGCCGAGGGTTCGCGGATGAAGGCGGTCCACTTCGGTGCGGTCCGCGTCAAGGGCGGGATGACTTTCGCCGAGCGACTCGTCCATATCCACAACGGGTTGTCTGAGGTTATCCGCGAGCATAAGCCCGAGGTCGCCGCGGTCGAGCGGCTGTTCGTGGGCAAAAACGTCAGGAGTGCGATGCGTACCGGTGAAGGTCGCGGCATCGCGGTTTTGACCGCGGCGATCGAGGGACTTCCCGTCTACGAGTACACACCCGCCGAGGTGAAAAAAGGCGTCGTCGGCGTCGGCCGGGCGCACAAGACACAGGTCCAGGAGATGGTTCGCATCATCCTTGGCCTGGAGAAGGTTCCGCGCCCGCAGGACGCGGCCGACGCCCTCGCCATCGCGATCTGTCACTGTCAGCGGCTCGCGCTGTGAAGAAAAGGGGGTGCGGCCATGGGTGTGGTGATGTTTGTCCGCGAGAATTACGTCTGGATCTTAGCCGCCGTCGGCGCGGCTCTCGTGCTCTGGCTCGTGCTGCGTCGATTGCGCGGCGGCCAGTGAGGGGAGAGTAGCATGATGGCCTTTACAGTGGGGCCGTGGGAAGTAATCATCGCCTTCGTGGTCGTCGGGCTGGTCCTGGTTTTCGTGATCCTGAGAAGGTGACGGCGCCGACCTGCGCCAGGTTCGGAACTCCTGTGGGGTCTCTGATGCGGAGAGTGTCTTGTGGGTTACTGGTTCTGTGCGGATTTGCCGCGCTTGCAGCGCGGGCGCTGGCGGCGACCGATGCAGCGGCCGAGCGCAAGGAAGCGTTGGACAAGGCCCTGGCCGAGATGCGCAAGGAGCTGGGCCCGAGCTTCCGTTACCAGGCGGTCCGCTGCTTTGCGGCTGCGAGCGATGGCCATCCCCTCCGGTTCGCGCGCGTCTGCCAGCATACCCTCGGGTCGTGTTACGACGCCTACCAGAAGCAATTTTTCAGAAAAGAGCCCAAGCACGTCTATCGCGTTTACCTCTTCAAGAACGATGCGTCCTTCCGCTCGCACGCCAAGAAACTCTTCGGCCGGGTCCCCGACACGCCCTTCGGCTATTACCTGCACAAGCATCGTGCACTCGTGATGAACATCGCCACCGGGGGCGGCACGCTCGTCCACGAGATGTTCCACGCCCTGGTGGACGAGGATTTCCCGGACATCCCGTTGTGGGCCAACGAGGGCATCGCGTCGCTCTTCGAGCAGTGTCAGGTGACGGAGAGCGGGCTCGTGGGACTGGTCAACTGGCGGCTGCCCATCGTGCAGCGGGCCATCCGCGAGAACAAACTCCCGCCGCTCAGAAAGATGATGACGATGAAAGACCTGGAGTTCTACCGCTCGGGCGGCGGCAACTACGCCGCGGCGCGATACTTCATGTTGTATCTCCAGAAGGAGGGCGTCCTGGTCACGTTCTACAAGACGTTCCGCGACAACTTCAAGCGCGACGGGACCGGGGTGGAGTTCGTCGAGAAGGTCCTCGGGCGGAAGCTCGAAGAGGTGGAGCCCGAGTGGCGAAAATGGGTGATGAGTCTGAAGCGATGAAGGTCGTTCTTCACACCTAACCCCCGCCCGTGTAAGGACTTGGGCCACTCGGGAAGTCGTGCGCCCCAATGGCGCGATCGGACGCTGGCCGTAAGCCCCGACTCTTGCCCTTTGTCGTCCTGCGAGGCGGCATGTCGGGATTCATCAACGGGTCAGCGGCACCGCGGCTCCTGCTTCACCGCTTTCTTGGCCGCACCCGCGACATTTTCCCAGCATTTTTCCGGCTTAGCCCTTGACGCACGGCAAGGAGGACATAGAATCGGTCGCCTATAGGGTCTGGTCTATTATTGGAGGATATCCTATGATCGACCTCGATGAATGTCCGTGCTCGGGGAAAACCCTGAGCAAGCTGCTTCAACCCGCCGTGATGACGATCCTGGCCGCGGGTGAGCTGCATGGCTACAAGATCGTCGGGCGCCTCGCGGAGACGCCGACGCTGGCTGGCGACCGCCCCGATCCTACCGGGGTCTACCGCCTCCTCCACGCCATGCAGGAAAGGGGGCTGGTCGTCTCCTCGTGGGACACCTCGGGCGCGGGGCCGGCGAAGAAGACCTACCAACTGACCCGCACCGGACGCAGGTGCCTTGCCCGCTGGATAACCTCCCTCGCGGAGTACCACAAGGCCATCGGCGAGCTGCTCGCCAGTGCCAAGAGGGCCTCGGCAGAACTGAAGAAGCTTCGCAGAGCAGCACCATGAACCTGGAAGGGAAGATCGCGATCCTCCCCTGCACCGGGGTGGGGCAGGTGGTGGGTACCATATCAGTGCCCCACAAGGAGGCGCACTACACGAAGGACGTGTAGTCCGGGCCCCTTGTGGCCCGGCAATCCGTCGATGATGCGTTCAACCTGCTGACGTTCCCGTGGACGCCGCAAGATCGCCGACATTAGTCGGCTCGCGGCAGGCGGACATCGTAAGGAGAAGTGGAGATGAGATTGGACCCCGCGGTGGAATCCATTCTGGACAAAACCCTGGCGGGAGAGGAGATCGCTCGCGGCGACGCTGTGGAGCTGATGGGGATCGACGAGAACTCCAACGAGATGTACGCCCTCGCATCGACGGCAAACACCCTCACCAGACGGCGCTTTGATGACCGGGGCGAGGTGTACGCCCAGGTGGGCATAAACCTGTGGCCCTGTCCCAAGAGCTGCCGGTTCTGCTCGTTCGGGGAGGAGTGGAATCTGATCGGATCACGCACGGAGTTCCGCCTTGACGAGGTGGTTCTCAGGGCGAAGGCCTTTGAGGACGCCGGGGCCAACGCCATCTTCCTGATGACCACCGCGGACTATCCGTTTCACCGCTACCTCGAGATCGCAAGGGCTGTGCGGGAGGCCCTCTCGCCGGATATGCCGATGGTTGCCAACGTGGGTGACTTCGGCCCCGAAGAGGCCGGTCAACTGGTGGACACGGGGTTTCAGGGCGTATACCACGTGCATCGGCTGCGTGAAGGGAGTGATACCGAGATCGCCCCCGACGACCGATTGAGGACACTCGCGGCCATACGGGATTCTGATCTGGAGCTCGGGTACTGTGTCGAGCCCATCGGGCCGGAGCACTCTGCCGAGGAGTTGGTCGAGGAGATGTTCCGCGGAAGACGGTATGCTGCCGTCAACCACGCCTCCATGTGGCGGGTTCCGGTTGCGGGGGGGCCGCTCGCAGAGCTGGGAAAGATATCCCAGTGGACCCTGGCCAAGGCGGTCGCCGTCACCAGGATCGTCGTCGGAGACTCGATCCGCGCCATGGGTGTGCACGAAGCAAGGATACTGCCCCTGAGGACAGGGGCCAATCAGATCTATGCCGAGACCGGCCCCAACCCCAGGGATACGGCGGAGGACACGTCCAGAGGCATAGGGATGTCCGTGGAGGCGTGCAGGAACTTGCTGAGGGAAGCGGGCTACACTCCCCTGGATGGCCCGACCCGGGTGTTCCGACATGAGCGGTGACTGAGGAATGAGGACAGTCCACTTTTTCTGGCCGCGTTGTATGCGGTGGCGGCCACAGGAGCCGGAAAAGCAGAAGGCCCCCATGTCTTCGAACGTCGCGAGCATTTTGGGTGCGGTGATCTCCCGGCCGAAAGGAGAAGAAAGGAAAGCGGAATGGCAGAGGGGGCGGTACTCGAGACCCGGCGTCGGTCGATTGTGAAGTCGCTCACATGGCGGGTCATTGGGATCGTCTGGACGTGGGCTGGGGCGTTCGCGATCCTGCTGCTGGTCCCCGACGCGCGACAGCACGCCGCGTGGGTGGCGACGCTCATTGTCGTCTATCACCACTCCACCCGCATGGTCATGTACTACTTCTACGAGCGGATATGGACCTCGGTGAAGTGGGGTCGCGCGGGCGACGCGTCCAAGAGCGGACGGATGACCCTCCGCGAGGCGCTTATCTGGACCTTGGCCATCCTCGCGGTGCTGGTCGGCATTTTCGCCGCTATTATCTACATAGGTCCGATGATGAAGCCCGGGTAACGGCAACGCCTCGTCGCAAAATGCAGGCGCAACACCGGTGGACGGCGGCCGGGTGCCTCACTTGCTGGAGACCTCCTCGAAGATTTGGAGCAGCCTGCGTGCGGTCTTGTCCCAGCCGAAGCCTTCCGCTCTTTTCCGTCCCTTCCGCGCGAGAGATCGTCGTAACTCGTTGTCCGTCAAGATGTTGTGAATTCCCTCCGCGATTGCCGCCGCGTCGGTGGGGTCCACGAAGCAGGCGGCGTCGGCACAGGTCTCGCGCAGCGCTTCGATGTCTGAGGCCACCACCGGACAGCCGCAGCCGAAAGCTTCCAAAACGGGCAGCCCGAACCCCTCGTAGAGCGAAGGAAAGACGAACGCAGTCGCCGCGTTGTAAGCGAGCGCAAGGTCGTCGGTGGAGAGGTATCCGAGGAACCGGACCTCACCGGCCATCGCGCTTGTCCGTCGCATCGTGGCTTCGCTGCGCCAGCCCCCGGTCAGCACGAGCTTGCACTCGGCCCGGAGGTGGCGGGGCAGCCGCGCGTAGGCATGGAGCAGCCGGTCGATGTTCTTGCGCGGCTCGATCGGGCCGACCGAGAGCAGGAATTTCTCCGGCAGCTCGTGTGCGCGGCGGAAGCGTTCCACGTCCTCCCGGTCACGCGGCCTGAAGACCCTCCTGTCGTATCCGAGAGGAACCGTCCTGATGCGGCTGCTGTCGGTCTTCACGAGCTTCAGGAGTTCGCGTCTGGTGAAGTCCGAATCGGTGGCGATCATGTCCGCACGGCCGATGCGCGTGAGGAAATGTTTTCGGAAGTACTCGACGCGGTCCTTCGGGTGCCATTCGGGGTGGTGGATGAAGGACAGGTCGTGGACGGTGACGACAAGTGACCTTGTGCGTATACCGAGCGGGACGTAGTTGGGCTCGTAGTAGAGGTCGAAGCGTCGGCTGCGCGCGGCCGCTCGATGCCAGGTCTCGGCGGACCTCCTGACGACCGCCCGGACGGGCGGGTGCCCCTCCAGGAACCGCCTCGCCCGGTGCAGGAAGCTTATGCCGGGCCCCGGCGCTTCGTCGGCCGGCAGTGTCGGGCAGACAAGGCGGTCCGAGAAGCAGCCGTAGTAGAACGTGTAGTCGTTTTTGGTGTCCGTATCGAGCAGTTCCCGCGCCGTGTGGTAGATGCAGTTCCCCACGCCGGTCAGAGGCGAGAGCAGCGGGATGGTGTTGATGACGATGTTCACACCGTCCGATTTCCGGCGCGGTGTAGGTCTTGCCATTCCCCGTCACAGCAGCCCTGAGATGAGCTCAAGTCGTCTGCGGTAGCGTTGGCCGACGGACTTGTAAGAGAATTCGGTGCGGATGGTGATCTTGCCCGCCTTGGCGATTCTCTTCCGGAAGGCGGTGTCGCTGACCAGTTTCTTCATGTACCACGCGGCGTGCTCACGGTCGGGCTCGGCCCAGTGCTGTCCCTTCCTGTAGGGCCCGTGGTCGCGTTTCAGTTCGACCAGGGCGTAATCGACCGGGCACGAGTTCCGCTCGTTCATGAAATCGACGTTCCCCGACCAGTTGGTGCCGATGACGGGTTTTCCGAGGTACATCGATTCGGCCAGCGGGAGTCCGAAGCCTTCCGAGCGGTGCAGCGACACGAAGCAATCGCAGAGTGCCTCGAGGTTATAAACCTCCTGCCGGGTGAGTGTCCTGTTGATGACGACGACGCCGGGCATGCCGGAAAGACGCTCCTCCAGCTCGGCCCATTCCTCCGGGTAGGAATCGGTGTTCATGGTCTTGAGGACGAGCGCCACGTCGCGCGGTCTCGGGAAGGCCTTGCGGAAGGCCTCGACGGCGGCTTGAGGGTTCTTCCTGGTCTGCGAGGAGTGCATGTCGTACATCACGAGGAAGAGGAATTTCGTCGTCGGGAGCTTCATGCTGCTGCGGGTGAGATCTGCGGGCACCGGGAAGCCCACGGCGTGGGGCATCCTGACCACGGGAACGGGGGACTTCTCGCTGACCGTGTTCATCACGAACCGGGAAGGTACCCATACCTCGTCCAGGAGAGCGAAATTGGGCGTCCACTCCTCAGGGAGCTCGGGCAGCTCCCAGTGCCAGAACCCGACGTTGTAGTGCTTGTCGAAGAACGCCCTGCCCAGGAGGGAGAACGCGAGCGGAATCTGCTCGATGCTTATATGGAGGACGTTCACGGGATGGGGGTTGTGGTTCGAGATGGCGTGGGCGAGTCGGGTGTCCGCGGCGCGGCTTTCGCATCCGACGTTGAAGTCCACGAGCGAATACTCGATGGAGGCGGCCTCGGCCGAAGCGGCACACAGTCTCGCCGATTCCCCCAGCCCGAGTTCGGACCGGAGGTACCCGACGATGTTGATGCCCGGTTGGCCAGGCCGGGCGTCGGCCTCCGGCATGAACGGGTCGCCGCGTCGGGTGAAATCGAGGATGACGGTGTCGTTCAACGCCACGCGGGCGATCCTGAGGGCAAGCTTTCTGGCGTCTCCCCCGATGCCGATCTGGGCCGGGACGAACCCCTGACTGGCATCGAAGGCCAGTGCGACCGCCTTGGACGACGGACACTCCGGGAACCGCAGCGTCTTCTCGAACGGACCGTGCCATCGCAGTCGCAGCACGCCGATCGATCTTCCATCTACGGAGACGCGGACGGCGGTCTCGGGGGACCCGCCCGCGCGTCGGTGACACTCCAGGTCATACTCTCCCGAGATCCGGAGCGTTCCGGGTTCGGGATGGAGGATTCGGACGCTGGCGGCCGTTCCCATCCAGGCCATCCTGACGCCGTCGGCGTTCGGCTCGGGGTCAAAAAACCCCACGTGCTGAGCGTCCCCCAAGGAGGGGCGGTAGACAGTGGGGGAGGGTTCCGGAGGGGCGGGAATCTGACGGCGCGGGGCGGTTGCCCACACCCTCAGGGTCTTAAAGACGCGCCTTACCGGGAGCGGCAGCAGTTCGCCGAGACCTGGAGGCGGAGCGAGGCGCCGTGATCTGCCAATGGCTTTGCGGCCGGCGGGGTGTCTGGCGGGACGCCGCGGGGCTCCGGCGCCGGCCCGTCCGGGCTTGCGGACCCCCGCCTGCTCGGCGATGACTTTCAGCCGGTTGCGGTACATTTTCCCGACCGCCTCGTGGGAAAACTCGCTCCGGATGGTTTCCCGTCCCGCCTTCGCGATTCGCTTGCGGAAATCCGCATCCTGGACAAGCTTCTTCATGTACCACGCCGCGTGCTCACGGTCGGGCTCGGCCCAATGCTGTCCGCGCTTGTAGGGACCGATGTCCGACTTCAGTTTGACCAGTTCATAGTCCACCGGGCACGAGTTCCTGTCGTTCATGAAATCGACGTTCCCCGACCAGTTGGTGCCGATGACGGGCTTGCCGAGATACATCGATTCGGCCAGTCCCAGCCCGAAGCCTTCCGAGCGGTGGAGCGAGAGGAAACCGTCGCAGAGTGCTTCGAGGTTGTAGACCTCCTGTCGGGTGAGCGTTTCGTTGATGACGATGATGCCGGGCATGCCGGAGAGCTTCTTCTCGAGTTGTGTCCACTCATCCGGGTAGGAATCGGTGTTCATGGTTTTGATGACGAGTGCGACGTTTTTGGGCTCGCCGAAGGCGCGGCGGAAGGCGTCGACGGCGGCCTGCGGGTTCTTTCTGCTCTGGAAGGAGTGCATGTCGTACATGACGAGGAAGAGGAATTTCCTCGCCGGGAGCTTCATGCTGGTGCGGCGGAGACGGGCGGGGACGGAAAACCCGACGCTCCGCGGCATTCTTACCACCGGAAGGGGCGATTTGGCGCTGACCGCATCCACCACGAACTGTGAAATGCCCCATACCTCCTGGAGGCAGTTGAAGCTGGAGAGCCACTCGTCGGGAAACTCCGGCAGCTCCCACGACCAGTACCCGATGTTGTAATGGTTGTCGAAGAACTCCCTGCCCAGGTGCCGGAACGCGTTGGGCATCTGATCGGCGTTGACGTGGAAAAGGTTGACCGGATGCGGGTTCTCGTTGGAGATCATATGAGCGAGTCTGTTGTCGTCGGCCCGCCCGCGGGATCCGACGGTGACCTCAACCAGAGCGTAGTCGATGGAGACGGCTTCGCAAGCCGCGGCACACAGACGCGGGACTTCTCCCACCCCGTGTTCCGCCCGCAGGTATCCGATGATATTGATCGCGGGCGCTGCCTCTTTGAAGGCGGCACCGGGCAGGAACGGTTTGGGGAGCGCAGGGGCCTCGGGCCGGAGCGCGCCGACGGTGGCTTCCAGCAGGGCCCTGATGCGGTGTCGGGTACGTTTCGGCACCAGTCTGGCGGCGCGACGCGTCGCGTGCTGCAGTCCGGACATCGCGCGGACCCCTGGGATCAGCAGCTGCTTGAGCCAGTGTTTCGCACCGCGCGGCAGGGCCAAGCCTGCGAGGCGCGTGAGCCCGGATGCGCCGCTCGGCACGAGTCGTCCGGGGGACCTGTGTCTCTTCTTTCGGCTTTCCGCGCCGCGCTCCTTTTGAAGCGACCGACGAACGGGGGCGACGCAGCAGTCGGGAAGGTCCAACCCCTGGGCGATCCCTTCGGTGAACCAGTAGGCGTAATCCCACGCTGCGTCGCCTTCGATAGCCGGGAAGTACTCCTGGAGGTCCTGGCGGTATTCCCAGACGGCCCGCATGAGCAGCGTGATGAGCGGCCCGCGCCGATCGGCGCCCGCCCAGGGCCGGTGGAAGTAGTCGTGACCGAGCGCGAAGGGATCGCGCGAGCTCCGTCGGCGCGACTCGATGTGCCTGCGGTAATAGTACCGCATGCAGTCAAGGATGGGGGTGCCGTCGGTGAACCGCTCGAAGGCGTAGGGCCACGTGCGGCACCTCTCGAGCCCGTTCTCGATGACGGTCTTGGAGTAGGACCGGACGAGCTGTTTTGCGGCGCCGAGGTTCCGCAGCCGGAAGCGGTCCTGGTGCTTGGAGAACGGCTTCGGGGCCGGCGGGTCGAGCCCGCTGAAGTGGAAAAAGACCAGTCGCTGCCCGTTGACGTAGAAGTTGCCCTCCCGGCGGGTGACCTTGCGGTGTCTCAGGTTCCAGTAGGCGACGTTGTAACCGTCGTGGCGGAGGATGACGACGCCGCCGAACATCCCGGGGACGAGGTCGATCCACTTCTGGTCCACGAACAGTCCGCCCTCGAAGTCGATCGCACAGTTGAACTCGACCTTCTCCTGCCACCATTTCAGGAACGGCGACAGGTTCTCGCGGCTGCGGAGTGCGACGAAGCCCAAATTGTAGGCCCCGGCCTTCAGGATGTCGTGTTCGGTGGGTTCCGCGTCGTCGTCCAGTCGGCCGGTGAGGTGTGGCGTCAAGACGAGGAAGCTGCCCGTCTCCAGTGCCTCTTCCACGTCGCGCATGGGGGCGTAGACGTAGACGTCGGGGTCGAGGTAAACCACCTGGTCGTACTTTTTCACCTCGAAGAGCCATTCGAGAAACCAGGGCTTGACCGCGGTGTTGAGTTCGAGGATGGTGTAGCGGAAGCAGAACGCCCGTGGGTTCGGCAGGGGAAGCGAGGCGAGCTCGACGACGTTGAACGGTTCCTTCGACACGTCGAAGACGTCGTTGTTCTCGTCGCACAGCAGCAGGTACCGGTCCCAGTCCGGCTCCGCTTCGCGCAGCGAGTCCATCAGCGTGCGTGCGAAGTGGAGGTAGTTGTTCGAGCAGATGGTGCAGACTGCTTTCTTACGATAGCTCAACGCTACGTCTCCCAGCGCCGCTCCTACAGGTTCTGACTTCTCAGGTGCTCTTTGTAGGTGGAGATGACCTCGCGCGGCTCGCCCAGTTCGACCAGGCGTCCCGATTCGAGGAACGCCACGCGGTTGCAGATGCTTTCGACGTCGGCCAGGTTGTGACTGACGAACACCATGGTCGTCCCGTTAGAGCGGAAGTCCTCCATCCTGGCGAGACACTTCCGCTGGAAAGCCAGGTCTCCCACCGCCAGCACCTCGTCCACCAGAAGGATATCGGGTTCGAGGTGCACCGCGACGGAAAAACCGAGTCGGGCGACCATGCCTGCCGAGTAAACCCGGACGGGCCTGTGGACGAAGTCCCCCAGCTCCGAGAAGGCGATGATCTCGTCCATGCGCTCTTCGACTTCACCGCGTGTCATGCCCAGGAGCACCCCGTTCAGCACGATGTTCTCCCGGCCGGTCAGCTCGAAGTGAAACCCCGCTCCCAGCTCCAGGAGCGGACAGATTCGACCGTGGGTTTCGAGGTGTCCCGAGGTGGGTCGGAGCACCCCGGCGATGAGTCCCAACGTGGTGCTCTTCCCGGAGCCGTTCCGCCCGATGATCCCGAGACACTCGCCCTTTTCGACCTCGAACGAGACGTCTGTGAGGGCGCGGAAGGGGTTGTGTCGTCCGAGTTCCCGGAGGCAGCTCGGCAGGTGCAGGAGGAGGTTTTTCACCCCGAAGGCGCCGACCCTCGCGAGGTGGTAGTCCTTCGTCACGTGCTTCAGCCGGATGGTCACGTTCTCAGACAATCTCGGCGAACCTCCACTCCTTGGCCCGGTAGAGGGCATAGCCGGCGACGAAACTCAGGAGGGCAAAGCCCGCAGCGGCGGCGAGCATGTCGCCCCTCATGGTTCCGTGTAGCAGCACGTCACGCCAGCATGCGATCAGCGACGCCATCGGGTTCGCGAAAAGCGCCCATTCGTGCCCCGACTCCACCAGGAGCGTGCGAGGATAGATCACCGGGGTCAGGTAGAACCAGAGCATGGTGAGGATCTCCGTCAAGCGCTCGAGGTCCCGGAAGAACAGGTTCGACGTCGCCACGACCAGCGCGAGTCCCTGCGTGATCAGGAACTGCACCCCCACCAGCAGCGGAATCTGCCAGAGCCAGTGCACCGAAGGGAGCCCGGTCGGCGCGTACCCGGCCGGGGGGTAGTAGTGATAGTAGAGCATGAACAGGACGATGACGGGGATCGAGATGACGAAGTGGAGCAGGTGACTCAGGACGCCCGAGAGGACCAGGAAGTCCCGGGGAAACCGGACCTTCTTGATGAGCGTGCTGTTACCGAGGAAGAAGAAGTTGGCCGCGTTCACCGAGTTGGCAAACCACTGCCACGGAAAGAGCGCCGTGATGAGGAAGAGCGGGTAGGGGGCCTCGGTCTTGACGCGCATGAGCACCTTGAAGATGAGGAAAAAGACCGCCGCGAAAAGCAGCGGGTGCACCAGGGACCACGCATACCCCAAGAGCGTGCTCTTGTAGCGGACCTTGAACTCCTTGGACAGCAGCACGAGCACCAGGTCTTTGTAGTAGGAGAGTCTTTCAGGCTTCATGGTCCAGGTCTCGTGGTGCAGGGCGTGAGCGCACTCTCCACGGGGTCGCACGTCAGCGACGTGAGTCCTGTGGATGCAGCGGTCGTCCGTGGGACGCCCACCGGTCGGCCTGAACCTTAATCTACGCGGTTTGCAGGGGGGTGTCAAGTGGTCAGGGGACAGTCCCCATTCTACGACCTCGCTGCGCTCGGTCCGTAAATGGGGACAGTCCCCTTCGGTACGTGGGGTTTGACAAACCCCGGGCAGATGGGGTATAATGCCTGCTTGGATATGCCGGTGGACGGTCGGTCACGAGAACTCACAGGCAAAGGAACAGGGCCATGTCACGTCAGGAGACACGCGAGATAACGGAAATCATCCTGAAGGCCGCGGCGAAGGCCCGCAGGGAGACGAGTGGGGAGCCGGAGCCCGAGATGACCCGGGCCGTCGAATGGCCCGTCACGCTCACCATCGGTCCGGGACTCGAGGGGGCCATCGCCTGCGAAAGCGAGATCGGCTACGTCAACGGCACCAAGGGCCGTCTCATCTATCGCGGCTACGACATCTTCGACCTCGCGAGCGACTCCACCTTCGAGGAGGTGTCGTTCCTGCTCTTGAAGGGACATCTCCCGACCGCCCCCGAGCTGGAAGCCTTCAAGGCGAAGCTGGCGGCGTATCGTCACGTTCCCCGGACGCTGCGTCGTCTGCAGAGCTTTCCGGTGGAGGAGATGAACGCGATGGCGGCGCTGTCGCTGGGGACGACACTGCTCAGACGAGAGGTGAGCTACGTTGATCGGGACATGGCGCGGCCGAGTCCCGACAGTGCGATCACGGCGGACGAGGACTCCATTCCGATGGAGATTCCGCCGTACGGGGAGGCGCATGCGATCTACGAGTTCCGTCGTCTGGAGCCGCGTCGGCTGCGAGGGGCCCAGAGACGACGGGCCGTCGAGCAGCATCTCACCGGGGGCAGCGAAGCCGAGGTGGATCCGCACCTGATCGCGGCGGTGGCCACGATCGCCGCGGCCATTGCCCGACTTCGAGAGGGCCGGCTCCCGGTCGAGCCCGACCCCGAACTCAGTCACGCCGGTAACTTCCTCTACATGATCACCGGACGACGACCCACGCCCGTGGAGGAACGCATGATGGACGTCTGTCTCATCCTCCACGCCGACCACGGGATGAACGCCAGCACGTTTGCCACGATGGTCGTCGCCTCGACGCTGTCGGACGTCTACCAGTCGATCGGCGCTGGAATCGCCGCGCTCACCGGTCCGCTGCACGGGGGCGCCAACGAGCAGGTGCTGAAGACGCTCGCGGAGATCGGGGACCCCCGGCGCGTGAAGGAGTGGTACCGTGCGGCCCGGGCGAAGAAGACCAAGATCATGGGGTTCGGCCACCGGGTCTACAAGAGCCAGGACCCCCGAGCTCGCATCCTGGCGCCCCTGGCGAGGTACCTTGCCAGAACCAACCGTGCGATGAGACCGCTGCTGCGGACCGCCGAAGCCCTGGAGCGCGAGGTCGTCGCCTCCCTCGGAAAGACGAAGGGCATCTACGCGAACGTCGATTTCTATTCGGGACTCGTCTACCGCGGGATGGGGATTCCCCCGGAGATGTTCACCCCGATCTTCGCGGTTGCACGGGTTTCCGGGTGGGTCGCCCGCGTGCGCGAATACCTCAAGAACAACCGCATCTTCCGCCCACGGGCGATGTACGTCGGTCCCTTCGACAAGGAGTACGTGCCCATCAAGCAGCGGCGACGTCCGCGAGGGAAGAGGTAGATCAGCCTTACTTGCCCGGGTTGAGTGGGTTGGCGATCTTGAGTTGATCGACGCTTGCGCGGATGAGCCAGTCGCCCCGTGAGAATCCCCGCCCGGCGCGGCCGGGCAGGCCGGTGAGGGAATTCCCGCTGTCTTCTTTGTCGTGATGGACGAAGACCCCCTTGGTCCCCGTCGGGCTGAACCCCACGCAGATGATGAACTGGGCCGGGACGTTCGTCGGCTTGACGGCGAGCGTGACCCACCTGGCGTCGCCCCGGGCGAACGTGGCATACGGGAACGGGAAATCCGCGATCGTCTTGAAGTCCTTGTCACAGAGCCAGAGGTGGAAGTCTTCCTTGGGGGGCTGGGGGCGGCCGTAGCGCGAGCCGAAAACCTTCACCTCGGTGAGGTACCAGTCCGGCCCGTCCACCTTGAACCGGATGGCATGACCGCCGCCGGCGAAGCTGTGCTTACCTGCGGGGACGCCGTCGTCATGGGCAAGCTCGGTCGCGCGGCCCGTGAGTTCCTTCGGCTTGGCGGTCCGGGCGGCGAAGCCGCTCTTGGGACGCTTGAAGATGAAGGCCGGCTCGGCCCTGTCCCACCAGTCGGCGAGCCGCTTGTCGGCATGCGTCGCCAGGAGGGATTTTCGCACGGCCGCACCCGGATCGGCGGGGTCCACCTCGACTTGCCCCCAGGCCTTGAAGATCTTCGCGACGTTCCTGTCGCCGACGATCTCGGCCAGTTCCTTCCACAGTCCGGCGCCCCGGGTCACCTCGTCGGGCTTCGCTCGTGCAAGCTGCTGCTTCAGTCGCTCTGTGCCGTCGGCCCGATAGTCGTACGCGTCCGGCCAGAGGTCTTTCCCCTCCCGTGCGTACACGTCGTCCACGAGACGAGAGCCCAGATAGTGGGCGCAGCCCTCCGCCGCCGCGACTGTCATCCAGCTGTGGTCACGAATCGGACGGTACATCGCCAGGTGGCCCACCTCGTGACACAGGCCGTAGAGGTGGAAGATGCCGGTGCGGCTCGGCTTCCGGAGGTCCCGTTCGGAGCGGACGGTGAGGGAGAAACGGTCCTGACCGTCGTTGAACAGCCGGACGGCCGCCTTGGCCTCACGTCGCACGTTGACGTGAATCGTCCCGGGCATGTCGAATCCGAACCGCTCTACCG
>Ga0111190_1046_pt1 | contig 14148 bp, 12 predicted proteins | sample DeeMarSWOR324_28_FD_80244 | JGI IMG/M metagenome (GOLD analysis project Ga0111190, IMG submission 80244) | Planctomycetes bacterium SM23_65
TGAGCGCTTCAGGGGTGAGTCCGGCGCAGACGATAAGCGCCCGGTCGGTGTCGCCGAGACGGTGGAGGAGCTTTCGCGCGAGGTCTTTTGCTTCCTCAAAGCGGGAGCGAGGCGGCATACGGGTCAGGTTCATCAGTGCCTGCATGCGAGCGGAGGCGTCGATCACGACGACGAACCGCCGCTCGCGCTCGGCGTCCGTCGAAAGCCTCGGCCGCGCAATCGCCAGAAGCACCAGAAACACGAACGCCACCTGAAGCAGAAACGAAAGCAGCCGTCGCAGCCGCTCGAAAAGGGAGGTGGCCGGGCGGTCGCGCAACACGTGTCGCCACAGCGGCGCAAACGACACCCGCACCGTCCGCCGACGCAGCTTCAGCCGATAGAGCACCGCCACCACCAGGACGCTCGCGCCCAGAAGCGAACCGAACTCTAATCCCGTCAGTCCGAAAAACTGCATGATCTTCTTCCCGGAATCTGAACTTCAACTCAAACCGCAAAGGACGCAAAGAGCGCAAAGGAAAGAAACGCCCGGACACCCGGGCTCAGGAAAAGGCAGGCCGGTGTTTGCTGTACCTTCAGCCTTAAGTCTTCAGCCTCCAGTCTTGTCGTCCTTTGCGTGCTTTGCGACCTTTGCGGTGAAAGAAACGGTACCGTCACTTGAGAAACTTCCCCTGACGAAAGACCTTCAGGACGAGGTCCTCGAACGGGGTGCTGGTGAGCGTGCGGATGAAGCCGGTCCGGATGGAGGTGCAGAAACTTTCGAGCCGCTCACAGTATTCGCGGAACTCACCCTCGTACGCACGCAGCACCTGCGGACTCACCGTCGCGACCCGCTCCTCGCCGGTCTCCGTGTCCAGGAGTCTCAGGTCTCCCTTGATCCTCGGATGCGCTTCGGTCGGGTCGCACACCTGAAGGGCAAAGGTCTCGAAGCGGTGGTGAACCAAGAGCTTCAGTCCGCGCTGGTAGCCGTGCGGGTCGAAGAAATCGGAAACCACCACCGCGAGCCCGCGGCGTTTCGTCTGGTGGACGAAGCTCTTGAACGACGTCTCCATGTCGGTCTCGCCGCCCGGACGGGCCGCACTCAGGAACTCGAACACCCGGAAGATCTGTCCCTTCCCGCGCTTGGGCGAAAGCTGCGGACGAAGCTCGTCGGCGAACGGGACGATGTTCACGCGGTCGAGGTTTGCGAGGCCGATGTAGCTCAATGCGGCCACGACGCGGCGGGCATAGTCAAACTTCTGCGGCTCGCCCATCAGCATGCTGCTGGATGCATCCAGCAGCAGATAGATGTAGAGGTCCTCTTCCTCCTCGAACAGCCGCAGCAGCAGTTTCTGCATGCGTCCGTAGATGTTCCAGTCGATGTATCGGAAATCGTCGCCGGGAGCGTAATCGCGGTGGTCGGCGAACTCGACGCCGCTTCCGACCTTTTTCCCGCGGCGCTCGGCACGCAGTTGTCCCTTGAACACCTTCTTCGACACGATGAAGAGGTATTCGAGCTTCTTCAGGAAGTCCTCGTCGAAGAGGACCTGGTCCTTGGTTTTTCGGTTCGTTGCGCCGGACATCAGCGCTCCTGTAGAAGCCTCCCCCCACTAATGGGGGGAGGCAAACAAAACTTCCGCATTTTTCTGAAAGAACCCCCTCCACGGGGCCAAAAACCGCGAAAATCTTTTTATTTTCGCCTCTCCGCAGGCAAACAAAACCCCGGAATTGTAAAAATGGGGACTGTCCCCATTTTTACATTTCCGGCTCGGGGACGGCGGAGACGATCTGGTCGATGAGGGTGTCCACGTCAATGCCCTCGGCTTCGCCCTCGAAGTTGAGGATGATGCGGTGGCGGAGTGCTGCGGGGGCAAAATGTCGGACGTCGCCACAGGAAACCGCGTAGCGCCCGGTAAGAAGCGCCCGGATCTTTCCGGCAACCACGAGCGTCTGAGCGGCGCGGGGCGACGCACCGTAGCGGATGTAACGCCGGGTCATCTCGGGCAGCTCAAACGGAAGGCCCTCATCGTCCGGGTGCGTGGCCATGACGATATTCACCGCGAGCGCCTGGACGTGCCGGGCGATGGGGACCTCAAGCGCGAGCTCCCGCATCGCGAGGATCTCTTCCGCGTCCAGCACCGGTTTCGACCGCGGCTCCCGCGCAACCGTCGTCCGGTCCAGGATCTCGTGCATCTCCTCGACGTTCGGATAGGTCACCTTCAACTTGAAGATGAACCGGTCCAACTGTGCTTCGGGCAGGGGATAGGTTCCCTCCATCTCGATGGGGTTCTGCGTGGCGAGGACGAAGAACGGGAGGTCCAGTTGATACGTGCGCTTGCCCACGGTGACCGAATGCTCCTGCATGGCTTCAAGAAGCGCCGACTGGGTCTTGGGTGTCGCACGGTTGATCTCGTCCGCCAGGAGGACGTTCGCAAAGATAGGACCCTTCTGGAACTCGAAATACCGCTCGCCCGTCTCGCTTTCCATCACGACGTTCGTCCCGACGATGTCCGCGGGCATCAGATCGGGGGTGAACTGGATGCGGCTGAAGTTCAGGTGCACGGCTTCGGCCAGGCTCCGGACGAGCATCGTCTTTCCCAGTCCCGGGACGCCTTCCAGAAGCACGTGTCCCCCGGCGAGGAGCGCGGTCAGCACCCCTTCGACCACCTCCTGCTGACCGACGATGATCTTCGCGATCTCTTCACGGACGCGACGGAATTTCTCACAGAAATCCTGCACCTGTTCCTCAACCGTCATGGAGTCTCCTTCGGAGCTTCTGCGGGCGGACGAATGAGCTGGAAATATCGTTTGATGTAGAAGCGGTATCCGAGCGGGATGTCCTCGTTGTGTATGGCGTCCTCGGCGAGTCGGGCGGCGGCTTCGGCGACGTCCTTATAGGCGGTGGTGGCCACCCCTTCCGAGGCGGCGCCCCTGACGATTTCGATGAGACTCGCGCCGTCACCCCAGGTGCCGGCGAGTGCCCGCGGCGTGCGCTCCACGTCCGTGCGCGTCGGCTCGCCTCCCGTCCCGGGACCTGCCGCCGAATCCCCAACCCCCGGCTTCCCCTTCTCCCGCTCCTCCTTGGGGAAATCGACGCCCTGAAGCTGCAGATAGCCCATCGCCCCGGTGTGACCGGCGGTCGGACCGAACACCCACCGGCCCGTGCCGTCGCGACGGAGTGCGGTGATGATTTCCTTGAGCTCCTCCAGTTCCCCGTCCATGCGGGCGAGCCCCTTGAGCTTCGCCAGCTCCCCCTTCAGCCGCTCGAACTCCTTAGCCGTTTCTTCCAGACTTTTCGCGAAGGCCTCGAGGTCCTCCACGGACAACTGTCGCCCGGCGGCGTTCAAGTGACTGCTGAGCACGTCGAGTGTCCGGTCGTCCTTCTTCCCGGCTTCGGTGAGCAGTTTCGCGAGTGCCTTGGACTGCTCGGGCGTGAGCTTGAGGGTGGGGGGCTTTGCGGTGGCTTTGTCGGCAAGGGCCCGCGACTCCTCACTCGCCTCGTCCAGCTTCAAGTCGGTCATCGCGCGGCCGAGATCCGCCGTGGTGGGATGCCTGGCGAGCACCGTCCCCTTCGCCGCCACCGACTTCTCCAGTTCACGCCGCCAGGTGTGTGCGGTGCGCCCGCGGGCAGATCGGTCTTCCACTTCGCTCAGTCGTGCTTCCACCTCGCCGATGCGCGAGAGCGCTTCCTCACGCGACAGCTCACCCGCGCGGACGTCCACGTAGAGTTGCTTGAGTCGGTGCATCAGTTCGGCAAGCCGCCGGTCACGGTCGAGATCGAGTTTGGCGAGCAACGCATCGACGGTGCGCTCGCCCGTAAACCGAAGCGACGGCAGGGGCTCAGCCTGCGGCTCGGGCGTTGTGGGAGCTTGTCGGGCAAACCCGGGCAGCAGGACCAAGAGACCCACCACAACGGCCGCTACAACCAAGAGCGGCAGCTCCCGCGGCACACGGAAAGGAATCGCCTCGTCCGGGCGGACCTTATCCAGGTGTGTGCACGTCTCCGCGATATGTGCCCGCATGAAACGGGTGGGTCGTTCGGAAGCGGCGAACTCGCAGGCACTGCTCAGGCGGTCGTCCAAGTCCAGCCGAACGTCAGCACGCTTCGCGGCCGCAAGTCTGGAGACCGGGCGCACCGCGACCGACGCCGCGGCGAACACCACCACCAGTCCGGCCGCCAACAGCACCGCCTGCCACGCGACGACGGGCAGCGACTGAAACTTGTCCCAAATAAGACCGAGACACAACAGCGCCGCCGCCGCCAGCGCCGAACGCACCAGATACGCCAGCGCACGGACCAGCTTCACCCGACGGACCAGTCGGTCAATCACCCTTGAAACGTCCGCCGTCAACATATCCACCTCCGGAGCCTTCCTGCTCCCCGGGCCTATCCATAAGAGCACAACACAGGAGCACCGGGCCCACCATCCTTTAGACGAAAAAACGGGGCGTGCGGTCCGCCCAAACCGTCCGAGCGACCTAACCCCTTTCGTCTCATAAGATTATACGCTGGAAAGCCCTTCCGTTCCAGCCGTTTCCGATTGCCCGTCGGTACGCCCGGACGACACCGAAGCCCAGCGAGGACGAACAGGAGGTGTGCTCCTGAATGACAGGAAGGAATGATGAAGACAAGGTACGGCATTGCTGTGGCCGGTGCGGTGTGGATGGGACTGGCGGGTGCCGTCTTCGCCGAGGCACCGCACGTCGCGACGGTGCGGATTGAGTCGACCCCACCGGGCGCAATCGTCTTCGTTCGGACCGACGGCATCAACGGCACGGTTAACGTCGGCAAGACCCCGCTGGTGCTCGGACTACGTGCTGCTTTTAGCCGACCACCGTCCCTGCGACGGAAGTCTGTGGGTCGAGCCGGGCAAAGCACACGTCGAAAAGAAAGAGCTGCAGCCAGGACGTGTTTTCTTCATCGACAACGGACACCCCGAGGCCGACGACGCGAACCCCGGCACCGAAGCGAAGCCCTGGAAGACGATCCGCCACGCCTCGGACGTCCTCAAGGCCGCCGAGACCGTGCTCGTCAAGAAAGGGACCTATTCCGAATTCAAGCCGGGCTGGACCCGCACGATGTGGGCGACGCCCCATCTCGTCCCGAAGAACCCCGGCCGGCCGGGAGCACCCCTCACTTTCCGTGCTTACCCGGGACATGACGTCATGGTCACCGGCAAACCGGGCGGCGCGCGACTCGGGAACGCCCGGCAGTACGTCATCTGGTGGGGCTTCAAGAGCGACCGTCACGTCATGTTCCGAAACGCGAAACACTCGGCGCTCATCAACTGCGAGATCATCGGACAATACAAGCCCACCACCGACAACCACGACGGCATCCGTGTCGAACTGTCCGAGCACATCGTCGTCAAGAACTGCGTCATCCGGGGCATCCGCGGCAACAGCTACAACTCCGCCGGGATCAAGTGCTACGACGTGACACGACTGCTGGTCGATCACTGTGACATCCACAACTGCAACTGCTGCGTCTTCGACAAGGACGCGGGGAAATACAACGTCTATCGCTGGTGCTTCCTGCGCGACCCGCAGACCGAACCCCGACCCGGCAGCATGAATTTCCACATGCACACCCACGGCGGCGAATCGACGGACGGGTGCGAGCTTTATTACAACGTCATTACAGAGTCCGGCATCTACTACAACACCTGGAACGTCAAATCGCCCTTCAGGGTCCACGACAACACGTTCTTCGCCGCTGGGTTCGGTTCGAAGGGCCGGCGCATGCTGGTGATGTTCAATAACATCTATCATCGCGCCCAAGGCGTCCGGCGCGTGGAAGGCGGCGGGTACGGACTCATCAAGAGCACCGAGCTGCCCGAGTCAGATTACAACCTCTTCTCGCCGGAGGCCGTGATCAGGTTCGGCGTCTACACCCCCGATGAGAAAAACTTCCGCGGACTCGCAAACTGGCAGCAGGCCTGGGGCATTGAGAACAACTCGATCGAGGGGGATCCACTGTTTGTCGACGCCGCCGGGCGCGACTTCCGGCTCCGTGAGGGCTCCCCCTGCATCGACAAGGGACGTCCATTCACCTACGCCGCCGGGGCGGGAGTGGGCCGGGACACGATCGCCGTCGGGTACGCGTGGTCCTTCAGCGACGGCCACGATGTGCTCGAGCACGGCGATACGATCCAAATCGGAAAGGGCGGAAATGCACAACCCGCGACGGTGCTGAAGGTCATCGACAGAACCCACCTCCAGCTCGACCGGAAGGTCTCGTGGAGCGACGGCGACTGGGTGAGCTTCCCGTTCAAGGGAGACGCTCCTGACATCGGGGCGTACGAATTCGGCGACGAGCGACACCGCCTCGGCCCGACCTGGCGACACTACCCGAAACGCAAGTTCGTCGCCACGCAGCAGGTTGTCCCTCCGCCCGCCGCCGCGCGTCCGACAGCCACGACAGAGAAGAAGGCGGCCGGTGACAGAAAGTACGTCCCGCTCCACCGCGAGGACTGGCTTTCCTACAAGACGAACGAGGAACTGTTCGCAAAGCGACAATGGTGGAACTTCACCCGGACCGACGAATGGAAGAAGCACATCGCCCTCGTTCCCGACAAGACCTTCAAGCAGGTCGTGCGCATGACGCAGCCCAAGCAGGACCTCTCGGGGAATCCCCGGGGCGGGAGGACCTTCTTCCACACCCAGAAGTTCGCAAAGCCGCTCGACAACTTCTGGGTGCGCCTGAGAGTCCGATACTCGCCGGGGTTCACCCTGAGGGGCTCTTCGCCGCGACATGCGAACGCGTCCTACAAGCTTTTCTTCATCCTCTTCCAGAAGGCTACCGGGCGATCCGGGATCGAGTTCGCCAACGGCACCCAGTACTTCTACAGCAATGGTCAGGGGAACTTCAAACGAAAGACGGAGAAAGGCTTCGGCACCCACAAGCACGGCGGCCACGTGGAAGGGGAGTGGACCGACGGTGAGTGGTACGAGCACATCATCCATCGCGAGGTCACCGGGCCCAACATGTACGTCCACCGGTTCTACCGCCGGCGTCTGACCGAGAACGGAAAGATCGTCGATCTGCCGTGGAACTTCTGGGGACTCGAAACCATCGGACAGGAGGGCCAGGTGGCAAGACCGGTGAGGGCCATCCAACTGGGGGCCAACAAGAACAAGTCCAACGACCAGACGCAGCACCTCTACTGGGGACCCTGGGAAGTCGTGGATGGCTCGCGGTATCCCAACCCGTTCAACCTTCCGCTCAAGTAGAAGCACGTATCGCGGGCCGGACGGCGCTTCGCGAGACAGGAGAACGTCATGCCGCTGACGTCGACGTGTATGGCACGCCTGGGAAGTCGCTTCAGCATCATCCTGGACCCCGTGCGTCGCGAAATCCACTACGGTGCGCTCGGACTGGTGTGCCAGACGCCGGGACAGTTTATCGTCGGGCTCGACGACGGGAAGGGGAACCTCACGACACTGCCGCTCTCGAAGGTCGGAAAGCCCTTCGACGTGGCCGATCAATACCAGATGATGACCTCGGTTGTCTACGAGGCGTGGCGTGTCGCGCACGAATGACCGGCTGAAGGGGCCGTCGTTTCAGGCAAAAGAGCACAACATGATGAGTGCACACGTCGCGATCGTTTATTCTCCGGGGTACTGTACCGACCTCGGCGGACTGGAGAAACTCCACTGCTTCGACATCAACAAGTACGGACGGATTTACGACCAGCTCCGGGCCGACGGAGTGCTCGGGCCGGAAGCGGCCGCCGAGCCGGAGGAAGTCTCCGAAGAGGACATCCGTCTCGTCCACACCGAGGTGCTTCTAAAGAGCCTCGAGCATTCCCACAACATCGCGACGTACCTCGAAGCACCCTACCTGGCGATGCTTCCGATCTCGGTGCTGAAAGACAAGATCCTGAAGCCCTTCCGACATGCGACGGGCGGGACGATCCTTGCCGGTCGGCTCGCGCTCGAGTGCGGCATCGCGGTCAACCTCGGCGGCGGCTACCATCACGCCAAACCCTCGGACGGCGGCGGGTTCAACGTCTACAACGACCTTGCCATCGCGATCCGCAAGCTCCAATCCGACGGCCTCCTCAGGCGGGCGCTGGTCGTGGACCTGGACGTCCACCAGGGAAACGGCACCGCCGTGGTCTTCGCCGATGACGACGACGTCTTCACCTTCTCGATGCACGATGATTCCGTCTTCCCCATCCCGAAGGCCAGGAGCAATCTCGACGTGGGTCTCGCAATCGGCACCGACGACGAGACGTATCTCGGGCTGCTGAAAGAGCACCTGCCGGCGGTCTTCGACGAAGCCCGTCCCGAAATGGTCCTCTATCAGGCCGGATGCGACACCATCCAGGACGATCCGCTCGCGAACCTCTCGATGACACAGACGGGCATCGTCGAGCGCGACGCGATGGTCATCGACGCGTGCGTCGAGCACGAAATCCCCGTCGCTATGACACTCGGCGGCGGCTATGCGCCCGACTCCTGGCACGTCCAGTACGCCAGCATCCGCAACCTCATCGAAACCTACGGACTGAAAGACTGACGAAAATGACGCCGTAAAAGACACCAGGTGTCTTTTTGTTGGCCATACTCGACCATTTATGGCCAAATCAGCCGCGGAAAAAGACACCTGGTGTCTTTTACGTGCCGTTCCGCCGTACATAGGGTCATGCGTCACGGAAGCGGGGGCTCCGGCTAATGTCCAGAGGAAGTGCTGGAGCTGGACTCGCCGGGGTTCAGAGGAGATGACACCATGCCAGGTACGGTCAACCATCACCGCTTCTTATCGATGCGTCGGGTGAACTTGAACGGCACGGTGTGCTTCTGGACGCCATGGTAATACTTTACGTCAATGGTCGCTTCCCTGACCTCTCTGTCGAAGAAATAGAAGGACGAATTGCTCAGCGTCCTGGTGCCGTCCGGTAGCACCATGGGGCAGTTGGTGCTGCGGCCGGACTGCCGAAAGTCAATGGGGGCACCGGCCTCGTCCGTGAACCATATCTCACGAATGGCATCCTCACTGTCGGCTGTGCCGATGTCGACCATCCAGGAGCCACGGCCTCGGTAGGCCGGATCGGCCGGCTTGGCCTCCAGCATGATGTACGTGACCGGGCCAGCTCGGAAGTGCGAGCCGGGCCTGAACGCGAGGCCCTCCACCTTCGTTTCCCCCAACGTCGCACCGGTGGTCAGCGGGAGATGCCGCTCGAACGTGAGATGCTCGGACTGTTCATGGGGTCCGGAAAGCCCCGCGGGTCTTTTAGGGGCTGTGTGTTGTCGCTCGTCACCACAAGCCGTCAACATGGGCACACAGGCAACAACCGTCGCTGCACGTGTGATCCCAACTCCTTTCGTGGTCAGTCTACATGAAGACTCGTCTGCCCCTCCTGATTCAGAGGTCCTGGGTCTTGAGCCAATCAACGGTGAGCTCGAGACCCTCTTGGAGGGAGATGGCGGGTTCGTAGCCAAGGAGTTCGCGGGCGGCCGTGATGTCGGCGAGGGAGTGTCGGATGTCGCCCGGGCGGGGTTCGTCGTATCGGGGCGGTGCGTCCACGCCTAAGATTCCGGAGATAGTTCCGTAGAGTCTGTTGACGGTGGTCTGGATGCCTGACGCGACGTTGAAGACTTTGCCCGGTGACTCCCTGGCGGAGGCGGCCTTGAGGTTCGCCTGGACGATGTTCCCGACGGACGTGAAATCGCGGGTCTGCTCGCCGTCGCCGAAGATGGTGCACGTGCGACCGGCCAGGAGCTCCCGCACGAAGATCGGCGTCACCCCGGCATACATGCTCTTCGGGTCCTGCCTCGGGCCGAAGACGTTGAAATACCTCAGCACCACCGTCTCCATCCCGTAGCAGTGATGGAACACGCGTGCGTAGAGCTCTCCCGCAAGCTTCGCCACGCCGTAGGGCGAGATGGGAACGGTGGGGAGCGTCTCCGTCACGGGAAGTTCGTCAATTTCGCCATAGACCGAACTGGATGAGGCGTAGACGACGCGCCGGACGCCGGCCTCGCGGGCGGCCAGGAGCACCCGCAACGTTCCGTCCACCGAGGCACGGTTGGTCGTCAGCGGCTCATCGAGCGAGCGCGGCACCGAGGGAATCGCCGCCTGGTGGTAGATGACCTCGACGCCCTGCGCCGCGCGCCTCATCAGCGCTTCGCCACAGATGTCGCCCTGGACGAATTCGAGGTCCCCTTTCAGTCCGCGGATGTTCTCGAGCTTTCCCGTGGAGAGGTCATCGACGATGCGCACGCGCTCCCCCTGACGAAGAAGCTCCTCAGCAATGTGCGAACCGATGAATCCCGCACCGCCAGTGACCAGATGAACCGCCATCCGCCTGTCCCTTCGCTATGATGCGCTTGAGGTACGTTAGCTCCAGTAAGTCCGAATCCTGACCTTGGTGCCGTCGGGGGACACGAGGACCTCAGAAAACTGGGCGCCCCCTCCGGGTGTGACCGGATACTTGTGCCATCCGTCGGCCTGAACGGTTGGCATGCATTCACTTGTTCCTGGCGACGCCTCGAGCCAGCGGGACACATCGGCTGACGATGCTTCAAAGGTAACGATGAACTCCCTGGTAAACATAGAGCCCCGCGTCTCGATCTTTAGCTGCCTTGCCGAAGATGGCAACGGGGCAAGGCGGGTCCACGACCGCACGGTCTGCATCGTGGATTCGCGGTTCCATGGGCTTCCCGGATCGAGCACCAGCCACACTAAGATACCAACCAGCACGACCCCCAGCAGGACGACAAGAGCGACCGCCAATATGACCCTCTTGACCAGCCTTCGCATCCCTCATGGCCTCTTCACGTGTCGGACGACCTCCTCGAGCAGTGCGTCCGCCTGTAGTCCCTCGGCTTCGCCTTCGAAGTTGAAGATGATTCGGTGTCTGAGCGAGGGGGCGACGGACGCCTGCACGTCTTCGAAGCTGACGTTGTTTCGTCCCTGTATGAGTGCGCGGACCTTGGCCGAAAGCGTAATCGACTGTGCCCCGCGCGGACTCGACCCGTACCGAACGTATCGCCGGGTCACCTCGGGGGCATCTCTCGAGGTCGGATGCGTCGCCAGAACCAGCCGCGCGACGTATTCCTTGACGTGAGACGCCACCGGCACCTCGCGCACCAGCTCCCGCATGGCAAGGATCTCCTCACCGGCTGCCACCGGCACCGCCGCGGGCGTCTCCTTCACGGTGGTGCGGTCCACGATCTCCACCAGCTCCTCGACCGACGAGCTCTCGACGAAGATCTTCAAGAGGAAGCGGTCCAACTGTGCCTCGGGCAGGGGATAGGTTCCCTCCATCTCGATCGGGTTCTGGGTGGCGACGACCATGAAGGGGGGTGCCAGCCGGTGCAGCACGTTTGCGACGGTGACGCTCTCCTCCTGCATCGCCTCCAGCAGCGCCGACTGTGTCTTGGGTGTGGCGCGGTTGATCTCATCGGCGAGGATGATGTTCCCGAAGATGGGCCCGGGCTCGAAGCGGAACGAGCGCTCGCCCCGCTCGTCCTCGTGGATGACGTTCGTTCCGATGATGTCGGCCGGCATCAGATCGGGCGTGAACTGAATGCGACTGAACTTCACGCGGATAGAGTCGGCGAGCGTGCGCACGAGCAGGGTTTTCCCCACGCCGGGCACCCCCTCGACCAGGGCATGACCCGCACACAACAGCGCACACAACACCTGGTCTTTCACCGCCTCATGTCCGACGATTACACGGTCCAGTTGCCCCTTGACCGCGTCATAGGTTGACCTGAAGTGTGCGACTCTTTCGTCGATGGTCATCGCGACCCCATGCAAGGAAGACGCTAAGTCGCAGAGTCGCTAAGACGCTGAGTAAAGGCAACAGCTCGTGTGCGCGGATTCTCCTCTTGTCTCCGCCCTTGACTTAGCGTCTGAGCGACTTAGCGTCTCAGCGTCTGCTTCTCTATCCGGCATCATTATAACGTCGTGCCCGGAAAGCCACACCCATTTTCTTGGCGAGCAGTTCGACGGCCTTGATGTCCACGCCCGGGCAGCTGACCGCGGTGATCTCGATCTCCGGAACGTGTGCCTTCGCACCTTCAATGAACTTGAGAATTGCGGGGTGCGCTTTCGGCCCGAAAACGCTCCGACACAAACTGTCGTACTGCTCGGGGTCGGCGGTGTTGACGCTGACGCTCAGTTTATCGACCAGCCCGGCAAGCTCAGCGGCGATGGGACGGCCATTGATGAGGTCGCCCTCGCCGTTGGTGACGATCCGGACGCGCTGACCGCGACTTTTCACCCATTTCGCCACCTCTTTAAGCGCGTCCAGACGCTCCGTTGGTTCACCGTATCCGCAGAAAACCACCTCGTCGTAGTGCGAAATGTCGCCACAGGCCGCGATGATCCCCTCGACCGAGGGCTCCCGGTCCAGCCACAGCCGGTGTCCCTTGACGTAGGCGTTCTTCTGTCGCGTGCAGAAGGTGCAGCGGTTCGAGCAGCGGTTGGTGATGTTGAGGTAGAGCGAGTTCCGGATGACGTAAGCGACCTTCCCGCTCTCATCGGCCGAGGGGATCCCGAAGAGACGCGCGGCCGCGAGGCCCGTCACGCGGCAGATGTCCTCGTAAGAGACCTTTCTGATCCCGGCGAGTCTCTCGGCGACGAGTCGGACGTAAGCCGGTTCGTTCCGCTCGCTCCGCTTGTGCGGCACGGGCGGCAGGTAGGGACAGTCGGTCTCCACCAGGAGTCGCTCGTCGGGAACGGCTGCAGCGATCTTGCGGAGCTTGGTTGCGTTCTCGTAGGTCACGGGTCCGTCGAAGCCGATATGGAATCCCATCGCGACGGCCCGTTGGGCCCACTCGGGCGAGCCGGAGAAGCAGTGGAGCACCCCACGGAGCTTTCCTGCGCGACCGGCCTCGCCCAGCATCTCCTCGACCTCGGCGTGTGCGTCGCGCGAGTGCACGATAACGGGAAGAGCGAGTTCCGAGGCGATGTCGAGCTGCTTCCGGAACGCCTCGCGCTGGTCTTCGCGGGGAGAGAACTCGCGGTAGTAGTCCAGACCGATCTCCCCGATCGCCACCACCTTTTCGTGGTCGGCGAGTTTCCTGAGCACGGCGCATGCCTTATCCGTGAGCTGTCCCGATTCGTGCGGGTGGACCCCGAGGGCCGCGTAGACGCAGTCATGCTTCTCGGCAAGCTCGACGGCGAGTCGGCTGGAGTCGAGGTCCGTCCCGGGGTTGATGATGAACGCCACGCCCGCCTCGATCGCACGTTCCATCACCGCATCACGATCGGCATCGAAGCGTTCATCGTCAAGATGTCCATGGGTATCGACGAGCATGAGATCAACCGTGCCTGGATTGCCCCAAAGCGGCGAAAAACGGGGACAGTCCTCATTTCGTGTTATCGCCCGCTGAGGGTGAACGCCCCTTTCACCAATTCGATTCGGGGCTTCTTCTTCCCTTCGACGCGTGTCACGCCGATGACGTCGAAGCGACACGGACATTCGGGAATTTTGTGCTGTGAGAGATACGTGCGGGCGAGCTGGACGAGCTTTCGGCGCTTGGCGCGACCCACCGCTTCCAGGGGCCCACCGTACTCGTCGCCCGTCCGCGTCTTCACCTCGACGAAAACGAGGACGTCCCGGTCGCGGGCGACGACGTCGATCTCCCCGACGTGCGAGACGACGTTGCGTTGGATGATGCGGTAGCCCTGGCGCTTGAGGTGGCGGATCGCCTGCTTCTCACCCCAGCGGCCGAGCTCTGTCTTTGAGGCGTCCATGGGCTGCTTCGTCAGGACGTGATGGATGGATCGACGGCCGAGACGGCACGAGGAGTTCAATCTTCCGACTGCTCGGTCTCTTCGCTCTCCGGCCCTTCCGCCGGGGGTTCGCCTTTCTGCACCTTTTCGCGGCGCTTCTCTTTGACGCGGGCGGCTTTTCCGATGCGCTCGCGCAGGTAGTAGAGCTTTGCCCGGCGGACGCGTCCCTTGCGCTTCACCTCGACATCCGCGACGGAAGGGGAGTGAATGGGGAACACACGCTCCACTCCCTCGCCCGCAACGATGCGACGCACCGTGAACGTCTCGCTCATCCCCGAGCCCCGACGAGCGATCACCGTCCCGTTGAAAATCTGAACCCGCTCCTTGTCGCCTTCCTTGATCTTCACGTGAACGTCCACGATGTCCCCGACCTTGAATTCAGGCAGCTTCTCCTTCATCGCCTCGGCCTGGATATCTTC
>Ga0111190_1011_pt1 | contig 14063 bp, 13 predicted proteins | sample DeeMarSWOR324_28_FD_80244 | JGI IMG/M metagenome (GOLD analysis project Ga0111190, IMG submission 80244) | Planctomycetes bacterium SM23_65
AGCTTGGTGGGGTTGACTTCCATGACGGCGTTTTCCACCGACCTGGCGGCCTCGGTCTCTCCGATTTCCTCCAGGAGCATCGTGAGCGCACAGATCGCCGCCAGCGGGTTGATGACGTTCCTTCCGGTATACTTCGGTGCCGAGCCGCCGATGGGCTCGAACATCGACAGCCCGTCCGGGTTGATGTTCCCACCGGCGGCGATGCCCATCCCGCCTTGGATCATCGCACCCAGGTCGGTGATGATGTCCCCGAACATGTTGCAGACGACGATGACGTCGAACCATTCGGGGTTCTTCACCATCCACATGCAGGTCGCGTCCACGTGTGCGTAGTCACGGAAGATTTCCGGATAATCCTTCGCGCCCACCTCGTTGAACGCCCGGAACCAGAGGTCGTGTGCAAACGTAAGGACGTTCGTCTTCGCACAGAGCGTGAGCATCCCGGCGACTTCGAGTTTGACCCCGCGGTCGCTCTTCTCGACGAGCTTCCCGATCATCGGGCCCCGCTCGTAGTGAACAAACCTGACCTGTCCGTCAGCGTCCGGCTTGCCGATTTCCTTGAGATCCCTCGCCGCGATCGTGACGGTGCGCTGACGGGCCCGTCTCTTCGTCAGCTCAAATGCGTATCGGATGCAGCGCTCCACACCGTGACGCGTGCTGCACATGACCTGCGTGGCCACCTCCCTGGGCGTGCCCTTGTACTGCACGCCGCCCATGCCGGAGTAGAGACCTTCCGTATTCTCGCGGACGACGACGAAATCGATGTCCTCGGGCCCCTTGTCCTTGAGGGGACAATCGACGCCCGGGTAGAGCTTCACCGGACGCAGGTTGATATACTGGTCCAGCTCGAACCGCAGCCGCAGCAGGAGTCCCTTCTCGAGGATGCCCGGGGCCACGTCGGGATGTCCCACCGCACCCAGGTAGATCGCATCGAAGTTCTTCAGCTCCTCGATGGCCCCGTTCGGCAGGATTTCCCCCGTCTTCAGGTAGCGATCGCCTCCGAAATCGAACGTTTTCGTCTCGTACTCGAAGCCCTTCTTCTCGGCCACGGCTTTGAGAACCTTGAGACCCTCGGCGATCACTTCCGGACCCGTCCCGTCGCCCGGAATCACTGCGATTCTGTGCATACTCCCTCCGTCACCAAGCTTTCGGATCTCCACGCTCAACCGTTGGGTGTATTATATCGTCACACTTTTCGGGATGCAAGCGCTTTTCCGGGCACTCGCATCCTTGGCACTCCCTTGACACGAGCGACCTTGCGGTGTAGCCTTTCGTTATGGGGAACAAGAGTTCAGGCGCGGCGGGTGGAGACGTCGAAGCTGCGCCTCGGGTGAGACGTGTCCGGAGAAAGAGGAGACTGACGATGCGAAGAAGGAAGAGGGATTTGCGGAGGATGGGTGCGACGGTGGGTTTTCTTCTGTGCGGTGCGGGGCTGCTGCTCGCGGCTTGCGGCGGGTCGCCCCAAGAGAGCGCTGCGCTCGGGAAGGAGGCGGACGCCGAGAAAAAGCCCGCCGCGGACAAGCCTATTGTGCTGACCGATGCCAACTTCGACCAGAAAACCGGCAAGGGCGTGGTGCTGGTCGATTTCTGGGCGGCGTGGTGTCCGCCCTGCCGGACACAGGGTCCGATTGTGGAAAAGATCGCGAAGCGATACGCGGGACGCGTGACGGTGGGCAAGCTGGACGTTGACGGGAATCCAAAGACCGCCAAACGCTTCAAGATCAGATTTATCCCGACACTCATCATCTTCAAGGAGGGGAAGGTTCACCGTCAGCTCACGGGTCTACACCGTGAGAAGCAGTTGGCGGACGAACTCGACGCCGCACTCGCCAAGGACTAACCCATCGGGACCCGGTGCGTTCGCGGTTCATTCCTTCTCCAGAACTGTGTCTTCCTTCAGAAGCCGCAACAGCTGTGAGTCGGTCGAAAGGATGATGAGCGTGTTTCGGTCGAAGGTCTTCTCGTAAGCCTCAAGCGTTCTGGTGAACTCGTAGAACTCGCGGGCCTGTCGGATGGCATCGGCATAGATCCTGGTGGCTTCGGCGTCAGCGCTGCCGCGGATCTCGGCGGTCTTTTTCTTTGCTTCGCCGTCGATCACCGCCAGCTCCTTTTTCATGTCCCCCAGGATGATGGCCTCCTGCTCCTTGGCTTCGGACTCGAATTTGCTGGAGATGCGACTGCGTTCGGCCCGCATCCGGCCGTAAATCGAGGGTCGGACCGCCGGGACGTAGTTGACCCGCTTGATGCGGACATCCAGCAGCTTGATCCCGAAGGACTGCTCGAGTCCTTCGCCGGCGCGCTTCAGGATCTCGTGCTCGATCCTCTCGCGACCGACGTTGACCTTGGGCGGCGTCTCGCGTTGACCGGTATCCACGGCCCCCGCTTCCACGTATTTCATCTCACGGTTGGTGGAGCGGACGAGCTCGTTCAGTTCGTATTCTGCGATTTTGTCGCGCACGACCCCGTCCACGATGTCATCGAGCTTTTTCTGACCGTTGGCGACGCGCCCGCCCAGCGAGGTGTAGAACTTCTGTGGATCGACCACCCGCCAGCGGGCCCAGGTGTCGATGAAGATGTTCTTCTTGTCCTGGGTGATCACGTCGTTCGGGTCGCCGTCCCAGTCCAGGATCCGCTTCTCGATCCGGTTGACCCGCTGTGTGATGGGATTTTTCCACGCGAGCCCGGCTTCGGTCACCGTGCGCACCGGTTTGCCGAACTGCGTGATCACCGCGTATTCCATCTCACTGACGGTGTAGAGTCCCGAGAGCAGCACGACCAGGAGGATGACGACGATGACCGTGATAAGTCCGATGATCCCTTTTCTCATCGTGCACCCCCCTTCTGGCCGCTTAGGTCGAGGTGTGGCAGAATCCCCTTGATGGACTGGTCAATGAAGATCTTCCGCTGCGACTGACCGAGGATCTTTTCCATCGTCTCCATGTAGAGCCGGACGCGCGTCTCGCGCCTGGCCTTCTCGTAGGCCTCGTTGCGTTTCAGCAGTGCGTTGGCCTCCCCGGTGGCCTCGAGGATCTTGAGCTTCTGGTAGGCTTCGGCCTCCTTGATCATCTGCTGGGCGGCGCCGCGTGCGGCGGGCACCTGCAGCTCTCGCTGGGCACGGGCCTCCTGAATCACCTGGTCCTTCTTCTGCTTGGCGGTGTTGACCTTGTTGAAGGCGTCCTTGACGTCTTCGGGGGGGCCGACGTCCTGGAGGTTGAGTTCCTTCAGTTCCACCCCGCAGCCGAGGACGTCCAGCTTTTCCTGTGTGAGTCGCCGGGCTTCTATCCGCATCTCCGCCCGACCGATGGTGATAATCTCGTCCACCGACCGGTCGCCCACCAGTTGACGCATCACCGCTTCCGAGACGTCGCGGATCGTTCCCTCGACGTCCATGACGTTGAAGAGATATGCCGTCGCGTTATCGATCCGATATTGCATGGTCCACGTGACGTCGGCGATGTTCAAATCACCCGTAAGCATGGTGGAGGTGGCCTCCTCCTCGCGGGTCGAACGGCCGTAGCGGGTTACCTTGCCGGCGGCCACCGTGTGGAAACCGAACTCCATCGTCTCGACCTTATTCACCGGCACGATCAGGGCCTTGTCGACCCCGAAGGGCCACTTGAAGTGCAGTCCCGGACCGGTGGTCTCGGTGTATCTCCCGAACCGCAGCACCACCGCCTCACTGTCGGCCCCCACCGTGTAGAAACACATAGCCAGCGTCCAGAAGATCAGGACCACGAGGATCCCCCCGATCACGATCTTCCGCAACTGTCCCGGCTTGAGCTGAGGCAGCGACGTCCCATACGGCATCCGAAATTGACTCATGACCTGTCCCCTGCAAAAAGCCCTTTAACCGGAAGTCCGAAGCGCAGATGAAAGGATAGTGGGTAAGTTCCGGATTGGCAAGGCATTATCCGGCGGCGTTGACCTGCTCGATGATGTCGGGGATTTCGGAGAGTCTATCGACGACGTAGTCGGGCTGGATGGAGCGACGGGATTTCTGATCGGGCTGGCGTTTGAGGATCGTAAGCATCCGGACGCGCTGTGGCCCGCGGACGTCCTCCACCAGGGAGTCCCCCACGAACGCGGCTTCGCGTCCCTTCAGCTTCAGTTGCTTCAGTGCCTGACGGAAAATCTTCCGACTCGGTTTTCGGAACCCCGCCTCCGGACTGAACAGCATCAGGTCGAAATGTCGCGAATGACCCCGACGAGTCAGCTCCTGCTTCAGAAGCCACGCCGGCCACAGGGTGTTCGAGATGACGCCGGTCTTCAGACCCATCTCCTGGAGTTCCTGGAGCGTGTCGGCCACGTCGTCGTAGTAGCCGACGTGAGGCTGGTAGGCGTCGAACCATACCCGTGCCAGCTCCGCCACTTCTCCGTCTCTGAGCTTGATCTTCATCCGTCGGAGCACGCGACGGACGATCCTGCCTAACTGGAGCTCCCGTCCGCTGAAAAACAGCAGCATCGCCCGCACCTTGATCGCCCGGTAGATTCGCTTGTGGAACGTCTCGAAATCCGGGACCTTGTGTCCCCGTCGCGCGAGTTCCTCGTGCACCCGCTTGACCCCTTGAAGGTACAACGTCTCCTCGTCGGCCCCACCATAGTGGAGCAGCGTCCCGCCCAGGTCAAAAAACACCGCTTTAATCATGTGGTCCTCACAGGTCGAACTCGGCTTCCTCTCCGAGGTGGTCTTCATACGGTTCAAGGGCCGGACGGACGATCGTCTGGATGTAGTCTTCCGTCTGCTGTGGTGCAAGTCCCACGTACCGTGACGGTTCCAGCGCCGCTGCGAGGTCCACGTTGGCGAACGCCTTGTCTTTCTGGAGCCGCGCGAGGAGATCGTTCCCGCCGCCGGTCTCTTTCATCCGTCGCGCCGCCGCTTGCGAGTGCTGTCGGATCTTCTCGTGCAGTTCCTGTCGGTCGCCGCCCGATTTCACCGCCGACATCAGGATGTTCTCCGTCGCGATGAAGGGAAGCTCCTGCTCGACCCGCTGACGGATGACCCCCTCGTTCACCACGAGCCCGCCCACGACGTTGAGCATGACCCGCAGCATCCCGTCCGTCGTCAGGAACGCCCCCGGTATGGCGATGCGGCGGTTGGCGGAATCGTCCAGCGTCCGCTCCAGCCACTGCTCGGCTGCCGTGAACGCCGGGTCGTTTGCCAGCACCATCACGTGTCGGGCGAGTGAGGTGATGAGTTCGGCGCGGCGCGGGTTGCGCTTATACGCCATCGCCGACGAGCCGATCTGCTTCTCGTCGAACGGCTCTTCCAGCTCGCGCAGGTTCGACAGAAGCCGCAGGTCGTTCGCGAACTTGTGTGCCGACTGTGCGATGCCGCCGAGCGTCGAGAGCACCTGGGCGTCGAACTTCCTCGGGTAGGTCTGTCCCGTCACCGGGAAACACGCCTCGAACCCCATCTCCTTTGCGACCAGGTGCTCGAGCTTCGCGACCTTCTCCGCATCGCCCTCGAAAAGTGCAAGGAAGCTTGCCTGGGTGCCGGTGGTGCCCTTCACCCCGCGGAACTTGAGAGCTGAGAGGCGTTGCTCCAGTTCCGCCAGGTCCATCATGAGGTCCTGAATCCAGAGCGTCGCACGTTTCCCGACGGTGGTGAGCTGTGCGGGCTGGTAATGTGTAAACCCGAGCGTCGGGAGGTCCTTGTGGTCGAGCGCGAAGGTGCTCAGCCGGTCGATGACGTTCACGAGGCGTCGCAGGATGATGTGGAGCGCGTCGCGGAGGATGATGAGGTCGGCGTTATCGCCCACGTAGCAGCTCGTCGCACCGAGGTGGATGATGGGTTTGGCCTTGGGTGCCTGAAGCCCGAAGGCGTGGACGTGCGCCATCACGTCATGCCGCACCTCCCGCTCACGGGCCTCCGCCTCGGCAAAGTTCACGTCCTCGACGAACTTCTCCATCTGGACGATCTGTTCGTCGGTGATCTCCAGACCCAGTTTCTGCTCGGCACGTGCCAGCGCCACCCAGAGCTTGCGCCAGGTGCTGAACTTCTTCTGTGCCGAGAAGTTCGCACTCATCTCCTCCGAGGCATACCGCTCGACCACCGGGTCCCGGAAGACCTCGTGCGCCGAGGCGTCCTTGCTCATTGTCGGTCCTCAATGCCGGGTTCAGCGGGACGGGGTTCTTATGAATTTAGGCGAAGTACGCCGGGAAGTCAACGGTTTTTGAGAGCCCATACGGCTTCTCGGGATCGAGTTCCGGGTGCTTTGCGAGGACGAAGCGATACATCCGCTCGGCCGCGGCGAGGGCCTCCTGGAACAAGTCGTGTGGCGGACGCTTCTCGTCCGCCGGGTACCGGAACGTTTGAGCGTAGGGCGTCAGGAGTGCAGCGTCCCCGACGAGTTCTTTGAACGTCTCGTCGATGCCCGTCGCCAGGTTGACCAGCGGAAGCAGGTCGTGTGTCTTGTCGAAGCGTCGGTCGTGATAGAGGAGATACCCCTTGACGGCTTTCTCAGCCGACTGCTGACAGTGATACAGGGCCGTCTCGAAGATCGGATCGTCGCCTTCGACCAGCTTGCGGGCCGAAAGCAGGTCATCCCGGGCGATTCGGAGCCACTCACGTGCCAACTCGAGCTTCACGTCTTCCATAGAGAAGCTTCCCTCCCTCCATGATCCGACAGGTCAGGGATGCGTACACCGGCCGATACCGTTCGACCTCCCCGCGCGTCTTGACGAGGATGTCCATCGGGACCATCAGGTCCCGCACGGCGAGGTGTCCCCGCGTGGCCCGGGCAGTCGGCGCCTCGTCGCTCTCCGAAACGATCACCAGGAGGTCGAGATCGCTGTCGTCGGTGGGCGTTCCCCAGGCGTGAGACCCGAACAGGATGATCGCCTCAGGACTGAACTCCGCCACCAGCCGTCGAACGATCTCCTCGAGCGTGTCCTCATCGACGTGTTTCATGTCCGCGACCTCCCCAAGGGCCCCGTCATTCTACTGCCCCCGGCGTCGGCAGGCAAGCGTGGAAATCCGAAACCGGAAATCCGATTCAAATCCGAGGCCCGAAAGAAGATGTGCCACGGCTGGCCCTTCGACTTCGCTCAGGGCCGTGAGCGTGTCGAACGGCTTGCCCAGCCGTGCCTCTTGCTCGCCAAGGGCCCTGCGCGCGGCTGAGGGCCTTCCGCTTTTGGGGCGGGTGCCTGGTTCTTCTCAAGTGCCGGAACGCGGCCACTGTAAAACACCCTCTTGGCCAGGAAAAGCGGCTCCTTCCTTCTCTCGCCAACGAAAGTGCGCCCTGAGTTCCAAATTCAAGTTCTTCGCCAGTTGAAGTGCGTATTCCCAGGCCTTGTTAGCACACACGCCGGGCGTGGATAGGCCGGTCCCCGGGACGGGATGGAAGCCCCTTTCGATAACGACGCCTTCCTCCACGGTTGCATCCGCGAATCCCCGTATCTGGTCAATGGAGCGTCGTCTCTCGACTGCGATTGCAAGGCCAGCACGCAGGAGTTTGTTCCAGTTGCCGGCGCTTTTCGCGCCTATCCTTGCTTGCAGGATACGAGTGTGACTGAGGTCCGGTGGTTGGGCGGGGTCGAACACCTTCACACCCCCTCCCACAACCGAGTCAGTTGGTGAACGTTGGTCTGTATCGTCAGGAGCGGACTCGGGCGGCACGGTTCTTCTGGCTTTGCGCAGGAAGTTCTCCGCCTCGTCCTGGGTTATCTCAAGGCCCCTCTTGCCTACAAGTTCGATGAGCGCGTCAACCAGCCTTGGGTATGGTGGTTCTAATACCTTCTTGCCTGCATTAGACAAACACTCTTCCATTGCTTTTTCTTTTTGAGTGAGCCGCAACAGAGATTTCGCTTCCTCTTCGGCGCTGCTGCTCTGTATCGCTGACCTCTGCAAGAACGTTAGAAAGACTCACTCGATATCGTCAAGGTCATCTGACGAGAGACTAAGCACCTTAAAGCACTTACCGGAGAACTCGCCACTTGCGCGTGAATAGTAAAAGCGCCATGTGTTCCCGTCCGTTATGACGCAAAATGGCACAAGGATGTTTCTGTTATAATCGCGCAACTGTCGCTCAATTTCGTGAAGGTTCGTAATCTTCCCCGGAGCCTTGATTTCGATAAAGACTGACGGTGTGTAAGGGGTCACGAAGAGCGCCACGTCAACCTTTGTCCTATCCTCAGAAGGAACAGCCACGAACTCAGCGTACACTTCCTTCGGATTCCATATGTTCCATTCGAGTTGTTGGAGTATCCTCGCAACCAAACTCAGGCGAACATGTTCCTCGTTTTGGTAGGACCCGTTCCGGAGTTTGTCGCGGATATCGGCCAGCGTATCCTTCATTTTATCTCCCTCCGCTCAACTTCCCTAAAGTGCGATCCACAGCGGCTTGCCCTGAGGCGTTTCTATCCTCGCCAATGTTGTATCGCCGGAGGTCTGACGGTACTCCGAGGAAAATTTCCCAAATCGTCCACCAGTATAAGGCGTCCGCCGTTGTCAATGCAAGGCAAATGAGCCCAGTTGCGCCATCACCGGGTGGGGAGTGAGAGCCGGACGGCACGCACTACCTCCAGGAGCAAGAGGCACGGCTGGACAAGCCGTTCGACACGCTCACGGCCCTGAGCGAAGTCGAAGGGCCAGCCGTGGCACACGTATCTGCCTGCGTGCGGCCGGTGACGTTCGGATTTCGCCCTTGAATGGAGGTTCTGATTTCGGGTTTCGGACTTCGCGTTTTCCCCGTTCCGCCATTTCGCCAACGGGCGTTCCCTCTCGCGCGTATATGATGGCGGGGAGAGAATCTGTACCCGGCAGACGGGGTACGTTGAAATTGTAAGTTCAGCCGTCTATAATGCTTAGGACCTGCCGAAAAGGGGCGTATCGGCCTCTTTCGCGAATTGCGCGAATGGGGGATTTTCCACGGAACCGCCCCGTGCGGGTGTCGTCTAAGGGGGTGAAAGGAAGGTGGCTTCCCGCGAAGTGCAGATGGAAGACCTGAGATGCGTTGCGGCCACCCGGGACGGACACCCGGACGCGTTCGGCGACATCGTCAGACGCTACCAGGACCGGATTTTCAACACGATCTACCGGCTCCTGGGCGACTACGAGGAGGCGAAGGACCTGGCACAGCAGACGTTCTTGAGGGCGTATATGTCGCTGGACCGGTTTCGCGGGAATTCGAGCTTTTACACCTGGCTCTATCGCATCGGGGTGAACGCGGCATTGGACGAGCGGAAGAAACGCTCGCGGAACCCACACCTCGTGGGGGACTCGATCGTGCTCGCCTCCGAGGAGGACGGCCGGCACGTCTCAAGTGACCCCGACGATCCGGCCGAAAGAGTACTGACGAGGGAACGCGAACAGGCCGTCACGAAGGCCATCACGTCGCTCGACGAGCTGCACCGGAGCGTCTTAGTGCTCCGGGACATTGAAGGGATGGATTACGACGACATCTCCGAAGTGCTGTCGTGTCCGCGCGGGACGGTCAAATCCAGACTCCACCGTGCGAGACTGGTGCTGAAGGAAAAACTCAAGGACATGATGCAATGAACTGTCGCACCATTTGCGACCATCTGAGCGCTTACCTCGACGGCGAACTTGAAGCCGAGCTCGCCCGGGAGGTGAAGGCCCACCTCGACTCGTGCGAGAGGTGTCGGGAGGAGCTCGACAGTCTCAGGGAGCTCACCGGGATGCTGCACGCCCTTCCGCGTGAACGCGCCCCCGAGGAGATCGAGCGCGAGGTCGTCTCCTACATCGAGGAGGACATCCTGCTTCGAAAGCCTCGGCACCGCCGGTGGGTGGTTGTTGCCGTGAAGGCGCTCGCCGGACTGGGCGTCGCCGCGGCGGTGTTCCTGGTCGCCTTCAGCGTCTACATCTACTTCGCTCCCTACGAACCGACGCCGCCGGAGATGATGGTGGCGTCGAAGTCGGCGCTCGATGCAAAACACGGCGCGACGGACTGGAAGGGCGGCACCGTTGGGCCCGAGGCAAGCTACGGCATGGCGGACACAGCGGACACGCGTCGCCAGCAACAGCAGCCGGGGACCACCACGCTGGCATATCGGAACGGAAGGGCGACGTGGGATACGAGCGGCGCCCGAACGAAGACTGGAGCTGTCGAAGGCGTGCAGGCTGTCAACGGGAAACTCCAGGTGGGGGAAACTCCGGGGCAGTTGAAACCCGAAGATCAGCCACGCGGTGTCGTCGGGACCGATCTGGCTCACCGTAGGCCGTCTGTCACGGAGGTGGGGAAGCGCGTCGTGCCCGACACGGCCACCCCTCCCAGGTTCGCCGCTCCCACACTCGAAATGGACCGCCTTGCCGGGGCAACGCCGGCCGCGAAGAAGAAACCGACCGAGCCGGAATTCCTCAACTTGGTTCTGGAAGACGACGATTTCGCCGCCGCCACGCAGCATATCAAGACGGTGGCGGCGTCCCTCGACATCCGGAGCGTTGACGTCGGCGTCGAGGGCACGGAGTCCCTGCGTCGTCTGATCCTGCATGCTTACTTCGGCGAAACGGGACGGGATACGGGCAAAGACGAGTCGGTGCTCGAAAGAGAGCCGGTCCCCAAAGACAAGTACCGAGGGGACAAAGTGGTGGAGAAGGAGCTGCCCGCGGTGGTCCTGGTGGTCGAGGAGGAGAAGCTGCCGGGGCTCGTTGCGAGACTTGCCGTCCCGCGGCCGAGACGAGAGGTTCGACCTACCTCAAGGACGCGGAAAAAGCCGAAGACGAGGGGGAGAAGTCCAAGGAAGACGTGACCGACCGGGTGCTCAGTGAACTCCGGCGGATGGAGAAAGAAGCGGAAACTCGGACGCGCGTCGCCGAGGGGAGGGAGCCCATGAAGACTCCAGCCCCCGGGCCGGCCGCTAAGCCGTCCCGCCAAGAAGGGGAGCAAAGGGCAGCCCGCGCCGGTCAAGACGCTCAGAAGGACCTCGCGCGGAGACCCGGCAGGGACGACCTTAAGAAGACACTCCTCGAAGACGCCCTCAAGGAGCAAGCCGAAGAGAAAAAGCTCGTCTACCTCCGCATCTACCTCAAGCAGCCTCGTGCGAGGTCGGTCCCCGCCGCGAGCACCGCACCCGCCTCGAAATGATTGTGCCGTGCTTCCTGCGACCCCACGCCTGCACGGAAATTCCTGGACTTTTGCCCCCATTCTTGTTGTAATATACGCCTTATTTCGACCAGGAGGCGACCACATGAAGGGCAAAGTGCACAAGTTCGGCGACGACGTGAACACCGATGCGATCATTCCGGCGAGGTATCTGAACACGAGCGACCCGGCGGAGCTTGCGGCTCACTGCATGGAGGACACCGACCCCGACTTCCTGAAGCGGATGCAGCCGGGCGACCTCATCGTGGGCGGGAAGAACTTCGGCTGCGGGTCCAGCCGCGAGCACGCTCCCGTCGCCATCAAGGCCTCGGGCATCTCCTGCGTCATCGCAAAAAGCTTCGCCCGCATCTTTTTCCGAAACGCCATCAATATCGGGCTCCCCATCCTCATCTGTGAGGAGGCCGCCGCCGATGCCAAAGCCGGCGACCACATGGAGGTGAACCTCGAAGCCGGAACCATACGCAACCTCACCCGTCACAGCACCTATTCCGTTCCCCCCTTTCCCGACGAGATGCGTCGGATCATCGACGCGGGGGGCCTGATGCCGTTCGTGAAGAAAACGCTCGCACGGAAAGGATGAGCGGACGTGACCGACACCTGGAGCGCCGGGGTCCTCGCGAAACTCAGCGTCGAAGAACTCGTCGGACAGATGCTGTGGAGCTACACCGACTGGACGAGCGATGCGCTCCCGATGGTGGAAGCCGGGGAGCTGGGCGGCATCATCTCGCGCGGACCGCGACCGGCGAACGTTCAGACCGCGGTTGAGTTCACCAACGACCTCCAGCACCGCTCGCCGCTGCCGCTGCTTTTCCTCGAGGACTTCGAGTTCGGCGTGGGGTATCTCATCCGCGGGGCAACCGAGTTCAGCTCCGCGATGGGGCTGGGCGCGACGGGCGAGGCGCAGTGTGCGTATGAAGCGGGACGCATCACCGCGCTTGAGGCCCGCGCCCTCGGATATCACGTCCCCATCGTCCCCGTGTTGGACGTCAACGTGAACCCCGCCAACCCCATCATCAACGTCCGGTCGTTCGGCGAGGACCCGGAGAAGGTGGCCGAGTTCGGCGTCGCGTTCGCGCGCGGCATCGAGGAAGCAGGCTGCATGGCGTGTGGGAAGCACTTCCCCGGTCACGGGGACACGGATGTGGACTCGCACCGGCAGCTTCCCGCGGTTCCGCACGACCGTGCACGGATGGACGCGGTGGAGCTGGTCCCGTTCAAGCGCTGCATCGACGCTGGCATCAGCTTTATCATGTCGGCGCACATCGTCTTTCCGGCGGTCGATCCGATGCCCGGGCTTCCGGCGACGTTGAGCCGTAAGATCCTCACCGGACTCCTGCGCGACGAGCTCGGATTCGAGGGTATCTGCGTGACCGACGCAATGAGCATGAGGGCGATTGCCGACAACTTCCCCGCGGGTGAAGCGGAGGTAAGAGCCGCCGAGGCCGGTGCCGACTTCATCCTCTGCATGGAGCCGAGAGTCGCTTATGACGCGCTCGTGGCCGCGGTCAAGTCCGGGCGAATCGACCTCGAGCGCGTCCGCACGTCGGCCGCGCGGATCCTTGCCGCCAAGGAGCGCATGAAGCTGCACGAGAAGCGCGACGTGGACGCTGGCGCCGTCGCCTCGGTCGTGGGGACGGATGCACACCGTGAAAAGGCCCTCGAAATCGCCCGAAAGAGCATGACGCTCCTTCGCGGCGAGACCCCCTGTCTGAGGCCCGACGGGAAGCTCCTTGCCGTCATCGTCCGGACGAAGCGCCCGACGGGAATCGAAAGCCACGAGGTGCTTGCGGCGGAGCTGAAGGGGCACAACCCGTCGGCGGACTGTCTGTTCGTGGACGAGCAGGCGGGTGCGGACGCCGCGGTCCAGGTCGAGCGGCGCATCCCCGAGGCCGATCGGGTGCTCTTCGCGACCTTCGCCCGCGTCGAGGCCTACAAGGAGACCTCGGGCGGACGTGCGCCTGCGCAGGAGGAGATCGTCCGCGTGCTTGCCCGGTCTGAGAAGCCCTTCACCGCGATCTCATTCGGGAGTCCCTATGTCCTCGGGCGCCTCGGCACAGCGCACAACCTCTTAGCCGCCTGGCACGACAGCGACGTTTGCATCCAGGCCGCCTGTGAGGTATGCTTTGGCAAGCTCAAACCTGCGGGCGAATCCCCGGTGACGATACCGGGACTGTGAGTGCCGCCGGTGTTCTGTAGTCGCACCCCCTTGTGGGGTGCTCGAAGAGAGGCCGGGCCACAAGGGACCCGGACTACGCCAAACCAGGAGTGTCGGGTGTCACTTCCCACTACGAAGCTTGGAGATGTTGAAGTCACGCGGCTCGTCGTCGGCGGGAATCCCGTCAGTGGATTCAGCCACGCGGGTGCAGAGCGTTCGAAGGCGATGCTCGACTACTTCACCACCGAGAACACCAAGAAGCTGCTGCATCGGTGCGAAGCGGCCGGCATCACGACGTGTTTCTTCCGTGCCGACAAGCACGTCATGCGCACGCTCTATGAATACTGGAACGAGGGCGGAAAGATCCTCTGGGTCGCTCAGAGCGCGCCCGAAATGGACCCCATGCGCGACATCGACCAGGCGAAGTCGTTCGGGGCCAGTGCGATGTACCTCCACGGCGGACAGATCGACGACTCGTTCGAGAGGGGCGATTACGACGAGACGAAGCGTCAGTTGGACCACGTCCACGAGGTGGGGCTTCCCGCCGGCTGTGCCAGTCACGTCCCGGAGAACATCCTCAAGATCCTCGACCTCGGCTGGGACGTGGATTTCTTCATGATCTCGGTCTACAACATCCCCGGCTACCGCGGGAAGCTCAGCGTCTCGCAGGACGAGAAGTTCATCGACGCCGACCGTGCGAAAGCCCTTGCCATCTTCAAGGACATCGAGCAGCCCTGCTTTGCCTACAAGATCCTCGCCGCCGGCCGCAAGAACCCCCGCGAGTCGTTCACCGAGGTCTGCTCACACATCAAACCCATCGACGGCATCAACGTCGGGATGTATCC
>Ga0111190_1012_pt1 | contig 13942 bp, 7 predicted proteins | sample DeeMarSWOR324_28_FD_80244 | JGI IMG/M metagenome (GOLD analysis project Ga0111190, IMG submission 80244) | Planctomycetes bacterium SM23_65
TCGCTTGTCCGTGAGCTGGTCGATAACGAGCTGTTCGACCGCGGACTGGACGCGAAGCTCAAGAAGCAGGCCGTCATCGGCATGCCCCGCTTCGACCTCGACCTGCTCATTCACAGCAAGTCACGCGAAAACTCCAACATCACCGCCAACAACCCCGAAGCCATCAACCTCACCATCGCCGAGAACGTCCTCAAGCAGTATGCCCTCGACACGATTTTCAGCGACGACGTGGCCGACGCACACCTTCGCGGCATGGTGCACCTGCACGATCTGGGCTATCCGACGCGCGTCTACTGCAGCAGTCACTCGCTGGAGTATCTCAAGAAGTACGGTCTGCACCTGGGGAACCTGGACACCGGCTCGGCGCCGGCCAAACACGCCCGCACGCTCACCGGACACCTCAACACCTTTCTGGCGAGCATGCAGGCCTACTACGCCGGGGCCTTGGGCGTCGGCTACATCAACATCCTCTACGCCCCCTACGTCGAGAACATGGACCACCGACAGATGGTGCAGGAGGCCCAGCACCTGATCTTCTCCTCGTCGCAGAGTGCGTTCAGTCGGGGGGGACAGACGCTCTTTCTCGACTTCAACGTGCACACCGGGGTGCCGTCCTACATGAGGGAGATCGAGGCGATTGGTCCGGGTGGGGAGTACACGGGTCGGGCTTACGGGGAGTACGAGGAGACCGCACAGGAGTTCCTGAGGGCGATGTTGGACGTCTGGCGTGCCGGGGACGAATACGGTCACGTCTTCGCGTTCCCGAAATGTGATTTCCACATCAACCAGGAGACCTTCGACGACCCGGCACAATACGAGCTGTTGAAGTACGCCTGTCAGGTGGCGAGCGACAACGGCACGCCTTATTTCGTGTTCGACCGCGACGCGGTGACCCTGAGTGCCTGCTGCCGACTGCGCACGACCATCCAGGACAATTACATGCTGGAGCACCTGGAGAGCATGCGGTTCTGCGGCTTCCAGAACGTCACGATCAACCTCCCCCAGGCCGCCTACCGTGCGGGCAAGGGGGACATGGACCGCTTCCTCGAGGAGGTGGGACGTGCGGTTGATATTGCCCTCAAGGCCCACCTCCAGAAGCGGGAGTTCATTGCGAAGCTGATGAACGGTCCGAAGATGCCCCTGTGGGGCATCGGCCAGCCCGCCGCCGACGGCCGACCCTACGTGGACCTCAACCAGAGCACCTATATCCTCGGACTCATCGGACTCAACGAAGCGCTCAGTCACCTCTTCGGCCGGGAACTCCACGAGGGGGACGACATGCTTCAGCAGGGGCTCAAGGTCGTCTCCTACATGAAGTTCCGCGCCGACCAGGCCAGCAAGCAGTATGGACTGATGTTCAAGCTCGAGGAATCGCCCGCCGAGAGCGCCAGCCGACGACTCGCCAAGGTGGACCTCAGACAGTTCCCCGAAGCCCAGACCGTGGTGAGAGGCGATGAAGACCGCGACGACTATTACTACACCAACTCCATCCACCTCCGTGCGGATGCCCCGGTGGACATGCTCACCCGCATCATCAAGCAGGCCAAGTTCCACACGATGATCGAGTCGGGTGCGATCATCCACGCCTTCGTGGGGGAGGAGCGTCCGCCCTGGGACTCCGTCATGAGTCTCGTGCGCAAGACCTGGGAAAACACACGCGCCGCACAACTCACCATCAGTCCGGAGTTCACCATCTGCAACACGTGCAAGAAGGTGGCCCGGAAGCTGGTGGAGGCGTGTCCGTATTGTGAATCGACCGACGTGTATGGCATCACCCGCATCGTCGGATATTTCAGTCGGGTCAACAACTGGAACCGGTCGAAGTTGGGGGAGCTTCGCGACCGACGGCGTGGGAACTACAGTCTCCGGGGACTGGCGCCGACGACCGTCAGTGGCGTGGCGAGCTCGGGGGCTTCGGCTGAAGGAGCGTGATGCAGCCGACGGGTCCGGTGCGTGCGTCTCCGGCGTGACGCGTCGCATCTGCGGCGGTCCGTCGGAGGGGCGTGTCGTCCTTCGCGATCATCGGAAATCAGCCCGCCGAGGGGATCCAAGCCTTCCAAGACCGTTGCGTTGACCGCATAGTGTTGCGAAAAGACGGCGCGGACGCTGCCACTTCCACAGCGTTTTCAGGGCCGGCTGGGACCGCGTTTTGCGTTATGATTGCTCCGGGATTCTGTCGATACATTCACTGAAGAGGGGGGCACTTCGTGGAAGTCATCATTTTCGGTAAGATCAAGTGTGGCAAGTGCAAAGGGACCCAGAGCCGCGTGTCCGTCCTGATCGACAAGATGGGTCTGAGCGAGAAGGTTCTCATGCGTTTCGTGGACGTCGAAACCATCGACGGTCGGGCCGAGGGCGCCTTCTACGACGTTTACGACGCGGTACCGGTGACTATAATACGAAATGACGGCAGGGATGTCCGGCGCTGGGAAGGCGTGATGCCCCGGACCGACGAGTTGAAGCCGCATTTCGAGAGTGTTGCACGTGCTTCCGCAGATTAAAGGATTCCTTGAGAATACCCTTATTGACTGGCCGGGCAGGATTGCCAGCGAGCTCTTCCTGCCCGGCTGCAATTTCCGCTGTCCATTCTGTCACGCCGCGCACCTGGTGGTGCGGCCGAACCAGCTCGAATCCATCCCGTTCGATACGATCCGTGATTACCTGCAGGAGCACCGGGACTGGATCGACGGTGTCATCATAAGTGGCGGAGAACCAACGATTTCCGTCGGACTGCCTGCCTTGGTCGAGGCCATCGATGAGGCAGGTTTTCCCGTCAAGCTGGACACCAACGGGTCGAATCCGGAGATCGTCGAGTCGCTCGTCAAGGGGGGGGCGGTCCGGGCGGTCTCGATGGACGTAAAAGCTCCCTTGGACGAGAGATACAACAAACTGGCCGGCGTGGAGGTGGACCTGGACGCCATCCGGCGCAGCATCGATTTTCTGCTTTCCGGGGCGGTGGCCCAATACGAGTTCCGCACGACGGTGCCGCCGGGATTTCTGGACGCCGATGCGGTCGTCGAAATCGCCCGAACTATCGAAGGAGCCCAGGCTTACGTCCTTCAGAATTTTCAGCCCGTCGATTGCATCGACCCGGAGATGACGCGGCTTAAGCCGCTGGATGTGGAGGAGCTCAAGGGCTTTGCCGAAAGGGCAGGGCGCTGCGTCGAACGGTGCTGGGTGAGGGGGCTCGAGGAGGTGCTTCCCGAGCCGAAGAAGGACTGACGCGCCGCCCATCTGGACGAAATCGACACAGTTTGTCGTGAAAATGCCCTATGGGCGGCCGAATCCAGGGAAGTTTTCGCCCGCCAACGCGGAAAATTCTTTCCGCCTGAGTGGAGGTTTTTGGCCGCTCGGGGGAGGGTTTTGTCCGTCTTACTGGAAGTCGGTGTGAACTGCGCCGACAGCGGACCGAGGCATTTCCGGGCACGGACGGGGGGACCCATACCTGGATGGAAATCACGCCGCTCAGCCCTTTGGCGAAGCGGTGGCTGCTTGGTCCGGAATGTGGTTTGTGGTTTATACCACATCTTGCCCCCGCCAGTGGGTTCCGGCGCAACGCCTTACAAGGGGGTGTGACTGTAGAGCCGTTTCGGCGGCAGCAGGTCTTCGGGGGGTGATAGGGTCAGCCGGCCTCGGTCAGCGGCTGGGACCGAAGTGCGGGTGATTTTGCGGCCGCGGCCGCACGCAGCGGCGGGCCGTGTGGGGACGCGGCGATGAAGGAAGCCCTGTTCTATGAAAAGTCGGCGGACGGACGTGTGGACTGCAAGCTGTGTCCGCACGGCTGCAAGGGGATCGCCGAGGGCAAGGTCGGCATCTGTCGCGTCCGGAAGAACGTCGGCGGGAAGCTCGTCTCGCTGGTCTACGGGGAGGTGACCTCGGTCAATCTCGACCCGGTGGAGAAGAAGCCGCTCTATCATTTCCACCCCGGGACGGTGATCCTCTCGATCGGGACGTGGGGATGCAACTTCCACTGTGCGTTCTGTCAGAACTGGCAGATCTCCCAGCAGGAGGCGGCGACCCAGTCGGTGAGTGCACAGGAGATCACGACGCTTGCCGGCAAAAACGATTCGATCGGCGTCGCCTACACCTACAACGAGCCGGTCATCTGGTATGAGTTCGTGCTGGAGTGTGCCGAGCGGGTGCACGAGGCGGGACTCAAGAACGTGCTGGTGACGAACGGTTTCATCGAGTCGGAGCCCGCGGCCAAGTGGCTGCCCTTCATCGACGCGTTGAACATCGACATCAAGAGCATGGACGACGCGTTTTACCGCCAGCAGAGCGGCGGACGGCTGGAGCCGGTGCTCGCCTCGGCCGTACAGGCCAAGGAGCACGCACACGTCGAGATCACGAACCTCATCATCCCGACGTTGAACGATACGGACGATCATTTCACGCGTCTGGGGGAGTGGATCGCCGGGCATCTGGGGAAGGAGACGCCGCTGCATCTTTCGGCGTATTCCCCACGGTATCGGTTGAAGATCGATCCGACGCCGCTGGCCACACTGGAGCGGGCACACGGGATCTGCTCGGAGTATCTGGACTACGTCTATCTGGGCAACGTGTCGGGGCCGGTGGGTCGCGACACGTTCTGCCCCTCCTGTGGGGCGGCGTTGGTCTCACGATTCGGATATCGGGTGGAGCTCAAGAACCTGGACGGGCCGAACTGCGGTCGGTGTGGTGAAGGCGCGAACATCATCACCGACTGACTCGGCGTCCGCCAGAGTTGGGCGACGGCGGAGGAGATGGAGTCATGAAACCGAGCGTGTATCTGAGCGTGCTGCTGGTGGTGATGGCGGGATGTGAGGCACCGCCGAAGCCGCCCGTGACGATGGAGTCAGCCCGCGGGGCGATGACTGGAATGGACCCGGACCGGGCCTACAGACATCTCGCCACCGCCGTCCAGGAGGGGGAGATCGTCGGGGATCTCGTGAAACCCGAAGGCGGCGAGGGGTTCACCATCCAGGCCGAAAGCATTGTGGTGGGTCTGAACGGCCGCGGCACCGACCGCATCCCTCCCAAGCTGCGCCCCGAACTCGTCAAGCTGCTCGTCAAGGCCTACGATTCGCTCGAGGTCGCCGGCCAGATCATCAATTCCAAGGACGCCGCACCCGTGCGCTGCGTGGCGGTGCTTCCCCCCTTCGCCAGCCGCGGGCAGAAAATCGACGTCCGCATGAACGCCTACGAGCCCATGGTGAACCTCGAAGGGGGAACACTGGTGGACACCCCGATGGCGCGCTACGTCAGACTGCCCAGTGCGTTAGGGGATTTCAAGACACGTGAGGGACTGATCTCCCAGGGGGTGCAGGCCTATGCGAGGGGGGACGTGACGTTGAACCCGGGCTACCGGGAGGGGCAGCGCGTCGGAAACGAGCTCCCCAACGTGGCGTACGTTCCCGCCGGGGTGCTGGTGGAAAGGACGTGGGCCTACCGGCTCATTTTGAACAAGCCCGACGCCAACACGGCACTGCTGATTGAAGCGGCGATCCGGCGACGCTTCGGACCGGTCGTGCAGAGCCCGAGCACCGGCTTCGTCGCCGTCGGGATGCCCAGGATTTACGACCGTCACTGGCGACGCTATCTGGACGTGGTCATGCGCATCAGACTCCGACCGGGCTCGAAATCCGCCCGACTCGCTCACATCGAAACGCTCGCAGGCTCCCTCGGAAGTTCCGACCGGAAGGTCCGCTACGATGCGGAGTGCAGGCTCGAGGCCTACGGACGCGAATCGGCCAACGCCCTGCTGGAGCTCTGTGCCGGCGGTGACGCCACGCAGCGTCAGTCGGCGCTCCGGGTGCTGGCGTTCGTGCTGGACCACCGCGCCGTCGAGCCCCTGGTGGCCGAAAGTCGCAAGGCGAGCAGTGTCTTCCGGGCGGAATCGGCACAGCTCATGACGCTCTTGAAGGGGGAACTCGTCGAGGATCGGCTGATGGAGATGCTGAACGAGCGTGATCCGATGGCCCGCTACGGGGCGGTTCTGGCCCTCGAGACGTTGGGGGTAAAGCGGGCGGAGGCCGTCAAGAGCTACTTCGCCGCCTATCAGAGGAATTTCGTCATGCACCTGGTGGACGTCCCCGGGGACAAGATGATCGTGGTCAAGTCGCTGGGGGGCGTCCGGCGGCTTGCCCTTTTCGGCACGGGAATCCGCATCCGCTCGGGGTTTCGCGACACCGTCGGACCGGTCTCGGTCAGTGTCACCGCGGACACCACCGAGATCCGTCACAAGCACCGAGGCGGGCCCGCCCCCCTGCCGCTGCGCACCGTGGAACTCCAGAACGTCGTCATCGAGCTCGACCGCATGGGTGTCTCCATCAACGACATCATCGGACTCATCGCGTCGATGGGTCGCAAAAATGCCCTCAATGCCACGCTCTATTGGACCGAATAGAAGAACGGGGGGGAACGGTCCCCACTTTCTCTCTGACAATGTAAAAATGGGGACAGTCCCCATTTCTTGACAAAAAGGCAAAAAACGCCCTTATTTCTCCCTGGAGGCCGATACCGAAAATGGGGACTGTCCCCATTTTCCATGAGGGAACGTGGATGCTCCTGAAAAAACTGGAACTCATCGGTTTCAAGTCATTTGCCGACAAGACGGAATTCGTCTTCGAGCCCGGGATTACCGCACTGGTCGGACCCAACGGGTGCGGGAAATCCAACGTGGTGGACGCCGTCAAGTGGATTCTGGGCGAGCAGTCGGTGAAGAGTCTGCGCGGCAGCGAGATGGCCGACATCATCTTCAACGGCGGTGAAGGCCGCAAGTCACTCGGGTTTGCCGAAGCGACGCTGGCCCTGGACAACAGCGACCGCAAGCTCCCACTCGACTTCGACGAGGTGACCATCACCCGGCGCGTCTACCGAAGCGGCGAGGGGGCCTACTTCATCAACAAGCAGCCGTGTCGGCTCAAGGACATCAAGAACCTGTTGTTGGATACCGGTCTCGGGATGCAGTGCTACTCGGTCATCGAGCAGGGGAAGATCGACCGGATACTGGTGGCGAGCACGGTGGAGCGTCGGAAGGTGTTCGACGAGGCGGCGGGCATCAGTGCCTATAAAGCCCGTCGAAAGGAGGCCCAGCACAAGCTCGAGCGCGTCTCGCAGAACCTCCTGCGACTGGACGACATCATCAAGGAGGTCGAGAAGCAGTATCGCTCGGTGAAGTATCAGGCGGCGAAGGCCCGACGCTACCGGGAGTACACCGAGGAGCTGAAGCGGCTGCGCACGTCCTTTTCGCTGAGGGAGTACGACCGCCTGTCGAAGGAGGGTGCCCGTGCCGAGACGCGTTTGAGGTCGGTCGAGGACGAGCGCTCGGGCGTCATCGCAAAGGGCAACCAAACCGACGCCGCCCGCACCGACTGTGAGACGCGCGTGCTCCAGTTCGAACGGGATCAGGAAGCGGCCCAGGCCGCACTCGCCGAGCTCAGACAGAACGCCCTGGCCGCCGAGGATGCCGTCCGCTACAGTCGAAAGAGCATCGCCGAGCAGACCGAGCTCCAGCGTCGCTACGAGGAACAGATGGCGTCGCTGCACACGCGCACCGCCGCCATGCGCACTGAACTCGAACAGCGAAACCATGAACTCGACGCGGTCGTCGCGCGAGCCCACGCCCAGCAGCAGACGCTCGACGCGAAGACCGACGAGTTCGCACGCACCGATTACGAGGGACGCATCCTCGCCGACGAGCTCGAAGAGCAGAAGGGCGCCGTGGTCGAGCTGATGCAGCGTGCGGCGATGGTCGAGAACGAGATCGGCGTCGTCCTGAGCGAAAGACGCCGACTGGAGCTCCAGCGACAGCGACAGGCGGTCCGACTTGGTGAAGTGACCGCCGAGGTCCACGCCAACGAGCGGTGCATCCACCAGACCGAAGAGGAGATCGACGCGGTGGGCCGCATCCTCGAACAGCTCGCCCGTCAGACCCAACAGAAGCAGTCCGAGTGTCGCGAGCTGGGCCGACAGCTCGCCGGACTGCGGGACGAGCTCACCCGCGCCATGCAGCAGGAGAGCAGTCTCCAGTCGAGACTGGACGTCCTGCGTGACCTCGACGAGAAGCAGGAGGGCGTCGAGCAGGGGGTCCGGGAGGTGTTGACACAGCTCACCGAGGCCGGCGGCGGGACCAACGGTCTGCACGGTCTCTTGGGCGAGAAGCTGCGGGTGGAGGCGCGCTACGCCCGGGCGGTTGAGGCGGCGCTGGGACACCGTGCCCAGACCTTGGTGGTCGAGGAGCTGCATCACGCCGTGCAGGGGGTGCGCATCGTCAACGCCTCCGGGAAGGGCCGTGCGAGCTTCCTGCCTCTCACTCACTGCCCGCCGCAGCGGGCCAGGTTGAACGGACACGAGCCGCCCGTCGGCGTCATCGGACGGATGAAGGATTTCGTAAGCTCTGACGCGCCTCACCGTCACGTGGTGGAGGCCCTTTTGGGCGACGTGCTGCTGGTCGAGGACATGACGCGGGCCATCGAACTGAAGGCCGCCAAGACCAACGGGTTCGTCCTGGTGACCCTGGCGGGTGAGGTGATCGAGCCGACGGGGATCATCACGGGGGGACAGGGCGTCAGCGGCGGCGGGATCGTCCGTCGGGCGGCCGAGAGACAGTCGCTCGGGTGTCGGCTCGACGAGGTGCGCACCGGGATGGACGCCCTCAGGGGACGGCTGCACGAGTCGGAGCAGTCGGAAGCACGGAGCCGCACCGAGATCGAGCGGCTCGCCGGGCTGGCCGACCGCGAGAAGGTCACCCGTGGTGAGAAGCTGACCGCGCTCGAGCGGCTGAAAGAGAAACAGCGGATGCTGTGCGAGGAGCGCGAGGTCGTCCTGAGCGAGCAGGCCGACGCCGAGCGTGAGGGCGTCGAGCTGGACGGACGCGAGATTGACCTCCGGGGCAAGCTCGACGACGTCAGACGCGAGGACGCCGAGCTGCGCGAGCGCATCGAGACGCTCACGCGCTCCCACTCGGAGGTCGGTCGTCGGCGGCTCGTGCTCCAGGACGAGATCACCGAGCTGAAGGTCACGCTCGCGGGAACGCGACAGCAGACCGACGGACTCCGCTCGGCCATCGACAGTCTCACGGCGAACCTGCGGGTCCGCGAGGACGAGCTGGAACAGCTTGGCACCAGCATCGAGGAGGCCCGACGCAAACAGACGGAGGCCCGCGAGGAGATCGCCCGGCGACAGGCGGAGCTCGAAGGGCTGCGCGCACGGGAGCAGGAGCAGCAGCAGACGGTGCTGCGTCTGACCAACGCACGCGAGGAGCTGCGCGACGAGATGGCCACGCTCGAGCGAACGGCCCGTGAGCTCAAGACGAAGCTCACCGAACTTGACGAGACCCTCGGCGAGCTCCGACTCGAAGCACAGGAGCTGAAGCTCAAGATGGAAAACCTCGTGACGCGCGTCCACGAGGAGTACGAGCTCGACCTCCGTGCGATGCACCAGACCTGGCAACCGGAAGAGATGAACTGGGACGAGGTGGCCGCACGCATCGAGGAACTCCGACGAAAGATCGCAAACATGGGCAACGTCAACCTCGATGCGATTCACGACGAGGAGGCGCTCGCCCGACGTGCCGAGTTCCTGAGCGGACAGCGCGACGACCTCCTGGCCGCCAGACGACAGCTCACCGAGATCATCCACCGACTGAACAAGAAGTCGCTGGAGATGTTCGAGAGCTCGTTTGCGGTGGTGCGCGAGAACTTCCAGGAGATGTTCCGGAAGCTCTTCGGCGGCGGGAAGGCGGACCTCTTCCTCGAGGACGAGCAGGACGTTCTGGAGAGCGGGATCGAGGTCATCGCGCGTCCGCCGGGCAAGGAGCCGCGGGCACTCTCGCTCCTCTCGGGCGGCGAAAAGGTGATGACCGCCGTCGCACTGCTCTTCGCCATCTTCAAGGCCAAGCCCAGTCCGTTCTGTCTCCTCGACGAGGTGGACGCCGCCTTGGACGAGGCCAACATCGGACGCTTCTGCAACATCCTTCAGGATTTCCTGAAGCATTCCCAGTTCATCATCATCACCCACTCCAAGCGGACGATGGCGATCTGTAACGTCATCTACGGGATCACCATGCAGGAATCGGGGGTCTCGAAGAGGATCTCGGTGAGATTCGAGGACTACGAACAGCAGGTCGCCTGACCACGTGCCCTTCGACGGTGCTCAGGGCTGTGAGCCTGTCGAACAGCTTGCCGGCTCTGGTTAGACTACCGACCTGCTTGTATCGACGGGACCGTGCCATGGTGGTGCGGTCCCGTTTTTTGATGGACCGCGTGAGGAAACGTTGGAAATCGCTGACCGATCCTGTTCGGTCTCATCCTGGGTTTTGCGTTCAGCAGGATGTTCTCGGGTTCCCGCCTTCAAGACCTTTGGGCTTGACAACGCCGGAAGGCCCTGTTACAGTCCGGTCTCTTGAATTCGCCAGAGGAGAGGGACCCGATGCTGCGGGCTATTCTGGTTGGATCAACGGCCGCCACGGTGATGCTCGTCATCGCGGCGGTATTCTTTTGCGATCAGGGGGATGTTGCGGCCATCGACCGGGAGGCGAGGAAGCAGTACGACCTGGGGAAGCCGGAAGAAGCGCTCGCGACTTTGGAAGCCGGGCTGAAGCGGTTTCCGGATTCACCGAAGCTGAACTACGGTCTGGGAACGCTGCTGGCGGCGCGCGGGAATTTGAAAGAGGGACAGCGGCGCCTCGAGTATGCGGTGTCGGTTTCCCCCGAGACCCCGGAATACCACAAGGAGCTGGGCATCTGCTACCTCCAGGCCGACCGCCCGACGGACGCCGAGCGGGAACTCAAGACGGTGCTCAAGCTGAACGACAAGTGGCCCGAGGCACATTTCTACCTCGGACTGGTCTACGAGCGGCAGGGGAAATCCGACCTCGCGATGGAAGAATACGTCAAGGAAGTGAACGTGAATTCCTGCTGCACGTTCGCCTGGGCGAAGATTTTCGAGGCGGACAAAAGCAGGACGGAGAAGGAATAATTCGGGCGGAGACGCCACGGTTATGGTAATGCGTCAGGATCGGGCCGACGCAGCCGACGGGAACCCATCATGACCACCCTCACGCAGGAAGGACAGTCCGGCACGCCTCCGAAGCCGTTCCTCCTTCGCGGTCTGACCATCCGCGCCCTCGTCTACGGGGTGCTCCTCAGCATCCTCCTGGCGGTCGCCGACCCCTACATCTACATGGTGTGCAACGGACTTCTGGCGGCGAACAGCACCCCCGTCGGTGCGGTGTTCCTGTTTGCGGTGGCGGTGTTCGGGTTCAACATGCTGATGCGGGGTCTGGACAACCTCTGCGGCGGGGATTCGATCTTCGGGATGCTGAAGCTCTCCGCCGCCGAGCTGGTGGTCGTCTACATCATGATGTTGGTGACCGCGGCGATTCCCACCTTCGGATTCTCCGAGAGCTTCTTCGCCATCCTGGCCGGCCCGGCACGCTTTGCCAACGATACCAACGCCTGGTCCGAGAAGGTCCTCCCGCATGTCAACCCGAACCTGGTCCCGTTCGATCCGAAACCGCTCGTCGGGGTCACCAAGGGCATCCGCGACCTGGAGCCGGACACCGTCAAGTGGCTGTACGACGGGATGCCCGACATCGAGGGACTCGGGTTCGTCGAACGCGTCAGGGCCATCCCGTGGATGCCCTGGGTTCGACCGTTCCTGGTCTGGATGGTCTTCATCTTCACGCTCTACTTCGTGCTGATGTGCATCGTGAGCATCCTGCGGAAGCAGTGGATCGAGCGGGAGAGGCTTCAGTATCCGCTGGTCCAGCTTCCGATGGCGATGGTGGAGGAGGCGAACGCGAAGCGGGGGGTTCCGGCGCTCTTCCGCAACAAGCTCCTCTGGATCGGTTTCGCGCTGCCGATGTTCATCACCACGTGGAACCAGCTCGCCCACTTCTACCAACTCGTCACACCCATCCCGACCAGCAAGACGCTCTACATGTTCAACATGCAGCTCAACCTGGGAATGGAGCTGAACTGGCCGGTCATCGGGTTCACCTATCTCATCAAGCTGGAGGTGGCGCTGTCGCTTTGGTTTTTCTGTCTGGTGGGGGCGCTGGTCGGCTCGGCGTTCAGCAACTTGGGGATGAAAGCGGGCAGTCGGGACATGTGGATGTGGCGCGGTCACGAACACCCGCTGGTCTATCACGCCTGCATGGGTGCGGTGTTTCTGCTGGCCATCCTCACGCTCTGGTCGGCCCGACGCTCCATCGGCGAGGTGGTCCGCAAGGCCTTCGGCAACGGCGACGACGTGGACGACTCCAGGGAGCTCCTGCCCCACGGTGTCGCCTTCTGGGGGCTCCTGGGCGGACTCACGGTGATGGTGTTGTGGATGGTTTTCTTCACGGGGATGCAGGCGTGGTTTGCGGTCGTCCTCGTGGTGGCGTCGCTTCTGGGTCTGCTTGCGGCGACGCGGATGATCGCCGAGGGCGGACTGGTCTTCGTCCAGTTTCCGATCCTCATGCCGTCGTTCATCTTCCGGGTCATCTCGCCGTCGTTTCTGGGCTCGGCGAACCTGGTGGGGATGTCGTGGATCGGCGTGTGGGTGGGTGACATCCGTGTGATCATGATGCCGGCGTTCGCCAACGCCACGAAGCTCGCCGACCACGTCCGTCTGAAACAGCGCTCTCTGGTGTGGCTGTTTCTGGTGGCGACGGTGCTGGCGATCGTCTTCAGCAGTTTCGCGGTGCTCTACATCGGCTACACGCGAGGCGGGGCGAAGACCGACACGTGGATTTTCGGTGCGGTGGGGTCCGACTGGTTCAAGCGGGTCGCCGCCGAGAACATTCCCACCAAGGCACAGATCGAGCAGGGACAGAAGGCCCACGAGGACTACTACCGGTCGCGCATCTACTCGACGCTCTTGGGGGCACTGTTCATGATCTTCCTGGCGGTGATGCGGTCGTGGTTTCTGTGGTGGCCGTTCCACCCGCTGGGATTTCCTTTTGCGATCATGCCGGCGATGCAGCGGATGTGGCTGTGTATCGCGATCGGATGGCTCTTGAAATGGGTGATCCTGCGGTACGGCGGGGCGATGCTGTTCCGCAAGCTCAAGCCCTTCTTCTACGGACTCATCCTGGGTGAATTTGTCACCGCCGGACTCTGGTACGTGTTCTATTTCGTTTACGTGACCTGGTTCCATGGAACCGGGAATCTGATCTACAACTGAGTCTCCCAGTCTTGAGGAGTGGGGGGAGGATGGCCATGAGGCGATGGACCATGACGTGGATGCTCCTGGCGGCGCTGGCGGCCGGTTCGGCGGCCGCCCCGCAGGATGAGTCCCAGCCGGCGGCGACGGCCGAGAAGCACCTCGACCACGTCCTGCAGCTCGTTTCCCGCAACGAGCTCGACAAGGCACTGGAGGGTTTCCAGGGGCTCGATACTCATGTGCCCATGTGGCCGGGGAAGCTGACGCTTCGCGATCTGCTGGTCGCGCGACTCCGCGTGCTGCTTGGACAGCGACGACTGCTTGACGACATCGTCCGACTCGTCTCGGAGCGGGACGTCGAGACGAGTCTGAAGAGCTTCACGACCCTGGAGTCGCGGGTCTTAGGCTATCCGGGAAACGCCAAAGCAGCCGAGCTGATCGTCAAGCGTCTGGAGGCGTTGGGGTTCGAGCGGTTGAGTGAGGACGCCGTCAACCCCGTCGTCGATCCTTACGTCGATCCGGCCAAGCCCACGCGCAAGATCATATCCGTCAAGGAGAAGAAGCTCCTGGCGGACGAGTTCGAGGCCACGGTCCCGATGGACCGGGGTGCGACGCTGGAGGTTCCCGGGGTGCTGGCGGAGCCGCTGCGGATCTATCCGTTGTGGCCGAACCTGGTTCGTACGTCTCAGCTTCCCCGCGGCGGCGTCTCCGGACATCTCGTCTACGTCGGTCGGGGAACCTATGCGGAATGTGACGGGAAGAAGATCGAGGCTGCCATCGCACTGATGGACTTCAACTGTGAGAAGTATTA
>Ga0111190_1013_pt1 | contig 13413 bp, 9 predicted proteins | sample DeeMarSWOR324_28_FD_80244 | JGI IMG/M metagenome (GOLD analysis project Ga0111190, IMG submission 80244) | Planctomycetes bacterium SM23_65
TCACGTAAGGCAATTTCTCAAGCACGTCAAGCGCGCGTTTGTGGTCCCACAGGCGCCGACCGTCCAGCGACCAGTCGGGATACGCCTCGAAAAACGCGTCAACGTGCTCGCGCTGCGGCCTGTCGTGGTACGTGGTGCCGAACCCGAACTGGTCAGCGGACAACGTGACGTACCCGCGTCGCGCGAGTTCCCCTCCGTAGTTCCGCCTCGGACGCTCCGGGTCGATCACGCCGAGCTTCCCACGCTGGTAGTCGGTCCCGTGGATCGTCAACACTGCCGGAGCCGGGGGCGACTTCCCGCCACCTTCGGGCAGGATCACGATCGCCTCGGTCCACGCGTCGTCAACGACGTGGTACCTCAGACGGATGTGCGTGAGCCCGTCCCTCTCAAAGCGCTCCAACTCTTCGAACCGCGCTTCGGCGTCGCCGATGCCTTCGGGCTCGGTGCCCATCGAGGCCAGGATGCGTCCGAGGATCTCTTCGCGAATCCTCGGCCAGTCGTCCGCCGTGGTCGACGGCAGAATCACGTCACCGATCATGCTTCGGTCTCCTCTGTCGCTTGGAGCGGATGGCAAAATGAGATGTAGTGCCGCCCCCTCGTGGGGCGGCCCCGCTCAAAGGTGCAAGAGTCCCGACTTGTCGGGACGACTACACCATTCTGTTAGATGCTCTTAGTGCTCGCACTCATGGGCCTTTGCAGGGCGACAGGCGGCTCCGCCCGTTGCTTCTTCTGCTGCTGCTTCCAACCTGTAAGCTGCAAGCTGTAACCCGCAACCTGTAAGCTGCAGCCCTGGCTTGGTCTCACGCCTCTCGAAAAGAAGACCAACTCGCTCCGTTATTTGCCCCCCAAAAGGGAAAATGGAAAATCTGCGGGACTTTTTTCGGCCTTACCAAGCCGCCGGCAGGCTTCCTTCAGGAATTTTATGAACTGACCCCCAAAATCGTTTGCCCCGGCCCGTTTAGTAGAAGAGAGTCGCAAGTCGGAAGTTGCAGGTTAGAAGCGCAGCAGCAGAAAAAGAAGCCGATATTCGGGGCGCGGCGCCGGTTGAAATTCATAAGGTATTGGCACACAAGGACTTACGGTTTCTGCCCGCGGCGTTCCGCCCCGTTTTCGGTGCGACATCCTGCAACATTCTGCGACATCGTGCGACATGATGCGACACCCGTGCGACATGACGCGGCATGATCGACCACGAATGCGCGTTTCCGCGCCCCGGCCGCCGGCCGGTCGCGCACGTTCGCACACCCAAGCACTCGAGTGACACCGCTTGGGCTGCAACATGAGACCGCCAAAAAGAAGGCGTGGCCCCGACGTGTCGGGACCACGCCTTTTCGATACGTCGGCTCAAGCCTTGGAGGCCTTCGCCTCCTCGCCCTTCGCTTCCTCGGTCTTTGCTTCCTCGCTCTTCGCCTGGTCGTCCTTCCCGTCGCACTTGAGCGAGGCGAGCTGCTCGTAGAGCCGCCAGTGCGAGGTGACCTGGGCTTCGGCCAGCTTCATCAGTTCCTCGGCCCGCTCGGGCATGCTCTGTGTAAGCGTCCTGTAGCGGGTCTGTGCGTAGGCGTAGTCGCGGAACGACGCGGTCGGGGGCTTCGAGTCGAGCTGGAGCGGGTTCTTGCCCTCGGCCTTGAGCCGCGGGTCGAACCGGTAGAGCGGCCAGTAGCCGCTTTGGACCGCCATCTTCTGGATGCCCATTCCGGTGCGCATGTCGTGCCCGTGGCCGACGCAGTGCGAGTAGGCAATGATGATCGACGGCCCGTCGTAGCTCTCGGCCTCGATGAAGGCCTTGACGGCCTGGTTGTCATTGGCCCCCATCGCCACCTGTGCGACGTAGACGTTCCCGTAAGTCATCATCATCATGCCGAGGTCCTTCTTGGGAACGGGCTTGCCGGCATACGCAAACTTCGCCACCGCACCCAGCGGCGTCGCCTTCGACATCTGGAAGCCGGTGTTCGAATAGACCTCACTGTCCAGGACCAGCACGTTCACGTCGCGGCCCTGGGCCATCACGTGGTCCAGACCGCCGTAGCCGATGTCGTAAGCCCACCCGTCGCCGCCGACCGACCAGACCGACTTCTTGACGAGGTAGTCGGCGACCGTCAGGAGTTGCTTCGACGCCTCGTCACCGGCGGCCGCGCATCTCTTCTTCACCTCCGCAACGCGCTCCCGCTGGTCGCTGATGCCCGCCGGGGTTGACTGGTCGGCGGTCCTCATCGCCTCGATCAGCTCGTCCTCGCCTTTGAGTGCCTCGGCACGGTCCAGCAGCTCCAAGGCGAACTGGTTGAACTTGTCGATGGCCAGACGGAAGCCAAAGCCGAACTCGGCACAGTCCTCGAACAGTGAGTTGGACCACGTCGGTCCGCGGCCGTTCAAGTCCACCGCATAGGGCGTCGTCGGCAGGTTCCCACCGTAGATCGACGAGCACCCGGTCGCGTTGGCGATGATCGCACGGTCACCGAAGAGCTGGCTCATCAGCTTGACGTAAGGGGTCTCACCGCAGCCCGCACACGCACCGGAGAACTCAAAGAGCGGCCGCAAGAGCTGCGAGCCCTTCACCGACTTGCGGGTCAGCTTGTCCTCGGGCGTCTCCGGAAGCGTCATGAAAAACGCGAAGTTCTCGCGCTCGTCCTCACGCAGCGGGATCTGTGGCATCAGGTTGATCGCCTTTTTTTCGGTCTTGTTGCCCTGGGCATCCTTCTGGTGTGCCGGACAGGCGTAGACGCACGCCCCACAGCCGGTGCAGTCTTCCGGGGCGTTCTGAACCGTGCAGACCATCCCTTCAAAGCCCTTGCCCTTGGCGGGTGCGTGCTTGAAGGTCTTCGGGGCCTCCTTGAGATGTGCTTCGGGGTAGATTTTGATGCGGATTGCGGCGTGCGGACAGACGATGGAGCACTTGCCGCACTGGATGCAGGTGTCGGGGTCCCACACGGGGACTTCGAGTGCGATGTTGCGCTTCTCCCACCGCGTGGTGGCCGTGGGAAAGGTCCCGTCCTCGGGGAAGGCGCTCACCGGGATGTGATCGCCGTCGAGGGCCATGATGCGAGCGGTGACGTTCTGCACGAACTCGGGAGCGTCGGTGGACACGCGCGGCGGACGCTTGGTGGAGCTGGTGACCTTGTCGGGCACGGTCACCTCGTGGAGGTTCGCGAGGGTGTTGTCCACGGCGTCCCAGTTTTGCTTGACGACGTCCTCGCCCTTGCGTCCGTAGGTTTTCTCGATGGCCTCCTTGATCTCTTGGATGGCCTCATCCTTCGGCAGAACGCCGCTGAGTGCGAAGAAACAGGTCTGCATGATGACGTTGATGTGGGAGCCCATGCCGCACTCGCGCGCGATCTTGTAGGCGTCGATGACATGGAACTTGAGCTTCTTGTCGATGAGGTTCTGCTGCACCTCGCACGGAAGCTTGTCCCACACTTCGTCCGGTCCGTAGGGACTGTTCAGAAGGAACGTAGCGCCCTCCACGGCGTTCTTCAGCATGTCGTACTTCTCAACGAAGAACCACTGGTGACAGCCGATGAAGTTGGCCTTGGAGACGAGGTAGGTGCTGCGGATCTCGCGGGGACCGAAGCGCAGGTGCGAGATCGTGATCGCTCCCGCCCTCTTCGAGTCGTAGACGAAGTACCCTTGAGCGCAGAGGTTCGTGCCCTCGCCGATAATCTTGATGCTGTTCTTGTTGGCGCCCACCGTTCCGTCGGAGCCCAGTCCGTAGAAGAGTGCACGCACCACGTCGTCCGGCTCGGTGCTGAACGTGGCGTCGTAGTCGATGCTGGTGTGCGTCACGTCGTCGGTGATCCCGACGGTGAAATGGTTCTTCGGGTCGTCTTTCTTGAGTTCCTCGAAGATCCCGTTGACCATCGCCGGGGTGAACTCCTTGGAGCTCAGTCCGTATCGTCCGCCGACGACCGTGGGGTATCCGGTTTTCCAGGGGGCGTATCCGTCGGCCATGGCCTCGCCGATGGCGGTGCGGACGTCGGTGTACATCGGCTCGCCCACGGCACCGGGCTCCTTGGTGCGGTCCAAGACGGCGATCTTCCGCACGCTCGGCGGTATTGCCTCGATGAAGTCACGCGTGGACCAGGGACGGTAAAGCCGGACCTTGATGACACCCACCTTCTCGCCCTCCTCCACGAGGTACTCGACCGTCTCGTGTGCGGTCTCCGCACCCGAAGCCATGATCACAAGGATGCGGTCGGCATCCGGTGCACCGACGTAATCGAACAGCTTGTACTGCCGACCGACGATCTTCGCGAACCGGTCCATCACCTTCTGGACGACGCCGGGACAGGCGTCGTAGTATTTGTTGACCGCCTCGCGGCCCTGCATGAAGTGGTCGGGGTTCTGTGCGGTGCCGCGAAGCACCGGATGATCGGGCGAAAGTGCCCGGGCCCGGTGCTCGACGACGTACCGGTCGTCGATCATCGCCCGCATGTCTTCGGTGGTCAGTTCCTCGACCTTGTTGACCTCGTGGGAGCTGCGGAAGCCGTCGAAGAAGTGAAGCATGGGGACGCGCGATTCGAGCGTCGCGGCCTTCGCGATCAGGGCGAGGTCCATCACCTCCTGGATGCTTCCCGAGGCCAAGAGTCCCCAGCCGGTGCCACGACATACCATGATGTCGGAGTGGTCGCCGAAGATGCTGAGCGCGTGCGTGGCGACGGTGCGCGCCGAGACGTGGAAGGTCGTCGGCGTCAGCTCCCCCGCGATCTTGAACATGTTCGGGACCATCAGGAGCAGTCCCTGGGATGCGGTGAACGTGCAGGCCATCGCACCGGCCTGTGCCGCCCCGTGGATGGAGCCCGACGCACCTCCCTCGCTCTGGAGCTCCACCACCAGAGGCACGGTCCCCCAGATGTTGGTCTCTCCCTTGGCCGACCTCTCGTCGGCCATCTCGCCCATCCCGGAGGACGGTGTGATGGGATAGATGGCGATGACCTCGTTGGTCGGATGTGCCACGTAGGTCGTCGCCGTGTTCCCGTCAATTGTGACCATTCTGCGAGCCATGATATCTCCCTTTTGGGGTGGGACAGGCATTCTTGCCTGTCAGGAGGGATGTCAGACAGGAATGTCTGACCCACCGGTCCGCCCATCCCCCATGCGGCCGGACGCCCGTCGAACCCGTGCAAGACTTTAGAAAGTCTCTGCGACAAAACGCTTACGGCCAAAGTCCCTTGATGATACTCCGCCTGCAGCATAAGTCAACGAAAAACACGATGTCCACGCGGGTGGGTGATTTCGCAACAATCCGTCCCGAAGACTCCCGAGGAAACCGGCTGCACGGACGCTTCTCGGGAGGAATCCGGAGGAATCACCGCCGTCGAGACAAAAAAGCATGGTCCTGCTCTCACCGCATCCCTATATTGGTGTCGGAGGCGACCGAGGCAATTTCAGGAGGACAACAGATGAGCGAACGGAAGCCCGAAGGGGATGTCCCGGTCGGGATGAGTCGGTTTTCACCGCACGGCGTCATCGACGAAGTCATCCGGCGGGGCAAGCCGACGGAACGCGGGTTCCGACCCTACATCGAGGCGCTGGCGTATGCCCGCTGGCAGGGATGGGACAGGCTCGAACTGGAACAGTACGTCAAGCTCGAGGTGCTTCTGAGTCAGCAGGAGGGGCCGCTCGATGCCGACGTGGCCGAACGTCTCCGAGAGGAAATCACCGAGACGAAGCTCGCCGGGGAGATCGAGGTGGTGTTGCGCGTGCTCGTGGCGGCGCTCTCCCGTCTGGAGGCCGACAGCCCCTGCGTGGACGAGTACATCCGTGCGTTTGAAAGCCGAATGGACGCCCGGGACACCGCATGGCGCAGTCGCGTATGGGTTGGAGACTTTCTCCGCACGCTCGCGCGGCTCGACGCCGAACGCGCCGAGCAGTGTCAACGACGTCTCACCCGCCGACTCCCCGACTGGACCCTCGACTATCACGGCATGGATGCACTGGAGGACTTCGACCTTCGCAGTCGCGCGACGTTCGCGGCACTGCTGGCTGCCGGTTGGAGCGACGACCATTCGGAGAACGTCGAGAGCGATCTGGACGGTGCCTTCCGCTGTGCGGTGGACAAGCTGATGCAGGCAAGCCGACTCGAATGGTTCGAACCGTTCATCGAGCAACTGAGCGCCGAACTCCGCTGTGAGCGGATGTACCGCCGACTCTCGCCGGAGACGCTCTATCGCGTCACGGAGACCCTGAGTGCAACCCGTCGTCGCGTCTACGAGCGGAATCCGCGCTCCGCACTGGCCGTCACCCGTTTCGAGGAGGCCCTCCACCGTCCGCACCGTCGTCAGCTCGAACGGGGATCGCTGAAACTGGAGTTGGAACTTCCGGGGACGCGCGGGTTCGGCGAGGGAGTTCGACTGCGTCTGTTCGATATCAGTCGGGACGGGTGTCTGGCGGTGACGGAGGGTCCGGCACGTTTCGCGGAAACGGCACCGGCGCGCGAGTTTCAGCTCGACCGTGGGCCGGGACGCACCTATGCCGTCCGACGACTCACCGGCGTCCTCACGTCCGGGGAGCTCGGCGATTTCACCGTCCGACCCGGCACCGAACTGCTGCTGCACGACCGATCGAAGGACGACCGCGAGTGGGCGGCCATCGACGGTGCGAGTCTCGTCCGCTTCACCTCCGACGCCGAGAGCGGCCGTCTCTGGCTCGGGTTCCACTTCGACCGGACCGTGCCGGAAGTGCAGCAGGAACTCGAAAATCTGGTCTATCAGGCCGCCTGAAGGCGGGCCAGACGCCTTACAGAGATGTGCCCTGTGAATCTTCTTTTTTTTCTTGACGCAAGTATCTCCGGACGAATAATGTCTGTAGTGGCCGTAGGGAGCCAATTCTTTTCTTTGTAGGGGAGCACGCGGTATCCGCTCTGAGGGGGACCGTGCCTTCCCGGGAGGGACGAGATGCTCAAGTCGTTCATGTGCGTGAGTTTGGTGGTTGGGGTGCTGATCGCGGGTCTGCCCAGAGCGGCCGTGGCCACCGAGGCCGAACCGCTCACCAAGGCCGAATTGGACCAGTACGCCAAGTTGCAGGCCGCAGCCCTGGACAAAGACGTTCTCGGAGAAGAGGGTGGGTTGGACGAGCAGACCACCTGGATCCTGATCGGCGCCGCGGTTGTCGTCATCGTCTGTCTGGCCATCTGGGTGTGGTAGGAGAGACACCCCGACAAGTCGGGGCTGAGGTGGCCTTCGTGGGCCACAGAGACACTGCCGACCCGCGATTCCGGACAGTCAACAACAGGGGAGGTAGGGGAGTACCCCGAGGGTCTCTGAGGGGTTCGCCCTGCCTCCCCATCTTGCTGTCTACCGACGTCCTCACCGGTTCTGCGCGACGGTCCACGACCTTTCCTCAGGACATCGGGTCAAAAAATGTCAACAAGAGCGTGCAGCGAAGTGCAACGAACGGGGTTTACCCCGAGCGTCTCTGAGGGAAAGAGCGTCATCCGTCGCATCCGCTGTCTGGCTGTCGGGCTTCTCCTGACGGTCGCGATGTTGGGCTGTGCCAACGCCCAGCCTTTCAAAGGGGTGAACTGGACGCGGGAAACGTCTGTCCCTTTCGTCGAGGTGACCCCGGTGGCACAGCTTGACGTGCGGGACTGCGGGTACGCGAGCATGGCCACCGTCGCGAGCTACCACGGCGTGCCTCTCGAGAAACTACGCGAGGAGACGATCGTCCGGAACTTCGCCAACAGGACGCTGTCCGCGGTGGACCTGGTCAAGATGGCCCACGCGTTGGGTCTGATTGCTTTCGGTTACGAGGGGAGCGTGGAGGACCTGAAGCGGAACCTGACCAAGGGCAGACCCGTGGTGGTGCTGTTGTCGAACCGTCCGCGGATCGGAAAATTCCCGTCCGTCGCATGGAGCCAAGACACCGCACACTCGTTCGTCGGAGGCCCCCACTGGGTGGTGGTTCTCAGCGCGACGCCCGAAGGTCAATTCGTTCTTCACGACCCGGCCCAAGGATGCCTGGTCATGGACGGGAAATCTTTTCTCAAATCGTGGCGAGAAAAAGCCATGGTCTGTGTGCTGGTGGGACGCCCGCCGAAGTCCGCTGGTTGAACCATTCCCCTCCTTGGAAGACCCGACCAGACACAAAGCGAACGGAGGGCCCGCCGATGCCCCACAGCATACTGATGCCTTCGAGACTCATCGTTGGACCCGGCGGCCTCGCCGAACTCGGCAAGCACGTGGCCGCGCTCGGTCAACGTGCCCTCCTGGTTACCGGCAAGAAGTCCCTCCGCGAATCCGGCACGACCGACCGCATTCTCGAAACACTCTCCGCCGAGGGCGTCAAGACCGACCTCTTCGAAGGGGTCGAACCCGAACCGTCGTGTGAGACGTGTGACCTGGTGCGCGACGCACGGAAGAGCGCGTCGTGCGACGTCGTCATCGGCGCGGGCGGCGGAAGCGTACTGGACGCCGCCAAGGTGGCCGCGGGACTGGCCGGAGAGGTGCACCCGACACTCGATTTCTGGAACGGCAGAAAGCCGGAGCAGCCGGGCGTGCCGTTTGTCGCGGTTCCCACGACCAGCGGCACCGGGGCGGAAGCCACCAAGAACGGCGTCATCACCAACCCGAAAATCCCCGCCAAGAAGTCCATCCGTGACGATTCGTTCGTGGCGAAACTCGTGGTGCTCGACCCCCGGCTGACGCTCACGCTGCCCCCGAGGGTCACCGCCTGCTCCGGGATGGATGCCCTCGTGCAGGCCGTGGAATCGTTTACGTCGATACACGCCTCACCCGTAACCGACGCCTGGAGCTTTGAAGCGGTGCGTCTGCTGACCGACTCGGTCCGGAAGGCCTACCGTGACGGCGCCGACCTTGCCGCCCGCACGGATGCGGCTTACGGGAGTCTCCTGGCGGGACTCGCCCTCGCCAACGCAAGACTGGGACTGGTCCACGGTCTGGCGCATCCTCTGGGTGCGCGGTATCACATTCCGCACGGGCTGGTGTGTGCGGTGCTTCTCCCGCCCGTGATGCGGTTCAACCGTGAAAGCTGCCGTGAGAAGTACGCCCGACTCGACCACCTCATGGGTAGGGATGCCGTGGCGTTCGTCGAGCAGCTTCTGCACGAGCTCGACATCCCGCTCGACCTGAACGCTTTCAAAGTCAAACCAGAGGACGTGCCGCTGTTGGTCCAGGAATCCCTGCCCAGTGGGTCGCTGCAGGCGAACCCGCGCAAAGCCACGCCCGAAGCCTGTGCCGGAATCCTGAAAAGCGTCCTGTGAGAAAAAGGGGTCAGGCCCCTTTTGTGCGAAGCACCCTCCGGGCCTATAGGCAAAAGGGTCCTGACCCCTTTTTCTCAATCCAATCCGATGGTTGAATCTCCGTCCCGTCATGCTATAATTAGACGCGTCGCGATGATCCCTACCTCATTCCAACTGCTGGAGAAGAGGCATGAAAGAGGCCAAGCTGATCTGGATGGACGGGGAATTGGTGCCGTGGGCGGATGCGAAGATTCACGTGCTGTCGCACGTGGTCCATTACGGCTCGAGTGTGTTCGACAGCATGCGCTGCTACGAGACCCCAAAGGGGCTGTTCTGCTTCCGACTCTCCGAACACGTGAAGCGTCTTTTCTTCTCAGCAAAGATTTACCGGATGGAGATCTCGTACTCACGGGAAGAAATCATCCAGGCCGCCAAAGATCTCCTGCGGGAAAATGGGCTCAAGACCTGCTACCTCCGACCCCTCGTCTATCGAGGCTACAGCGACCTGGGTGTCAACCCGACGTCGTGTCCCGTGTGCGTGATGATCGCCGCGTGGGAATGGGGGGTCTATCTCGGCGAGGAAGGACAGGAAAACGGCATCGACGTGTGCGTGTCGTCCTGGCAGCGTCTGGCACACGACACGATGCCGATGCTTTCCAAAGCGGGCGGGCATTATCTCAACAATCAACTCATCACACAGGAAGCCAAGATCAATGGATACGCCGAGGGCATTGCCCTGACCACCAGTGGGTTCGTCAGTGAGGGTGCGGGGGAGAACATTTTCATCGTCAAGAACGGTGGACTCATCACGCCACCCACGGCTGCGGCAATCCTGCCGGGAATCACACGACATTCGATCATTACACTGGCAAAGGAACGAGGCGTCAAGGTGAGTCGGCAGATGATTCCGCGTGAAGGTCTTTACATCGCGGACGAAGCGTTTCTGACGGGCACGGCTGCTGAGGTGACGCCGGTCCGGAGTATTGACAGGATCCCCGTTGGCGACGGAAAGCCCGGTCCCGTCACGAAGATGCTTCAGGACGCCTTCAACGGCATCATCACCGGTCGCGACGAAGACACCCACGGGTGGATGGAGCCGATGTGAGAGGCCGCATCAGGCGCTGCGGCGCGACGCCGGGACGCATCGCGTTGTTCCCGACGGCGTCTCGAAGTTTTCCTTCACCATCGTCGCACACTCGGCCGAATTAGGGTAAGGTGCACACTTCGACGGAGACGGCAAGATGGCAATAGAATTCACGTGCAACTGCGGGAAGCGACTCTCGGTGCCCGACGACGTCGCCGGGCGAAGGGCAAAGTGTCCGAGCTGCGGTGCCGTCCTTGACGTCCCGGGTGCGGCCCCCCCACCGCCGTCCGCTGAGGGAGAATCGACGTCAAAGGTGGACCAGGTGGTGGACAAGCTGAGTGCGGACTTCGCCGAAAGCAGGGAACGTGCCCCACAGCTCACACAGATCGCCGTCGCACTGGCCGTCGTGGCGGGGGCGACGCTCGTGCTGACGTTCTTCGTCTCTCTCTCCATGATCGTCGTGTGGATTTTGGTATGGCTTCCGGTCTCCGCGGCGGGCGGCCTCGGGGCACTGGGTATCATCAAGGCGCACGCGCGAACGCCCAAACTCGTTCAGCTCGCCGCACCCGTAATTGTCGGAATCAACTGGGCGATGCTCTGGAGGGCTGCGGGGTCTCCCATGAGTCCGGGGGCACTGCTGACGCTGCTCATTGCAGCGGTTAACCTCGCCGCCTACGGCTTCCTCTACTGGTACTTCAGCCGACACGACACACTGCTGCTGTTCCCGGAGGAAACCGAAGATGCGCAACTGATCGAGGACCAGTCACAACCGGCAGAAGGGGTTGAGAAGAGTTGACGGACTATTTGAGCCATCCCGGCAAATCGGGACGACGGGCCCGCGGTCCGAGAAGATCGGGCGGTGGGACGGTGGTCCAGGTTCTGACGTTTCTGGGGATGACCGTCATCATCGTGGCCGCCGTCATCGCCTACGAGAAGAAGGCGAGGACCAGCACGTCCATGAGGGACGAGCCGCCCTCATCCACATCCGTCGGCCCCCTCCACAGCGACGACCCCTACAAGAGCCGTGGACTTCAGCCCAACACCCCGACAACCCCGCCGACAAAGGAGCCGACCACGGACGTCGCTCCCGCCACGCCGCCTTCCGACCCCACACCGACCGTTCCCGAATACCGCTACATCGGCCGCTCCGACTGGAACCGATACCACCGACCCAACTGCAAGTACGCCATGAATATGCCTGAGGACAAGAAAGTCTTTTTCACCTCGGCCGCCGACGCCATAGCCAAGGGCTACATCCCCTGCAAGATCTGCAGGCCCCCGGTCCCGAGCAGCGACTCGCTGACACCCACAGTCAGCAGACCGAAGCCAACGACGAGCGGACGCCCGGCGAAACCCATCCGTCTTCCGGTCAAAGACGTCACCGTCTCCTTCCCGTTCAAGGTGCTCGATCGCGAAGTGATCGCGGACAAAGGCGTCATCCGGATCGAGCTCACGGCCGAGGTGGAAAAGCCGCTCAACCGGGACAACATCCTGCTGTTGGCACGCAAGCTGGTCGCCGCCGAGATCAAAAAGCAGGCCATCAACGCGGTCAGCATCCTCATGCAGAAGAAAACCACAACAACGGACCCGATCAAGTGGATCTGCTGGGTGGACTGGGCCCCCTATGGGAACCTCGTCCGGGCCAGCGAAGTCGTGGCCGGCGACTATCACACACACCAATTCGACATCTTCCAGCACGGAACCATACAACTCAGACGGTGAGAAGTTCCACACCCCGGAGGCGACATGTGGGCAGCAGGAATCGTGCTCCTGGTGACGGCGTCCGCATTTTCGCTGTGTCTCACCCTCATCGTCCGTGGGCTGGCGCCGCGCTTTGACTTCCTCGACCACCCCCGCGACCGAAAAGCACACAGGCACGCGGTTCCCTACGGCGGCGGCATCGCCCTTTTCCTCGCTGTTTCGGTGCCTCTCGTGGCGGCCGCGGCGGTGGTGCTCTACTGTCACGCGTACGGCCGGCCGGTGTGGCTTTCCCGGGGCCTCTACTCGGCGGCTGCGGTTCACCTTCCCGGTGCGGCCGGAAAACTCCCGCAGTTGGGCGCGGTCCTCGTCGGGGGACTGGTCATCTTTCTCTTGGGCATCATCGACGACCGAAGAGGACTGGGGCCCATACCGAAGCTGGTGGTCCAGCTCGCGGTCGCCGTCGCCCTGGTGGCGGTCGGAATCCGCGTGACGGTGTTCCTGAAGAGTGAGCTCCTGGGCGGGGTGCTCACCGTCGTCTGGATCGTCGTCATCACCAACGCGTTCAACTTCATGGACAACATGGACGGGCTGTCTGCGGGCGTGGCGCTGATCGTCTCGGTCATCTTCCTGGTCGTCGCCGTCGCGTCGGGACAACTTTTCATCGCCGCCGCGCTCCTGCCGTTCGTCGGGGCACTCGTCGGATTCCTGCCCTTCAACTACGCACCGGCGAGCATCTTCATGGGCGACGCGGGAAGTCTCTTCATCGGGTACTTCCTCGCGGTGCTGAGCGTGCTGTTCACCTTCTACAGCGGTCCGACGACGTCGTTCCGCCCGTTCGCACTGCCGCTGATCATCTTTGCGGTGCCCCTCTACGACGCGGTCTCCGTCACCCTCATCCGTCTGCACGAGGGTCGCAGTCCCCTCTCGGGCGACCGCCGACACCTCTCACACCGTCTGGTCGAACTCGGTCTCACCGAGCGGCTGGCCGTCGCCGCCATCCACCTCCTCACGCTCGGCATCGGACTGTCGGCGGTGCTGTTGTATCTGGTGAGCGGGCGGTTCGGTGAGGTCATCACGATCGTCCAGACCGTGGTGCTGCTCTCGCTGGTGGTGGTTCTTGAACGGGCGATACGCTCATGAGTTCTGAGAGACTCTCCTCCTCGCTGCTCCGCATCTCCGACGTGCTCGCCTTGTTCCTGGCGGCGTTGGCCGTCACGGTCCGACCCATGTTTTCCGGACTCAGCCCCCCCTTGCAGGGGAACATCCTCGTCTACTGGCTTCTGGTGGCCCCGTCGGTCGTCCTCGTGGCGCTCGGGATCGCGCTGCGAAAGCAGCTCCAACTGCGGGCCCCCACGCTTACGGGTTTCCTGCTGGCGTTCATGGCGGTCACGGCGATCACGGCCTTCCGGGCGGACGATCGGTTCGGTGCGGTCGTGCG
>Ga0111190_1055_pt1 | contig 13288 bp, 12 predicted proteins | sample DeeMarSWOR324_28_FD_80244 | JGI IMG/M metagenome (GOLD analysis project Ga0111190, IMG submission 80244) | Planctomycetes bacterium SM23_65
CGCCGGCGGAACCGTGATCCTGGTCTCCTCGGTCGTCGAAGGCGCCGCACTGGTCAGCACGGCCGGTGGCGGTGGCGCGTATCTGACCTACGACGCAGGCTTCGACGGGCGATTCGTCTTCGGACGCAACACCACCGATGCCTTCGGCGGCTTCGCCATAGACGCGGCACTCCTCGAGATGACCGACGTGTCTGCACGCAACCTCGGCTCCCGCGGGGAAAACCCTTACGTCGACCAGGGCGGCACGTCGCCCGAGACCCCTTACATCCCCGGCCTTGTGGGCGGCGCCGAGATCTATGGCCTCAGTTACCTCTCGGACAACGACCTGCTGCCCCTGCTCTGCGACTGTCCTCCGGGAGCGGTCGCGGCGCTCTGTCTCATGGACAACGGCCCGGCGGGGCTTGCCCAGCACTGGGACGGCTTCGACATGCTCCTCATGGTCAACCTCACCGACAACGATCTGATGCACCCGCAGGTGGGTGCCGGGAGAGCCGCGCTGCTGCCCGACATCCGCGTCAATGGGTACGGGCGTTCCCCGCTCTTCGGCGGTGCAGGCCCCGAGGTCCTCGACAACCTGCCCGCCCACGCGGTCTGGGTGACGCTCGTGCCGGAGGGAACCACCGACTTCAACATGCTCGCCGATGGTTGTCAGCTCGCCTACGCGGAAAGCCTCGGCGACGGCGACGTGCTCTACATGGTCCCCGAACCGACGACGGTGACTTTGATGGTGTTCGGCATCGGCGCCGCGGCGCTCGTCGGCAGACGCAGACGAGGAGGATGAACGACCAGACTCGGCCAGCAAAACCACAGGCGTGAAGTGAATGCAACCATCGGCCCCGGGTGACCGGGGCCGGTCCTCTTTCGGTGGATATCGCTGCACGGCCGTCAGAAATCGAGGCTCAGCCCGGCCCACGGCCCGGCCAGTTGTGTGTCCAAGCCGAACCCGGCTCTCACCCGGTCCACGTCCAGGATGCGATAGCCCACCTTGACGGAGAGCCCGTCCCACACCTGATAGTCAATTCCCCCCAGGACGTTCCAGGTAAACTCGGACGCTGAGCCGATGTCGAAGCCTCCGACGTCCCCCCGGATGCCCACCGCGCATCTCCGGCTCAGGCGCCAGAAGAGCCGTGCCCCGACAAACGGGTCTACCCAGTCCTTGCTCGCCTCGATTCTCGTCCCAGGCGTGGACTCGAACTCGTTTTCCAGATTCCAGTAGCGTCCGCCCCCAAGCACCTCAACGGCCAGCACCTGATCCTGGGTCCATCCGCACGGGAACTCGAACAGCCGATACGCCGCGCCGAGTTCCCCAATCAGAAGCTCGACATCCATGTCCGTCTCGACGAATACCCGCTGCGGCTCCTCGCCGTCGAAGACCAACAGACTGTGACGCCCATCCGTCAGGTGGAGGTACAGGCAGTCCAAGAAGAACGTCCACCGGTCCCTCCGGGCCTCAAAATGGGCCCCGGGGGCCCATTCCGCCCTATGAAACAGGTTCGTGAAGTCGGCCTCCACGGGCATGGTAACGCGACGTGCACTGTGCTTTCCGTCGATCCCGGCGAGCCACACGTACGGGGTCCGCTCGTACCGGCACCCCTGCCAATGACCATCACCGTCGTCAGATTCCTTCTCATCGGCCTCCCTCCAAAAATTGCGCGGATTCCCAAAGTCGAAAACTTGCCGAGTCTTGACGCGAGGTCGGCACCAATTCGGCCGCTCATCTTATAGACGATCCCACCGCCAATTCCAGGGAAATCTGGACCAAAAACGGGTGACGCCCCTTTGCGAGTGCAGAGCGGATGATGCCCCCGGGCCGGCGATACGCACGTCTGTCCTTGCTTGACAAGCTGACCCGGACGTGCTAAGGTCGCAATGGAGGAGGGCGGTCGTGGACAGGTCGGATGAGGGGGAGTTGATGGCTCCTCGGCGGATTCGGCTGAGCGAGCGTGCGGTACGGACGGGCGAGCCGGCGATCAGTGGGATGATGGCGGAAGCCTTAGGCAATCCCAACCTCATCAGTCTGGCGGCCGGGTTCGTCGATTACGAGACGCTGCCGGTCCAGGAGACGCGTGAGGCGGTCGAAGAGCTTCTGGGGGATGAGGAAGCCGCGCGTGCGGCGCTGCAGTACGGAATCACGAAGGGACTTCCGTCGCTCCGCGAGCGTCTGGCGAAGCGCTTGGCGGAGGCGGATGCGCACCCGTTCGGCACCGCCGGGTACACCCCGGACAACATGGTCATCGGGACCGGCTCACAGCAGCTCCTCTACCTGTTGAGCGAGGTGCTGCTGGACCCGGGCGACATCGTCCTCCTCGGACACCCGTCGTATTTCGTGTTCATGGACGCGCTGAGGTCGAGCGGTGTGTCGTGCCGGACGGTGCCGCTCGACGCAGACGGGATGCGCACCGACCTGTTGGGCGAGCTCCTCGAGCAGCTCCGCAAGCAGGACCAGCTCCCGCGCGTGCGGATGATCTACCTCGTCAGCTACTTCCAGAACCCGACCGGGATCACGTTGAGCGAGTCGCGGCGGAAGGAGATCCTCGAGCTGGTCGAGGCGTTCTCGCGGCAGCACCGCATTCACATCGTGGAGGACGCCGCCTATCGCGAGCTGCGCTACGACGGGGAGGACATCGCGAGCATCCGCGCGTTCGATGGGGACGGGCAGACGGTGATTCATCTGAGGACGTTCTCCAAGCCCTTTGCCCCCGGGCTGAGGACGGGATATGGACTCTTTCCGGCGGAACTGGCCAGACAGGTGGAATTCCTCAAGGGGGCACACGATTTCGGCAGTGGGAATTTCGCCCAGCACCTGTTCGAGATCCTCCTCGAGAAGGGGCTCTACGATCGTCACGTGAAAGCCCTGCGCGAGAGTTATCGCACGAGACGTGACGTGATGCTCGATGCGCTGGATGGCGGGATGCCGGAGGGGGTCCCCCGGACGCACCCGCACGGCGGACTCTACGTCTGGCTGACGCTGCCCGAGGGGATGGAAACGGGTCCGGACTCGACCCTCTTCAAAGCGGCCCTCGAGAAGGGCGTGATGTACGTGCCGGGAGAGTTCTGCTTTGTGGCCTCGCCGGACTGTGCGATTCCCCGAAACTGCCTGCGACTGAGCTTCGGCGTGGGTTCGGTGGAGAAGATCGCCGAGGGTGTCGAGCGACTGGCCCAAGCGGTAAGGGAATGTCTGTAGGTCTGCTTTTCCCGTTCGACCCGGGCGGAAGGGACAGGGCGGGGGGGTGTGGCTCTTTGAGGTTCCCATGACAGACGACAAACCGAACGAGAGCGGTGCTGGGGCTGCGCGCAGCGACTGGAAGCGTCTGTTCCTTCGCGGATTGGCGCTTCTTCTGCCCACGGTCCTGACGATCCTGATCCTGGTGAAGGCCTACCACTTCGTTGACGAGTACGTCATCCGGCACGTCAATGGGGGGATACAGCAGGTGCTGGAGAATGTAGGTTTCGACGAGGTCTTCGGCCCGAAGGACCCGGAAAAAGCCCCGCAAGTTCCGCCGAACGGCCAGGTGGGACCGTGGGTGGGCGTTCCGATGCGGTTTTTCTTTTACCGCGTGTTGGGCTTTCTGGTCAGCATTTTGTTCGTCTGCATGGCGGGGCTCTTGATCGGGACGTTGGTGGGTCGGCGGGTGTGGCACGCGATCGAGTCGCGACTGATGCGTTTCCCCGTCATTCGCTTCGTCTATCCGTTCATCCGCCAGGTCACCGACTTCGTCTTCAGCGAACGAAAGCTCGCGTATCGTTCGGTGGTGGTGGTCGAGTATCCGCGCAAAGGGGTCTGGTCGGTGGGATTCCTCACGGGGGCCGGCTTCCCGTCGCTTCAGAAAGCGGTGCCTCACGAGCTCGTCAGCGTGTTCGTGCCCAGCTCCCCCACACCGATGACCGGATATCTCATCTTCGTTCGCGCCGAGGACATCAGCCCGCTGGATATCACCGTGGACGAGGCGTTCCGACTGGTCGTCTCGGGCGGTGTAATCAAGCCCGGAGACCAGCGCATGTTCACCGGACCCGCGCGACAGAAACGAATAGAGTCGCCGACGAGCCAGCAGACGGACGAGAATGCCTAAGGAGGCGTTCATCCCTCGTTTGACCCCCTGTCCGCCGCCAAAAATCGGGGAAAACCGTTTGACATCGCGGGAGTTCCGTTTAGACTCATGCTGCACCGGCGTGTCAGCAGCTTCCAACACACCTGTCCGTACCCTTGACGTTACGTCTGACGTGTGCGATTTTGAGGGAGGCCCGGCTTAACGGGACCGTCCAAGCCCTTTTCAGCGACCCTTGCGGGAGACCGGAGCGACTTGAACCTGCAACTGACCTGTCGTTACGGCGAGCTGTCGGATGCGGTGAGGGAGTACGCGACGAGAAAGGCTGAGCGGCTCGAAAGACGCTTCGACGGCATTCACGGCGTTGAGATGATTCTGGGCGTGGAGGGGGGCAAGCCCAAGGTCGAAATCATCGTCAGTGCGGTTCGCGGACAGAAATGTGTGGCCGGGGTGACGCACGAGGACCTGTTCGGCGCGATTGACCTGGTGGTGGACAAGATCGACCGGCAGTTGAAGAGATTGAAGGACAGGCTTCACGAGCACCATGGGAAACGCCCGGAGCCGCCGGCACAGACGGAGGAATGAGCGCGACGGTTGCATGCGCCCATGACCCTCAACACCGGTGGGACGGGTTTGTGTTCTTGGGTCGATCGGAGGACCGGATGAGACTGTTGGATTTTCTGGCGGCCGAAGCAACGGTGGCGGAACTGCAGGCCGTCGAGAAAGAGGACGTGATCGAGGAGTTGGTTGGCAGACTGGTGAGCGCCGGGAAGTTGAACAAGCGACACGCGAAGGTCGTCACAAAGGCCATTCTGGAGCGTGAAGCCCTGGGAAGCACAGGCGTCGGCGGCGGCATCGCCGTCCCCCACGCGAAGCATTCGTCGGTGAAGCAGATTATCGGATGTCTGGGACGTTCGAAGAAGGGCGTGGATTTCGCGGCCATTGACGGGGAGCCGGTCTATCTGGTGTTTCTGCTGATCTCCCCCTCGGACCAGCCTGGACCTCATCTCAAGGCGTTGGAACATATCTCGGTCGTACTGAGGGATGAGAACTTCTCACGGTTTCTCACCCGTGCGAAGGACAACGAGGAGTTGGTGAGTCTGCTGGCGGAGGCGGATGAGAAGTTCTACCGGGATTGAGAGAGAAGTCGTGGGGGGCGTCGGTGGCGGGGAGTCAAAACTGGGTGGAAGCCAAGGCGGTCGTCCAAAGTGCACAGGGACTGCACGTTCGTCCGGCAAGGATTGTCTGGGAGAATGCACGACGGTTCGACGCGGAAATCCGCATCCGCAAGGGACACCGGGATTTCGACGTCAAGTCGATCTTCGACATCATGGAGCTGGATGCCGCCAAGGGTACCGAGTTGACGGTGCGGGCGAGGGGAGCGGACGCCAAGAAGGCCGTTAACGTGCTGGTCGGTCTTATCGGCACCGACCTGGATGCCGTTCCGTAAGGACATTTCACCGATGGAAGTCAAACGGGGAGTCGGGGTTTCGCCGGGTGTGGTCATCAAGCGGGCCTTCGTGCTGGACAGTGAGGAGGTCCGCATTCCCCGTCGGCACTTCGTCGATTCCGACGCCGACCGCGAGATCGAGCGCTTCAAAGCCGCGCTCGAGGCCACCCGGGACGAGATTCGCGCCACACGCGAAAAAGTCGTTTCCGAGGTCTCCGACAGCTCCGTTCCCAGTATCTTTGCCGTCCACCTCGCCATCCTCGAGGACGAGGGTCTCACCCGGGACGTGACCAAGCTCATCCGCGAGCGGAACTACGCCGCCGAATACGCACTCAGCCGGGCGATGCGACCGCACCTGAAGCGGATGCTCGGATTGGCCGACCAATACCTGCGTGAGCGGGCCGGCGACTTCCGGGACGTCGAGCGACGACTGCTCAGAAACCTCCTCGGACAGCGTCGTGAGGAGCTCAGAAGTCTCACCCACGAGGTCGTCATCGTCGCACGGGACCTCTCCCCGAGCCAGACGGCCAACCTCGACCGCACGAAGGTCCGCGGCTTCGCCACCGACGGCGGAGGACGGACCTCCCACACCGCCATCGTCGCACGGGCACTCGAAATCCCCGCCGTGGTCGGACTGCGTGACGTCACCACGGACGTCAGCGGCGGCGACTGGGTCATCATCGACGGTGACCGCGGACTCGTCATTATTTCGCCCGATGAGGCGACCATCAAGAAGTATGAGGGCCGGGAGCACAAACACCACGAGATCGAGGTGCAGTGGTCGGAGCTTCGCGACCTTCCGGCGGCAACGCTCGACGGAACGGCGGTGACGCTTTACGGGAACATTGAGTTTCCCGAGGAAGTGACCCTGTCGCTGGACCGTGGTGCGAGCGGCATCGGTCTCTACCGGACGGAGTTTCTGTATCTCGGGTCGATGCGTCAGCCGACCGAGCGCGAGCACTTCGAGGCATACATGCGGGCGATCAACCTGCTGGGAGAGCGCCCGCTGGTGATCCGCACCCTCGATCTCGGAGCCGACAAGTTCCCGCCCGAGGCCGGGGGGTTCGTCGAGAAGAACCCCTTCTTGGGAAGCCGCTCCCTCCGATACTGCTTTCAGCATCCCGAACTCCTGCACACCCAGTTCCGCGCCATCCTCAGGGCCTCCGCCTTCGGAAAGGTCGAGATCCTCCTCCCGATGGTCACCACATTGCAGGAACTCCGTCGGAGCAAGGAGTTCATTGCCCAGGTCAAGTCGGAACTGGAGAGCGAGGACATCGAGTACGCAGCGGACGTCCCCCTCGGGATCATGATCGAGGTACCGTCGGCTGCGGTGATGGCGGGCGAGTTCGCCAAAGAGTGTGATTTCTTCAGCATCGGGACCAACGACCTGATCCAGTACACGCTTGCCGTGGACCGGGGCAACCCGCGCGTGGCCGACCTCTATCGTCCCGCTCACCCCGCCGTGCTCCACCTCCTCAAGGGCGTGCTGGAAGTCGGCGAGAGGACCGGCATCGAGGTCGCGATGTGTGGGGAAATGTCGGGCGACATCGATTACACGATGCTTCTGCTCGGCATGGGGTTGCGGATATTCTCGGTCAGTCCCATCATGCTCCCCGAACTCAAGAAGCTCATCCGATCGGTCACCCTCGAGCAGTGCAGAACCATCGCCGCCGAGGCGATGAAATTGGACGACCCCCTATATGTCCTTGCCTACCTGCGGACCGAGACGCGCAAGGTGATTCCCGAGGCCTACTTCGACGAGGACTGAAGGCGCCGGGGCTGCGGCGTGTCGTGGCGCGCCGGGACTCAAGGGGTCGGCTGGATAGTGGTCGCTTCTCCCCGCCCAAGAACTTCCCCTGATTTTTCCGAATCCCCGAAAAAACATAGAGCCGAGGGGGTGTTCTGACCGATGCTCTCGGATGGTAGGCGTGGCGGGGCTTGAGCGTGGGGAACTCGGCGCGTCTGACCTATGGAGGCACCGGCTGCTTGGGAGCGGAAAAGGGCCTAAGCGCCTTCTGATACATAGGTTAGGCTGACAGGGGACCGCTCTTCTTCGGTGGTGTCCCCCGGAACGTATCCGAGTTCGACCCGCCCGAATGCCCCGCTGCGTTGGATAACTCCGATCTGGGCTTGGAGTCAAAATCCGCCGTAACATCTTGAGCTTGTGTGCCTTGCACTGTTTCTTGACTGTCGGGTTCCACAGGAAGGAGTTCAACCGGTGTTTGGACGGAGAAAGGCAGCGATCGGGCTGGACGTCGGAACGCACGCAATCAAGATGGTCGAGGTGACCGTTTCCGGTTCGTCGGCAGCCATCACGAATGCCGGCTACCGGGAGGTGCCGGGCGAGGAGGCGCGCGCGGAGGCCCTCAGGCAGCTTGTTCTCGATAAGGGACTGCGCGGGACCGACGTCGTTTCCAGCGTCGCCGGCCGCAGCGTTATCGTTCGATACGTCAACCTCCGAAAGATGGACGCCAGCGAGCTCCAGAACGCCATCCGCTTCGAAGCCGACAAATACATCCCATTCAGCATTGACGAGGTGGTCCTCGACTGTCAGCCGGTCGAGGGTGCCGAGAGCGTCGGCCCCGACGAGATGAAGGTGCTGCTGGTCGCGGTTAAGCGAAGACTCATCGAGGACCACGTGACCCTGTTGAGATCGTGTGGCGTCAATCCGGTGATTATCGACGTGGACGGGTTTGCTCTGGGCAACGCACACCTCCTGGCTACGGACATGAAGGGGCGTCAGGGCGTCAGCGCCCTTGTGGACATCGGTGCCTCCAAAACCAACATCAACGTGATGGAGAACGACCGAAGTCTCTTCACGCGTGAAGTCTACGTTGGGGGGGCGGATTTCAGTGCCGAGATTTCAAGACGACTGGCGGTCAACCCGTTCGAGGTGGAACAAGTCAAGGGGGATCCCGGTGACAGGCAGGAGGAGGTCCGTGAGGCGGTGCAGGGCGTCGCGGACGACCTGGGGAACGAGATCCGGCTGAGTCTGGATTTCTTCGAGAACGAGTTCGACCGGGCGGTGGACGCGGTGATATTGAGCGGCGGGGGTTCGCGTCTGGCGGGTCTCGCCCAATCGCTCGAGGGGAATTTCAACAAGCCGACGGAAGTGTGCGACCCGATGTCCGCGTTTTCTCTGAGGTTGTCCCAAGGAGGGGCGCAGACGTTCCAGGAGAAAGCGCCCCAGATGATTGTCGCCATCGGACTGGCGGCACGACTTGGAAGGAACTGACCCATGATGATCGAAGTCAACCTGCTTCCCGCAGAACTGCGTCGCATCGAACGTACCCCACTTCCCAGATTCCTCGTCATCATCATCGGGACGGCGGCCATCATGGCGACGGGGGCGTTCGGGGTGGTGGTGAACCTGAGGAACATCCCGGACCGCCGGGCCAGGGAAGCGGCTCTCGTGGAGGACGTCGGACGCAGCACGGTGCAGGCAGCGGTGTATGACAGGCTTATCGACCAGATTGCCGAGACGAAAGACCGCAAGAAGGCCATCGCAGAGGTGTGGCGACAACGCATTCTCTGGAGCGAGAAGTTGGCACAGGTTGCAGAGATGACACCGAAGTTCATCGGGATTCAGGGGATGCGTCTTGAGGAGGCACGGGAAGGGGCACGTCGGGGAAAAGAGGAGGGCGGATTGCTGACGGTCTCGTCGATCTGTGCCGGGGCCGACCAGAAGCGTGTGGCCAACTGGCGACGCATCGTCATGGGCGACTATCCGGTGAAGGGCAGCCGCGACCCCTGGGTGGGGAAAAATTTCTTCACTTCGTTCGAGGAACTGCTCCCGACCGCCACACAGAAGATGGAAGTGCAGGATTACGTCGAAAAGGAAGCACTGAAGTTCGGTCTGAAGCTCCCGGTGAAGCCGCCGAGTGTCCGTCTTGCCGAAGCCATCCAGGCGGCGCGGGAGGACCGGAGACACCAGATCCAGCGCGGCGCGCCGGGGGCGTCCACAGGAAGGACCACGCCGAAGGCCGCGAAGCCGCAAGAGGCCAAGGCGGACGCACCGCGTCCGAATGACCCGCCGACGCCCCTGAGTCCGGCAGAACCGATACAGTCGCCGACGCCCCTGACTCCGGAGAAGACGGCGCCCGCCGTCCACGGGACCTTACCCCCGGAGGAGGCGGAGCCGGAAGAAGAGACGCCGAAGACCACGGCGAAAGAGGAGCAGGAGCCGCAGAAGGACGAGGCTGTCGCTGAAGCTCCGGTCCTCGAAGAGCTCCCGGACGCCCCGACGGAGACGGGGGCTCCCGCGAAAAAAGATGAAGGGGAGACGACTCCGGAGGAGATGACCCCGAAGGCGACGAAGCCGCAGGAGACGACGGGGACAGAGGCAGAGAAGGAAGCAGAGAACGAGAAGTAATCGCTCGAGGTGAGGTTCCATGCGGAGGATGATTCGGTGAGTGAAGGCAGGAAGCTGCTCATCTCGGTGCTGGTGGTTGCGGTGACCCTGGCAGGTGTCGTCGCCTGGCTGGTGGTGGGGGTCACACAGCTTCAGGAAAAGGTGGCGGCCATCCCTGCACTCCGACAGGAACAGCAGAGACTGGCCGGCGAACTCAAGGAGTGCGAAACCATCCTGCCGAACGACCGGGAGCTCAACAAGATCATGGACACGCTCAGTGAGTACGAGAAGGAGGCGAAAGTCGAGCTTCGGGTCTTCAGCCCGAGGACGGAAAGGAAGAGTTCGCAGAGCGGCCCGCAGACCTCCTACAAGAAGGTCAGCTACGACCTGGACCTTGTCGGGGAGTACTTCAACATCGTCAAATTCCTGAATCTGCTCGAAAACCACAATCGGTTCGTCCAGGTCGATTCGTTCAACGTCAAGCAGAAGGACGAGGATTCCCCCATCAATGATGTCAGTTTGAAGCTGAGCACGTTCGTGTTCGACCCGAAGGGACACAAGTCGCGCAGCCAGACCACCCGACGTGCGACGTCGGCCGCGAGAAAAGGACCAACGAAGAAGCGAACGCCCGAGGAACCGTTTGACCTGGAGCACGAGCTCGCCAGTCGGTACGTCTTCCGCCCGGGAGCAAGACTCCGCGACCCGTTCACCAATCCGCTCACACGTCGCATCGACGTCGCGAAGTTCGACAAGGTGGACACGCGTCGCAAGATGACCGCGACACAGGAAAAGGCGATGGCCGACACCATCGACAAGCAGTTGACCGAAGTCAGCAGACTCATCAGCGACAACAAACTCGACGAGGCCCAGAAGCTGCTGGAGGATACGTGGAACCTGATGAATTCCAACTTCCGTGACCCCGAGGTCGTCAGACGACGACTCGGCTTCAGTCGGAGGGAACAGCGACTGCGCATCGTGCTGAAGACCTCCCGCGGGGAGAAACTCTACGAGATCGTGCACGAGAAATATGACAAGATGCTCAAGGCGTTTGAAGCCGCCGACTACGATGAAGTGTACCGACTGCGGACGCTTGTGGTGGACATGGTGAAGGCCGCCGGGGAGGACGTGATTCACGATCGCCTGGCCGAGGTGGTGAAGGCGTGTCACCACATCTGCGAACGGGCCGACGCACGCAGGGAATTCGCGGGCATCGACATCGACATCCAGGGAACGTTCTGGAGCGGGTCGAAGGACAAGCGCCGCACCGCCGTCCTCGTCAACAACCAGATTCTCGTCGAGGGCGAGCGTCTGAAAGCGGACACCGTGCAGGGCAAACGACCCGGCGCCAAGCAGGCCATGCCGGTCGATGCCGAAATCATTGTCAAGAAGATCGACCGCGACAAAGTCACCTTCCTCTATAAGAGCGAACTCATAGAGAGGTCGCGGCTGCAAAACGAATAACCGGGAGGACACTCCCGGCAGAAACGGGGAAAAGGTTCCCTCGCAAGTTGGAGCCGAAAAGGAGAAGCCGATGTCACGCTTTACTTGGGTGCTTTGCACTATCGTGACGCTGCTGGCGGCACAGGTGTACGCCGACGAACCCGTGGTGGTGCGCGAGCGGGTCAGGCCGCGCGCCGTCGATGTGTCGTTCGACTTCAAGTCCGCGAACTTCACTGACGTCGTCGAACACATCGCCAAGCGGTCGGGACGGAACATCATCATCGAAGGGGAAATCGATGAGACCGTCACGCTGCGACTGGTGGGGGTGAAATGGCGTCGGGCTCTCGAGGCGGTCTGTGAGCAGGTCGGGGCGGTCATCGAAGAGGAGGCGGACGACATTATCCGCATCTCCAAGCCCGAGACCATCAACTTCGAGGTGGAGGACGCCCCCTTGGGGAAGGTCATCGGTATGATCGCGAAGATGGTCGAGGCGAGCGTGATTATCGGTCCGAACGTCAAGGGTGTGGTCACGGCACAGTTCTACGACGCGGCGTGGACCCGGGCACTGGATTACGTCGTGCGCACGAGCGGTTTCGTCGTGCTCAAGGAGGGGAAGTACACCCCGAAGCTGGACAGCAAGTTTGCCCCGTTCAAGGAGAGGAAGATCGCGGGCATCGCGGGAGTGGGTGAGGAGATGGGTGCGGCGGGGGTCGTTCCAATCGCGGGCCAGGGTCGTCGGCCCACCCGTGCATCCGCGGTTCCTGGCGGCGCGGCCGGTGAGTTCCCACTGCTGAACGCTATCCAGCGCGTCGCGAGCAAGAAAGGACGCGTCGATTACGTCGGTGCGACCAACTCCTTGATCGTCACCGACACCGAGCCCAACGTCAAGGGTGTGGTCACGGCACAGTTCTACGACGCGGCGTGGACCCGGGCACTGGATTACGTCGTGCGCACGAGCGGTTTCGTCGTGCTCAAGGAGGGGAAGACCGCAAGGGGGTGGACTGGACCAACGGGCTCACCTTCAGCAGCACCTACGGGTCGGTCGTCTCGAAGCTCCCCTTCAACCTGAACGAGGGCGGCTTCGAGGACTATCTCGCCGTCACGACCGAAGGACCCAGCCCCACCGACATTGCCGCCGCCATCACCGATATGACCGACCGTACCGGACCCTTCAGCTTCGGACTGCTCGACTTCCGGCAGATGTCCCAGACGATCGATTACTTCCAGAGCGACGAGAACAGTGAGCTCAAACAGTCGCCTCAGCTCATCGTCCTCGACAACCACCAGGCGACCATCTTCGTCGGGGAGACCATCCGCTTCGCCGAGACGGATTCGGCTTCCAACCAGGCCGGCGGCGTCGAGGTCGGCATCCGCGAGGCCACCAACTCGCCGGTGGACACCGGTTTTCAGCTCCTCGTCCGACCCCACATCGTCGCCGGGGAGGACAAGGTGGTCCTCACCGTTATCCCAAAGGCCGAGACGCTCTCCGGAACCAGTGAGGACCTCCCGGGTTTCGACGAGTTCACCAACGGCGTCGCCAGCATTCAGCTTCCGCGCGTGCAGTCCAGCACCCTCGTCACCAAGCTCATCCTCAAGCACGGACAGACCGCCGTCCTCGGCGGCATGATTCAGGAGGTCGAATCCGACGACGAGCGAAAGGTCCCGCTCTTGGGCGACATCCCCATCATCGGATGGGCCTTCAAGTGGAAATCCAGGCTCAAAGCACGGAACAACCTGCTCGTCTTCATCAGCGTTTACATCGTGCGGTCCGAGTCCGACATCAAGGAGATCTACACGGTCTACGGCACCAAGTACGGCGGCAAGAACTACCGAAGCATGGAGGAGGAAGCGGCTGCGAAGTGGAACCGGACCAAGGGAGGCGGTTACAAGGGAGCACATGGCGGCGTAGCCACGGGGGACCTGTAAACACGACTGGAAAGCGGAGCTGTTTTCCATACGAGGCGTCCCGTTCACGCGGGATGCCTCGTTTATTTGGCTCAC
>Ga0111190_1021_pt1 | contig 13172 bp, 6 predicted proteins | sample DeeMarSWOR324_28_FD_80244 | JGI IMG/M metagenome (GOLD analysis project Ga0111190, IMG submission 80244) | Planctomycetes bacterium SM23_65
AACCCGTCCATGCTGCACGACGCGATGACGTTTCTGGAGGAGGGACATCGGGGGATCGTCCGACAGTACGACGAGATGAACCTGCTCGAGCTCAACAATGACGGAACGTATCACGCATCGGGCGGGAACGGCTACACCGAGGAACTCCCGCCGGACGACTTCGACCCCGCACACGTCCATCCCGGCGACATGTGGGCCTCGGCCGAGGCGCAGGAACTCGCCCAGGTCTCCCCTGAGATGCATTGGGAGTTCAGCATGCAGTACGAGAGCCGACTTCTGGAACCGTTCGGGCTGAACGGTTACGGCTGCTGCGAGGACCTCACGCTCAAGATGGACGACGTCCTGAAGATTTCCAACATGCGACGGATTTCGATCTCGCCTTTCGCGGATGTCGAGAAGTGCGCGGAGAAGTTGGGAGCGGATTACATCTTCTCGTGGAAACCGAAGCCCCAGCACCTCGTCGGCGATTTTAGCGAGGAGATGATTCACGACTACATCCGCCACGCACTCGACGCGACCCGGGGCTGCGTCGTCGAGATGGTCCTCAAGGACACGCACACCTGCGAGAATCACCCCGAGAGGTTCGCTCGGTGGGTGGAGATTGCACGGGAGTTGGCGGAGCAATACTGAGAGCTTTGTGTGGCCTCCATCTCTGTTCTCTTGCACCTTGCGCAACACACGTGCGCGACGGAGCGCTCAATTCTCGTGACTACGGACACATGAAACGGAGACTTATGTGATGAAAGTGCCGAGAGAAGACCTTCTGCACGTCAGTCTTCCGGACGCCGAGAACCTGCTTCACCTGGTGCACCGGAAGTATTTCCAACACGTCTATTCGATGCCGAAGGACGGCTCCCCCGCGGAGGTCCTTACGAAACAGGTCAAGCGTCTGGCGAGAATCTGCAACATGGACCTTATCGGCGTCACATCGAGCCGGCCCTTTGACGAGGACATTCAAAGGGTGGACGAGATCATCGAGGACCTGACGAAGATGGGCAGAGACAACGAGGCCCGGCGGCTGGGGTTCAGGAAGAGGGCCCTTGTGCCCACGTCCATCTGGGATGAGGCGAAGTCGATTATCGTCGCCGCCCAGCCGTATGCGCCTCCCGTAAAGTGCTCCTTCGACAAGAAAGAATACGGCCGGATGGCCGCCGTCTATGTAAGGGACTATTACGCTCTCATCGACAGCAAGATCGACATGCTGGGGCGGTTCATTGAAACGATGGGCTACCGGGTATTGAGGGGGTATGCCCGGGATGGGGAAGGATTTTCAGAATTGACCCCCATGGATCACCGTCGCGGCTGCCTGATGGTTCGGCCGGTTGCCCGAAGAGCCGGTCTGGGCGTGATTGGGAAAAACACGATGTTGATCACGAAACCCTATGGTTCCTGGGTCGTTTTGAGCTTCCTCATGACCGATGCCCCCCTCATTCCTGACGAACCTCTGAAAGGATGGGACCCGTGCCGCGAGTGTGATGTGTGTCTGAAAGCATGCCCCGGAAATGCCCTCTTTGAAGGGCGAAAACTGATATATGAGGACTGTCTCAATGTGACGCCTTCCGTGGAGGACCACGAACGACTGGCAAAAGTCGGCCCATACCTCTGGGGTTGCGACGTGTGCCAGGAAGTGTGCCCGGCCAACAGGAGAACAGAACACGACTCGCGTGAATCTGCTCCGCAGGCCGAGGAGTTTCTTATTCCCTTGAGACCGCTCATGGAGATGGGCATCATGAATCCAAAGGTTGCGGTGGTGCTGGGGAACACCGAGAACGAAGAGTTCGTGGAACCGCTGACGCGGTTGGGGTTGAAGCACGAGAACCCGACGGTCCGGCGGTATGCGAGATGGGCGCTGGGGAGGATTCGAGGTAGAGCGGGAAAGTGAAGGCATAGGGAACTTGACGGGTAGGGTGTGCGGGGTACCGTACGCATGGGAGGTGATCAGGTGACCTATAAGGAAGGAGTCTGATGCGAATGCCAGCAGCGAGTCCTCTCGTTCGTGTTCGACCTCGAGAAAGGTGTTGTCAGAATCGGGCTTGCCGCGGGGCGGCTGGACTGGGCCGCCGAGTTCGACCAGACCGTCGCAGCTTTCAGGCGGCGACCCGCCTAGGCCGTCGAGCTACCACTACGAAGGAACTGAATCTCGGGATCGGGCCAAAATCCGGTATACCGGTAACTACCGCATTGGATCCGGTAATACCGCGCTTACTCGCGAATAACGGCGATTCTTCGCGAGTACTTGCGAAGGGAATCTGAGTGTGGTATACTCCGCAAGTCGTTGACTGCCGGTCCGTTAGGACGAGCCTGAGTTGGGCAGGTCCGACCTCCTCCGGAGCAAGAGGTCATCCCGATGCAATCGGGATCGGGCGTACCATACTTCGCTGCAGGCGAAAGACGGTAGAGCAGGAAATTAGTCGACGCAGAGACTGTCCTTTGGTCTGCTTGACAGCTCCATTCGCGTCCCTCGTGCCCTGCTGCGGTCTCCTTTTCATCTGCGCCACCGTTCTGAACCAAGGCCTCCCAGCGGCGGACCGTCTCTGACCGCTAATGCCGCGGCCGGCTCGGGAACGGGGATTTCCCGTAAGTGTCTGCCAACGGATGTCTCCTATGAAATGAGCGCAAGTTGTTGATCACGGGCGCATTAGGACAGGCCTGAACTGGGCAATTGCGCGGGGCACGCCTACGGGAGCCCGACGCTGTCCATGGAGGACATCCACTTGAACCCCAACACGAGGCCAGCGAGCGGCGGTGCAGGTATTGCCACGCTCATCCCATTCATTCTGGCAGGCATTCTTGTGTGCTGGGACGCAGCGGCTGAGGTCGCTTCCGGCGGCGGAGACCCGAAGCCCGCCGTGCAGCGTGCGGCGGGTATGCAGATGGAGGTCAGGAAAGACAAGGTACTGAAGACAACCAAGCTGATTCTGACGGGCCGAAACTTCCGTTACACCTGGGATACGCGGAGGGGAGGAGAACTTTCAAAGGTCGAACAGCAGGGCCGCAACAAGATCGACGAGTTCGGCAACCAGGTCAAGGGCTGGTGGTCGTACCAGAACCCCTGGCTGGAGCGGTCGCCCTGGCAGCGGATAAACTCCGATTTCGCCTGGAAATCTTTCGACACCATACCCGCGCTGTCCTTCTCCACCGACCGCAAGGCGTATTACTCGGGCGAATGGAAGATCGCTTACGCCAATGCCGACCGTCACGCCAAACTCACAGTTCTGAAGAAGTCGAAGGACGAGGTGGTATTCGAGACCGAGAGCAATCCGCGGATACTCGAGAACCAACTCGTGATAATACCATGGATTGTCCGGCAGCGCGTGCGTGTATTCGATTCCGGAGTCATCGTCACCCGGCTGGCAATACAACTGCCTGAGGACGAATTCTATGAACTGGACTGGGCCTCCCTGTCGGTGAACCTTGCCGAGCCTCTGTACAAGGAGCTGTACGAGGACATGGAAGCTCATTTTTCGTTCGGCTGGGCATTTCCGGGGTCGAAGGAGCACTTCAGCGTGACGGGGCAGTCAACATTCGTCAACATCTTCGGCAGTTTCGGGTGGCCCTTCGGGTTTGTGCTTCAGGGCCCGGGCGCCAGGCACCTTCCCATCGATCTGGAGCTGAACCCGTACATCCTCTACAACCGCCGGCGTCTTCCCACCATCTTCACCAAGGAACCACTCCTGTTCATGTCGGCGGCCTATGACATGACACACGAGCCCCGTTCGGCTCAGAACGCTTACTGCGAATGCGCACTTGCCGAAGCGAAGAGCCTTGTCGGCACAACGAAAGACTTCGGTTCGTGGATCATGCCCCACGCGGATTCAGGTCTCCGAAAAAAAGCGGGCATCGAGCAAACCTATCGGCCCTTCACCGGTTTCGGAATCGGCTGGAACCTGTTTGACGGAGAAAAGAAGGGCCTGAACGAGCCCATGACATACACGAACTCACTCACGCTTGCCTTTGCCTCGCGCAAGCGGTCATCGAATCCCGGTGCTCCGGCGGACGACCGCAACCTGCTCATCGGCTCCCGGATATACTATGCAAGAGACAAGATGCCGTCCGCGAAAGAGGTGGCCGAGATGGCCGCCGAGGGGTGCAATCTCCTCATTCTCGGCCGTTCATGGCGCAAGGATTCGGCCGGAACGGCAAGGGCGGTGAAAGCCGCTCATCGTCAAGGCATGCGGGTTGGCGCGACGGTCGACCTCAAGGAGATGCAGACCCTGGTCGAGAATGACGCGTGGTTCGTGAGTCAGTTTCAGAAGGATCGCGACGGTCTGTACGTGAAGCATGTCAACTTTCTCAGCAGCGAGATTCCCGAGGGAACGTTTAAGGCGCTCGGAGAGGAGGTGCAGTTCAAACACGACGGCTCGAATCGGGTTAACGCCGCGGCATTTGCCGTCTGTATGAAGGCTTTGCGAAGGATCGTCGGCGCCGGAGGGTTCCTCATCGGCGACCCCGGTCCTCTGGGCCCGAACCTGCTTTCCCTGGCGGAATTCGACCTCCATGCATCGGAAGAACTCAAAGACTACAGATCCGGCAAGGATCAGGAACGGTGTTTCCGTCGCTATCGCACCGGTGCGGGGTTCGGCCCCGTGCTTCAGTCCATGACGCCGGCTGACGTGGCGCTTGCCGCCACCCATGCCGACACCCCACTGATCCTCTGGCCCGCCCAAGGCAAGCAGCACCTTTCGTGGTGGCAGCTTTGCCGGTGCCTGCCACCGGAAGGGGTGAGGGTCGAGTCGGACCTGATTGCTGTCGAGAGGCACTTTACCACGACTTCGCCAAGCATACACGGCACCTACTTCGACGGCGGCCGGGGAGAGGGTATTCTGATGCTGGGGGCAGAAAAAGCGGGTTCCGCGAAGGTGCGTTTGAGCCTGCCCGGCAAGGTGCTGAAGGTCGCTACGCTGGACGGCGGCGAGGTGGCTGTCACGGGGGGCGAGCTTGATGCCGGGAGTTTCTCGGAGCACCAGGTGAAGGCCTTTAGAGTCTCCATGGAAACGAAAAGGGAATAGCCGGATGAATCCCAGGGTTTTGTCAATAATTCTCGCAGGCGCTTTTCTTGCCTGTCCGTCATCGGCCTTCCCCGCCGGCTGGAATACGGTGGAATTCGACCTGACGAAGGCGAATGCAGAAGCTTATTCCACCGTCAATATACCGGATACAGCCTTCACGGCGGAGGGCTTGCGGATCGCCGTAAAGCCGGATGCGACATACGAATTCCTCAGCAAGGAGACTTTCTGGGACCTTTTCACGTTCGAGGTCAGTTTTGAGGTAACGGAACTGCCTAAGACCGGCGCAATCAGCGTTCATGTGATCGCTGTGAATGAGGGTACGAAAGACCGGATCGTCTGCACGTATGCCGTGACGGGGGACGGCAAAACGAGTTGCCGGTACACGTCCACCATCAAAGGGAAACGGGACCCCAAGGGACTTCAGGAGATCGACCTTTCGTATGAAACCGCCACGAAGAAGCGAACAGGTACGGTCGATGCCCTGCGGATATATAAGGGCGAAGATGGTCTTTATGCTACCGCCAAGCTGAAATGGAAGTTCCGGATCTACTGGCCGGAAACCGACGAGTTCAGGACAGAGACCGACTCCAATTGGAGGCGGATGTACAGATGCGGAATTCGCCCGAAATTGGCTGACAAGTATAAGGTGGGTTTTGTCCTCAAGTCGATCGGGGGGGCAACGGGAAACGTGCATATCAGGTCCGTTGCAGTCTCGGGCAGCACAACACCGCCTGATCCCTCAAAGCGGACCTTCCTGTTCGACTTCGGCAGGGACACTCAGGAACTCGCCGACGGCTTCTGCCCGGTGACCCCCCGGACCCGATACAGCCCTGAGCGGGGATTCGGGTGGGTGTTCGAGGACGAGAGCCGGCTGTTAACCAACCCCCGGGAAGTCAGAGGGGCGACGGATGAAGAGATCGAGGCTGCGGGCCTGCGCTCCCCGAGAGAACTGTATGAGGATCTGGCACGAAGGAAGCAGTACGTAAAAACGAATGAAGCGAGCATGAAAGAGTACGAGGCGGAGCTGAGGAGAAAGGTCGAGGCGACCCGAAGGGAACTCCGAATATACCTCGAACACAAGATGATACTCTCCGCTACCAACAAGGGCAACACCTATATCGCGTCGCTCGGTAAGCATCTCGACCTCAACACGCCCCTGGAACGAGATGGCGTCTATTTGTCGACGTGCGGCGGCTTGCCCCCGTGGACGAAGAGAGGGGCGGTGTTCTTGAGGCGCGGGCCGCCTTTCCCGTCGGGAGGAAGCTGGCATCATGCCCCCGAAGTGTATGAGAAACAGAAGTACTTCTATGACGATGACGACGCGGCGGGAGAATTCCGGGTCGATCTTCCCAACGGCGCCTACAATATCATTATCGGGTCGGATTATGAGTATGCATGGCATCTTTGGGCGGCGGCCTCTGTCGCGGTCGAGGGCCGGCTTAGAAAGAAGAAAGTGGGAGAGCGGGGGCAGAGGGCGGTGATCCGCAACGTCGTGGTGCAGGATGGCACGCTCGATCTTCGCCTGTTCTGCAATCCGCGGGACAGCGGGAACGTCAAGTGGTGCATCAACTATCTGATTATCCTTCCCGCAGAAAGCAAGGACCTTGTGAACGCGTGGGAGTGGAAGCTCATTCTCAAACGCGGCATTCGGGTGCGCCAGGTGGCGTTTGCCGAGGGCGATCCGGCGGTTCTCAGGAACGAAGGAGGATTCTACACGCTGAACGGCAAGCCGTTCTTCTTCCAGAGCACGTATTACCCGACCTCCTATATGGAGCACTATCCGTATTACTGCCAGGTCAACGCGGTATTACTGGATAGGGTAAAGGCGAATTCGCAGCATTTCCTGAGACCCGACTGGGAGAAGCTCTCGCTGATGGACAATTATCCCTGGAAACTCGTCAATACGCTGAATACGTATTATCAGAACGGGTTCCTGGTTAACTCGATGATGGCGGGTGTGCTCACGGTCGTGCCGCGTCATGTCCAGGGAGAGGCCGCCACCGCGGTCGATTCGAAGGGCCGGGTTCCCCGTTACCATGTCAAGCCGCCGATCAATTCCGCCCTGGGCAAAGAGGTCGTTACGGAAACCTTTACCATCATGGGCAACTGGCTCAAGATGCACCCCGCCCATACGGCCTATTACCTCTACATGGAGGAATGGGATATAGGCGAGAAGCGATATGACGACCAGTCCCGGGCCCAGTACATGGGCTGGCTTGAGGAAAAATACAAGACCATAGAGGCCCTGAACGAGGACTGGGACAGGAGCTACAACTCGTTCGATGACATACCGCTGCCGGATGAGCACTTTGCGCGACGGACAACAGGCTGGAAGAGAACCCCGGAGAACATCCTGTTCAGCAAGTTCGCCCAATGGGGGGGATCGCAGATGGTGAAGCAGGCCTGCCAGGTGATCCATGAGAACGAGCCGTACCATATTGCCGCCGGCGGCACGTGCGAGTTTCCCGTGTCCTTCTGCCACAACGTGAAGTACGAGGATACGACCCCGTTTCCCCCTCCTCAGACAATACGGTATTTCGGTCATGCGCCTCATCACGGCTACAACTGGCCTGGTTACACCTGTGAGTACGCCTACTCCCAGGGCCGGACCAACCTGAAGCAGAGAGAGAAACCGCCCAGGTATCTCGCAACCGATATCAGGAGTGACTATCTCAGAGCAATCAACAATATCTTTAACGGGGCCAAATGGGGCCATATTCCGGAATGGTACGAGGACGGCTCGCGCCACCTCTTTCATCCCACGGTACTGATCAAGGAACTGGGCCCTCAAAATGCAATAAAGCACTGGACCGGAGAGATCCTGGGCTTCAAGCCCGAGGCTTATGAGGGCGCTCCTGTATTCATCGAACGCAAGGCGCTCATTTTAACGCGTGCATTTCAATGGTACTACCGGCTGACACCCTTGTGGATTCCCGCGCAGCCGCCGCGGCCTGAGATACTGGTGCCGGTGAGCGAGACCAGCCTGACCCTGAGCGGCAGCAGACAGATCCGCAAGGAGATTCCCGGGGCGGACGACCTCTTACGCCCGAACTTTCTCGTGCCGGACATTGTAGAGATATCTTCGGTCAAGGACCTCTCCCGGTACAAGGTTATCATCCTGTCGGATGCCGAGAACGTTGCGAAATATCTGGACCGTACCGAGGTTCAAAGGCTTCAGGGCTACGTCCGTGACGGCGGCAGGTTAACGATCCTGGGTGGCGCGTTCTTCGATGATCCGCGGGTAGACAGGGAGATCAAGCTGACGGAGCTGTTCGGACTGGGCAAGCAAGCCATCGATCGGGCCGACAGCGGCAAAGGCGCCGGAGGGGTACGGAAGCTGGGGCCCGGACTCTACCTCAATGGAGGAGGCAATGTCGCTTTGGTGACCGCGGCGGGCGGGACGGGTACACAGGAGAGCTACAGGAAGCTTCTTCAATCCTGGAAGGTCCAGCTCCACCTGGGTATTGCCGGCGCGAGCCCCCCGGTCGACGATCTCTCCGCGGGACGTCTCAACGGCGACGGCTATGTACTTGCCGGTGCCTGCAACCTGAACAAAGAAGCGCCGCAGCGTTTCAGGCTGCAAGTCCACGGGCTCAGTCCCGGCGAGTACGCCGTGATGGACGTTACCGGCGAGAGGCCGGAACTTGTGAAGAAAGAGGATGGAGGGTGGGCGCTGAAGGGGAACCCGTCACAACGCGGCATCAGGATTGACTACCGCATGACATCAACGGATCTTTCCGTGAAAGGGATCCCTTGTGATATCCAGCCGCAGCAGGCCCAGGTGTTCATGCTGCGTCCGATCGATGACAAGGTCTGGGTTGCCATCTGGAGGCCGTCCCTCAAGTGGTTTGTCAAGCGGCCCGTCACGATCGCCTACGGCAACGATTCCGGCGAGAAGGCGGGGGCCTTGGCCATTCAGTCGGCTCTTGCGGAATGTGGGGTCCGGGCGGAAATGGTCGAGGCCGGTGAGATCAACCTCAAGAAAAGGCACCATGAGGTGCGGATCGATCCCATGAGGGGAGTGCTGGACAGCCTGACCAGGCGAATGCCGTGGAAGAAAAGAGAATATGAGGAGCTTTTCAAGAAGAAATACGGATACCAGGGGAAGAAGTACCTGGTGGATACCTTTAACAACGAGGTCGTGGATACGGACAGGCAGCTTGTCGTGGTAGGAAATGCAGCCACGAACGTACTGGTCAGGCATTTCAACAAGGAAGGGTCGTATGCCTATGACAAGGTTCTCGATAAGATCACGGCTTCCTATCCCGGGCCGGGCCGCGGCATCATCGGGATCGTGGAGTCCATCAACTGTCCGCACTATGATGTGACCAGCAAGTCGCGTGATGCAATTCTTGTGGGCGGCTCCGATCCGGCCGGCACGGCGGCTGCGGTCAAAGCGTTTGTCCGTTTGCTCGGCAAGTATGCCAAGTGACGGGAACGTGAGAGGCGGAGGATGCATGTCGGTCACGATTGACAATAGTCTATTGCGCAAACTCGAGCGGTTCAGGATCCGCCCGCGTGGGCTGTACCGTCACGGGCAGGCAGGGATGCGCAGGTCCCTGAGCCGGGGGACGGGTCTGGAATTCGCCGACCATAAGGAGTATTCGGTCGGCGATGACATCCGCTACCTTGACTGGATGGTATATGGACGCCTGGAGGAGTTGTTCATCAAGGTCTTCGAGCAGGAAGAGTCACTGCCCGTCTACATTCTGCTGGATTGCTCGGCCTCGATGTTGCTGGGGAAGCCCACGAAGGCCGAGTGTGCGAAGCGGATTGCTGCGGCGATCTCTTATGTGGGCCTGGCGAACCAGGACCATGTCCGCGTCTGTCTTTTTGGGAATGGACTGATATCGTCCAGCAGGACTCTGAGCGGTAAGGCGCAGATTTATGAGATCCTTGATTTCCTGAATACCGCCCCTCAGGGGGCAACCGACATGACGCGGGCCATCGAAGGCTTCCTGAGCGAGAACCCTCTCTGCGGTTCTGCGTTTATTCTCTCGGATTTCCTGGATCCAAAGGGCGTGATGGAAGGTGTGCGACTTCTTGCAAGCCGACGGTTCGGCATCTACGGGATGCACGTATTCGCACCCGAGGAGAAGGAACCGGATCTATCGGGTGATATCGAACTCTTCGACGTGGAGACCGCGCAGGCTCTCAAAGTGCCGCTCAAACGCGATACGGTTGTGCGCTACCAGGAGTTCCTGGCGGGTTACTGGAGCGCCCTCCGGTCCGAACTTCAACGCTACGGCGTAGGGTACCTGCAGCTTCCCTCAGACCGTCCCGTGGAGGAGACGCTATTCACCGTGTTCCCCAAGGAAGGAGTTTTTGAATGACGGAGCCCGTCGAGGCCATTGAGAACGAGGAGGCGGTGGAGACGTTTGCACGGCGCTTTGACGCGATCTGCACCGAGGTGGAGAAACTCATGGTGGGGATGCGTCCGATCATCGAGGACGTGCTGATCGCGATTGTGGCCGAGGGGAATGCTCTGCTTGAGGGCGTGCCGGGATTGGGTAAGACGTATCTCATCAAGACCCTGGGGGAGGTCCTGAATCTGGAATTCCACCGGGTGCAGTTCACAGCCGACCTGATGCCTTCAGACATTATCGGCACGAGCCTGCTGGTGCAGGATGAACACGGCAAGCGTCTGCAGTTTCAACGGGGCCCTCTGTTTACGAACCTGCTTCTGGCGGATGAAATCAACCGCGCCACGCCCAAGACCCAGGCGGCGTTGCTTGAGGCGATGGAAGAGCACACCGTGACGGTCGGGGGGGTGACCAATCAATTGGATGAGCCGTTCTTCGTGCTGGCCACGCAGAACCCCATTGAGCAGGCCGGAACCTATCCCCTCCCGGTGGGGCAGCTCGACAAGTTCCTCTTCAAGCTCCTGGTGGGGTATCCTTCCGAAGAGTCGCTGGTGGAGATCGCCATGCGGACCACGTTTGAGGCATACCCGGAAGTCAATCGAATCATGAGTGGGCAGGACATCGTGGCCATGCGGCGTCTCGTCCGGCAGGTTCCGGTAGCGTCGCACGTCGAGCAGTTTGCCATGAAGCTCGTGCGAGCCACACAATTGGACGGCCCCCACGCTACAGAGACCACGCGCAGGTATGTGAACAGGGGAGCCGGTCTGAGGGGCCTGTTGGGCATCCTGCATGCGGCCAAGGCGCGGGCGCTCTCCCGCGGCAAGCCTTTTGTTTCGATCAAGGACATCAATTCGGTGGCGGTGCAGGTGCTGCGCCACCGAATCGATCGGAGCCTGGAAGCCGAAGCGGATGAGGTGAGCACGGATGCGATCATCGGGCGGATCATGGAGGAAGTCACCGAAAAGGACGGCTAAGATGAATCCAAAGGAATTCCAGAGGTGCTTCGAGACGCTGGCCAACGAGATCGGCCGGACGGTGGTAGGACACCGAGAGGCGATCTTGGACCTGCTGACCGGTCTGTTTGCAGGAGGGAACATACTCCTTGAAGCCCCGCCCGGTTTGGGCAAGACGTTGATCGGCAAGACCCTTGCAGGGGCTCTCCACATCCACTGCTCGCGCATTCAGTTCACGCCCGATCTCATGCCGGCGGATATCGTGGGCACGAACATTATCGTGGAGGATGACGTCGGCAACAAGGAGTTCGTTTTCCAGAAGGGCCCCGTGTTCACGAACCTGCTCCTGGCCGACGAGATCAACCGCGCCACCCCCAAGACACAGTCGGCGCTGCTTGAGGCCATGCAAGAGCAGCACGTAACAACCGCAGGCGAGACGCATGCACTCGACAAGCCGTTTCTGGTGGTGGCCACGCAGAATCCAGAGGACCTTGACGGCACCTATCATCTGCCTGAAGCACAGGTGGACCGGTTTCTGTTTCGTTTGCGGCTGACGAACCTCGGGGATCAGGATTGGATTGACGTGACGCGTCGCCGTACGGGCACGCAGCAAATAGAAGTGAAGGCCGTGCTGTCGAAAGATGACGTCACCGCCATGCAGGACGCGGTGCGGCGCGTGGACGTTGACAGGGAGGTATGCGCCTACGGCGCACGTCTGGTCACGGCGACGCACCCGGGAAGCAGACGTGCGCCGGCGTCGGTAGACAGGTATTTGCGCCTGGGGGCCAGTCCTCGCGGGTTGCAGGCTCTGATTCTGGGGGCAAAGGTGCGCGCGCTTTGCGAGGGGCGCTCCAGGGTCACGGTAGCGGACGTCAAGTCCGTGGTCATACCGGCACTGGGCCACCGACTGCTCTTCAATTTCGAAGGGCAGGCTGAAATGGTCGAGCCCGAAGCGATTGTTCGGGAAATCGTAGCGTCTTCGGAAAGGCGCAAGGCGTCATGAAACATTATGGAAAGCTGCTGAGACAGGTACGGCGCCAGTGGATCCTGGAACGCTCGGCGCGCCGGATGCTGCAGGTACTGGCCTGGTCGGCGAATACGGCGATCCTGCTTCTGCTGCTTCTGCGTGTGTTCAACCTGCCCGTGCTCGCCATGGCCGTCGTGCCCGTGGCCGCCCTTATTGCACTCGTGATGATTCTGTGGCGTGCTCGCGCGCGCGCGCCTCGGGGCCGTCGTCTCCTGCAGTTGCTGGACGAACGGGCCGGAACCGCGGATCTCTTTGCCTCGGCCTGGGAATTCGACGAGGCCCCGGAGCGATTCGGCTGGATGGGCAGGCTCACCTGCAGGCCTGCCAGAACGAAGAGCGAGAGGGCCGCCCCACGGGGCCATTGGACGCTGGGCACGCTGCGCCAATGGACCCCGGCGCTGGCGACGGCGGGGATACTCCTCTGCCTGTACCTGGGGGTGCGCTCGATCAGGTCTTCTGCCGAGGTGGAGAGAGAGAGGGAAATGGCCGCCATCGAGAAGATCAGCGGCACCGGTCGGCAGAGCTCGCTTCCCCGTGAGAAACAGGCGCCTGAGCAGACCGTATCCAAAACCGAGGAAACGGACAAGCATGCGGCCGTGGAAGACGACTTCGCCCCCGCCGAACCCGAAGTACCCGACGAAGATATCGTGCAAATCACGGACGAAATGATCGAGAAGTACATGGATGAAGCAGATACGCAGCAGGAGATCGACCTGGAAGGTGTCAGCCCGATCCGGTGGGACGAGGAAGAGATCGAGGAGGCGGGCAATCCGAAGGAGGGGGATATTGAGAACGAGAAGATCGATCCGGTAAAACTGGA
>Ga0111190_1014_pt1 | contig 13012 bp, 9 predicted proteins | sample DeeMarSWOR324_28_FD_80244 | JGI IMG/M metagenome (GOLD analysis project Ga0111190, IMG submission 80244) | Planctomycetes bacterium SM23_65
CACAAGCGGTCAGGTACTTCTTCAAATCGCCGCGAAGGCGGACTTCCGCAGCCCCGGCGGCAAATCTGACGAAAACATCGTGCAGACAGTCCTCGGCCGTTGGCAGATCCGCGACCAGGCACACGGCGACCGTGAGAAGATCGTCCTTGTACTTCTCGTAGAGGCGGCGCAACGCCCCCTGGTCGCCCTGGCGTAGTCGCCGTAGCAGAAGACGGTCTTCACGCACGTGCGGCTCTCCGCAGGGCCCGGCAATTGAACGTTCAACCGATAATAGGACGATCTGATGGCGTGCTTTAGTCTAACCTTTTTGGGCCCGAACGGCTCTGTAGAAAACATAGAGGAGGACAGGCATTCTTGCCTGTCATCGATGGCTGAAGGGTGCCAGACAGGAATATGCCTTGTGCCAATTCCGCCGCCGCAGGACGCCCCCTTCTCAACATAGGAGGCCGGACATTCCTGTCCGGCAGTTTCCATGACAGGCAGGAATGCCTGTCCTCCTCTCGTTGGCCCAATATCTTGTGGAGCTGTGGGCGACCCCTACGACGTAACTGGCACAAGGCATAGGAATGTCTGGCCTCCTATGCGGCGAGATCGACGATGTTTTCTACAGAGCAGGTCCGAACCCGAACAGTAATCGTGAGCGCAGTTGTGTCGGATGTCGTGCTGCGGAAGGTATGAGAAGGGCCCCGTTCGGTTCAGGGATCGAACGGGACTCGAACGGCGCAATCGTCGGGTCCACGCTCAGCAAGCTGGTTATCACCGGTCGGCCTGTCGGCGGACGACGTAGACCGTCACGGGGCGGGTCTCTTCGGTGAAGGTGACGCCGAACTCCTCGGCAAACCAGCGCTTAGCTATCTCAAGAGTCTCGCGTCCGCCGACCCAGCAGGGACTCTCGATACTAACGGCGATGGACTGCGGATCGCGGGCCTTGGTGGACAGACCGGTTTCGTCAACGATCAAGAGTCCTCGGGCGGTCAGGTTGTAGTCCTGCCAGTAGACCAGGCCATTAAAGAGGTCTCTCATCGAATTGGCTCCCCAGGTAATAACCATGCCCGGCCCGATGGCGCGGGCCCCCTCGCTGGAGACGGGTGCCTTGACTTCACGCCAGGGCTTCAGTTTGCGACCGTCGTAGTGAGCCACCCAGACGGTGCGCTCTTCGGTGGCCTCAACGACTTCCAGCCCCAGGAAGTCCAGAACGAATTCTTGCCGCTCGCGTTCGCTCACGCCGCTCTTTATGACCAAATCGTGGTTCAGTCTGACTTCCCCAATGGCAGGCGGGACCCGAAGCAAGCCCCGGGGAACCCATGTGCCTTGTCGGAGGTAGTCCAGGAGCGTTCCGCGAATGGGCCATACCCAATAGCCGCTAATTCCCGGGAGGCCGGCGGAGTACGCTTCCATTCTTTCGTGGTTTTCATAGGGCACAAGTGCGAGTTTCTCTGGAAGCGGTTCGTTGTGATACCGCGCGGCAAGACGGCGCAGATGCAGATGCCATTTTTCGAACCTGGGGTCGATCTCCCAATCGTAATGCGTTTGCTTCGCTTCTGGCGGCGTGAAGTGGGAAATGGCGACCGGGACTTTCTCATCGTAAGTAAGGGTGCTCTTGTGGACGGGCGTCCAGACGCCGTCTTTCCACTGGTAGCCGACGGTTACGAGGGGAAGGTGGGTGTGGACGTCAATCCACCATTCCCCGCGTCGCGATTTTGCCTCCTCCAAACGGGTGCCCGTGGCCAGCCGTTCGCCAATCGTGCGCTGACCGAGGTTGGTTTTCCGCACACCCGGCTTTGAGAAAGTCTTGAGAAATTCGGCCATTCGGCGCAATTTGGGGATGTTCGACCTCTTGGATTTGCCGACATACAGCGTGTCGGTGTGCTTATGATACTCGTAGCAGCGCTCGCCATCGTCCCAGAAGGTCTTAGGCCCCAGGCGTTCGTATCTCCGGTGACGTCCGTCTTGACCCGTCCACTCCCAGATTTCCACCTCATAACGTTTGCCAGGCTTGACGGGTTCGTCGAGGATGCTGGAGTGCCCTTTTCTGATGGAAGACTGCCAACCGGTGATGTGGATGGTTCGGACGGTCTTGAGCGCCTCCATGGCGGCAGCGTAGAGCTTGGCTGCGGGATCGGAACCGGAAAGGAGTACGAGCATCAAGACCACGAGAAGCGCGAGTCCCGTGCCGCCCGCCAGCGCCAGACGCGGCCAACTGAACATCCGCCAAAGGCCGCGGCGTTTCGCCGGGCGTGATTCCAGGCGTTCGCGGAACGTCGACAGGTGCTGTCGCAGACGACGTTCGACTTCGGGAGGGACCTCGGAATCCATGCTCTGCTTCAGAATCCCGTCTATGGTGGTCTCGTTTTCCCGCTCTCTTTTCATCACTTTCTCTCCGAATGGGTACCGGGAGCCATGTGGGGGAGGAGTTGGCGTAGGCGTGCCCGGGCACGCGAGACGTGGATTCGTGCGGTCGATTCGCTGCACCCGAGGGCCCGGGCGATGTCGAGGTAAGGTTGTTCCTGCACGATCCGCATCAGAAGCGCGGCGGCCTGTTTCCGTGAAAGCCTGGCGATAGCCTGCGAGACCTCCGTGTGCACTTGCCGCCGGCCCATCTGGTCGAGAGCCGAGGGAGCCGGGTCAACGGCGGGGTCGGGAGCCGCCGTCAACGTCTCACGCCGGCGCCGACGGAGCCTTCGCCGAAGGACGTCGCGGGCGGCGTCAACGCATATCCTCAAGATCAACGCGTGTGGGTTGGGGTGCCGGCTGATCCGCTTCAGACGCGTCCAGATCGTCGCGAGGGCATCTTGAAACGCATCCTCGGCGTCATCCGGCTGGCGGACAATCCGCCAGACGGAGCGAATCATCTGATCTTCGATCGGTTGAATCAGGCGCTCGTAGGATTGCTCGCTCTTGGTCAAGCCAACGGTTCCTTGCTGAGGGCATCCCTGCCGTCAAGGTCGGCACACGGACGGATTCATCATTATAACCGTCCCCGGCGTCGATTTTGTGTACAGAGTTACAGGAAACAGGAGCAGGAGCGGGCCGGTTTTGCGCGAACGTATCCTGAGCGCGGCCGGAGGGTACGAAAATTTCGGACATTGACGGGATTATGCGTGAAGAAATGCCGTCGAAGCGGTCGAAAAACAACCATTGAAAGGGGAAGGATGAGGCGGCGGTCGTCTCAAGCTTCTCCTGATTGACCCACGTGCGGAAGTCATCCTCGAAAAGGCAAACCCGGGGCGATCCGGGGACGCAAAGCCTTGGAGGCAAACAGCTTACGATGTTTGCCCAGCCAGGCTGCCGAAGGGATATGGACGGGTTGAGCCGGTCGAGCCGTTCCTTCGGAGCCGAGGGAACGGCTTTTTTTGTGGCCGCTTGGCGTCGCTCGGGGCCGTGAGTCTGTCGAATGGGAGCTCGGTAGCGAGCCCCACTGAGCTCCAACTTGGGGAAAGTCCTATGGTTACGCTGGAAGAGCTTCTCCGCAAGATGGTCGAGATGGGAGGCAGCGACCTTCACCTCACCGCCGGCAGTCCGCCGCGCGTCCGGCTCGACGGCGAGCTGATGTGTCTGGAGGAAGAAAAGCTGATGCCGGAGAACGGTCAGCAACTTATCTACTCGGTTTTGAACAACGATCAGATCGCCCGGTTCGAGAAGAACCTGGAGCTGGACCTCTCCTTCGGCATCAGCGGTCTGGGACGGTTCCGCGTGAACGTGTTCCAGCAGAGGGGAGCGGTGGGGGCGGTGATGCGCATTATCCCGTGGGAGGTCCGTTCGATGCGGGAGCTGGGGCTGCCGGAGCGTCTTTGCGAGCGCTTGTGCATGCTGCCGAAGGGACTCATCCTGATTACCGGCGCCACCGGTGCGGGTAAGTCAACGACGCTTGCAGCGTTGGTGGATTACATCAACAACACGCGCAACTGTCACATCGTCACCATCGAGGACCCGATCGAGTTTGTGCACACGAACAAGAAGTGCCTGTTCAACCAGCGTGAGGTGGGTACGGACACCCATTCGTTCCCGGCCGCACTGAGGAGCGTGCTGCGTGAAGACCCGGACGTGGTGCTCATCGGAGAAATGCGTGACCAGGAGACCATATCGGCGGCACTTACCCTTGCCGAGACCGGTCACCTCATCTTCGGAACCCTTCACACCTCCGACTGTGTGCAAACGGTCAACCGAATCGTGGACGTCTTTCCGGCCTACCAGCAGGCACAGATACGCACGCAGCTTTCGTTCACGATTCAGGCGGTGTTCTGTCAACAGCTTCTTCAGCGTGCGGTCGGCGGAGGAAGAATGCTTGCCTGTGAGATCATGATTGCGAACTCGGCCGTCCGTGCCCTGATTCGTGACGATAAGGCACATCAGATCTATTCGGTCATCCAGACCTGCGGCAAGGAGGGCATGAAGACGATGAACGCATCGCTCTTCGATCTCTATAAAGCGGGTCAGGTTGCGTACGAGGAGGCCCTGGCTCACAGTGTGGACCCCGAAGAGTTGAGACGCATGCTCCAGGCAACCCTGAGGGTGTAAGTCGCGTTGCGCCGACGCGGCCAAAGCCGCGATGGCGAAGTCGGCGCTCTCCGGAGGGGCGTGTGTTGTCTGGAGAGAGACGGGCACCTTGGAGGTCAGCGAGATGGCGAGATTTGACAAGAAACTTGGAAGCATTCTCCTGGCGGCCGAACTGCTGGATGAGGAATCCCTTGAGCGAGCGACGGAGCTTGCCGCCGAGGAGCAGAAGTCGCTCGCACAGGTCGTCATCGAGCGCGGCATGGTGGACGAGCGGGCGTTCGTCGGCTCCGTTGCCCTCCAGATGAATATTCCGCCCATCGATCTTTCCCGCGCTGCTGCCAGTGACGACGCACTGGCTTGTCTGCCCCAGGACATGGCCCTCTACTATGGCGTGCTTCCCCTCGCAAAGATAGGCAACGTCCTGACGATGGCCGTGGCCAATCCCTCGGACATCCTCAAGCTGGACGACGTGCAGATTATCACGGGGTGTGACATTCGTCTGGTGGTCTCGACGGAGGTTTCGATCCGCAAGGCCATCGAGAAGAGCTACAACCGTGGGGAGGCCGAGATGGAGCAGCTCTTCGAGAACCTGGGCGACCCGGATATGGAATTCAAGACCACCGAGGAGGAAGACGAGGACCTGGACCTCACCGAACTCACCGGAGGTTCGGAGAGCTCCCCGGTGGTCAGACTGGTGAACCTGTTGATCTACCAGGCCGTCCGCGACGGGTGCAGTGACATCCACATCGAGCCGTTCGAGAAGAAAATCCGCGTCCGATACCGTCAGGACGGGATGCTGCGGGAGACCATTTCGCCGCCCAAGGCGATGCAGAGCGCCATCACCAGTCGCATCAAGATCATGGCGGACCTCGACATCGCCGAAAAGCGTCGTCCGCAGGACGGAAAATTCCAGATTCGTCTCGACGCCCGGAACATCGACTTCCGCGTCAGCATCCTCCCCACCATCCACGGGGAAAAGACGGTGCTGCGAATCCTGGACAGCGGAAACCTCGCCTTGAGTCTCGACAATCTCGGGTTCGAGACTAAGGCCCTGGATGATTTCCGAAACGCCATCAACAGTCCTTACGGCATGATCCTGGTGACCGGTCCTACCGGCTCGGGGAAATCCACCACACTTTATTCCGCCTTGCGCGAAATGATGAACATCGAGGACAACGTCATCACGGTCGAGGACCCGGTGGAGTATCAGCTGGAGGGCGTCAACCAGGTGCCGGTGAACGTGAAACGCGGGTTGACCTTTGCCGCGGCGCTGCGTTCCATCCTCAGACAGGACCCGGATACCATCATGATCGGCGAGATCCGTGACCGCGAGACCGTCGAGATTGCCGTGAAGGCCGCACTGACCGGTCACCTTGTCCTCTCGACCCTGCACACCAATGACGCTCCCAGCACGATCACCCGGATGTTGGACATGGGCGTGGACCCGTTCATGGTCGCCTCCTCCACGGTGTTGGTGAGTGCTCAGCGACTGGGGCGCAAGCTCTGTGAGGAATGCCGTGAGGAGGTGGAGATCAAGACGGAGGCCATTCTCGGGCTCGGTGCAACCGAAGAAGACCTCGCCGCCGGATGTCACATCTACCGACCCACCGGCTGTGCCCGGTGTGCCGGCGGCTACCGCGGAAGGTTCGCCCTTTTGGAGACCATGCCCATGTCGGAGGACGTCAAGAGGATCATCATCGACGGCGGCTCCATCCTCGAGATCAAACGCATGGCGCTCACGGAGGGCATGGTCACGCTTCGACGTTGTGGGATCATGAACGCGATAAGGGGAAAGACCTCACTGGAAGAAGTCGTGCAAGTCACGATGGCCGATTAGTCCCCATGGCATCGGGGGCGGTTCTGGAGTTGCGTCTGCGCGACGAAGGAGTGACGTGGCATGGAGAAGTTCAAGTACACTGCCAAGAACGCAAGTGGCGCACAGGTCGGGGGCTCGGTGAGTGCGGTCTCCGAGGCCGACGCCGTCTCCCAGCTTCAGAAGCAGGCGCTCACCGTCCTCAAGATCAAGCCGGAGGGGAGTTCGTTCTTGGGCAAGAGTCTCTTCGGGGGCGGCGACCCGAGACCTCACGTCAAGCCGGACGACATGGTGCTCTTTACCCGACAACTGGCCACGATGATCGGTGCGGGCATTCCGCTGTTGGAGGGTCTCGAGGTCCAGTCCGAACAGGTCTCGGACAAGGGGTTTCGTGTGGCCATCCGCCGGATCGCGGAGATGGTCCGAACCGGCTCCGACCTGTCCGCGGCCCTCGGCGAATATCCCAAGATCTTCAAGCCCATCTTCGTGAACATGATTCGTGCCGGGGAAGCGTCCGGGCAGCTCGACGAGATCCTCGTCCGACTCGCCGAATACCAGGAGGCCACCGTCGCCCTCAGACGCGAGATCAAGTCCGCCATGACCTACCCCGTCATCTCTCTCGCGCTCATCACCGGGATCACGCTTTTCCTCATGGTCGGGATCCTGCCGAAGTTCAAGATGATTTTCGATAACCTTATGGCTTCGAATCCCAAGGCCTCGCTCCCCACCGTCACGAAGTTCATGCTCAACCTCAGTATCCTGATGCGGGACAACTTCCTGGTCGGACTTCTTGGCCTTGCCGGACTCATCATCGCCCTGGTGCTCTACGTCCGGACGCGTATGGGGGAATACCAATGGCACTGGTTGAAGCTCAAACTCCCGGTCTTCGGACCGCTTTTCCGGAAGGTGGCCATGTCCCGCTTCAGTCGCACCTTTGCCACGCTCATTCGCTCCGGTGTCCCGATCTTGGGCGCCTTGGACATCGTTGCGGGAACCGCCGGGAACCGGATTGTCGCCGATGCCGTCATCCAAGCCAAGGAAAGTGTCCGACAGGGAAACACCCTTGCCGATCCTCTCGCCCAGTCCGGCATCTTTCCCCCCATGGTCACCCGCATGATCTCCATCGGGGAAAAATCGGGTGCCATGGAGAGTCTCCTGGTCAAGATCTCCGAATACTACGACCAGCAGGTCAGCGCCACCGTCGAGAGTCTCACCAGTCTCATCGAGCCGATGATGATCGGCGTCATGGGGGTCATGGTGGGAAGCATCGTGCTGAGCGTGTTCCTGCCGATTCTCAAGATCCAGCAGCTCGTCACCCGGTGAAGGAACACCAAGCACCAAGCTCCAGGTCTTGTCCCGATGTGTCGGGATGGAATTCGGAATTTGCCGTTTCGGGATGAAAGACATGCAAACCGAACTCACCCGGAGTGAAAGTCGGGCGTCTCCCTCCGGCCCCCGGGGATTCGTCGGGACGAGGGACGAGCTGGTCAACGCACTTCTGTTCCTTCGACTGGCGGCCGTCCTGGTGAGCCTGGCGGTGATCCTCGTGGCGGAGGCCGGGCATGGGCTGTTCCAGACCGAGCTTTTCCCCACCTATCTCCTGCTGGTGTTCGTCTGTCTGGTCAACCTCGGGTATCTCGTGCTGGTGCGACGCGTCCGGAACCTCCGACGCTTCGCCGCCGTGCAGATCTATCTGGACGTCCTCTTTGTCGGTCTCCTCATCTACCTGAACGGTGCGGGGGCGAGCAACATTACGTTCCTGTATTTCGCGTGCATCCTGGCGGCGAGCAGCGTGCTGGGATTGGGTCCGGGTGTGACGGTGGCGTCGCTGGCAACGGCCATGCTTGCCGGACAGAAGGTCCTGTCGTTCCTCGCGGAGTACTACGGCTGGGCGCTTCCATGGGTCCGTCTGCCCGCTCCTGCCGTGACGATGGGTGGGATCTCCTCGGGGGTGGCTTACCTGATGGCTCAGGCCATCGCCTACTACCTGGTAGCGGTGCTGGCGGGACGACTGGCGCGCGGACTCACCGGCGTCAGGTTGCTCAACGAGAAGCTTCTGGAGAACGTCACCGACGCGGTTCTGGTGGTGGACAGGCTCCGTCGGGTGAGGTCCATGAACCGTCAAGCCATGGGACTGTTGGGACTGTCCCCCACGGTCCAGGTCGTCGGGGAGAGTCTGGACGACGTCCTGAGGTGCTCGAAAAACCCGGATGTACTGAAGAACCTGTTCCGGAAAAAGCAGGGGGTTTCGTCTCGCTCCGTGCCGGGAACGCTCCTCACCATCGACGGTCGCACCGCTCCCGTCGCGATTACCTCCTCGCCGCTCTCGGACGAACGCGGGAAAAGACTGGGGATGGTGGTGATGTTTGTGGATCTGACGGAGCGTCGGCGACTGGAAGAGGCGCTCGCACGGGCGGAGACGGCCTCCTTCGCCGAGGCGGCGGCGAAGGCGGAAATGGCCACGGTGGCTCGTCTCGCTGCGACCATCGCTCACGAAATCCGGAACCCGCTCGCCTGCATCCGCGGAAGTGCCCAGGAAATCCGAAGCAGGGCCGAGGACGGTCTTGTCCCTGCCGACGAGGACACCCGACGATTGCTCGACATCATGGTGAAAGAATCCGACCGCATCAATGTCATCATCACCGATTTTCTGCACTTCAGCAAGATGCGACCGGCGGCGCTCACACGCTGCAATCTGACCGAGGTGATCACGGACGTCGTGACGATGCTCGAAAGTCGTCCCGACTGGCCCGGCTCGGTCCGGTTCGACAGGGGGGAGCCGGTCTTTTGTACGGGAGACGTCGAACAGCTTCGACAGGTCTTTCTCAACCTGGGACTCAACGCGATCGAAGCGATGCCCGAAGGTGGACGACTCGACGTCCGCATTCGCCAGCAGGAGGTGTCGGAGTTGTCGGAGGACACGGACCGCATGGGATCGCGCCTCGTGGTCGAGTTCACCGACGAGGGCCACGGGATGACCGGCGAGGTCAAGGCGAAACTGTTCGACCCGTTCTTCACCACGAAGCCGCGCGGGACCGGGCTCGGACTGTCCATCGTCAAGCGCATCGTCGAGGCGCACGGGGGGCACATCGAGGTGGACACGGCTCTCGGTCGAGGGAGCACCTTCCGCGTTGTGCTCCAGGGGGCTCGGGCGCCGGAAGCTTCCGCAGCAAAAAAGGGGTCTGACCCCTTTTTGCTTGAAGAGGTGAGCCATGTCTGAAACGGAAAAAACGGAAGCCCGCCCGAAGACCAAGGTCCTCATTGTTGACGATGAGGAAGGGATGCGGAACTACCTCTTGGTCGTGCTCCGAAAGGCACAGTTTGAGGTCGCTGAAGCCCCCGACGGCCAGGCCGCCTATGAGATGCTCTGTCGCGAGCCCTTCGACGTCGCGCTTCTGGACCTCAAGATGCCTCACTTGGACGGACTGGGACTCCTCAAACGCATCAAGGAAGATTTCCCACAGACCGCGGTCGTGGTGATGACCGCGTTCTCTTCCTGGGAATCGGCCGTGGAAGCCATGCGACTGGGGGCGTTCAACTATATCCGCAAGCCCTTCGACAACGACGAGATACGGTCCATCGTCAGGAGGGCCGCCGAAGTCGTCGAGACACTCCGAAGACAAGAGCACGGCGAAGAGTCGTTCGTCTACCGACAGATCATCGGAAACACCCCGCACATCCGACGCATCCAGGAGCTCATCCGACGGATTGCCCCGACCGACAGCACCTTACTCATCCAGGGCGAAAGCGGAACCGGAAAGGAACTCGTCGCTCGTGCCGTCCACTACCATTCCTCCCGACGACTCGGACGCTTCATCGCCGTCAACTGTGCGGCGTTCACCGAGTCGCTGCTGGAAAGCGAGCTCTTCGGTCACGTCAAGGGGGCTTTCACCGGGGCGGTGGAGGACAAGAAGGGACTCTTAGAGGTCGCTACGGGTGGAACCTTCTTCCTCGATGAGGTGAGTGCCTGTTCGACACAACTCCAGACGAAGCTTTTGAGGGCACTGGAGGAACGCGAGATCAAACCGGTCGGCGCCACCGAGACCGTCAAGATTGACGTCCGTGTGGTTGCGGCTTCCAACACCAACATCGAGCAGGAGGTCGCTCGCGGGAACTTCCGCGAGGACCTCTTCTATCGCTTGAACGTCATTCCCATCAAGCTGCCGCCACTGCGCGAGCGAAAGGGTGACATCCCTTTCCTCGTCGGACACTTCCTCGGAAAGCACAGTGCCGCGATGAACAAGCAGGTCGAAGGCGTTACCAAAGAGGCACTCGATGTCCTGTTCGAGCACGACTGGCCCGGGAACATCCGTGAACTGGAAAACACCATACAACGGGCCGTGGCCCTGGCTACGGGAATTGAAATCACCGCCGCCGAACTGACCGACACCAGACCCTCGACGCCCGCGTCGGTCCCGATGGAATCGGGACCCGTCGGGAGAATCCCGCCCGGCGGACTCAGGCTCGAAGACACACTGGAGGAGATCGAGAAGGCATACATCACCGAAGCACTCCGGCGGTGTGACAACGTGGTCACCCGTGCGGCGGATCTCCTGCACATGAACGTCCGCGCACTCCGATACCGCATCAAGAAACTTGAGCTGAAGCCCGCTTCTCAGTCCCCGGAGACTTCCCGCGAAGCGGGACGGAGTGCCGACGAGTGGGAACGTGCGAAACCGGGGTAACAGGATTTTGCAGTTGGAAGCGTTGGGACATCGAAAAGTACGAAAATTTGTCATGTGCGGGGACGTCAACACGGGCGGTCCAGACAAAACGTATTTTTTTAGTCCTTGGCTCACAAGGACTTACGGCGACCGCCACCGTTTTTCCCGAGGATTGGCACGCCGTTTGCAGAAGAACAAGGCAGAGCCGGAAAAGGGACCGTGAATCTTACGACTTGTAAGCGAAAGGAGGTGGAAACGCGAGAGGCCGTTGGACCCCGACTTGTCGGGTAGAGAGGAAAAGTCAGGGGACTGGAAATCGCACTTGAAGGAGCGTGAGATGAAGAGGCACAAGGGTTTCACATTGATTGAGCTGATGATTGTGGTCGCGATTATCGCCATCATCGCGGCGATCGCGATTCCGCAGCTCTTACGGTCGCGTATGAGCTCGAACGAGACCGCGGCCATCGGAACGTTGACAACCTTGAGAACGGTCCAGGCACAGTTCCATCAGGCGATGTGTGTGGACCAGAACCAGAACGGTATCGGCGAGTACGGTCTGCTTCAGGAGCTCTCGGGGGCCGAGGTTACTCGCGGCGGTATCAATCCCCGTACCCCTGGTGAGTTCATCTCCCAGGAGTTGGGTGCGGTGGATGCAAACGGCATCGCCAGCAAGGCGGGCTATCACTTCCTGGTCTTCCTCCCGACGGACCTGGGTCCGGCGGCGAGCGAAGGTGACTTCGGCGTGCCGCTGCCCAACGTGACGGTCCCTGCCGACGCGGATGAGCAGGAAGTTCGTTGGTGCTGCTATGCGTGGCCCATCGGCCGCACCGAGACCGGGAACCGGGCGTTCGTCGTGAACCAGACCGGCACCGTCTACCAGACGTCCAACGACGTGGCGACCCAGCTTTACAGTGGCACGACCACGATGCCGGCCGTTGACGCCGCCTTCATCGCGGTCCCGGGGAACCCCCCGATCACCAACCTCGGCGGTCGTTTCCCGAGACTGGGCGCCGCGGAGGTCGGTGCCGACGGCGGAACCTGGGTACCTTGCAGCTAAGGTAGCCCTCGACCGACAGGCAGACCTCTGCACGACACCCGGATTTGCGTAGTCCTGTCCGGGTCGGAAGGAAGCACACGGGCGGCCCCTCCCACTTACGGGCAGGGGCCGCCCGATTCTTGCACGTCCCCTTTTTCTCCCACGTCAATTTCTCTTGACTCGTTTCGTGGAAGCGGCTATCGTATGGGCACACAGGACAGTGGGTTTGGAAGGTTCGGACTACCCCAGACGAGGAGAGCGGGATGAAGGCATGGGCCCGGGCGTGCACGCTGGTGGCTTTGGTGACGTTGATGGGATGTGGCGGCGGGGGCGGGGTCACGCCCAAGGCGTCGTTCGAGCGGTACAAGGCGTCCATGGCGGATAAGGACTTTGAAGCGGTATGGAAGATGCTGGCTTCGACGTCGAAGGAGTTCATGGAAGACAGGGCGAAAAAGTTTGCCGAGGAGGCCAAAAAGGCGGAGGGGCCCAGCAGGACCGCCCTCGAAGACGAGGCGAAACTGATGCGAATGTCGCTGGAGGAGATGAAGAAGCTGGACGGGAAGGCCCTGTTCATCGGCTGGTATCAGATGGCGGCGGCAGCCGGTCCGGAAGAGTGGGAGAAGATCTCACGGGCCGAGTTCTCTCGTGAGGAAATCGACGGCGACAAGGCGAAAGTCTACGTCAAGATTGACGGAAAGGAAGAGACGGACGACCCCATGCCGCTGGTTCGCGAGGAGGGGAGGTGGAAAATCGACCTGAAGCCGTAGCCTGATTGAGCCGTTCTTGCTGTGAGCAGCCGGAGATTCCAGGCGAAGGCAGGCGGTCCTCCGAGGGCCGCTTTTTTTTCGGAAATTCTGCCGAACGAGTGCAACCCTTCGGGGGGAGTGGGGTATAAGGGGTTGGCGACGAATCCCCGAAACGGCGAAACCCGAGGAATCGGGTGGCGCAAAGCACGGGACCCTACCCCGACGTGTCGGGAGGGTTGCCCGGCTGCCGAAGGGA
>Ga0111190_1019_pt1 | contig 13011 bp, 13 predicted proteins | sample DeeMarSWOR324_28_FD_80244 | JGI IMG/M metagenome (GOLD analysis project Ga0111190, IMG submission 80244) | Planctomycetes bacterium SM23_65
GTCCGCGAGCGGCTGCGCGGCGTTGCCGGGCTCCTGCCTCCTGTCGTAGTTATACTTCGCCGCGTTCACCTTCTTGAGCGCGGTGCGGATCTCGTGGCACAGCCGGGTCAGTTCCGAGCGCTCCTTCAGGCTGCCCTTGAAGGCGTAGGCGATCGCGCGGAACTGCTTCATGTCGGCGTCGATCTTCGCGAAGGCCTCGGGGTTCGCGGCCCGTTCTTCGTCGGTGACGAAGTCGTAAGCGGTCGTGTCGCGCATCCACAGCGGCTTGCCGGTGTGCTTGTCGTAGCAGATCAGGAAACCCGGGTCGGCCGCGACGAACAGCCTGTCGCCGGCAATAACCGGCTGGAAGCAGCTGAACCGCTGTTTCAGCACCACCCCGGCCTCCGGCAGGTGGGCCCGCCACAGGATGTTCGTGGTCTCGAACGTCTCGTCCTCGTCGATGCCGTAGAGTGACAGCTTCACGTAGGACGTGTTCGGCCGGCTGCCGTCGAAGTTGGGTGCCCCCTTGGGGTCGCTGAAGATCTTCACCAGCACGGTGTTCCAGCCCTGGTTGAGTCGGGCCGTCGAGGTGCAGTTGGGCTTGTCGCCGCCGAAAGCCAACCGCTTGAAAACCACCTCGCCGTTGACCCAGAGCTTCCCCGCCGGCATGCCCGGGTGCAGATACACCCGTCGGGCCCGCGGCGAGTAAAGGTACGTGCAGGCATAGACGACGCGGTCTTTAAGGTCATCAAAGTGCCTGTTGAAGTGGAGCAGCGTCCCGGTCGTCTCGACCTTCTTCCAGGTCGCGCCGCCGGCCCGCTCGCCCTCGGCGGGCTGGAGCCGTGCTTCGCCGGCGATCTGCTCGGCCTCGACCAGGTCCTTGATCTTCGTCTCGGGATCGATCGGGATGGGCCCGAGCACGAGCCATTCGCTGATCGTGCCGTAGTCCACGGTCTCCGCCTTCGCGAGATCGGCGTCGTCGAGTTTCCCGGCACTGTTGCGAAGGTCCTTCAGGGTCTTCGAGATGCGACCCCAATTGGTCGGCGGATCGGCGTCGCCGAACCCGCCCGTGCCGTCTCCGCGCCAGCCGCTGCACGTCTCCGTCGCGGCGGATGAACACGCGACCAGCAGAACGATGGCAGCGCATTTGCAGGGGAGTGACATCACTTTTCTCCTTATTCTTGAAGTTCTATCTCAAATTGCCGTGCTGCACTCATGCGCCCCGTGCCTGTCACCAGATCTACCGAGGCGCGTATTCCGTCAGGACGCCGTCCGTCAGGCGGAGGAAGCGCTTTCTTGTCATCTCGACCGTGGCCGTCGCCTCCTTGCCCCCGGCGGTGACGGTGACGGTGTGTGGCGTGAGGGCGATCTCGCGGCGGTCAACGGTTCCCGCTTTCCAGTTGTATTTCACCGGAGGTCTGATGACGCACTGGGTCAGGGGCACCTCCACCTCGCCATTGGGGCCCAGCGTGCCGTCGAAGGCCGTCTCTGGCTCGTTCGGCTCCTCGGGCGTCTTCGCTTCGAGCGCCTGCGCCTGCCGGATGGTGACCTTTGCCCCCGGCGGCGCCTTGAGCGTCAGTGTCCACTGCACCTTGTACCAGCTCCTGCGGCCGGTCTCCTTCCACCAGACGTCGTTGTAGGCGGTGCCGGGACCGAAGACGCAGTCGCGGATGACGTGGCCGAAGTTCCAGTACTGACCTCCAAAAACAAAGGTGTGATAGTCATCGCGACTGCCGCTGCGCGTGAAGGTGCAGTTGACGATGTGGTGATTGTTGCCCTTCCCGTATGAGTCGCCGAAGCGCACGTTGCAGATGTTCGAGATGAGGCGGCAGTTGCGGTAGACCACGGGCAGGCTGTCGGGCTTGTTGTAATGTCCCTGACAGACGACGCAGGCGATCTGCTTCGCGGTTTCATCCTGGGCCTCCGCCACGACGGTCGTGTCCTCGCACACGAGGCCCCGGATGGTCGCGTCGGAGTAGAACTCGGTGCCGCGGATCTCGACCTTGCCGCGGCCGCGGATGATGACCACGTTGTCGCCGTAGCGAAGCTTGTCGCGCTCTTGCCCGCCCTTGCCGTAGTTCGTGAGGCGAAGCCCGGCGAGCATGTTGATGTCGCCCCACGTCTCGCCCCAGCGATGGGAGAGGTCGATGGCCTGCATGTGGACGAAGTTGTGGTGCACGTTGAGGTTGGTCTTGCTCCACGGAAAGGCGTAGGCGTTGTAGCCCGTGGCGAAGACGCGGTTGTGATGATGGTCGTCCTTGTCCCGGTATGAACCCGTGGCGAAGGAATTGGTGGACCACGAGTCGATGTAGATCTCGTTGTGGTAGATCTGTCGTGCGAAGCGCAGGCCGTTCTGCCGGGCGCGCTTCACCAGGTTGTGGTGCACCTTGAAGTCGGCCGGGTTGCCGCGGTCCCATCCGCACTTGCACTCGGTGAGGCCGGCGCCGTGGCGGTTCGTGATCCTGGTGCCCTTGTCCACGAACACGTTGTGATGGACCTCGCAGTTGCCGTTGGCGAAGTTGAAGAGCACGCAGGATTCCTGCGGGGCGTCGTGCTCGAAGACCATCCCGGCCAGGGTCACGTCGCCGCACCTCTCGAGGAGCACGTTGGGCCCGCGCAGGTCCTTGCCGCCCCCGGCCGTGGCTTCCTTGTATGTCCCCTGGATGATCCGCCCGTTCAGGAGGGTGAGGCCCTTCTGCCTGCTCGCGGTCACCCCGCGACCACAGTAACGGGCCGTGTGCCCGTCCAAATCCAGCGTGATGCCATCCGCTTTCACCTCGAAGGCGGTACCCGGCGTCGTGAGGTCGTCGCTCAGCACGTAACTGGTGTTCGCCTTGTCGAGCACGTAAGGCGTCTCCTCGACGCCGCCCGGCAGGTGGACCGCTCCTGCGATCGTCCTGGGAGTGAGCGTCCGGTCCTTGCCGACGAGTCTGTTCCCGCGCTCGTCAACTGCGACGATCCGGTAGTGAACGTCCCTGCCGGTCGTGAGTCCGGCAAGATAATGCTGGTGCAGGTAGAAGAAGCGTTCCGGCTCGGCGGTCTTCTTGCCGTAGGCGGCGGTGGGACCGTATTCAACGTGGCTCTTCGCCGGCAGGCAGGTCTCGAAGCCGATGACCGCCGAGGTCTCCGACGCGTGGACCCACAGCCCGCCTTCGACGAACTTGAGCTCGGTGCCGAAGATCTTGTAGACCATGGGCTCCTTCTCGGCGCCGAAGTGCGCCGCGCAGAAGGCGTTGAAGGCGTCGTAGACCTCCTGGTGAGGCGTCTTGACCGTACAGGCCTTGAGGCGCATCTCGGCGGCGAGCTGTTCGGCCGTCGCTTCAGGCACCGCCGGCCGGGCGCCGTCTTCAACTCCGAGTGCGACGCCCACGCCCAGCGTCACCATGAACGTGAAGAACGACACCGCAATCGACGCACATCTCATCCGCTTCATGTTTCGGCTCCTGTCCGGTTGGGGTCTCACGTCGGCCGCGCCGGCGTCCCCATTCTTGAGCAAACCCTATACGGCAACCCGGACGGCGGCAAGGCAAAATTCCTTCGGGCTTGAACGTAGCGAGACACCCATACGCCGCCCAGGCCAGATTCCTGCCAGGTAGTGGAAAAAGAAGATTTCCGGACGGCGGGTTGATTGCGGGTGGTTCGATGAGTTCTGCCTCGTCACGGCTGCAAATGCCATTCTCTCCGGCTTCGCCTGATCTGCGCCCCAAGGGGGCTCAAGGCGGGACAGCACCCGCGATTCCACTCGCGGCTTATTCGTGGGGGCCGATCACGTGTCATTCTCCGGTATTTCCCCCTGCGACGGCCATTTGAAGGCCAAAACGCGGCCCAACGCCCCCCATGCACCTCCGGATCTGGGTTTCGGGAGGGACAACAGACGTGGAATCTATTTTCGCTCTTGACAGTGAGCCGGGGTGGGGCTAAGATGCCCGAAAGTTCGTGAATGTGGACACAAACGCAAAATGAGAGCCAAGCAGGTTCCAGAAGAGACGGTTGGGCGCCTTCTGGCCTATCTGCGGACGCTGTGGTGTCTGCAGGACGAAGGCGTGGGCACGGTTTCTTCCCAGCGTCTGGCCCAGTTGTGTCACGTCAAGTCCTCGATGGTCCGCAAGGATTTCTCGTATTTCGGTGAATTCGGAACACCGGGCGTGGGGTACAGCGTCCGAGGGATGATCCAGCAGCTGCGGAAGATCCTCAAGCTGGACAGGGGTTTGAAGGCCGCCTTGGTGGGCGTGGGGAATGTGGGAAGAGCCCTGCTCTTGTATCCCGGGTTCAGAGAAGAGGGTTTCCAGATCGTCGCGGCGTTCGACAACGATCCTGAAAAGGTCGGTCAGAGGGTGAATGACGTGGTGATCGAACACCTGGACGACCTTCAGAAGCGCGTCAGAGAGAAGGGCATCCGCCTGGGAATTCTGGCGACTCCGGTCTCGGAGGCCCCGCACGTGTCCGAACAGATGGCACAGGCGGGGCTGAAGGCGATCCTATCGTTTGCACCGTGCCAGCTCAACATGCCCAAAGGGGTAACGGTGCACTGTGTGGACCTCGCCATGGAAATGGCGAGACTCGTTTACCATCTGTAGGTGGGAAGCCCGACATGACTGAAGGGGCATATCCTCCGGGAGCCAGGGTGAAAAGCTTCCTCTACCTGCTGTGTCTATCGCTGTTGGTCTGGCTCGCGCTGACCTCTACGTTCGAACTCCAGGAGCTGCTGGTGGGCATCGGTCTGTGTGTGGTGTCGGCACTCCTGTTTAACAGCTATTACCTGAAGCTCGGTTTCCCGCCGGTCAGTGCCAAGAGACTGGGGCTTTTTCTGGTCTACCTGGCGGTGCTGGGGTGGGAGATCATCCGAGCCAACCTCGACGTCGCTTACCGCGTGGTACACCCCAAGATGCCCATCAGGCCGGGCGTCGTGGTGATCAAGACGGGTCTGAAATCGGACATCGCCAAGATGGTGTTGGCGAATTCCATCACGCTCACACCCGGGACGTTCACGCTGGACGTGATCGGCGACCACCTGCTGATCCATTGGATCAACGTGAAGGCGGAGACAACGGAAGAAGCGACGGCACTCATCGGGGAGCGGTTCGAGAAGTACCTGAGGCGGATCTTTCAATGACCCAGGTGGTTTGTCTCATCCTGATCGGCGCGGGCATCGTGCTGTGTCTTGTGCGGATGCTCAAGGGGCCGAGCACCGTGGACCGGGCGGTGGCCGTGGACACCTCGGCGACGGTGACCACGGCGCTCCTGGTGATGCTTGCCGCCGTGTTCAAGAGATACGTCTACCTGGACGTGGCGCTGGTCTATGCCGTGCTCACGTTCATCGGGGCGGTGGCGATCGCCCGGTACCTGGAAAGGGGACTCTGATGGAGCTGCTGGGGACCATCGTGGTCGTCATCGGCACGGCCTTCCTTTTCCTGGGAAGTCTCGGGGTGTTCCGGCTTCCGGACGTCTACAACCGTCTCCAGGCGGGCACCAAGTGCACGACGTTAGGGGCGTTCCTGACGGTGATCGGGGTGGGGCTGATGAACCCGGGCTGGTTCCCGAAGACGCTGCTCATCGCACTGTTCATCCTCCTGACCAACCCGATATCGAGTCACGCTCTGGGACGTTCGGGACGGAAGAGCGGCGTGCCGCTGTGGGAGGGAAGTGTGGTGGACAGAAGTGACGATCTCAAGGAGCAGGAGCCGCGGGAATGATCATCTTCCAGGTGCTCCTGATCGTGGTCATGATCGCCGCGGCCCTCTATGCCGTGCGGTCCAAAGACCTGATGAACGCCGTCATTGCGTGCGCCCTGGTCAGTCTGATGGCCTCGATCATCTTCTTTTTCCTGCACGCCCCCGACGTGGCCATGGCGGAGGCGGCCATCGGGGCGGGACTGACAACGGCCATCTTCATCTTTGCCATCCACAGAACCGTGAGGCATGAGGAAGATGAGAAAGCTGATTAGTCTCGTGCTGCTGCTGGTGGTTGCCGTGGGCATCGGGATGTCCCTGTCCGGGGGGCCGTTTGGTGCCGAGGGAGAAAGGGACGGTCCCCACTTCCGGCGGGACCAGGTCAACTTCGGCAGATACTATGTCCACGAAGGCGTCCAGGAGACGGGCGCCGTGAATATCGTCTCCTCCGTGGTGGTGGGGTACCGTGGGCTGGACACGCTGGGGGAGGTCACGGTGCTCTTTATCGCGGCGACGGGGTTGGGCATGGTGCTGCACCTGAGGGCGGCGGGACGTGTCGAAGACGGACGGGAGCCGGCAAGCCTGGTGCTCTTCACGGGGTGTCGGTTTCTCTTTCCCCTCATTCTGCTCTTCGGGACGTACGTCTTCGTGCACGGGCATCTCACACCGGGCGGCGGCTTTCAGGGCGGCGCGGTCATTGCCTCCGCGTTTCTGCTGGTTTACTTGGGGTGTCGGGAGAGACGACTGAACGAGAGGGCCCTCGGCGTCACCGAATCGGTGTCGGGTGTGGTTTTCGTTGTGGTCGGACTGATCGGTCTGGCGTTCTGCGGGGCGTTCCTCCTCGACTTCCTCCCCAGGGGAACGGCCTATCTGCTGTTCAGTGCAGGCATCATCCCCGTGCTGTATCTGGCCATTGGCTTCAAGGTGGGGTCCGAGCTTGGGGCCATCATCGACAAGCTGGCTGAGAGGGCGAAATGAGATTCCTTTACGAGTATGCCCACTACGCGGGATGCTTCGCCCTGGTGTTCATAGGACTGTACATCGTCCTGGTCAAGCACAACCTGATCAAGGTGATCATCGGGATCGGCCTGATTGACACCGGCGTGAACCTGTTCCTCGTCACCACGGGATACATTCGTGCGGGTACGGCCCCGGTTTTCTCCAGGCTGGCCGAGAAGCCCGAGCAGATGGTCGATCCGGTCCCGCAGGCACTGGTGCTGACCGCGATCGTCATCGGTGTTTCCGTGCTGGCTTTGGCCCTGTCTCTGGCCATCAGACTGTACGGCCGGTACGGGACCCTGGACCTCCGCAAGATCAAGGAGCTGAAGTGGTGAGCCCCATCCTCTTGATTGCGGTGCCCCTGGGACTGGCGTTCGCCGTGCTGCTTGTGGGGTTCATCTCCAGGAAGCTCGTCAAATACGTGCCCGTCCTGGCCATGGCCTTCAATCTGGTGGTTTCACTCCTGCTGCTGCCCCGGGCCCTCACCGAACCCATCATCGTGCGCACCGGAAGCTGGGGACCTCCCTTTTCCATCCACCTGGTCGCGGGTCCGTTGGGACTGCTGCTGGCTTCGCTGGTCGCGCTGATCGGTCTGATGGTGGCGGTCTACGGCACCGACTACATCCGTGAGGGGGCCACACGGATGTACCACGTCCTCTACATTCTGCTGCTTACCGGGGCAACCGGCATCGTGCTCACCGGCGATATCTTCAACCTGTTCGTCTTCTTCGAGATCCTGTGCATCTCATCCTACGCCCTGGTGGCCTATCGCGGCGACAAGGCGGGCATTGAGTCGGCGGCGAAGTACCTCATCCAGGGGGCAATCGGGTCGAGTCTGGCCCTCATCGGCATCGGACTTCTGTATGGGATGTTCGGCACACTGAGCATGGCCGACATCGCACGGAACATCAGCTCGGTCAGCCCGCTGACCGTCTTCGCGTCGATGGCCTTTCTGGTGACCGGGTTCGGCGTCGAGGCCGCCATATTTCCGTTGAACGCCTGGCTGCCCGACGCCCACTCCTCCGCCCCCTCGTCCATCAGTGCGATCCTCTCCGGCATCGCCATCAAGGCCGGCATCTACACGGTGGCCCGGGTGCTGTTCACCCTCTATGGTGCCGAGAGCGTTCTGCTTTTCGTGGCGATCCTGGGGCTCGTGACACTCCTGATCGGCGAGATGTCCGCCTTCAGCCAGAACAACATCAAGCGGCTGCTGGCGTATTCGAGCATCGGTCAGGTGGGGCTCATCGTCTTTGCGCTGGGGATGGCGTCGGTGACGGGTGTCACGGGGGCGCTCTTTCTCATCGTCAGCCACTGTCTCGCGAAATCCGTGCTGTTCCTGTCGGCCGGCTACATGATCCACCGCACCGGTTCAATGGAGATCTCGTCTCTCGACGGCATGGGCCAGCGAATGCCGCTGAGTTCGCTGTGTTTCACCGTCGGGGCCTTCTCCCTCATCGGACTCCCGCCGTTCATCGGTTTCGCCGGCAAGTTCACGGTCATCCAGGCCGCCGTGGAACAGGCCGGCAGCTTCTTCACCGTGCTGATGGCGATCGCGCTGGTCGGCACGGTTATCGAAGGGGCCTATTTCTTCCGCATCGTGCAGCGGCTCTACTTCAAACCGCAGTCGCAGGGATCGCCCGGGGAAACGAAAGGCCGGCAGGAGGCCCCCGTGTCCGCCCTGATACCCATCGTCGTTCTGGCCGTGATGATCGTCGCGACGGGTGTATATCCGAAGCTGCTGAGCATGGTGCTGAAGCCGGCGGCGACCGATCTGCTGAACAAGGCGGACTACATCCGTCACGTGTTGGGAGGATAACTGTGCCGACGGAGGTCATACTCATCGCGGCATTCGGCGGCGCCGGACTCGTCTATGCAGCCGGACGATTCTCCGCCGCCCTCCGCAACGTCCTCGTCGTCGCGGTGTCCGTTCTCCTTATCGGCCTCGTGGCTCTGAGTTACGGACAGGCACGGGAGAACACCTACTACCTCGGGTTCCTCGGGCTTGACCTCGTTCTGAGACACGACGCCTTGTCGTGGTTTTTCGCTTTGTGCGTCTCCGTGGTGGGTGCCGCTTCGCTGGTTTTCTCACTGGGCTACATCGGCCGCAGCGGGAACGTGAATTTCTATTACTTCTGCATGCTCCTGGTGACGGCGGCGATGTTGGGCATCGTCCTCAGCGGCGACCTGCTGAGTCTCTTCATCTTCTGGGAGATCATGAGCTGGAGTGCCTACCTGCTGATCAGCCACAAGCGGGGACGCGCGCTCCAGGCCGCAATGAAGTACATCGTCATGTCGCTGATCGGATCGTGTGCGATGCTGTTGGGCGTGCTCGCCCTCTGCAACGCCTACGGGACGCTCACCCTCTCGAAGCTGGCCGAAGCCATGGGTTCCGCCGATGGGGGCTTCCTGCTGTTCGTTCTTGTGACCTTCGGCATCGGCTTCGGCGTCAAGGCGGCGATGGTGCCGCTGCACACGTGGCTGCCGGACGCCCACTCCGAGGCCCCCTCCCCTTTCAGCGCCGTGCTGTCGGGCGTCCTCATCAAAATGGGCATCTACGGCTTTATCCTCGTCATGTACGCCGTGGTGGGGCTGAAGCTGGTACTCGGCCTGGGGACCGGCTGGCTGAATTTCCATTCAGTTCTGTGCTGGCTGGCGGCGGTCACCATTGTGATTCCGACGTTCGTCGCGATGCTCCAGACCGACGCGAAACGCCTGCTGGCCTGGAGTTCCATCGGGCAGATCGGCTACATCGTCCTGGGTCTCGCCTTCGGCACGACCCTGGGTGTCGCCGGGGCAACGTTCCACACGCTGAACCACGCCTTCTTCAAGGCGGTGCTCTTTCTGTCGGTGGGGGTCGTGGAGTACAAAACGGGAGGGGTGCGGGACCTCAACCAGCTCGGCGGTCTCGCCCGACGGATGCCGGTCACCTTCGCCTGTGCCCTCATCGGAGGACTGGGACTCATCGGGGTGCCGCTGACCGGCGGCTTCGTCTCCAAGTGGTTGATCTACAAGACCCTCATCGCGGAGGGGCATCCCTTCCTGGCACTGGCGGCCCTCATCGGAACGTGGGGAGCCATCCTCTACATCTACAAACTCCTGCACAACGTCTTTCTGGGCCAGCTTCCCGAGAGATACGCCCAGATGGAAAGGCCCGCTTTGAGCATGACGCTACCCCTGGTGGTGTTGGGTGCGGCGGTCGTGTTCATGGGCGTGCTGCCCGGCATTCCGCTGAGGGCCGTCGGTGCCATTGTGACGTCACTGGGCGTGGGGTCCTTCGCCGCCACGGCGGGAGGATTCGGTCCCGAACTCGGCCCGCTGAACACCGTGAACATCTGCTTCGCCGCGGTCGCACTTCTCATCCTGGTGACGGTGGTGCTCCGACTCGCCGCCAAAGCAAGGCGGGTGCCGCAAACAGACACGTACGCCGCCGGGGCCTTCGTGCCCACCGGAAAATACCACCACACGGTCGGGTTCTACGAGCCGCTGGAACGCATGGTCAAGCCGTATCTCAGGGATCGGATCGACGCGCTCTACACCTGGACGGCCGAGGTGGGTCGGGGACTTTTCGACCGGATAAGACGGATCTACACCGGCGACGTCCGGAACTACGTGATGTATATCGTCGGACTCCTGGCACTGTTGATCTTCGTCCAACTGGTCTGGAAGATGTGGTGATGGTTATCGTGGAGATCATCCTGTCGCTTCTCATCGCCCTGGGGGCGGGGGTGTTCCTGGTGGGGCTTTCCCGGAAGGTGATTGCCCGCATCCACCGACGCTACGGCCCCCCCATCTATCAGCCGGTGATCGACGTTGTGAGACTGTTCACGCAGCAGAGCATCTCCCACGGGGTGCTGTTCGATCTGGGGGTGGTGTTGTCCCTGGCCGGGTCGCTCGTGACGGTTCTGTTCATCCCGCTGGGCGGCATCTGTCCGCTGTGCTCATCCGGGGGGCTCTTGGTGGTCATCTACCTGATGCTGTTCGCGCCCCTGGGATTGGCGCTGGGCGCGGGGGCGTCCGACAATCCCAACGCCTCCATCGGCGTCAGCCGGAAGATGCTGCTGGCCTTGGCCTACGAGCTGCCCCTGCTCCTGGTGCTCCTGTCGGTCATGTCTCACTACCGGACGGTCTCCATCGTCGAGATCGTCGCTCAGCAGCAGCAAGGGTGGTGGGGGGCCGTGCCGCTGCCGCTCTCGGCAATAGCAGCGTTCCTCATCCTGCCGGCCATGCTGGGCATCAGACCGTTCGACCTGGTCAGTGCCCCTCAGGAGATTTCCCTGGGCCCGATGGTCGAGTATGGCGGCCGGTATCTTGCGTTGATCACGCTTCAGGGGGCGGTGCATCTGTTTGTGGTGATCGCACTGTTCGTAAATCTGTTTCTCGGCGGGGGTGCCAACGTCGGCACGTTTCTGGTGAAGGTGCTCGCGGTCTTCCTTGCAGGGGTGTGCGTCCACGCGGTGATGCCCCGGGTCCGAATCGAGGACGCGGTCAAGTTCTGCTGGAAATGGCCCGCGGCACTGGCGGTCCTTCAGATGATTATCATAGTCCTGTGGAGCTCGCAATGAGAAGCCCGTCCTCCGGTATTGACGACAGGCAGGCCTGATCATGGACAGAAACCAGATCACGAAGTGGCTCAAGAGCCCGTCCAAGATGGCCAACAAGTATTCCCTGCACGCCGTGTACTTCTGCACCGGCTGCGGGATCATTGAAATCCCCCCGGTCATCACCACGAGATGGGACGCCGAGCGGTTCGGCGTGCTGCCGGTCGCCACGCCCAGGCAGGGAAACCTCTTCATGATCACCGGATATGTCTCCCTCAAAACCCTCAAGGCCATCATCCGGACCTACGAACAGATGCCGGACCCGAAATACACCGTGGGGTTTGGCTCCTGTCCCATCAACGGCGGAATGTGCTGGGATTCCTGCGGTGACGCATCTGTGGACCCTCATCGACAAAGGCATGGCGGACGGATACCTCCGATACAGGAAGAACTACGCCGCCTACAGGCGGAATCAGGAGATGCTTTTCGGGGAGCTGGAGTGGCCCGCGCTCTATCCGTCCGACGCCGACGCCCGGGAGGCGAGTCCGTGATCCCGTCCCTGCGGAAAAAACTGGAATCGACGTTCAAGGACATCGAGGTGACGGTCCCTGAGGACGGCAAGATGTCCGTCTCCGTTCCCGGCGACAGCGTTCCGGTCGTCCTCAGATATCTCAAGGACAACGGGCTCGACCATCTGGCACTCATCTCCTGCGTGGATTGGATCGACGAAGGGAAGCTGGAGGTCGTCTACGTCCTGGGCTGTTACATGCGGAACGATACGGATGTCACCGCCGAGCAGAGGATTCACGTGTTTCTGAAGACGCGGATCCCGCGAGAGAAGCCCGAGCTGAAATCGGTCATCGACGTCTTCGAGAACGCCGAGCCCTACGAACGCGAAATCCATGAGCTGTTCGGGGTGCATTTCGACGGCCATCCGCGTCTCATCCCGCTTTTCCTGGAGAGGGAGTATGACATTCCCCCCTTCAGAAAGGACTTCGACACCCGGCAGTACGTTGAGGACACGTTCGGTCGAATTCCTCCAGTGGAGCAATAAGCGGTGCTTACGAAAGAACAGGTGATGCAGGCCCTGTCGAAAACCACGCATCCGGAAATCGATTACAGCCTGGTCGATCTCGGCATGATCAAGGACGTTCGTATCGACTCGGAGAAGATCATCGTCACCATGAATCTGCCCTTCCTGGAGGTTCCCATAAGGGATGCGTTGGCTCGAATGGTCGTGCAGGCCGTGACCCGTGAGGACGAGACCTCACAGCCAGAGGTGCAGTTTGCCGCGATGAGCGAAGAAGAGCGTTTAGAGTTCATGAGAAAGGCCCGAGAGAGATGGAAGTCGTGACACCGGCTTCTCGGTCAACGGAGATGGGCTCCGGGAGGGAGCTGGAACTCTACTTCGGTCCCCAGCATCTGGGGATGGTCGGGAATTTCAGCATCACGCTGAAGGTCGAGGGCGACCGGGTGGTGAAGGCGACGGCCAATCCCGGCTATCTCCACCGCGGGTTCGAGAAGCTCATGGAGTATCGGACCTGGATCCAGAACTTCCCCATGGTCTGTCGCATCAACGTCGTGGAACCGGATTCCATGGAGATGATTTACGCCATGGCCGTGGAGAAGCTGGCGGGAATAGAGGTCCCCGAACGGGCCCAGTACATCCGGAGCATCTACCTGGAACTGGCCCGTGTCACCTCGCATCTCTTCGGCTTGTGGGCCTATTCGAACATGCTCGGCTTCGACACCCCGGCCCAGTGGGCGATGTACCATCGGGATCTCCTGCTCGACCTCTTCGAGGAGCTGACCGGCGGACGCGTCTA
>Ga0111190_1051_pt1 | contig 12638 bp, 8 predicted proteins | sample DeeMarSWOR324_28_FD_80244 | JGI IMG/M metagenome (GOLD analysis project Ga0111190, IMG submission 80244) | Planctomycetes bacterium SM23_65
GGCAGGCGGAGGCGACGACCTATCAGTTTGAGCTGAGTGTCGGCGGCCCGGACGCCAGCGCCCACTTTGGGGAGTTCTCTTCTCCAGAGGGCCTCGCCGTGGATTCGTCCGGCAATGTCTGGGTTGCGGATACTTTCAACGACCGCATTCAGGTGATCAGCAGCACGGGCGACTATCTCCGCACCCCCTGCGGCTGGAAGGGCTATGGCGACGGTGACGGCGAATTCACATATCCATACGGTGTCGCTGTGGATTCGTCCGGCAACGTCTGGGTTGCAGATTCTTCCAACCACCGGATTCAGAAGTTCGACAGCTCCGGTACCTATCTCGATCAGTTCGGGAGCCTCGGCAGTGGCAATGGGGAGTTCGATTTTCCGACGGACATAGCCGTGGATTCGTCCGGTAACGTCTGGGTTGCCGATATTAACAATCACCGCATTCAGAAGTTTGACAGCTTCGGTGCCTATCTCGATCAGTTCGGGGCCTATGGCACAGGCGACGGCGAATTCAGATATCCGCAAGGTGTAGCCGTGGATTCGTCCGGCAACGTCTGGGTCACGGATACTGCCAACCACCGCATCCAAGCGTTCGATAGCTTGGGCAATTATCTCGTCCAGTTCGGCAGCGGCGGCGTCGGCAACGGGGAGTTTTACTACCCGGGAGGCGTAGCCGTGGATTCATCGGGTAACGTCTGGGTTGCGGATACCAACAACCACCGCATCCAAGCCTTCGATAGCTTGGGTAACTATCTCGCCCAGTTCGGCTGTCTGGGCCAGGGCGACGGCGAATTCGACGGTCCGTCCGGCGTCGCCGTGGATTGGTCTGGCAACGTCTGGGTTGCGGATACCAACAACCACCGTATCCAGAAGTTCGCCCCCGTGACCGTCATCCCCGAGCCGCTGACGATGCTGGGGATGTGCCTCGGCATTTGCGGGGTGGGGGGGTATGTCCGCAAGCGGGTGAGAGCGCGGCTTTGAAACCGCTGTCGGCGAGATCCCATCCCTAACACGCCGCAAATTGTCTCTCAGGACTCGCCGCAGACCTACTACGTAGCGCCACGGAGGGCGGCAATGCCAGCGACGGCTCCTCAGGAGCCCCCTGGGAAGCCTCTACTTCGCAGAACCCCGCGCAAGCCGGCAAGAAAGAATGCCACAAGATCTGATGAGGATCTTATCGGTGTCCTCGAATGGTCACAATTGGATCTGCCGCTACTGAACTGATCACGGACTTCAAGAAGGTCTCGAAGGACGGCGACGTGGTGACCTACGTCTGACGTCCCTGCGCCGTTATAAAAGTTGAGCATGTACAAGGGGCGACCCGGAGGCATCGGGTCGCCCCTTCACTCTCATAATTCAGCACGTACGCGTCACAGTACACTCGGAAACGGGAACAGTGACTACCGGATTCAATCCGGTAATACCGCATCTACTCGCGAATAACGGCAATTCTTCGCGAGCACTTGCGAAGGCATTCTGCGTGTGGTATACTGCGTAAGTCATTGACTACCGGCCCGTTAGGGCAAGCTGTGGCCTGAGCCGTCTGACCTCCTCCGGAGCAAGAAGTCGCAGGTTCAAATCCTGCCGGGCGTACCAGACATAACCCGAGCTGAATGCCCAGCTTAGGCATACCTATGCCTTGTGCCAGTTCATCGTATCAAGAACTCCAGTTTTGGGAAGGTCAGGGCGATATGGACAACAGGGCTCCACATACGCGAGGGGGAATGTCCTCGTTCCCTTTCATTCCGAGAGCGGACCACTGTAGGTGCGTCCTCCGACTGTGTAACCGTATGCCCCCGCTCCTCAAGATAGGAAGCCCATTCCCTTGCGAGGTCCTGCAGCGGACAGTATTTGCCCATGCGATGGACTTCGCACGAAGCAATTTAAGGGTACTCCCCGCGGAGGGCCCAACATGCCGGGCAGCAAGGGGACACCAGGGGGCCGAAAGCTATTTATAGCTTACGGTCAATTACTACCTTGTAGTGGTGAACTTGTCCCAAGAAGACGGCACCACGGCAATGACGTGATCAACATGCAGTCACAAGACATGACAGGCCCAGCGAACATCATTTGGGATGCGCGGCTTCTCAGTCCTGACGCTGCCCTGGTCAAGCCGCTGGGCCGAGAGAAGGAGATCAACCAGCTTCGTGCGTGCCTTGCGCCAATGCGGGATGGAGAGCGACCGCCGACGACCATTTCGGACGAATTATGGAGCAGTTCCGGCAGCTGGGACTGTGGGACAACACGATCGTCATGTTTACGGCCGATCATGGCGACATGATGAACGCTCACCGCATGCGTCTTAAGGGGACATTGCCCTATAACGAACTCTACCGCATTCCGCTTGTCATGAAACTCCCCGCAGGCATGACACCGGCGTGCCGGACGATAGACGACCTGGTTTCGAACGAACGATTTGCAGCCACGCTTCTCAGGACGGGGGGGGTGACCGTGCCTGAAACCTTCCGAAACGGCGACTTCCATGACGTGCTGTTCCGTCGGGAACACCGTGAGAATGAGAAGGTCTTCTTCGAACACTACGGTGCCTACTGGGGTCTGCACCCGTTCCGCGGGGTGGTCAATCGCAAGTTCAAGTACATTCGGTACTACGGTGAGGACGATACGCAAGAGATGTATGACCTTGAGAATGACCCCGCGGAACTCCACAACATCGCCGCAGATCCTTCCTACGACGGCGTGCGCCGGGAACTGGCCGGCGAGGTGAACCGGTGGTGGTACGCAACCGGTGGCCGGGATGCCGTCTACTACGAGTCGGACGCGTTCAAACACAATCAACATAACACGTGGACGTAATCGGCTGGCAACACCGTTGGGCATCCTCCAACAGGCTGGGTAGATCATGAAGTGCCAGGTTTTTCCGATTATTTTCGGGCATTTTGCCGACATTTTTGTATACTTTATGTACACGCGAGGGGGCAGCGTGGCCGCTCAAGGGAACCTGCGGGGAAATGAAGAATGACATGGAGAGCACATACCAAATTCAGGAAAATCGCCGATCACTACGAGCGTCTCATCCGCACCGGGGAACTGAAACCGGGGCACCGCTTGGTCACGGAGCCGAAACTGGCCCGCGAGCTTGGCGTCGCACGGACGACGCTTCGCAGGGCCTTTGGGATACTGGTGCGCAAGGGACTCATCACCAGGAAGCCCGGTCACGGGACATTCGTTGCCTCCGCAAGCGAACTGGCGGAGCGTTCACGGGGCGCCATTGCGGTGCTCGCCCCCGGTGTGATTTACAGGCCTTCGGATGAACCGGACAACCCGGTCATGAGCAGCTCGGGAGGCGCAAATTATCACTTCCTCGAAGGCGTGACCACCACGCTGGCTTCCTATGGACGTTCGACCCGGATGTACTACCTCCATGGTGACCAGAACGACCGCAGCGCAATGGCGCGTCAGATACAGGAGAACGGGGATATCGGCGTAATCGCCATGAGCCTTGATTCCTCGGAGGCGGTTGATGACGTCATGTCTCTGGAACTGCCGGCGGTACTCATCGATTCGGTGAAGGGCAAGGCCAAGGTGGATACCGTCCACTCGACGAACCGCAAGGGGATGAAAGAGGCGACACTTTACCTGCTGAAGAACACGCCTGGCCCGTTGGCGTTCGTGGGCTCGGTCAGGCACCAGCCCCCGAATCCGCACAACGAGCGGCACCGGGGCTTCGTGGACGCCTGCAGGGAATTCGGATGCGAAGTCCCGGATGATTACGTTCTGTTCGCAGCAGTCCACGTCAACGGCGGCCGCGACATCGCACGTGAGATACTCAAGCTGTCTCCGCTTCCTACGGGCATCGTCTGCAGTGACGACCGCGTGGCCATGGGGATTCTCGACGTGCTTCGGGATGCCAATGTATCGGTTCCGGATGACGTGAGTATTATTGCCTACGGTGGGACCATTATCAGTCTCATGGTGATCCCGACGATAAGCACCGTCAGTCCGAACCATCTTCTCATGGGAGAGACAGCGGTGCATCTTCTCGAGAAGCGGCTGAGGATGCCCGGGCGCCGACCGAGGACGATCCATGTGCCAACCAAACTCTTACTGCGCGGGTCCACCATCCCCGTTTCCCGAAGCTGGACAACCGGGCAAGCCTTCTCCACCCCGGGCGAGTAACACCACGTCCTGCCGCCTCGGCCTCCCTTACTTGATGACGATCTCGACGTCCCCTTTGATGTCCTCGAGCAGTTGGAGAAGCAGCACGCCATCCTTCACGGAAGCGTTGAAGTCCTTACCGACGGCGAGCGGCTTTCCGCTGAGCGTGATCGCCTTCGGCGTGTCGCCCTGCCAGTCCTTGACCTTGAACACCGGGCTCATGCGAGGTGTTGCTTTCCCCTGCAGCTTGAATGCGACGCCGTCCCTGCCGGACTTCAACACGTAGCATCCACCGGATTCGTTGAACCCGTCGCCGTCGAGGTTCCCCTCATGGCCGTCTTTCCTATCGTCCGGTCTGCAATTGCCCACGCACGCGCAGATACGTCGGCGACGTCACCGGACCCTCAAGCAGCGGATCCCCGGTATTCTCCATCCACGCCAGCAAGCGGCGTCGCAGGTCCGCCTCGATATCCTTCAGGTCGTCCGAACCTGCGAGGTCCTTGGTCTCGTTCGGGTCGGTCCCGAGGTCATACAGCTCGAAGTCGTCACGACCGCCGACGATCTCGCCAAGCATGGCACGATACGTGCCCCCGCGCTGAACGTCCGTCGGCACCTCCACGCGACACCCGCGGTGGAAGTTCACGATGTATTTGTATCGGTCTGTCCGGATACACCGCATGGGGTCATAGAACGTGTGAAACGTCTTTTCGGCAAAGATCTCCCTGCGCGGCTTACAGGGCTCCCCCGCCAGGCACGGGGCAAAACTCACGCCCTGGAGGTTGGCGGGACGTTCGAGGTCCAGCAGGTCGAGCAGTGTCGGCACCATGTCGACGTTGCTAACAAGCGCGTCGCAGGTGCGTCCCCCACTGATCCCGCCCCTTGGCCAACGCATGATCAAGGCCGTACTGATGCCTGGGTCGTAGAGCGTGCACTTGGCACGCGGAAACGGGATGCCGTGATCGACGGTGAAGATCACCAGTGTGTCCTCGGCCAGGTCGTTGCGTTCGAGCTGCCCGAGTATTCTGCCGAACGCCGCGTCCATCTTGCGGATGGACCCCTGCATGGCGGCGAGCTCGATGCGTGTCTCGTCACCGTCCTTCAGATATGGAGGCACCCATACGCCCAGCTCGTCGTCCGGCTCGGTACCCCCAAAATCGAACGACCGGTGAGGCTCAAAATACCCGACCTGTGCGTAGAACGGTTTCGACGTCTTCCCCCGCTTCGTCAGCCACTTGCAGAACCTCCCCGTCACCTCGTCGCACGTCATCTTCCCCACGAGGATCTCATCAAAGCCAAGCGTCTGGGGTTTCTGGGTGACGTGCTGCACGCCTGAGAGGACGGTGTCGTAGCCGTTCTCTCTCATGACGCGTGCGATGTGACGTTCGTCGGAGTGCATCTCCCAGGCGAACGGCCCGTGGGCGAGACCCATCATCCCGTTGGCGTGCGGATACCGTCCGGTCATCATCGAGGAGCGACTGGGACTGCACTGGGGTGCCGTGCAGAAATTGTCGGCAAAGCGAACCCCTCCAGCGGCGAGGCCGTCGATATTCGGCGTGTGTACGGTCTTCACCCCGTAACAGCCCACGTGCCGGCCGAGGTCGTGACAGATGACCAACAACACATTCGGCTTGGACATCGGTATCTCCCCGCGGATTGTTTCGGTCTGTCCGAAGGCAGAACGGCCGCACGGTCCGCGTGCCTGAGCCTAAACGGAACTGCCGCCAGCCTGCAAGCAAAAAGCGACCCCCTCCGGCGGGCAACCGGAGGGGGCCTGTGCATCCAGCGCTTTTCAGGAGGGCCGAATTAACGCATTCTTCTCCTTCGGATGTAGCCGAGCACTCCCAGCGCACCTGTGCCCAGAAGCAGCATCGTCGCCGGCTCGGGAATCACATCACCGTAGATGGTCCCGTCGTCGTTGCTCCAGGTGCCCTCACCGGAGTAAGTCTGACCATCCGCATAGAGCGTGTGTCCCAGGAGGTACATTTCCGACCCAGCACCCATCATGAGCTTGGTGATCGTGATGTCGCTTCCGAGGTCGACCACGGCGTCGGCGAGCAGTTCGACATTGTCGAACGTCACCCCCACCTGATCATTCAGCAGGTGACCGGGACCGTTGAAGGTCACCACCCGGCCGTTGGTGTTGAACGACGCGGCGGCAAGGATCTGGAGGTCACCGTGGATCAGCAGGTTGTCGTCCGCACTGCCTCCCAGGCTGACCGCCCCGCCCGGGTTGTTGATCGTCACGTTGTAGAACGGATAGTACTTCGACGCGATGACCTGCGCGTTGCCGACGCCGGCGCCGTCGAAGACCACCGTCGAGGTGCCCATGTCGTGCTTGGCCTTGCTGTCGGTAATCAACGTCACGGTGTAGTCGCCCCCGATGTTGAAGGTGGCCGTGTCACCGATGATGTAACCACCGGCGTTGTACGTGTAGTTGACGTTGTTGCCGCCAAGGATTAGGTCGCCCTTGACGGTGACGGTAGAGTCGTTGGCCTTGAGACCACCCTCGATGCCCGAAAGCGGACTCGGGAAATTCTTGTTCGACTTGCCGAGGTACATGTCTCCGTGGACCATGATGTCGCGGCCGGCGCCGGTGCCGTTGTCGGCCGTGTCCAGCAGCCATGCCGCGCCGGACTTGCTGTTGATTGTGCCCGGCCCAATGGGCAGGTAAAGCGAGCCGTGTACCGTCAGGTCGCCGCCGGTGATGTACACCGTCCGGCTGCTGACCCAGCTTGCGCCGGTCTTGATGGCGTCGAACGAGACGTCATGATAGGCCCGTCCGGGCAGTTGCCCGCCATTCGTGATCACGGGATCCGTCGACTTGTAGTTGTGCTTGTAATGCACGTCGAGTCCGGTGGTGTCCCCGGCGCCGTCCATTGAGAGCGTCTTCGAAACGTCTTTCATGAAGACCTCAATCGCACCGGTCGCCGTGCCGCCCGACTCCACCACAAACTGTCCGGTGTCGAGCATGCCGAAGTTCTTATTGGCATCGGTCTGCTGGAAATCGTAAGTCGCCCCCGATTTCACCGTGGCGTTATGCATGCCGTAATTCCCAGAGGCACCAGTCCCCCACTTGACGAAGTTGTTCGAGCCGCGAAGCACGAGCTGGAGCCTCCGACCGTCGTAGAGCGAACCGCTTCTCAGCGAAGGAACGTCCAAATCACCGTCCAGGTCGAACGTGCTGTAGCGGTTCGCCGTATTCCACATAGTAATGTCGGTGGCGCTCCCGCTGCCGGTCAGACTTCCCGAGTGTCCGTTGTCCGCCACGAAACGGAAAGTCATGTCCGAACCTACGTTTCTGCCCGACAGAGTACCCGACGTGATCGTCAGGTCGCCGAAGTAGCGTGTGTTTCCGGTACCGCTGGTGGGCAGGTTAATCGTCTCCGCCTGAGCACCTGCGGCGATGGTGTAGCTGTCCCCGGTCGTCCCGGGCGGCAGCAGCGTCGGGTTCCAGATGTTCACGTTGTCCCAGTCGTAGCTCTGGTCCACCTCCGAGCCCACGAAGCTGTAGTCCACCCCGTAGGACACGCCCGCCAGCAACCCCATCACCACTGCGCAAATCACTATCCTTCTCATCGTCCTTCCTCCTTTAGAAAAGAATTCCTCAATCTAACGGTAACAATCCCAATCCCTTGCGAATCTGACTCCCCCCCTGAAAAGGTCCTCCTTCCTTAATCCTGCACAGGTTTCTCTATGTCCGTCATTTTGCCCAAAATGACGGATACTCAGACGCACTCCGTAGGTACAGCAAACGCTGTGCCAAAATTTTCAAAAACCCGGGGAAATCCCCAGCACTCGACACAAACCTCAGCGTTGCAAGGGTTTACACCCGCAAAAAACCGTCACGTTTTTCCAGGCCGATCGCCCTGAACAACAACCGTGTTGTTTTTTTTCAACATGTCTGACACTTCTCTGGACTTTCCGCTACCGTAACACCCTACTGGTTCTGGACTTATGTTTCCAAGAGGGGGTGTACCCGAAACTGTACATTGACAACCCTGGACAAACGGTGTACAGTGTCCATGGACAGAGCCCACCTGAAAGAGATAAGGAGTGACGAGGGTGTCAAAGCATCTATCGAGACGGGAGTTTCTGAAGGGCGCGGCGTTGACTCCTCTGGCGTTGACGCTGCTTGGGAACGGACAGCGGCTGTTTGCCGCGGAGACGAAGCGTCCGAACATTATCCTGTTTACGTCGGACGACCACGACCTCCGTGACCTCGGCTGCATGGGTAACGCGCACATCCAGACCCCGAACCTGGACCGGTTTGCGGGTGAGGGAGCGATCTGCACGCGGGTCTACACGCCGACGGCGGTGTGCATGCCAAGTCGGGCGGCGCTGATGACGGGGATGTATCCGCACACGAGCGGCGGCTACCGGTTCGGGCCGCTGCGGCCGGGCACGCGAACGCTGACGGCGATGCTCAAGGACGCGGGGTATTTCACGGGGGTCATCGGGAAGAGCCATGTCGCCCCGAAGGCACTGTATCCGTTTGACTACGTGTGGACGAGCAAAGGGTGGACGGCGGCGCCGACGCGCGATCCGAAGCCTTTTGGGGAGCACACGGCCGAGTTCCTGAAGCAAGCGGGTGACAAGCCTTTCTTCGGCTACATCAACAGCTCCGACCCGCACCGGCCCTGGCCCAACGGTCGACGGATTCTCGGCAAACCGAGTCCGCACGACGTCAACAAGGTCCAGGTGCACGGGTTCCTGCCCGACCTTCCGGAGACCCGTCGTGATCTCCAGTGCTACTACGACGCGGTCTACCGGCTCGACGCGTGTTTCAACGCGGTGATGAGCGAGCTGGAGAAGACCGGCCGGGGCCGGGCCGACAACACGCTGGTGATGTTCATGGGGGACAACGGGATCGCGCTGCCCTTTGCCAAGACGAACCTGTACGACGCGGGCGTGCACATGCCGTTTCTGGTGCGCTGGCCCGGTGTGGTGGAACCGGGGACACGCATCGACGCCCGGTTCAGTTTCATCGACATCCTCCCGACATGCCTGGAGGCGGCGGGCGCCAAGGTCCCGGCGAACGTCCAGGGCAAGAGCTTCCTGCGCGTGCTGAGAGGCGAGACCAAAACACATCGCAGCGACATCTTCGTGTCCCACACCGATCACTACGTATCGAGCTATCCCTGCCGGTCCATTTTGACGGAGGAGTACCAGTACATCTACAACCTGTCGCCACGGATGAAATTCCGCAACGCCTCGATGGGAACCGGGACCTGGAAAACGATGGTGAAACTGGCGGAGAATGATCCGAAGATGGCGGCTCGGGTGAACGGGTACGTGAGTCGGCCTCGCGAGGAACTCTTCGACCTGAAGGGCGACCCCTGGGAACTGGTGAACCTTGCGGGGAAACCGGAGCACGCAAAGGTGCAGAAGGAGCTGTACGACCGTCTGCGCGCGAAGATGGACGAGATCAAGGACCCTTGGCTGAAGCGGATGAAGCCCTTCGGGACGTGATGTGCCCCAAGTGTGTCGGCGGCCGGCAAAAGCTATTTGGCGGGCTCGGAACGAGGGATCGTCTCGAGGACGGCCCGGATCTGGTTGACGATGCCCTCCACGCTGGCCGGGCTTGGCGGTCTGCCCGCCTCGTTCTCTCCGGGAATGGCACCGCTGCCGCGGCCGAGCGCGACGATGCGTCGGTGAATGTCGTCTAATGCGGCGATCTGCTCTTCCGTTCCTGTGCCCTCCTTGATGAGATGACCGCGCAACCACACCACACTCATGTCGAGAGCGGACAGGTCGCCAACGCCGACATTCCCGGACTTGCAGTGCGTTTCGGCAACCTCAAGCTGTTTGAGCAGGACGTCGCTGATCTTTTGCGCAGTGGGTGCCTCGGGAACCTCAACGTCCGCGCTACAGCCCCACAAAAGCCCCATCACCGTGAGGATGACGAACGTGGGCTGGAGATGACAGACCTTCACACGCTGCCCCTTAAGGGGTCCAAAGGTGGTGGTTGCTGAGGTCGGACACGAGGAGCCAGTCGTCCTGATGGTGTGGGACCAAAAGATACTGCGCAGACTTCCACTCGACGTGCCCGTCCAGATAGGCAAAGTTCCCTCCCCCCCGGTGACGCGTCGGTACGCGCTTGTTCACGCGGTTCCGGTGCGATGTGATCTTCCAGTCGAAGTAGTGTCCGCTGCCACTGCCCAGGCAAACGTCGTTGCTGTCTCCAAAGATGATGACGCTGCTCTGGTGGGTCACGTCCTCAAGCTTCACGCACTGGAAGTAGGCCTCGGGATTGGGAATGTCAGGAAACGGCCTCGGATTGCTTCCGTCGCCCACACAATCGTAGTTGACGGCAAGGAGGTATCTCTCGCTGACGGTGGTATCGCAGTGACCGTTCATCGCGTAGTGACGCACCGGGGCGTTCCACGGCGTTTGGTAGTTCCAAAGCTCCGAAGTCCTCCATTTCGGATGGCGGTCGATGTTGCACGAGGGGCAGAGGATGACCTTGGGCGGGATTCCCCCGTCCTTCAGCGGACGGTCCATCCACCCCATGTCCATGGCGATCACCTCGGTTGGATAGTTCTTATACTCCCAGAGCGGGTGGTAGCCGATGTCCGGGAAATACTTGTGCTTGATGCAATAGATGCGCATCGCCTGGGCCAACTGCCTCAGGTTGTTCTGGCAGGTGACCGATTTTCCCCGCTCCTTGACGCTCATCAGCGCCGGGAGCAGCAGTCCCGCCAGCACGCCTATGATAGCAATGACGACCAGCATCTCCACTAAAGTGAATCCATGACGACGCCCATCGAACATGATCGATCCCCGCCTTGGCACTTTTTTTTATTTTCCGTCCTTGCCACCTTGAGATTGTCCACCTATTATCCTAAACAGCCTTTCCCCATTGTCAAGCCTTTTTCTGCGAAATGGCCCAATCCTTCGGGTTGAGTAACCAAGGCCGAGAGAAGGGACCTTTGCCACGATTTGGGGGTGCGCAGGATGGTCGGGATAGCGCTCACATCCCTGCTGATGGGCGTTCTGTGGACAGAGGCTCAGGCGGCCGAGATCACGATTTTTGCGCCGACGGGGTGATCACCGCTGTCCTTCGGAACAGGCCAAGCGGCCATGATCGTGATCTGCCACCGACGAGGGGCCGCTTAGGCTTTGTCCCCGATGCACGGGTGCCGTTGGTGCATCCCGTGACCGGAAAACCGACAGGCGGCAGGTGCGGTATCGGCAACGGGGGTCAGTTCAATAATTATGGAGAAAGCCATGAAGGCAACGTTTATCACAAAGTTGCGGATAGGGACCGTTGCGCTTGGTGTTATCGCCGCAGCAAGCACGACCAGTCTGGCGGCAGCTGACGAAGCGACCGGACGGAAGGACCCCGTGGAGACCACGACCGTCTTCCAGAACGGCGAGGTGTACGCTTCGGCCAAAGACAGCTGCGAAGACGCGTCCCTCAAGGCCTCGGTGAACCTGAAAGACGGGTTCTGTGTGGGGAGACACATCAGGTTCGCTGAACTCGGCGACTGGATCAGGGGTGAGAATGTCGAAATCCTGGAGGCCAAACTGCAACTCTACTACTACGACGAGTGGTGGACCAAGATGACCTACCACGTCTCGGTGTCGCGCTCGCTCGACGGCTCCATTGCCAGCGTCGCCAGGGAGCCGGAAAGCACCTTCAAGATACTCGGAGACAAGTGGCCGGCCGGGGAGAAAACCCGCCGACCGTCCTGGATTGACTTTCCCCTGAAGCCCGAAACGGTGAAAGCCTGGATCAGCGACGAGAGCAAGAACAAGGGCCTCGTCATCCACGTCCCGAAAGTGACCAGGGGCAATGACGGGAAAGTCGTGGACATGAAACTCGCCGACGGCGGCAAGGGAGCCCTCGGGCCCGTTTTCCGTTCCTGTGCGAGCAAGAAAGATTCTCCCCGGCTGGTCCTGCGATATCGGATAACGGGCAACGCGGCGCCCACTTCGCCGGTGGTTTCCGGCATCCCCCCGATGTGGGGCGTCTACTCGGAAGCCGACCTCGCATTGAAGCCTTCAGAGGATCCTAACGGCGATGCGTTCTCCTATGAGCTTGAGACCGCCCGTGGCGCGACCCTGGAGAAGCTGACGTGGCGCAAGGCCGCTGCGGAAGTGAAGGGGAACCACATCCATTGGCGCTTCGGAAGCGATTGGGACGCCACCGGCAAGGTCCCCCTCGGCAAGCCGGACGGAGGTCTCTGGATCCGTGTCAGAGCGGTGGACGAGCGTGGGGGCAGCAGCCGATGGGAGACGGCTGGTCCTTACGGCAAGTCCGACAAGCCCTGGACGGTCTGGAGTACCCACGGCAACCGGAAGATCTGGCCCGACCTCAAGCCGACCGGTCCGCACGGGGCCCCCGTGAAGATCCAGTCGGCCCGCAACGAATGGGAACCGTTCCAAGTGGTCGTTATGAGTCACGCCGGACTTTCGGACGTTCGCGTCGAGGCCGGCAAGCTCTCAGACGGCCGCGGACACACCGTGCCCGCTCCCACCGCCTACCGTGCACATTACCTGCCCATCGCCGACACCGCCAACAAG
>Ga0111190_1016_pt1 | contig 12286 bp, 10 predicted proteins | sample DeeMarSWOR324_28_FD_80244 | JGI IMG/M metagenome (GOLD analysis project Ga0111190, IMG submission 80244) | Planctomycetes bacterium SM23_65
CGCTCGCGATCATGATCGGCGTGTGGGGCTACGCGCTCTTAGACGTTGTCTCGCGGCTCAAGGTCCTGCAGCAGGAGGACTTCCAGGAACGGAAGGATGAGTTGTTGAAAGCCGCCCAGGTGGCGTGGCTCAAGGACGAGAATGCCGAGGCCGAGCGGCTCCTGAAGGAGATCATTGCCTTGGACGACCGCGACGTCGAGGCCTGGGTGCACCTGGGAAAGGTGCTGAAATCCGTCGGTCGCGAGGAGGAAGCACGAATGAGCTTTCGCACCGCACTCCACCTCGAGGGCAGCAAACGCTGGCACTGGGAACTCAAGAGGGAATTGGGACTCGTCGAGATCAAAGTCCCGGAGACCGAGTCCTCGTGAGGGCGGGGAACGGCGTCCGGATGTCCTCTTGATGCCATCGCATCGGGAGGAAAAGATGCTCGGACGTTTCACAGAGCGGGCGCGAAAGGTGATCGCCCTGACCAACGAGGAGGTGTACCGGTTCAACCACAGCTACATCGGCACCGAGCATATCCTGCTCGGGCTGGTCAAGGAGGGTGGCGGCGTGGCCGTCAAGGTCCTCCGAAACCTCCGCATCGACCCTGAGAAGGTGGGCACCGAAACGGAGAAGCTCTGCCAAAAAGAACCGGAGGCACTCCCCCGGACGAAGCGGCCTTATACCCCTCGCGCCAAGAAGGTGATCGAGTTTGCGGTCGCGTCGGCACGCGGTCTCGGACACAAATACGTCGGGACCGAGCACCTGCTCCTGGGATTGGTGCAGGTGGATGAAGGCGTGGCGGCGCGCGTACTCGCGAGGTTGGGCGTCACGCTCGACGAGGTCCGCAAGGAAACCCTCTCCCTGCTCGGAATGGACCGGGAGGGGCCCGAAGCGTGAGGGACCAGCTCCCCGGCACAAGCGGAATTCGTCGGAGCAGCGCACGGGGGTACTCGGATAGACTCCAAGGCGTTTCTGCGACGGCTTTTTTGCTTGAAATTCGGGAGTTTAGGGGGTATTTTGACGATAGGGAAGATGTGAGGGGACACATCAGCTCGTCCGGCATCAGGACGCGCCCGAAGCCTTGCGGACGGGGTTCCGTAAGGCTTAACGCGTCCTTTGGGCTTCCCGGAAACCATCCGAACGGAAATCACTGAGATGCGGGGGACACCCCCGCAAATGAGGAGACACAGATGTTTGAACGATTCACGGACCGGGCCCGAAAGGTGATGGGACTGGCCAACCACGAAGCACAGCGCTTCAACCACGAATACATCGGCACCGAGCACATCCTGCTCGGACTCATCAAGGAGGGCAGCGGCGTCGCCGCAAACGTCCTGAGAAACCTCGAAATCGACCTCAAAAAGATCCGTCTCGAGGTGGAGAAGATCGTCCAGAGCGGACCCGACACCGTCGCCATGGGCAAGCTCCCCTACACCCCGCGCGCCAAGAAGGTCATCGAGCTCGCGTTCGAGGAGGCCCGCAGTCTCGGACACAACTACGTCGGCACCGAGCACCTGCTCCTGGGACTCCTGCGCGAGCAGGAAGGGGTGGCCGCACGCGTCCTCATGAACCTCGGCGTCAAGTTAGAGGACGTCCGCGAGGAGGTGCTGAACCTTCTGGGGGCAACCTTCGACACCCAGGGTGCACAGGCCCCCGGTCTGCCGGGCGAAGAAGAGAAGGGCGGCAAATCCAAGACGCCGGCACTGGACTCCTTCGGCCGTGACCTCACCAAGCAGGCCACCAACAACGAACTCGACCCGGTCATCGGACGCCTCCGGGAAATCGAGCGCGTCGTCCAGGTGCTGTGCCGACGCACCAAGAACAACCCCGTGCTCCTTGGGGAAGCCGGCGTCGGCAAGACCGCCATCGTCGAGGGACTGGCACAGGGGATCGTCGAGAAGAACGTCCCCGAGCTTCTGCGCGACCGTCGCATCGTCATCCTCGACCTCGCGATGATGGTGGCCGGCACGAAGTACCGCGGACAGTTCGAGGAGCGGATCAAGGCGGTGATGAACGAGGTGCGTCGGGTGAAGAACGTGATCCTGTTCATCGACGAGCTGCACACCATCGTCGGGGCGGGCGGGGCCGAAGGGGCCATCGACGCGTCGAACGTGCTGAAGCCGGCACTCTCGCGCGGCGAGATCCAGTGCATCGGTGCGACCACGCTCGACGAATACCGCAAGTACATCGAGAAAGACGGTGCACTCGAACGACGGTTCCAGACCATCATGGTGGACCCGCCGTCGAAGAAGGAAACGGTCAACATCCTCCAGGGACTCCGCGACCGGTATGAAGCACACCACCGCGTGCAGATCACCCAGGAGGCGATCGACGCGGCGGTGGAGCTTTCCAGTCGGTACATCGCCGGACGGTGTCTGCCCGACAAGGCCATCGACGTGATCGACGAGGCCGGGGCACGGGTGAGACTGCGGGCGATGACGAAGCCCCCGGACCTGAAGGAACTCGAAAAGCAGATCGAGCAGCTCAACGTGGACAAGGAACAGGCCGTGACGGGTCAGGACTTCGAGCGTGCGGCGGCACTCCGGGATGAAGCCGACAAGCTGCGTCAGAAGCTGGAAGCGATCCAGGAGGAGTGGAGCACCCGGGCGGAAGAGGTGGACGGGATTGTGGACGAGGAGGTGGTGGCCGAGGTGGTGAGTTCGATGACCGGCATCCCTCTGACACGGCTCGAAAGCGAGGAGGCCGAGAAGCTGCTGCGGATGGAAGACGACCTCCACGAGACCGTCGTCAGCCAGGACGAGGCCATCCACGCCATCGCCAAGGCCGTGCGACGCTCCCGGAGCGGACTCAAGGACCCGAGACGACCGATGGGGTCCTTCATCTTCCTGGGTCCCAGCGGTGTGGGGAAGACGCTCCTGGCACGGGCGCTCGCCCGGTTCATGTTCGGCGAGGAAGACGCCCTCATGCAGATCGACATGTCCGAGTACATGGAGAAGCACAACGTCAGCCGACTCATCGGTGCCCCTCCGGGATACGTCGGCTACGAGGAGGGCGGTCAGCTCACCGAGAAGATCCGTAGACGTCCCTACAGCGTGGTGCTTCTGGACGAGATCGAAAAGGCACACCACGACGTCTTCAACACGCTCTTGCAGATCATGGAGGAAGGGAGACTCACCGACAGCTTCGGTCGTCACGTCGATTTCCGAAACACCATCCTCATCATGACCTCGAACATCGGTGCCGAGATGATCCGGAACCAAGGGAGTCTCGGCTTCCGGGTGGCCGACACCGAGATGACCTACACCAAGATGAAGGAACGGCTGCTCCAGGAGGTGGAGAAGTACTTCCGTCCCGAGTTCCTCAACCGTCTCGACGACATCATCGTCTTCCGGGCGCTCACCAGAGACGACCTGAAAACGATTGTCGATTACGAGATGGCCCACGTCAAGGAGCGACTCGCGGACCGTGGGGTGAAACTCGAACTCACCGAAAAGGCGAAGGAATACATCATCCAGAAGGGCTTCAGCACAGAGTACGGGGCACGGCCCTTGAAGCGGACCATCGAGCGTCTCATCGAGGACCCGATGAGCGAGGAGATCCTGCGGGGACAGTTCAAGAACATCGACAAGGTGGTCGTTCGCTTCAAGGAGGACCACCTCTATTTCGACGCGGTTCCCCGGGCGGAAGCCGCCGAACCCGTCCCAGGCGGCACAGAGGGCTGAAGGCGCAATTCCCGATCGTGCTCCGGTTTCTGCACGTCTTAGCACTTGCACTTCCGGAGCACGTCTTATATCATCTTCCCTGTCGGTCCATCTTTCAAACACTGGCCATGCCTGCGACGCGCGGCACAATCTGGGATCGTCATGAGTAACGTATTGGCCGATGTCGGTCGGGGCTGCATCGAGGGGGTCCGCGGGTTGGGACGCATCGCGGATTTCACCGGACGCATCCTCTACTGGAGCTTCAGCACGCTGCCGGAGCGCCGCGTGCTGATGCCCGTGATGCACGAAATCGGTGTCCGAAGCGTCCCCGTCGTGCTGGCCACCGGGACGTTCATCGGGATGGTGCTGGCGATTCAGATGTACACTCAGCTTCACCGTCTCGGCGCGGAAAACGCCGCCGGGATGATCATCAACGTCAGCATGGTCAAGGAGCTGGGACCGGTTTTGGCTGCGGTCATCCTTGCCGGTCGCGTCGGGGGGGCCATGGCGGCCGAACTCGGCACCATGCGCGTCACCGAGCAGATCGACGCACTCCATACCATGGGCGCCAACCCCATTCGCTATCTCGTCGTCCCGAGGTTCCTGGCCACCTTCTTCCTCACACCCGTCCTCACGATCTTCAGTGACGCCATCGGCGTGGTGGGGGGGTGGCTGGTCAGCACCCAGGCCTTAGGCATCGATTCGTTCTTCTACTGGGACAACACGCGCGACATTCTCGAAGGGTGGGACATCGGGGTAGGCATCGCCAAGAGCTTCGTGTTCGGTGCCCTGATCGCGATCATTTCCTGTCACAAGGGGTTCACGTGTGGACGGGGTGCCGAGGGTGTGGGACGTGCCACCACGATGGCGTTCGTGGCAACGTTCATCAGCATCCTGGTCAGCAACTTTTTCCTGGCTGTGCTCTTCAGGCACATCTACAACCACCTCTGGAGTGCGACGGCGATCGCTTGAGGGACGGTTATGACCGGGGACGCACTCATTTCACTCGAGGATGTCCACAAGACGCTCGACGGGCTCCAGGTGCTCCGTGGGGTCGTGCTCAACGTCAACGCCGGGGAGACGTTGTGTGTCCTCGGGGAAAGTGGGTGTGGGAAAAGTGTGCTCTTGAAGCACGTCATCGGCCTGATGCATCCCGACCGTGGTCGGGTGCTCTTTGACGGCATGGACCTCGCCCGGTTGTCGGCAAAAGAGATGGTGCCCGTGCGGACACACTTCGGGATGGTCTTTCAGGGGGGTGCACTCTTCGATTCGTTGACCGTCGGAGAGAACGTCGCCTTCCCGCTCCGCCGACACACCGACCTCGACGAGAAGGCGATCCAGAAGCGCGTGCATGAGAAGCTGTCCCTTGTCGGACTCGCCGGCGCGGAGGAGAAGAGACCCGCCGAGCTCTCCGGGGGCATGCAGAAACGTGTGGCACTGGCACGGGCCATCGCGCTGGAGCCGCAGGTCGTCCTTTACGACGAACCCACCACCGGACTCGACCCCATCATGGCCGACGTCATCAACGAACTCATCATCCGTGCACACGATGCCCTGAAGACCACTTCCATCGTCGTCACGCACGACATGGTAAGTGCCTACAAGGTCTCCGACCGCATCGCCATGCTGCACGAGGGCAGGATCATCATCGACGGCACGCCCGAGGAGATTCAAAACACCGACAACGTGATCGTCAGACAGTTTATCGAGGGACGTGCAGGCGACCGCATCGAGAAGCTTTCCCAAGTGGGGGAGAACCCATGAGAACGAAAGGTACGGAGTTCACCGTGGGCATTTTTGTCCTGGCCGGCATCCTGCTCTTGATGGCCATGATTATCTGGTTCGGCCGGGTGGTCGAGCTGGGCCGCGAGCGCTACGAGGTGAGCGCCATCTTCGACAACGTCCACGGGATGGCGCGCGGCACACCCGTGCGGTACCTGGGCATCGACATCGGGGAACTCAAGGAGACGGGCCTCACCAGGAAGGGCGACAAGGTCCGGCTCGTCCTCTCGATCAGCGCGAAGTACAACATCCCCACCGACGCTGTCCTCTCCGTCCGGCCCACGGGGATCCTGGGGGACGTCTACCTGGAGTTCGGTCGCGGGAAACCCGAGGAGGGGTATCTGGCCAAGGACGGAAGTGCGGAGGTTCACGGGGAACCCACGGTGACCATCGACGAGATCGCCATACAGCTCACCACCTTCACGGCGAAACTCAGCAAAACCTTGGACGAACTCGGTGGGAACCTCACCGAGCTTTCCGCCAGTCTGAACCAGGTCTTCGGCGACGAGCAGGTCCGCAAGGACATCAAGAGAACCCTGTCCGAGACCCCCGATGCCGTCAAGTCCTTCAGGGAAATGACCGACCGGGTGGCCGCAGTGGGTGGCCAGGCCCGGGAGCTCCTCAAGCAGATGAAGACGACCGTCGAAAAACTCGATTCCCAGATAAACAGACAGGGAAAAAACCTCGACGAACTCACCGACGGACTCCGCAAGAGCGCCGACGCCGTCAGTGAAACGCTTGCCTCACTCGACGAGATCCTCAAGCGCTTCAACGAGGGAAAAGGGTCCGTCGGGGCGCTCATCCAGAAGGACGAATTCCACGAAAAGCTCGTCCAGGCCGTTGACCGGATGAACGAGGCACTCCTCGAAATCAAAAAGATGGCCGAAGGGGTCCACAGGAAGTGGGGACGGTAGACCCACCCGTCCCCGGAAGGGGACGAGCGATTCGTACCGTCTCCCCGGAGGATTCCTCGGTACACGCCCTTTACTCGGTCGAGGGTTCGCCGGCCGGCCGGACCCGCAGTGACGCGGGGACCTTGACGTAGAGTTCGGCGAGACGCAGGGGCTGACCGGTGCTGTGTCCGTGTCCACCGGTGAAGAGGATGGACCCGTCCGGAAGGAGTGTAGCGGTGTGATTGTTGCGGTCGTGACTGAGCGTTCCGGCGGGTCTGGTTTGCTTCCAGTCGAGGGAGACTTTCTCGCAGAGGTTTCTCTTTCCCGCTTCCCCGACCGCTCCCCCGACGATGAGCACGGTCTTCGGCCGGCTCCCGGGAAGCAGGATCGCCGTATGGACGCGTCGCGGCATCTGTAGCCGACCGATAACCCTTGCATTCCTCTGTCCGAGGTCGATCAGCTCCATCGTGGCAATCGCCTCGGTGAGGCGCTGCCCCGTCCTCCCGCCGATGACCAGGACGCGATTCCCGTCCAGTGCCGTCGCGGTGTGTTCGTATCTCGACTCCACCAGTCGGCACACCGTCTCGAACTGTCCGGTCTTCGGATCGTAGGTCTCCACACTGTTGATGGGTCGGTTTCCCTCCTGACTCCCCCCGATGACGACCACGCGTCCGTCCGGCATTACCGTCGCGGTATGATCCTTGCGGGCGTCTTTCATCGGGCCGACCCGACGGAAGCTGTTCGTCTCCGGGTCGAAGACCTCCGCGGTTTCGAGCGTGCGGCCCGAGACACCGCCGCCTCCCGTGACGAGCACCTTGCCGTCGGCAAGCAGCACGCTTCGATGCCGCGTGCGCGCCGTGTTGAGCTCGCTGACCAGGGCGAATTGTCCGTCCTCTTCGCTGAAAAGCTCGACCGACCGCAGCGCGTCCGCCCCCTTGTACTGCTTTTCGCCGCCGATGACGAGCACCCCTTCGCCCCCGGCAAGCGTTGTCATCGTGTGGTTGAAGCGTGCCTCCCGAAGTCGTCCCGTCCACGAGAACCTCCATCCGTGCACGTCGAAGATCTCCGCCGAATCGAGCGCCGAATGCTCCGCATCCATCCCGCCCGCCACCAGCACCTTGCCCGAACCCAGCACCGCCGCCGCGTGCTCGTCACGGGCCGACTTCATCATCCCCGTCGTCCGGAACGTCCCGTAAACCATATCCCCGCGCGACCTGTGAAGCAGATACGTGCGACGGAACACCATGTGGCCGAGCACCACCAGACCCACACTGCCGACCAGGATCAGCACCAAGACGAGTCGTGCCAGGTTTCGTCTCGCCACGCCGGACTGCTTCGCCATCCGGTATCGTCTGAGTTTGAGCAGTTCGAGTTCCCGGTCGGCTGCTTCGAGGTCACGTCGGGCACGCTCGACGTTCTGGTACCAGTCACGCACCCGGTCCTGGAGGTTCTGCCACTGCAGTTTGTAGGAGGTGGCCTGTCGCCAGAGTTTTTTTTCCTGAAGTGCGGCGGCCTCTTTGGAGAACTTCTTGCCGCGGTCCAGGGACAGGCTTCCCTCCATTTGCCAGCCGTGGAGTTCGTCGTCGGCGGCTTCGTATTTCTCGTGAGCCTGGTCACATTCCTGCTTGGCCTGTTCGAGCTGCTGCTCGGCCCGGTACAGGTTCTCGCGCAGTTCCATGACCTCCAGACGTTTCATCTTGTAGGAATCATGTCGGTGTCTGACGCGCCGACCCAGCCACTCCGAGAGGGAGCGACCCACCCGACCCCAGAAACCATTCCCCGGACGCAGATGCTCCGCCAGACGGAACGCCACCGTGTCGGCGATCGAGCGAACCATCCCCGCACGGTCGTACCGGAACGACGGGTCACGCTCGAAACCCGCTTCGGTCGGCTGCAGCGGCGGAAGCGCCGGACCCTCCCACGCGATCTGGGCCACCCCCTCCCGCAGCTCCTGACGGAGCTCCCGGACCGTTCGGAAGCGGTCCACACGACGCTTCTCCAGACACCGCAGCACCAGTGCCTGCACCATCGGCGGAACGTCGCTGGGAAGCGGGGGCACCGGGGCGCTCACGTGCTGCTCCAGGATGGCGAGCGGGGAATCGCCTTCGAACGGCGGTCCCCCGGTGAGCATCTCATACATGACCACGCCCAACGAATAGATGTCGCTCCGGCTGTCGAGGTGCTCCCCCCGGGCGTGCTCGGGCGACATGTAGCGTGCGGTGCCCACGAGGTGTCCCTCATCGGTCAGGTTCCCCTGGCCCGCGGCGATCGCGATGCCGAAATCCGACACCTTGATCTTTCCGCGGTCGTCGATGAGGACGTTGGAGGGTTTCACGTCGCGGTGGACGATGCCGACGTCATGCGCGGCGGACAGTGCCGACGCCACCTGGTCGGCGATGCGCAGCATCTCCTCCACACTCAGCTTCCCGCGGTTTTCGAGCACCGCTTCGAGCGTCTTTCCAGGCACGTACTCCATCGCGAAGTAGTGCATGTCCTCCTCGACGCCGACATCGAAGATCTGGACGATGTTGGGGTGGTTCAACAGGGCGGTTGCACGGGCTTCATGGTTGAACCGCTTGACCGTGATGGGGTCACTCACCAGGTGGGGATACAGCACCTTCAGCGCGACGAACCGACCGAGATTCTTCTGCTCGGCCTTGTAGATGATGCCCATCCCGCCGCGACCCAGCTCCCCGAGCAGGCGGTAGTTTCCAATCGTCTCTTCTGCCACGGTGGGTCCTCAACTCTTCTCTTCCGGTTTGATCCGTCGCTTCAGGTTCTTCAGCTCTTCGTCGAGTTCCTCTCGCTCGCGGTCACTGAGGACGGGCTCCTCCCGCCCGGCCGACGCGGGCGTTTCCGGGGTCGCTTTGGCGGATTCCTCCTCCTCCAGCGCTCCGGCCTCCGCTCCTTGCGAGAACCTCGCACGAACCGCCCGGGCCTTCCGCATCTTCTGCCCCACCTCACTCAGCCGACCCTCGATCTCCCCAAGCTGCGGGAGCAGACGCTCAAGCTGTCTGCGGTCCTCGCTCATCGACCGCAGCAGCTCCTTCTTGCGAAGGAGTGCCTGCCTCGCCAGGTCGTCGCGGTCCTGCTTGGCGGCGGCGAAGGCACGCCTCTCCCACTCCTCGGCGAGGCCGAGCTTGCGCTCGACGCTGTTTTCCAGCCAGTAGCGGCGACGGGACAGAAACCCGTGCGAACTCTTGAGTTGACGCTGCGACTCCGCCAGACTCAGGATGTGACGACGCAGCGATTCCACCGGGTCACCGCCGCCGGCGACCACCAGTCGCAACTCGGTGTCGGTGATGCTCTTTGCCCTCTCGAACAGGCCCATGCCGAATCTCCCTCACGACGCACCACTGGTCAAATTATAGCCGATCCATTCGCTTTTGACAGCAATTTTGCCCGACACACTGTGGCATTCAGCAGACCCCGAGGAGTCGGAGTCATGAACGATGGGGAATCCTAACCTCTTGTCACACAAGCACTTGCCGCCACCCTGGGACAGGCTCGGCCCCCCCGAAGCAGCGAAATCAGCCGCCCCGGGCGCAGAGCCGGTGCCGGGCAGCGTTTTTTTCCTGGAACCGGAGGCACCAACTGATGTCTAACATAGTTGAAGAGGAACCGCCTTGAAGCTCATTGACAGGAGAATGCTGTGCTTCATGGCAAAGGGAGCAAACTCGCAAGGGTGAGGGTTCTCGCGGTTGTGGTCCTGTCCGGCCTTGTGATAGCAACTGACGGCGCCGCCGAACCCGGCAAGGCGGTCGAGGGCCTCAGGCTGATGTTGAGTGCGGATAAGACCGAACTCAAGATGACGCCGCGTCAACTGCGCCGTGCGACGAAGGACACCCCGCGCTGGAATGTCACGCCGGCGAAGCTCAGTTTCACCTTCGCCAACGTCGGCAAGAAGTGGCTCACACTCGACGCCTACGACCTCGTCTGGCGACGATTGACACTCGACGTCACCGGGCCCGACGCCCGGAGCGTTCGTGTCGTCAAACGTCTCGTCGACCGGCAGATGGCCGCCCCGCAGCGGAAGGACTACCCCAACCTCAGGGCGAGCGGGAAGTGGACGTATCCCCCGCAGCCGCAGTTCCCGGGCAACTTCGGTTTCAACGAGTATATCCTTCTGAAGCCCGGTGAATACCGTGTCAAGGTCACGTACAGCGCCCCGGGCGAGAGACCCGACACCGGGGGATCCTCCCGACACGCCTGGCAGGGAAGCGTCACCTCGAACGAGATCGTCCTGAAGGCCGGACCACAAGGGATCAATGCGAGAACCGCAGACCCACGGGCCGCGAAGGACGCGGAAATCGACGAGGCGATCAGACTCCTCGCCAGCAAGGACGAGGGTCTGAAACGCCGGGCATGGGACGCGTTGGCCGCCATGGGCGTGAAGGCGGTACCACGACTGTTGCAGGGGTATCACTCGGACGACCTCAGGACGCGCGAAGCGGCGAACAAGGCGTTGTATGCCCTGGGCGGACGCGACTACGCCCTCGCGCTTCTGGATGCCTCGAAGGACGACAAGCTTTCTGAGGCCGCCTACCGGAGAATGCAGCTTCTCAAGACGGAGGAGGAGCTTGCACCCCTCGTAGCTGCCGCGCTCGATGAGGAGCGTTCCTACCGGCAACGGAAAGAACTCATAGAAGCCGTTGCCGAAACGGGGCACCCGTCCGCCAGAGCAGGTTTACTCCTCCTTGCGAGGGATAAGAACCCGCGCATCCGTCGTGCTGCACTGGATTGGCTGGCACACTTTCAGGGCGAAGATGTGGAGCAGAGCATGATCGAGGCGCTGAAGTCTCCGTCGGAGCAGGTGCTCAAACAGGCCATCATATCATTGGGACGTCTCAAGGCGCGCCGCGCCGTCCCCGAGCTTTGCGAGCTTGTCTCCCGTCCGAAAAAGACCGAGGCGTCATACCGCGCCGTGATCGCCCTCGGGAAAATCGCCGACAAGCGGGCCGAACCGACACTGCGCAAGGAGCTGCAAACGCCGAGAGAAGCCTTCCCGACCGACTGGGAACGCTACCTCAAGGCCGTCAAGGACGCCCTCAACGCCATCGGGAAGGAACCTCCACAGAAGTAGCCGGTCGCTGCCCCGAATTCCGTCGAGCTTGACACATCCCATCCCTTCGGCTAAGCTGATATGTGCCTGGACCTTAGGGAGATCCCATGCCCACGGATAACACGTCAAAGGAGACCAAAGCACAGCGACGGGAATACCTCGTCATCTACGTGTTGTGTGTGGTGCTGCTTCTGTCGCTCGGGATGCTGTGGCTCCGACAGCAGGGCTACTTCCGCGCCGGGCCCGTCGTGGAGCACCACCCGGACAAGGCGGTCGAGAAACCCATCGAGCTGAACACCGCGCGGTGGTGGGAGCTGACCTTGATTCGCGGCATCGGCGAGGTGCGGGCGAAAGAGATTATCGCACTCCGCGAGCAGAAGCGACGCGAGCAGCGTCAGCGCAGGGAGAAGGAAGTCGGCTTCAAGAGCATCGACGAACTTCTGGACGTTCGCGGGATCACCCCGGAAATCCTGGAGCGCATGCGCCAGAAGGTCCGCCTGACGCCTCTCTCGCCCGCCAGCGGCCGCTCGTAACGTAAGGGGACTGTCCCCATTTACGGACCGAGCGAAGCGAGGTCGTAAGATGGGGACTGTCCCCGGCGCAGACCGCCGGAGTAGCATGGAAGCGTGAAATCCGAAGCACGAATGACGCAAAAAACGGCACCGCCTCAGCAACAGGAGGGCAAGTGAGCATCGAAGTCCTCTTGTCCCGCTGAGGCGGGACCCGGACAACAGAAAACGTTGTCCGGGCCACCCAACGCAGGGGAACCCTCGATGCCAGGTCAAGGGAAACGCAGCACCAGCCGTCGTCGAGGAGCCGGTGACCGATGAGCATCTTCAATCTACAGACCGAATTCATCCCCAGGGGCGACCAGCCCCAGGCGATCGAGTCCCTCGACAGCG
>Ga0111190_1062_pt1 | contig 12263 bp, 7 predicted proteins | sample DeeMarSWOR324_28_FD_80244 | JGI IMG/M metagenome (GOLD analysis project Ga0111190, IMG submission 80244) | Planctomycetes bacterium SM23_65
CGGAGGATCCTCGGGCCCTCGAAACTCATCGGTCTCACGGCTCACTCCATCGACGAACTGAAAGACGCCGAGAGCCGCGGGGCCGATTACATCGGCGTCGGGACGATGTTCTCCTCCCCCACCAAACCCGACCTCGAGGTCAAGGGTCCCGCCGAACTCATCCCGGCCGCGGCGACATGCCCTATCCCCTGCTACGCCATCGGCGGCATCAACCGCGACAACATTGATGAACTCCTGAAGCTCGGTGCGAAACGCATCGCGGTCGGCTCAGCCATCACCTCATCGGCCGACATTGCCGCCGAGACCGCTTGGTTTTTGCGGAAGCTGCTGTAGGGGCGGACCGGTGTGTCCGCCCGAAGGCAAACGGGCGCATCCCGACGCGTCGGGACGCCCCTACAGTCTGTATCCGCCAATGCGAGGGCACCCGTGAGCGACCCCGCCGAAAAGCCCGACCATGAGCACCACGCGTTCATCGGTGCCGCGAAGATCATCGCTGCCTGCACGATGGTTTCACGTGTGCTCGGAGTGGTGCGCGATGTGCTGATGGCGGTATGCTTCGGCGGGGGGCGCGTCACCAGCGCGTTCGTCACCGCGTGGACCATCCCGAACCTGTTTCGTCGACTCTTCGGCGAAGGTGCGGTCTCCTCAGCGCTGGTCCCCACGTTTACCGAAAGCCTGAAGACGCGTCCGAACGAAGAAACGCAGCGACTCTTCTCGGTGACGTTCACCGCGATGTTCCTGTTTCTCACCGCGCTCACACTTCTCATCGAGGGCATCGTCAACGGGCTGCTGTGGTGGGGTGACTTGACGGGCGCAACGCGGCTGCTGCTGGAATACACCGTGATACTGATGCCTTACATGGTGCTCATCTGTCTGTCGGCGTTCTTCATGGCGGTGTTGAATTCGCACCGACACTTCTTCGCGCCGGCGTTCATGCCGGTGGTGCTGAACGTGGTGTGGATCGCCGCGCTCTATCTGATCAACCTTGCCGACATTCCGGGGGAATACGGCGGACGGTGGCTCTCGCTGGCGATCCTCATCGGCGGGGGCCTGCAGCTTCTCTTCCAGGTGCCGTTCGCGCTGAAGCACGGTGTAAAGCTGCGCCCGTCACTCGAATTCTCGCACCCCGGTTTCCGGCAGATACTCCGCCTGTGGGTTCCCGTCATCCTCGGGTCGGCCGTCATCCAGATCAACACGATGGCCGACCGTTGGTTTGCCTATTACCTGGTCGTGCACGACGGTTCGGCGGCGTTTCTCTTCTTCGGCAACCGTCTCATGCACTTTCCGATCGCACTGATCGGCGTCGCGATCTCGACGGCCGTGCTGACGACGCTCTCGGAACACGCCGCCACGGGCGAACCCGAGAAGTTCAAACGCGCGCTCATGTCGGCGCTGCGCATCACGCTCTTTCTCGCCATCCCGGCGAGCATCGGTCTCGTGGTCCTCAGCAGTGCGACCGTTGAGATGATCTACGGTCACGGCAAGTTCGCCGAGACCCCGTTCGCGGTCGTGCGCACGGCGTGGGTGTTGTTCTGTTACGCATTCGGCGTGTGGGCGCACACGGCGGTGTTCGTGCTGTTGCGGGCGTTCTACGCGCTCAAGGACACGCGCACGCCGCTCAAGGTCGCAACGTGGATGGTGCTTCTGAATCTCGCGCTCAACCTCACGTTGATCTGGTTCCTCGACGAGGCGGGACTCGCCCTTGCGACGTCCATCAGCGGGATGGCACAGTTCACCGTGCTTTTTGTGATCCTTCGCAGACGGCTCGGCCCGCTGGGTGGGCGCGACGTGGCCAGACTGTCGCTCAAGACGCTCATCGTGAGTCTGGTGATGGGGAGCTGTGCCGCGCTGGCGTGGTACTACTGGTGGCCGACGGGTGCGCACATCGTCACGCGCGCCGCTGTCCTGGTCGCCATTGTCCTCGGCGCGATGGCGGTTTTCGCCGCCGGGACCCTCGCACTCGGCATACCCGAACTCAAACAACTCCTGCAACTTCGCAGACGGTAATTTCCCTTGCTCAATCGGCCGAAAAGGGCATAATGAGGCCTACGGCTGCACAAATATACCTGCCCCGCGCGGAGCAGCCGTGACGCGTCTTTTCTGTTCCCTCTCCCCTTGGGGGAGAGGGCCGGGGTGAGGGGTAAGGCCCAAGGGGCGAGAGCAACTCGCGGCAGCAACTGCGAGCGTTTGCGGTAGACTCCGGCTGATCACTTGACCCATAAGCTGGAGGAATCGAGCGTGCCGCTGATATTCGGGATTCTCGTAGGTCTGGTCCTTATCATTATTGGGTTCGCTGGCACGGCGAGTGTGAAGTCCATGCTCAAGAAGTGGGCCGCACGGGAGGATTGTGAACTTGTGGACTTCTTCAAGACCTCTGGGCTGGGAAAATGGGAAGTCACTGTACGGGATCGAGATGGGCGAAGGCGAAGAGCTATCATTCACTTCAAGGGGTTTCCGGCCACAGTGAATAAGATAGAAGCGCAGTGGCTGGATTAGAGCGTCCCAGGGTCGCCCCGTCTTCACGAGCATGTGCTGCTGCGACACACAACGGATCTGCTTCTTCTGCCCTTTTTCCATGGGGCAATGACGTGAACAAGGTCAACCGAAAAGAACTGATGAGCCGCGTGAAGAGTGTGGTGGTCAAGGTCGGGACGAAGGTGCTGAGCGACCGTGCGGACCGGCTGGACACCGCGCAGGTGGCCGAGGTCTGCCGACAGGTGAACGCGCTTCGCAAGCGCGGACTCACCGTGGTGGTGGTCAGCTCGGGCGCCATCGGGGCCGGGATGGCCGAGCTCGGGCTGAAAAAACGTCCCACCACGCTTCCCCGGCTCCAGGCGGCCGCCGCGGTGGGACAGAGCCACCTCATGGCCGCCTACGACAGGAACTTCAGAAAACACGGGTACCGCGCCGGGCAGGTGCTGCTCACACGCGAGATCGTCAACGACCGCGTGCGATACCTCAACACCCGCAACGCCATTCACGCCATGCTCGAGCTGGGTGCGGTTCCGGTCATCAACGAGAACGACACCATCAGCGTCGAGGAGATCGACGTCACCTTCGGCGACAACGACTACCTTGCCGCGATGGTGACCAACCTGCTGCGTGCGGACCTCCTGGTGCTGCTGACGGTGGTGGACGGGCTGGAGACCCCTTCGGGCGAGGTGATTGACGTCGTGTCGGCCCGCGACGAGACGGTGGGGGATTTTGCGCGGGCGGAAAAGACCCGGCTCGGCAAAGGCGGGATGGCGAACAAGCTGGAAGCCGCCGGTATCGCACGTGCGAGCGGGGAGATGGTGGTCATCGCGAACGGACGGCACCCGAACGTGCTCGTGGAGCTGCTCGACGGCAAAAAGGTCGGGACGCTGCTGCTTCCCATCAAGAAAAAGCTTTCGAGTCGTGAGAGGTGGATCGGTTTCGGCGCCCGTCCCAGGGGAGCAGTCGTCATCGACGACGGGGCACGAAAGGCCCTTCTCGAGCGGGGGAAAAGCCTGCTGCCTTCGGGCGTCGTCCAGGTCGAGGGCTCGTTCGAGAAGGGAAGCGTCGTCAACGTCGTGGACAGCCGGGGCGAGACGGTCGCACGCGGTCTGGCCAACTACGACGCCGAGAGCGTCGCGAAAATCGCCGGTCACAAAAGCAGCGAAATCGCACGCCTCCTTGGCAGCCGACCCTACACCGAAGTCGTCCATCGCGACAACCTCGTCGTCCTGTAAAAAAGGGTCCAGGACCCTTTTTGTCGTCGTAAGTCCTTGTGATATAAGAAGATCGGAAACAAAAAAGGGTCCTGGACCCTTTTTTCGGGCTTTTTTCGGGGTTTGCCGTGATCCTTCCGATTGGTGACGACAACCCGAAGGAGATCACCCCTTACGTTCACTACGGCATCATGGCGGTGAACGTGGTGGTGTTCTTCTACTCGCTGAGTCTGGGCTGGCGTGTGGAGGACTTCTATAAGGCGTGGGGGCTCGTTCCCGCGAGCTTCAGTGGTGTCAAGCTCTTCACGTCGATGTACCTCCACGGCGACATCTGGCACCTCTTCGGCAACATGCTTTTCTTATGGATCGTTGGGGACAACGTCGAGGACCGTCTGGGGCACGTGGGCTACTTCGTGTTCTATCACCTGGCGGGGGTGGCGGCGTGTCTGGCCCACGTGGCGTTCAGCCCGAACTCACCGCTTCCGCTCATCGGTGCCTCGGGGGCCATCAGCGGCATGATGGGTGCCTACGCCGTCTTCTTCCCGAATGCCAAGATCAAAATCTGGTATTGGCTGTTCTTTTTCTTCACGAACGTGGTTTACGTCTCCGCGAAGTGGGCCGTGGGACTGTGGTTTGCCGAGCAGATTCTTCTCAGGACGGTTCTGGGTCCGACGGGCGTCGCCTACGACGCGCACATCGGCGGGATCGTGTTCGGGGTGGCGGCGGCGTTTTTCCTGCGCAAGGTCATTCTCAAGAAGCCCGACACGGTCAGTCGGGTGTTCGGTACGGCGCGCTCCGGGGCCCGCTGGGGCCAGGTCGAGGAGGTGCCGTGGACCGAGCCGGCTCCGGTGGCTGCCGTCGAGCTGGAAACCGAACTCGATCCCAACACGGCGATTGCCAGGGGACTGAGGGCGGGCGACCTGCAGTTGGCTTACCGGTACTTCACCCGTGCGGCCGGCGCTGCGGACCGAGCACGTCTTGACGAGACGGTCCTTCTTGAGCTCGGACAGGCTCTGGTGATGGTGGGAGGCTACGGTCACGCCGCCCGCGTTTATGAGGTCATGCTCGAAACCCACGCCGAGAGTCCCGACGCGGCCGAGGCCGCCTTCCGGCTCGGAACCATCCTCTCCCGTGCGTTTGCCGACTACGACCGTGCCCGTCCCTGGCTCACCAAGGCCCTTGAGACCCACGACAACGTCCAACGCCGACGACAGGCCCTCGACGAGATCAAGCGCATCGACGCCCACCTCCGCCGCCTCACCCCTTTCCGACGTCGGCCTTGACGACGGCCTCAGGCGCCGGCCGCGGGCGTCGGCGCACCGCGATATGATAGGCGAACGCCCCGATCACGGACGTGCACAGGATCAAGAGCAGCCAGATGATCTTGTCGACCGACTTGTCCGAGGTGATCAGCGTCCCGAACTCACGATGGTCCCGTGCCAGACAGTCGATCAGCATCCACACCCAGAAAACTCCCAGACAGATGGCCATCACGGTGAGGCCGACTCCCAAGCTAGGTCCCCACAGGCAAGGATGCAAGCCGAAGGGCATGGGATGGCTCGTCCACGGGTGCCACCAAAGCAGCGATACGGCAATGACGCCGAACATCGGCAGGATGAATCCGATCAGGAAGAACGGGATGATCGACCGTGCGCGCGGGGACGGTGTGAAAGGCTCCTCCGGCGGCGGCTGTCCCGCTGCGCCAGCCTGCGGTGCGACGCCGCCCGCACGGGCTCGGGCCTCCTGACGGATCAGGACCAAGTAGGCCAGTGCACCCACCCAGTTCGTCACCACAATCACGGCAATCCAGATCCACTTGTCGTACTCGTGTTTGCTGGTGAAGAGCAGACGGAAGTCACACGGCAGCCGGGCAATGCAGTCCACCAGCATCCAGATCCAGAACACCAGCGCCGCCGTCCTCATCAGTCCGCCAAATACGATCAGCGGGAAGGTCAACCTGAACCGCGAGACGATCTCCCCGGGAAAGGCCCACGGTCCCAGCCACGTCGAGTGTGACGCAGACCGGTAAGCGAACAGACTTCCCAATCCTACCCACATGACGACCCCGACCACCGCCAGGGCAATGAGGAGGACGTAAGGCCAGACCGGTCGCTCGCCCTGGACGGCTTCCACTTCACGCGTCACCTTCTCCGTGCGGCGCTCCGACAGGGCCTTGAGCAACTCCTCGCATTCCTCCACCGAAATCGAACCTTCCGCCAGCATCCGGAGGATCCGTCTGCGTTCCTCATCCATCGTTGCTCTCCTCTCCTTCCTCTTCTTCCTCGTCCTCGCGGGTTTCGGCGAGGAGTGCAGAAGCCTTGTGGGTCGAGATGCGTTTCTCCTCGACCGCGTCCAAGATGGCCGCCCGACGTTCCTGGGCGGCGCCCTTCGCACCTTGGAGACATTCGATGATCCGGTCCAACCTGGCACGCACCGTCGGGTACGAAATCCCGAACTTGCGGGCGATCTCTTTGAGCGACCCGCTCGCCAGGAGGAATTCCGTCGCGAAGCGCTGCTGCTCGGCCGACAGCTCCAGGAAGTTCGGTGTCTCAAAGCGTCCGGTCACTTCAACCCCGCATTCGTCGCATACCAGCGTCTTGACATTCACCCTGGCGAAACAGTAGGGACATCGGGTGGACAGTTCGGTCATTTTATTGCTCGCCTCCTTACTGAAGCTAAAGAATCATGGGCCGAGAGCTTAACTATGTCAAGCAGAAAATCAAAATTATTTCTCCGCCCGTGGAAGGGGGGGCCAGCGTGACTTACCGTCCGGGCGGTTTTCGGTAGGTTTCGAGCTGGGGTGTTTCTCGGAAGCGGACGGTGATGGTGCCGTAATCGCAGGTGGCGAGGGTTTGGGCGCCGCTTTGCTGGTAGGCCTTCAGCCGCTCCGGTTTGATGAAGCCCCTCCCGGCGCTGAAGAGCACCACGGGCCAGCGGTAATCCGCCGCGAGCATCTCCATTCCGGAGAAGCCGCCATGGTGAGCGGCCAACACGACGTCGGCCGTGAGGTCGTTCGTGGCGGCAAGGTGCCAGAATCCGTTGCCGGCTGCGTCGGCGAACAGGATGAACGTCCCGCCCGGGGTGACGCCTCGCACCACCGCCGAGCGGCCGTTCTCCGTCCACGTCCAGAGCAGCGGTCTGTCGCGCGGCGGGTGGAGGACCTCCAGTCGGACGCTCCCGAGTTGAATGGCGTCGCCGCGGGCGACGTACTCGAAGGGCATCCGTCTCTTCAGCAGGAACCGTTCCACGCGAGCGCCGGTTCCCGTGTATTGGAACGTCTCGCACAGGAGGACCTTCTTCACCCTGAAGTTGTCCAACAGTCTGGGGAGACTGCTGGTGTGGTCGGTGTCGGCGTGACTCAGCAGGACGAAATCGAGCGTAGGTATGCGCGAGCGGATGAGGTAGGGAATCACGGTCCAGCGGGAGATGTCGCTGGAGCCGTAGGTGCCGACGTCGATGAGGGCGGCTCCGCCTTCGGGTGAGCGGATAAGCCCCGCGCTCCCCTGCCCGACATCGAGGATCACAAGCTCCGCTGTCTTGGGTTTTGCCGGGAGCAGTTGTCGGCCGACGAGCGCGCAGAGGAACACGAGCACGAGGACGGCGATCCTCCGCCTTCGGAGTCCGAGTGCCGGTGCGGCCGCCGTCAAGAGCAGCAGTGCGTAATAGACAGAGAGCGTCCAGGCGGGCGGGGAAGCAAAGTTGACCCACGCTCCCGGCAGCCGCGCACCCGTCCACGACAGCCCGAGGAGCAGCTTCACCAGGAAGTCGGATATGAATGCGACAAGGAGGCCGCCGAATATGGTCTCGATGATGAGCACCACGAAGCCGACCAGGAGGATTGCGCCGAACAGCGGCATCAACAGCAGGTTAAGCCCGAGCGTGATGGGGTTAAGCACGCGGAAGTGATAGGCAACGAGAGGCTGCGAGGCAATCCACGCGGCTGCCGTGATGGCGAGTGTGGCGATGAAAAACCGGTTGAAAGAGAGACGCAGCCAGTGGTGGGCGCCGGGGAGAAGATCGAGTCCTTTGAAACCCATCCGCGGGCTCAGGAAATGGTAGAGCCCCGGCGAAAGCCCGACCAGCCCCAGCACCGCGACAAACGAAAGCTGAAATCCGGCGAAAAAAACCTCGTCCGGGTTCTTGACCGTGACCACGGCCGCGCGAACCACGGACGGCTGAAGCCCGGCCATCGCCGCGTAAAGCACCGTGGCGGCGATGACCACCGCGGCACTTACGCGCTGGGGCACCAGGAAGAACCTCAAGGCCAGCCACAGGCCTCCCATCAGCACGACGACGTGCAGACCGCTCACGGTGAGCAGGTGTGAGAGTCCGGACAGTCTGAAGGTGCGCTCGGTTTCTTCATCGACGGCCCCGCGCTCGCCCAGCAGGATGCAGCGCAGAAGTCCCGCCTCCCGCGGGGAATGATAGCGGTCGATGATGCGTCCGAGGCGTGCCCCGATGCCGTGTGCCAACTCGCCCAGCAGGTTGCCGTGGTGGTGTTCGATGATGGGTCCTAACGCTTCGCGGCTCGTCAGCGAGGCGCGAAGACGGATGCCGTGACGCAACAGGTAGCGCCGGTAGTCGAATTCCCCGGGGCTCGAGGTTCCCCACGGTCGGGTGAAACGCGCGAGGATCTCGATGCGGTCGCCGTAGGCGAAATCGTCCGCACGGTCGTAAACGTTGACCTGCACGGTGCCCGAGGCAGGCTCCCATCCGTATCGGGTTTCGACCGCGTCGATGCTGAGGTGAAAGCGTGTGCGGACGCGATCCTGCAATCGGAAGGTATGGTCCGCGGGCGTCTCCGTCCGGCGCGGACGCGTCGAGATGACCCCTCGCACACGCAGGAGCGCCCCGTCGCTCCCGTCGCTCGGCACAAGCCGCGAGACATCGTCCGGTGCGAGCACCTCGTGCCGGTGGGCGTGTCTCAGGTAGCCGCACGTTGCACACAAGAGGATCACCACGACGCCCAGCGCGATCCTCCGGCGCGTGAGGAAATAGACGAGGGGCACAAGTGTGATCAATACGCACGCGGCGAGGAGCACGACGAAGCTCAGCCCGGGAACGTACTCGTGCAGGATGACGCCGGCGATGAACGCACAGGTGGGCAACAGCAGCGGACGGAAGTCGATTTCCCGAAACAGGGACCATTTCGGCGCATCCAGCCGTCGCAGCGACCGCTGCTTTGGCGGAGTGGGCTTGTCCGCAGTCGGGAGATGTCGAGTCATGAGCGGATGACTCCGGCGAATCGTTGGGGTCGAGTGCAGGTCTGCAACATTATGGAGGCGGGGGGGCAGCGCGGCAACAAGAAAGCCCGAACGGAGCTGGGATGCTTTGTGAGGAGCTTTGCGGTCACGGCTTGCTGCCGTAGCAGACCAATCCGCCGTCCTCGAGGGCAACAACCACCCGGCCGCGGCGGTCAACCAGGAGTCCACCGGGGAGTGCTCTGGAGGGGAGTTGGTATCGCCAGAGCGCCCTTCCGTCGGTGAGGGCGAGGGCGGACAGGTTGCACGTGCTCGGGGTCCTCGCGGGATAGGATTCGTCCACGACGAGTGCGGCGTTCTTGGCCAGGGCCAGTGAGATGGTGGCCCGGCGGCCCGAGACGGCCCACCGTGCGGACCCTTTCGGCAGGTCCTGAATCAGGCACCGCCGGCCGTAGCTTTTCTTCCCGGGCGGAAGCGGCGGGAACCCCTTCCTGATGAGTTCCTCCACACGGTCGGCGTCATAGCAGACGGGTCCGCCCCGACCGTGCACGCAGAGGAAGGTCCGGTCGTTCCATGCCGGCGGGACGCGACCCGTCAACAGTCTGAATTCCTTCTGGTCCCTGCGGACGGTGAAGTAGGCCGAGGACGTCACCTGCTCGGTCGGCGAGTACATCAGCCTGCCCCCGAACAGGAGGCAGCGGTCCCGGAAGACGGCGACTTCCTGACCGCGATTGGCGCCCGGCTTGAGGGTCACCTTGCGGGGAGGGGTGAATTTCCCGGAACCCAGTTCGTATGCCGCCGGGGAGATCTGGTTCCCCCCCGCCAGCAGGAGTCTCCCGTCCGCCGCCGTCAGGTTCCCCTGCACGGAGACGCCGTTGCCCAGCTTGCCGTCCAGTGGGCCGGTGTCGCTGTTCTGCCACTGGCGTTTCCCGGTGACCGCGTCGAGTGCGCAGACGTGGGTGCCGCAGAAGTCCGCGAGTCCCGCGGCGGCGTAGGCCGTCCCGTCGTGGACGAGGACGCCGCTGTTGACCGGCCAGGTGGAAGAGAGGGCGCCATAGACCATGATGCGGCGCTCGGCGGGCGCGGCGCGGAACCGCCAGAGCAGCCGCCCCGTCCTTGCCTCCAGGGCATACACCCAGCCGTCAGCGGAGCCGACGTAAGCTCTGCCCTGCCAAATGGTTGGGCCAATGCGGATGGGACCGCCCGTGGGATGAGACCAACGTGTTTTTCCGCTCTCGGCATCCACGGCTCGGACTTTCCCGTCGTCACCGGCAAGAAAGACGAGCTCCCCGACGGCCGTTGGTGGGGTTGGCTGGGTTGGTGCTTCGGGGTGAACGTGCCAGAGCATGGTTGCTGCCGTGGGCACGGCTGCTGCCGAGGAGGCGCTTCGACGGTTGCTCGCCCGGTAGGTCGGCCAGTCCCCGGGCGTGACGGGAAGCGGCTCGACGTTCTCGGACTTTCCGGGTCCGGTTTCCAGGCGTCCGGCGTCGGCCCGACGGACCGGTAAGTCACCCGCCGAGCAGAGCGCGGCGGTTCCGATGAGCGAGAGGTTGCAGTCACAGAACCACGGGCCCACGTAGAGAAGACCGTTGGCGGTGATGACCCCGTCGTTGCATCCCGGCCGGACGGCGGTGAGACGGTCCACCTTTCTGCTTTTGCGGTCGTACCGGAGCACGCCCTCGCCGCGGGTGAACAGTGCGTTCGGGTTGGCGGTCAGACGGACGCACCCGTACTTGGCGAATTTCAGATCGGTCAGCGTCTTGCCGGTCACGGGGTCCAGGGCGAGATGATTGCCCCAGGACCCCAAGGCCCCGATGACCTGGCCGTCAACGTAAATCAGGTTGGGTCTCTGGATGGTCTTCTTTCTGTGCCAGAGCAGCGTGCCGTCTTTCGTGGAGAGCGCGGTCACGTTCATCCGGTTCTGTACCTGGAAGAGGACCGCGTTGGGCGTGTAGAGACCGGCACACGTTGACCGGAATCCCGGATGGCCCTGGAGGCCCTGGCCCGGCTGCTCGATCAGCTTGGATATCTCAGGGTCGGTGTTGGTCCACGAGAGACTTCCGGTCGCGCCGTCCAGACACCCCACGCGCGAGTTCGGACTGTAGAAGAAGACGCTGCCCCCGCCCGCGACCATGGCCCGGGCGTCGATGGGGTTCTCCTCCTTGTGCGTCCACAGCACCTTCCTCGTCTTGAGGTCGATCGCGGTGATGGTGGTGCCCCAGCACCAGGGGACGCGTTCTGCCTTGTAGCCTCTGCTCATCCCGGTCCACCACCAGCCGGCACCCCAGTTGCGGCTCCGGACGGTCTGCATCCTGTAATCCTTGCCCGAAAGCACGAACAGCCGATCGGCGACCCTCGCCATCCATTTCCACTCCTCGCGGAGGCCCGGGATGCGGATTTCACCGAGTTCGCGTCCGGTCTCGGCGTCCAGTTCGAGCGCGCGGTCGCCGTCGATCAGGGTGAAGACGTCCTCGGCGGCCACAAACGCCGAGCGGTGAACCATGTACCCTTCCGGGAGTTTGCGCTGCCAGAGGACCCGTCCGTTGTAGCCGTTGCGGGCGATCAGCGTGTACAGCGTGGCCCATTCGCGCGGGTGGTGGGTGATGTTCCCGAGTGCGAGAAACGTGCGTCCGCCCGCGGCCGTGGTGACGACGGGCATCGCGACGAAATACGGCCTGTCCAGCCACTGGATGAGGTAGGGAGGCCTGACGGTCGAATCGGTGGAGACCGGGTTGTTCTCCGGCCCCTTTTCCCAGTGACTCCAGGAATCGACGCCTTCGGGGACCGACTTGACCATCTCCGCCCATACCCCGAAGCGGTCCTTCGAGACCTTCGCCCGTGGCCCGAAATGCTGCTTCAACCGGTCAATGGTGACGGCATCTTTGAGGCCGTTTCGACAGCCCAGGACCGCCTTTCCGCGTGGTCGAAGCACGCGCACGATTTCAGAGGGCTTCAGCCCGGCGAGGTCGGAGGACTTCAGTTCCGCGGCAGCGACCAGGTCGATGGTGCCGTCGGCGTAGCCGAGACGGTCAAGAGGTCCCTTTGCGACGATGATGCGCTTGACCCAGAGGCCCTCGACGTCCACGGTCCTCTGGGCGGCGGCGACGGCTTCCGCGCGCGCCTCGCGAACGTCCACAAGGAAGTCGCTCTTGCGGACGATGTGGAGGGCGAGCTTCCCGTCGGCCGCCCCGAGGACCGAGCAGAGCCCTTTTCGGATGCCGGCTTTCCCGAGCAGATGTTCTGCCAGCCGGGCGGCTTCGACGTCGGTCAGCGACCTGCCGGGCGCCTCCGCGAGCTCCTCACACCCGGCGCCGAGCCCCACCAGGAGCACTGGCACCACTGCGAAAAGCGGAAAACGGTCCCTCATCATCCC
>Ga0111190_1029_pt1 | contig 11852 bp, 9 predicted proteins | sample DeeMarSWOR324_28_FD_80244 | JGI IMG/M metagenome (GOLD analysis project Ga0111190, IMG submission 80244) | Planctomycetes bacterium SM23_65
CCCGCTATTCCCGGGCGGCGTGGTCCATCATCCGCACGATCCACCTCTGGGCCTTCTCGGCCTGGGGGGTATTGGGCATGCGCTTGCGGATGAGGTCGAGCTCACGACACGCTTCCTGGTGTTTCCCCAGGTGCTCGTTCAGGATGACGGCGACGGTGAAGACGTACTGTGCGAACTCCGCGTCGTCCTTGGCCCCCGCCATGGCCAGCCGGAAGGACCCCACCGCCTTTGCATACTCTCCGCGTCGGAGCTGAATCTGTCCGAGGATGGTGCGGGCCTCCATGTTGTCCGGGTCCTTCTCGAGCACGTCGCGGACGATCTTCGAGGCGCGGTCGGTGTGTCCGAGCCGGGCCGCCTGCGAGGCGTCGTCCAGCTTCACCTGCGTCGCCGACAGGGCGCCGTCGGCCATCTTCCCCACCGCCTGTACATACGTGATTACCAGGAACACCGCAAAAGGCACGTACGCGACCCCGGCGAAGAGCATATGAAGCACGAACCGGACGGGAAGCTTCCCTTCTTCGGTCCCGGCGTAGGAGGTGTAAGCCATAATCAGGTAGAGGATGCCGCCGATGGCCAGTCCCGAGACGTGGAACACAACCATCGCACGAATCCTCTCCTTGCGCCAGATGACGAAGCACAGCGCGGCCGCCAACAGCAGATTGAGGACGAAAAGAGTGGTTGCCGTTGTCATCACGACTCCAATGCACTTGTGTCAACCAGGTATCGTCGGACGGCTTCGTCGTCCACGAGATCACGCTCGTGCAGTTTCAGGATGAAGCTGTCCATGGTCCAGGTTCCGGTCTCCTCGGGCGAGGTCATATGTTTGGCGAGTGCTTTCAGGTCTCCGGCGCGAATGAGACCTGCGAGCTCGGCGTTGACCAAGAGCAGTTCGGTCGCCGGCACCCGCCCTCCCCCACCCTTGCGCGGAAGCAGTCGGATCGCCGCGACCAGGATGAGCGACGCGGCCAACTGTCGGCGCACACTTGGGGAATCCTTGTCCTCCGCAGCGTCCAGGAGCTTCTCGAGGGCCTCCAATGCGTAGTCGGCCTCCATGGAGGCGATCACCAGACGTCCGCGGCCTGCAAGCGCAAGCACCCGTCGGACGGCGCCGGCGTCTTTCATCGGGTCGATCACGACCACGTCCGGGTCCTGTGCCATGGCCGCGTCCAGTGCGCTCGAGAAACTCGGCGTGTCGCGTCCCACCTCACGCTGATGAACCACCGACTTCTTGTTGACGTGGGGATAGCCGATACGCTCCTCGATGGTGAGGACGGTTGCTTCCCGCTCGGCGTTGATGAGTTCGACCAGAGAAGCGAGTGCGGTCGATTTTCCGTGTCCGGGGGGTGCGGCGATGACGAGGAGTCCCTCCGATGCACGTGCGGCGTCGGCCATGAGTGACGGCAGTCCGAGCTTTGTGGGAAGCGGGACGGCCGGTGGGACGATCCTGAAAACGGCCGAGATGCCCCCGCGCTCGAAATAGGCGCTCGCAAGCACCTGGTGGTCCTCCGTCATGCGGCAGGTGAAGTTGAGCTCACGTTCGTCTTCGAGTTCTTTCATCTGGTCGGACGTGAGCGCCGAGGCGATGAGGGTGCGGGCGTTCTCGGGTGTCAGAGCGTCCATTTTCGCGAAGACGAGCTCCCCCTTCTGACGCATCACCGGAGGCGAACCGGCCGAGATGAGCACCTGCTCGGCACCGTTGTTGATGGCAAAGGTCAGGAGCTCTGTAATGTTGTCCATGACGGTCTCCCAAGACACACGGTGAACGGGTCAGTGTCAAACTTCGGGACAGTGTCGCGGATTGTGGGATGGATTTCAAGTGAAATCGATGGGTCTCAAGGTGAAGCTGCCGTCGGCGTATTCGAGTGCTCCCCCCTGCCCCTGCCAGAGCGGAAGTGAAATCAGACGTGCCTGACGACGTCCCTCCTGATAGGTGCGGTCCAGACGCTCGTGAACGTGTCCACAGATGATGAGTTCCACCCCGCGCCGGACGAGTTTTCTCACCTTGTCGCGGTTGATGCCCGGACGCTCCTTGCGGTGGGAGCCGCGTCGCTCGCTCACCCCGCGGTACGCCTGACCGATGCTGAATTTGAGACGTGTTGGGAAATAGTGAAGGAAGATCTTCACCAGGTGTCGGTTGCGCATCACCATCCGTGCGAGTTGATAGAGCTGATCCCTGGTGCACAGCAGGTCCCCGTGGTTGAGGTAGGTCTTTTTTCCGTCGAGGTCGATGATCTTCGAGTAGTAAACGGTCTCGGCCCCGAACCTGCGCGTGAGATAGTCGGCCATGCAGTAATCACGGTTGCCGTGGAAGAACGTCAGCTTGCCGCCCGAGCGCACGAACCGGCCCAGCGCCTCGATGACCGGACGCAGCTCCGGTTCGCGTTCCAACTGGACCTCGCCGACATACACGTCGAACAGGTCCCCCAAAACGTAGAGGTGCACCTCCGGTGCGGGCAGTTGTGAGATGAATCGGATGAGTGCGTCGCGCTTGACGAGCTGCTCGCGACGGAGGTGGATGTCCGCGATGAATACGTGTCGTCTGCTCACCGGGGTTCCTTCGCCACTTTGCCCGATGCGCTGAAGGTGTCAACGATGTCCTTCATGGGTGCGGTGAAGGGGGCGGCGGGGAGAACCTCGAGCTTCGGCTCCCGCAGCGTCCCGGTCATCCTTACCAGAACGATCTGCTTCTGGATTCCTCTGACCACCGGACTCAAGAGAGGCAGTTCGGGAAGTTTGAAGCGTCCGAGTCCGGTTGCGAAGTGGAGCTTCACCGCACCGCGCCATTTCACCGTGCCCTCACCGTAGATGGACACGAGGTTCCCTAAGAGGTTCATCTGCTTGACGTCAACGTGACGGTTGTAAAATTCCAGCTTCGCCGTGGCGTCGGTGAATGCCGTGCGCTCGGGAGGGGAAAAGTTGAGCACCTTCAGCAGGGCGAGCACAAAAGGAATCTCCCAGAGCCTGCCTTCGGTCACCCGGAGATCGGCACGTCCGACGAGACTGCCGGCGTCCGTTCCGCGTCCCTGAAGCAGCAATTTCCCCGAGAGCAGTCCGTGAAGCTTGTCCGTCTTGGTCTGGAACTCCTTTCGCAGAAACCGGCTCAAGTGGAGTGAGCGGGCGTCCGCGACGATGCCGTAGGTGATGGGGTCCTTCAGATGCATGCGGAGCTGTGCTGCCACCTCACCGCCATACACCTTCCCGCTCATCTTATACACGTTGAACAGGTTCCCGTGCTTCTCGAAGCTCCCGTCCACATGGGTAAATCGGGTATTCTTGATGGTTACCCTGGGAAATGCCGCACGCCCGCGAAAGTCGTGTCCGGTCTTCGAAACCGTCCCGGACAGGTGGACCACGCCCGTCAGGCCCGCCAGTCGAAGCCCGAGCTCGAGGGACACATCCTCGGGACGGATGAGCCCTGAATATTCCACCACCTTTCCGTTGGCTTCGTCCCGGCCCTGCTTGACCGTGATGGCGAACGTAACGCTCCCACGCGGCTTCAGTTTCCGCAGGAGCTCCCGGTGTTTTTCGGGCAGCGCCGCTTCGACATCGGGTCCCAAGGTGATGTTCGTGCCGCTGACGGTGAACTCGGGTGCAGCCTTTCCGTTGTTGCTGTGCAGCACGCCGTCGAGCATCACCACGCCGTCCGCCCCCCTGCCCCGCATCTTCGTCACCTTCACCACGCCGTTGGCGACATGAATGCGTCCGGCGACGTCGGTAAGCCGGAGCGGAAAACGGTCACAGCAAATCGACGAACCCAACGGCGTTATGAAAATCTCCGTCGAGAGGGGCTCGGTACGTGAGACCCGTTTCACCGTACAAACCACGTCCGCCAGTCCTTCCGGACGAAACGAATCATACATCCCGCGGTGCTTCGCGCTGAAAGCCAACCGCAGCTTGTTGTCCAGTGGCACCGCCTTCCCCTCAACCACGAGGTGTACGTTGTTGACGCCCTTGCCCGTCGCAAAACCCGCAAACAACCCTCGAACGCTGATCGGACACACGCCACTGTGACATTCGAAGTCCCGAAGCTGCAACAGACCGTCGGGAAACCGCTCGTTCCGCGTATACTCCGCCGACCCGCGGACGCGATCCACGCGATAAGGGAAGTACGAACACGTCAGCGAGCTGTCGATGCTCTCTATCCTCAGAGACAGATCGGCCCGTGGCATGTCCGGATGATCCCGTTCGAGTCGGCACGCCACGTTTACGCGACTTTGCGGCGTGGGGGACAGGGCATTCCACACTGCCGCGAACTTTGGGGGGACGGCGCGGCGGAGGTCGTCGTCGAGGGACAGATTTGCCGCTTGAATGGTCAACTCCATCTTCTCGACGGGCTTGTCGGCGTGGAAGCCGGAGAGCTCGCCGTTGATTTCGACCAGGGTCCCACCGCGGTGCGTGCTGAGGTTCTGCACGAGAAGTCGTCCGTGCGGGAACTTTGCGGCACGGCGTTCGTAGAGAACCGAGCCCTCCGGGTCGTGCAGCTCGTAGGGAAAGTCTCGACAGCGCACCCGGGACTTGATGTCGGTCAGTTCAACCACCACGTCGAGCTGCGGCTGCTGAGGATCGCTGCGCTCGACCCGACACGTCCCACGTGTGCTGCCCGTCAGATCCAGATAATCCCAGATCTGCCGCATGGAGGGCGAAAGTGCCTGCTTCAGGTCCTCGTCCAACGGCAGTTCCCCGCCATCCGAGGGCCTGAAGACGAGCTTGACGGGCGCGTGCGGGGCGCCGCGACCTGTCCCGCCGCGCACCTCCAGCACCGTGCCCTCGTGACGGGCCAGCAGCACGCCGTCCTCGAAATTCCCCAGTTCGGCAGTCGAACCAGGTCGCTCGACGATCGTCATGACCCCGGCGTCGTAAAAGACGCAGCCGTCCAGCTCCAGAGGATACGGGAAGTATCGGTAAGTGGTGGTGACGGGCGTTGCGGCTGTGCTGCTTGCGAGCACCCGGACACGCATCTTCTCCCCGGGCAGTCCCTGACGGTCGAGCTTACAGGTGACGTCCGCCCAGCCGCACGGACGGAAGTCGTCCCACAGCTTCTGGTGCGGCTCCTTGAATGCCGCGCGCAGCTTCGCGTCAAGGGGAACGCCTTTCGCCTCAATCCGCATGTCCACGGGTGCCCCCCGCCGGTAGCCGCCGGTGCTCCCCTCGAACGTCACAGGTGTCCGACCGGTTCGGCCCCGTAGATTCTCCAGCTTGACGCCCTCCGGCCGACAGACCAGCGCGCCGTGAACGTCCGTAATCTCATACGGGAATCGCCAGTAGGACGCCGAAGCCCCCTTCAACTGTGCACGGATGTCGAAATCCACCGGCCTCTCCGCCTGACGGTCATACCGGAAACTGCCGCTCAACTTGACGGAGCCGCCGTGGGGACTGAAACGCTCCCAGGCATCCCGCACCCGGCCGCTGAATCGTTCGGTCAGTGCTTCGGTGAGCGCCAGTGCCGAGCTGGTCGCCTTAAAGGAAAACGTCCCGGCCTCCGTGTCGAATTCCCCCTCCCGCGTCGTCCATCGACCCAGGTCGGGGTCGTTCATCGACAGGCTCACACGGAACTTCTGGGACCCGGAGTTCACGGCGCCAATCGAGACACTGACGTTCTGGAAGTGCATGTTCAGGGGTTGGTCGCTGTCATCGGTGAGGAGGTGATCGACATAGCGGATGCGGGCACGGTCGAGCCGGATGGTGGGAAAGGCCTGCTGGTCGGCACGGCACTTCCCGAGGGCCTCGAGCACCGGCTCCAGGTTGAAGCGGCCGCTCCGGGTTCGCTCGATGAAAATCTGTGCGTCCCGAATGTCAATATAACTATAGGTAAGCTTCCCGCCCATGAGGCCCATCAGACGGTGCATCAGCCTGGCGCGCGTGACGCGCGCGAGCACCTGCTCTCCGCCGGCCTCGTCCCTGGTGCTGACGACCAGGTCATCGATGTTGAGTCCGCCGATGGGGTCGAACGACGCCCCCCCGATGCGGACCTCCGCACCGGTCAGCTCGGAAAGCGTGGCGACGGCTTTCTCTCGCACCGCCTCGGGGTCGATCAGCATGCAGACCGTCGCGTACGCGGCCAGAATCACCCCCACGACCGCCGTCATCACGATCAGAAACCGCTTCCGGATATATCGTTTCATGTTGGCCTGCAAGGACTTGCGTCGATCCCCCGAACGACGACCCTTCCCTCTCAGACTCTATCTTCGACCGTTGGGGAGCCCACCTTAAACACTTTAGAAATCAGCCACCACACCCCCACGCCGCTGAAGACCGTCACGAACGGCATCATCGCCAGTCGATACCGAACGCTCCCCACAAACACCATGTGGATGAGCGTGATAACCACCACCGGCAGCAGCAGCCACACCACCGACCGCCAGTGACGCACACGCAGATAGAGTCCCAACAGAGCGCTCAGCAGCACCGGAACGTACGACACCAGGGAGACGACGATATAGAACGGCTTTCGCACCGCCCGGTAGTTCGGGATGACGTTCCAGGTGCGCAGGAATTTCACGACCGCCAGCCGGAGGGTCCGTCCGGGATTGTTCCTCATGTACGCCAGCGACCGTTCCACCAGGTATTGGTTCCGCATGTACTCATCCGCGATCCGCGCCTCGGCCTCCGGGGGCCAGAGGGTGTTTTCCTTGTTGGGTCCGCCGGTGGCAAAGGGACCCACGGCTTCGTAGAGCGATTCTCCCACCTTCAGTGTGGTGACGACAAGCCGTCCGCCCGTCTCCTGGTCTCCCGAGCGCTTGAAATTCCGGGCAATCCAGGGCGACATCCCGATCCCGAGCACGATCAGCATCAGCACTCCCGCGGCCAGTCCTTCGCTCCGACGCGGACCGATCACCAGCCACACCAGCGGGACCAACAGGTAAACCGGAAGAGCCGATGAGCGAGTCAGCACCGCGGCCGCCCCCAGAAGACCCGCCATCATACAGCTTGCCAGCCACCGCACCGTCTCCCCTTCCCCCGACACGTCTTTCCACATCCTCACGATGTAGTAGATGCTGGTGACGAAAAACAGCAGAAAGAGCGTCTCCGAGAGGATGCGTCCGGCGAAATAGACGTAGAAGGGATAGACCGCGGCGATGAGTCCCGCGATGCGTGCCGGCCATTCCTCCACCAGTTCCGCGGCAAGGAGGTAAATGATTACACAAGTTAGAGCGCCCAGCAGGGCCTGCATCAGTCGCACGCCGGTCAGACCCGCCTTTGCCCTGTCCATAAGGGCGAGTATCAGAGGATAGAGGGGCGGGCGCTGAATTTCCTGAGGGAAATGCAGTGGGTTCGCGGTTTGGCTGTCGATCGAAACGGTGAGTCCCTCGCCCTTCACGAAATTCTGTGCGATGTTCAGATACTGCCGCTCGTCGGGAAACTGCAGCTCGCGAGAGGCAACCAGCACGTAGCCGACGCGCGGACCCAGAGCCACCAACACAATCAGCAGAACCATCCCCAAGCTGATATGCGTTGATTGGGTGCTCGCCGGGGCGGTCCCGGCGGGCTGTGCACTCTCTTGAGTCACGGTTTCTCCTGGATGGTTTGGAGCAGGTCCGGGAGGGCAACAAAGCGTCGAATTGTAGCGACGCATCGCCACAATATCAACCCAAAAGCCCCATGTTCAGATAAGATTTGCACAATGTTTTTGCTGGTTTGCCGCGTCGCGGAACACCCTATATTGCGGTCGTGGGCGAATGGACCACATGATAGGGGGTGCGTTAGGCCAAGGCCGACCCCGGTCGCACGACCGTTTTCTCTGCTGAGCGGCGCGAATCGACTTACAGTGCTGGCGAACCACCTGCCCCGTGTTCCGACGAAGTTGCACCGGGAGACGCCCCTGCGTGCCGGCTTTTTTGCCTTTCCCAATTCCGAAGAGTTGGTTAGCTTTGCAGCGTGCCCGACGATGGAGCTGACACGATGAATGAATGGCGGGAGAGATTGGCTGCAAAGCGGGTGTTGGTTGCGGACGGCGCCTGGGGAACGGAGCTGACGAAGCGGGGGCTGGCTGCCGGGCAGGCCCCGGAGGCCTGGAACCTCGATCGCCCCGAAGAGGTGCAGGCCGTCGCACGCTCCTACGTCGATGCGGGCGCCGACATCATCCTGACCAACACCTTCGGCGGCAGTGCGTTCAAACTGAAAAAGTTCGGACTGAGGGATAGCGTAGCTGAGATCAACCGTCGCGGGGTTGAACTTTCGAAGGAAGCGGCCGCGGCGCGAGCGTTGGTCTTTGCTTCCATCGGACCCAGCGGCGAGTTCATGGAGCCGCTTGGAACGATTACCGAGCCCGAAATGGTCGCATGTTTTGCCGAACAGGTCCGTGCAATCGCGGCCGCTGCTCCTGACGGCATCGTCATTGAAACCATGAGCGATCTTGCCGAAGCGAAAGCGGCGCTGCGGGCCGTGCGAGAGAACTCGGACCTCCCCGCCGTGGTCTCCATGACCTTTGAAAGGGGCGCAAGAGCCATCGCGACCATGATGGGCGTGACGCCCCAACAGGCTGTCGGCGAACTCGAAGCCGCGGGTGCCGACCTTGTCGGCGCCAACTGCGGCGCGGGCATCGAGACGATTGTCGAGGTGGCAAGACGGATGCGGCCGGCGACGAAGCTCCCACTCTGGTTCAAACCGAACGCGGGGATCCCGGAACTCGTCGATGGGAAAACCGTCTTCCGGGAGACTCCCGGGGAGATGGGGGCATATCTGCCCGAGCTGATCGCAGCCGGTGCAAGCGTCATCGGCGGCTGCTGCGGCACCACCCCCGAACACATCCGCCTGTTCGTCACCGAAATTCCGAAACTCCTTGCACAGCAAGGAGATAGGTAAGACGCGCCCGGCGCCAGGTACTCCCCTTTACCTGTCTTGGGCGGTGGCTGAGATCTTGAGGATGCGTCGGGTGTCCTCGGTGAGTGCAACGTCGTCGGATACGCCCAGACGGGCGACAACCAGGACGCGGTCGCCGGCGACGATCAGCGGGACGGCATCTCGCTCGCTGCGGGGGACCTTCCGGCGGATGAAGAACTCCTTGAGCTTGGTCTGTCCGGGGGCGCCCAGCGGGGTAAACCGGTCGCCCGGGACGCGACCTCGCACGCTCAGCGTCTCTCCGGCGATGCGGTCGAAGTCGAGATACTCGACGGCCTCGGGGTCGATCCCGCGAAGCTGCCGGATGAAAACCCGCATCCGCTCGTGCGGGTCCGTCGGCGGCTCATCGAACTCCGGAATCCGCAGGTTTCCGCTCAAATCCACCAGTTCTTCCCAGATGTCCTTGCCCTCAAGCACGGTCGCTTCAAACGTCCAGGTCCCCCAGTGCGTCTCGCCCGGAACCGCAAGTTCCTTAGCAGCAAGAGGTTGCGGCGTTTCCGGGTGCACCTTCGCTGCGGCGTCGGAGCCGGGCGTGAGGACCTTGCGTTGCCCGATTTCAAAGCACAGCGACTTGTATCCACGGCGGACGATGAGTCCTCTCGGAAGGTCGAGCGACGCTCCGGTGCTGCCGGCGGCCGCCAGGTCGGCGATCATTGCCACGTGCACTTCGTCGATCCGGCGGAGGTCGCCAAGCGTGTCGGCGATGAGTTGACGGATGACGTACGACAGCAGCGGCTCGTCGAGTGCGTTCAGATCGTCCAGAGCGGCCTCGAAGGTGCGGTGCTTTTGCACCGCGTGCGCGCCGGTCCACCGCCGTGCGACGCTTTCCAGGAGTTCGTCCAACGCCCCCAACTCACGTGCGAATTCCGTCATCTCCGAACGGATATCCGGCCACGTCTGTTGAAGTCTGGGGATGAGTTCGTGCCGGATGCGGTTACGCGTGTACGTGGTGTCGAGGTTCGTATGGTCGGTGCAGTATTGCTGTGAGCGTGATTCGAGGTAGTCGATGAGCTGGCGTCGGGGGTATTCGGTGAGCGGCCGGATGATTCGGATAGGCGAGGCGGGGGAAATGGGTCGGGATCTCGGCATGCCCGCCAGCCCGTGAACCCCCGCACCCCGCAGCAGGTTGTGCAGGATGGTCTCGAGCTGATCGTCGGCGGTGTGCCCCACGGCTACCCACCGGGCGCCGAGCCCACGGGCCGTGGCTTCGAGAAATTCGTAGCGGCATTCCCTGGCGGCGTGCTCCAACGAGATGCGCCTTTCGCGCGCTGTCGCCGGGACGTCGGTCTTCCCGGAAGTCAACGGAACGCCAAGGCTTTCTGCGAGGCGCTGCACGAACTGTGCGTCGCGCTCCGCCCCTTTTCCCCGGATCTGGTGGTTCAGGTGTGCGAAATGCAGCGGGGAGATCTTCCCGCCCTCACGGGCTTCGTGCATCACCAGTGCCAGTGCGACGGAGTCCGAGCCGCCCGAGACCGCCACGAGAATGGACACGTCTCCAGGCGGGCCGAGAAGGTCACAGACATCCGCCGGGAGTTCTACGGCTTGTTGCAGCATGGGACCAAACCTTATGCAGGCAGCAGCTGACCCACGGGACGGTACAGAAAATTGGTGGAGGCGACGGGATTTGAACCCGTGACATCCGCATTGCGAACGCGGCGCTCTCCCGGTCTGAGCTACGCCCCCACACCTGAATAGGATAGCGCCAATCGGCCCCGTGTCAACCCGTCGGTTCGGCCCGGCGGGGGAAATTCGGACGGACTTCGGCGCGGCGTGGCGTCTACCGACCATCGAGCCCTGGCGGGTTCCTGGCGGGTTAGGAAAAAGACCCCGGCACCCGGCCAGCCATAAGTGCTTGTCTGCGAAAGGGTTATGTCATAACCGCGTCTGGTTGAATCCGCTCCTGAAGAATCTCAGTGCCGTGGGCCCGCTTCGGGGTATAAAACAACGTAGTCAGACAGGGAGCGAGCGATGCTCAGTATCCTCAGGTCGGGTTTGGTCGGTGTTGCGTGGGTTGGGGCGGCGGGTGTACTTGTCTGCAGCGTCCTCCAGATGCTGAGACTACTGCGTCGCGGCGATCGCTCGGACTGATCTTCGCGGCTGAGGAACGTGGACCTCCTGGGAGCATGCACTGCGTGCTCCGCTTTTGTGTACGGGGTGAGCGGTGCACCTCCGCCTGGTCACAGAGCGAAGCCCCTCAGGTTATGTCTTCAATCGGCGCTTGAAATAGTAGCAGGTGTGGGACTCCGGCGATTCCCTGTAGACGTTGACCAGTTCCCATCCCTGGCGTCCGAGACGATTGAGCCTTTTTTCGTCCACGTGTCCCATGCGGCCGAGGTCGCTCAACGTGTAGTATTCCCAGGCCCCTTCCACAGCGGGGACTTCCTCTTCTTCCTCGGGCGGTCTTTCCACCATCACCGGCTTGCCACATGCCGGACACGTCGCCTGCTCACCTATAATCTCGTCACTGACCAGAAACGTTTCCCCACATGCCTTGCACTCAACCGTGATCATCGTGCTCCCCTTTTCCCAAGGTTCCCGTTTGTCTCGGGAGTTTCGAGCAGGTGCGACGGGTCCGACTCACCCGAGACGCGACTCGAGCTGTGTCGTCTTCATGGCCCGAAAGGCGGCGGTTGGAGCCCGAGATACTGCTCTTTTAGAACACCAGTCCCGTAGTCGCCGTCGGAGCTGTATTGGAAGGCGTAGTGCGTTCGAACACAGCCCGCTGTCATCAAGAGCCCGAGGACTATGGTGACGGCCAAGACCCGGACCATGACAACGGTTCTCCCATCGGGACCACGTGTCCACAGCCTCTTGGCTCGTACCATTAGAGGGTCCTGCGGGGGGCTTTTCAAGGGGATTTTCGCGCCGTATGCTGTCCTTGAGGATGAAGAACGGAGATGCCCGTGGGGGTGTGTCAGTTTCCGGGCGGGTTGTAATCGGGGTGCCAGAAGCCGACCTTCTTCTTCTTGGCTTCCGCTTCGGCGGCTTCCAACCGTTTGCGGTACTTGAGGTTA
>Ga0111190_1025_pt1 | contig 11744 bp, 9 predicted proteins | sample DeeMarSWOR324_28_FD_80244 | JGI IMG/M metagenome (GOLD analysis project Ga0111190, IMG submission 80244) | Planctomycetes bacterium SM23_65
GACGATGAGTGCCGGGACGGCCTGCTTTCGACCGATACGTCCGAGGACAAAAGCACTCTCACTGCGAATGGTGGGGTTGGCGTGACGCAGTGCCTTGATGAGTTCCGGAACGGCCTTGGCGCCCTGGTCGCGCAACTTGTCGCGTGCCTGGTCTCGTGTGGCGTCCTTTGCCAGACGGTCTATCCAGACGTCGATGCCATTCCGGGCCGAGAGTGCGCCAGCCCACGCCAATAGGGCCGCCAGCACCACCCCCAACGTGACCGTCGTCCTACCGAGTCGGTTCACCACTACCTCGCTGACTCTATCCCCTTGTCGCATCGCAGGTTCCGACGACACGCCTACCTTAAAGTTACCGCTGTGGGACCGGACTGTCAAGCAAAAACGACGCCGGACGGCCGTCACGACCAGTGGGCTGTTGTGCACGGCACTCCCGCACCTCAACGACTCAAAATAGTACAGCCCGTGCCAACACGGCGGACCGAAGTGCTCGTGCGGGCACATGCACGCAGAAGAAAAGACACGCCCGGGGCACCGCGCCGTCGCCATAGCGGCTATGGCGCGTCGGCGACTTGTCCTGGCCGGTTTCTGACCCGTTCCCGGCGTTTCGCAAGGGCAGATGAACTGTCCCTGGCACGAGGGCCACTTTTTCAAGGGGCCGCTAAACGGGGCGAAAGCGCACACATCAACGCCAAAGAGCAACCAGACCCAATCCAGACCGGACGCCTCTCCGCTGTGCCGCCTGCTTGACATCGCCGGTCCCCTCGTCTATTATGTGTGGAGAGCAAACATCATCCTCGCCCGGAGGGTAACCTTGTCACGGAAATCCATGCTGTTCGTCATCGCGGTGGCGTTGATGGGACTGGTCGGGTGTGAAGGGGGCGCGACCCCGCGGCCCCGGACTGAGCCCGTGGTCACAACGCCACCCACGCCGCTCCCCCAGCCGGCTCCACGTGCTCCCAAACCGGTCGCCATGGCGGTGCGATGCTCCAGGCCGGCGACCTCGAGCAGGCGGGAACCCTTGCGCTGCGGGCCACCAGACTCGACCAGCGGATCGGACGGGCCTACTTCCTGCTCGGACTCAAATACTACAACCAGGCGGTGCCCCGGTATAAGATCGCCGCCAACGCCTTCGCACAGGCCATCCAGTATGACCGGAAGTACGGACCGTCCTACTATCACCTGGCCAAGTTGGAAGCGATCGTGCGCGGGAACCGTGCACAGGCGAAGGCACTGGTGAGTCAGGGACTGACACACCTGCGCGACGTGGAAACCGAGACGAAGTTCCTCAGTCACGTTCTCCTGGGGGGTCTGCTTTCGGGAGAGAAGGACTACGACGGGGCAATGAAGCAGTTCGAGCAGGCAAAGGAGATCGGAGGCGACCGGGTCTATCAACACGTCAACATGGGACGACTCTACGAGCTGATGGGGAAGCCGGAACTGGCCGTCAAGGAGTGGCAGGACGTTCAGAAGCGCTTCGGACTGGCACGACCCGAAGGGCTTCTGGCCTATCGCTGGATTCGACGGGCGAAGTCGAAGGTCGCGGTGGATTACGGCAACTTCCTTCCGGGGGGCACCGAACGCGACTACGAGGTGCTGGTGTCGCACCTGCTGAAACCGCGGGAGACGGCGCCGGAGCTCGTCCCGCCGGCCATCGCGAATCACCTCAGTGCCATCAAGATCCCGGTACGTCTCATCGAGACCGACCTCAACGGCGACGGGAAGGTCGAGCTCACCGTCGTCGAGGTGCGACAGAAATGGGACGCCGACGTCCGACGATATTATCTCGCGAACCCCACGCTCTACGTCTTCACCCCGAAGGCGGGGATCTTAGGCAGCTACGACTCCCGGTTCGAACACTTCTGGGACGTCCAGGTGGTCGATTTCAACGCCGACGGGAAGAAGGAGATCATCTCCGCAGCGTTCAACAAGCCGAACGTGTTGAACATCGGGGTGATGGTGCAGAAGGGACGACGCTTCCTCAACACCTATGCACAGACGATCGAGTGCACGACAGGTGCGTGCGGGGTGCTCGTGGACGACCTCGACGGCGACGGGAAGCTGGAGATCATGAGCGTGTCGGGGGTGGACCTGTGGGTGACGGTGTTTCGCTGGACGGAAGACGGCACGTTCAGCGACGCGAGCGCCGAGTTCCCGACGTTCTACCGGGATTACGTGAAGCAGTACGAGAAGCTGAAGGTCGAGCAGCTCGAGCGCTATCCCGTCGTCAAGCAGCACCTGCAGAAAGCCCGCGAACTCGCCGCCGGTCCCGAAGCATCGTCCACACGAAAGGCAACCGCGGATGAGTGAACTGCTGCTGACGTTGTGGCCGCTGGCCCAAGTCGCGGCGAAAACGCACGACGAGAGGCTGCGCGAGACGATTTGGTGGGTTGCAGGACTGCTGATGACGGTGCTGGCGGCGTTCGTGATTGCCGCCATCATTGTCTTCGTCATCCGCAAGCGGGCGATGCACACCGAGGTGGGCGAGACCAAAGTCCCGCTGACTCTCGCCGAGCTCAGACGCATGCACGCCAGCGGCGAAATCGACGATGAGGAGATGGAGACCCTGAAGAAAGTCGTTACGGACCAGACCAGAAAGGACCTTGAAAGACACATCGAGGAAAAGGAAGAATAGGTGGCCGTGCGGAAGATTGCCATCCTGACGAGCACGCGTCCGCTGCGCGAGCGCACCCGTGAAATCGGAAGGACCGTCGAAACCCTCTCACCCAGGAAGTGCACCGCCCTGGCCGAGGAGTACGACCTGATTATCGTCGGGAGCCGGGCGTCCGATGATTTCTACGAGCGCATCAAGTCCGCACTGCCCAGGAAGGTCCTTGAAAAGTTCCGTCTGTACTCCCGCAGTTTCTTCAACCGCTTCAAACGCATGGGCGGGGTCCCCGCCGAATACGACAACCGCGACGAAGGGTGGAAGGAGATCCTTCAGGCCAACGGCATCTCCTTCGTCACCGAGACCCGTCTCCTGGGCAGCAGCTATGCGTACGAGGAACGCTCCTTCCACTGGACAGACCTCGCCGACTTCATCCGTGACGAGCGCGTCACCGTCATCACCTGAACGCGCTTCGCTCGGGGCAAAAAAATCCGGCCGTGCCCTGTCTGGGACGGCCGGAAACACCCATCATGTCATGGTTCTCGCCGGCGGCGGCAGCCGTGCGTCACTGCTTGGCGACCTTCGCGTCGCTCTTCTTGAAAAGCGCCGCCAGCGCCTTCTTCAGCTCCGAGAGGTCCGGCGGCATGGACTCGCTGCTCAGCACCTTCCCGCCCGCGTCCATCAATACGTACGCGGGAATCTCGCTGATCCAGTAGGCGTCGAATATCTTGTCGTTCCCGATGGCCGTGCTGAGCGTGACACCCTTTTCCTTGACGACTTTCCTGACCTTCTCGGCCATGGCAGGCTCATCGAGGCTCAGGGCGATGATCTCCAGTCCCTCCGTACTGTGAAGCTTCCTGAGACCGTCGATCTCGGCAAGCTGTGCGACGGAGTCCTTGTGCCACGTCGCCCAGAAGAAGATCACCACCGTCTTGCCGCGCAAATCCACAAGGTCGATCTTCTTTCCCGCCAGCGTCTTCACGGTGAACGCCGGTGCGGCGACGCCCACCTTGAGCACCGTGGAAGGCGGACGCTGACCGGCGGGACCAACCGGCTTCTGCTCCGGCTGTGCCTCCGTCTTGCTGAACGTCGGCTTGAATGCCTCGACCTGTGCGCGCATCATCTCCGTCATGTCGTTCACCGGCACCCCCTCGGGAGGGGTATACGCGAAATCCGCTGCGGTCAGCCCCCGGTTCATCTTCAGGTTCACGAACTCCATGCTCCCGAACGCCTTCTCGCCGGTGCCCGGCAGGAACTCCATCTTGTTCATGTACTTGTCCTGCTTGCCGATGTACAGCCTGATGCGGGCCATCTGTGACTTGAAGACTTCAAGGTCCTGTCCGCCCTGCCCCTTCACCCGGTTCTGCATCATGCGGAACGCTTCCGGCTTGAGTTTCCCCTCGATGACCCACGCCGCCTGCCCGTCGTCCAACACGACATCGTCGAGCAGCTTCACGTCCATCATCTTCTTGAGCTCGGCGAGACATTGTGCGGGACTCGGCGTCATCGTGGGCATCCCGGTCCCGGTCATTCCGGGGAAACCGCCCATGTCCATGTTGATGCCCGCAGCTTTGGGATCGACCTTGTTGACGATCCGACGGTCACCCGCGTTCACTTCCTGGTACATCACCTGTCCGTTGCTCACCATCTTGAAGTTCGCGTCCATGTTCATCCCGGGCATCTTCATCTCGAGGCACATCATGAACTTGTCCGGAAGCAGCATCTTCATGTCGCCTTCGGCCGACATCTTCTGCCCCATGATGTCCATGTTCATCTTCATGTCACAGGACATGTCCTTCATCGTCCTGCTCGTCTTTTCCACATGGGCGATGATCTCGGCGAGGGTTTCCGCGCGAGCACGCACCCCAAAGACAAACACAAGGACAAACGACAATACCAGAACTCTGGTCGTCTTCGACATGGGTCCTTCCCCCAAGAAACGCTCCCGTCGGCTGTTCCCATATATCGGGTAAAATGGTGGATATGGCAAGGAAAAAGGCGCCTTCGGCGAGTTGCAGGCCAACCGCAGGGCTTGGAGGACGGGACGCTTTTTTCCGCATGGGCACGCCAACGGCGGGATTGTGCCTTTTCTCACAAGTCCTGCACGAGCGACATATTTTGGCCTAACCTCTTGCAGAGCATGGACTTATTGCATCGGCACCCCGTTGCGGGACTTCACTTCCTTCAGCTCCGTTAATACAATTCTGGCAATAAACGGCTTGACAGAACGCGCATTGTGGTTAGCATTTCATTGGGTACTCGAATGAAGGACCTCGCAGGCCCTTCGACCAAACAGGACATAGACAATGACGGCTCATCGACAGGAAATCGTCAAGCTCGCGCGTGGCGAGGGACAAGTCGCGCGTCCCCTTCTCGCGCGAACCTTAGGCATCAGTCTCCCCACCATCACCAACCTGGTCAAAGGTCTGATCCGAGACGAGATTCTCATCGAAGACGGGTTCGGGAAATCACAGGGCGGTCGCCGTGCCGCGCTTCTGAAGCTCAACCCCGAATACGCCTATGCGGTCGGGGTCGAGGTGAGCCTGTCGGGAGTCAACGCCGTACTGATGGACCTTGCCGGTGACATCGTTGCCAGCGGAACCGGAAGCACGGAGCCGGTCACCAACGACGAGTGCATGACTGCTGAGGTCATCTCGGTGGTCGAGCCGCTGCTCACACGCGTCTCACGCAGCAAGCTCAAAGGGATCGGCATCGGCATCGCGGGTCTGGTGGACCGTGAGCACGGTGTGAGCCTCAAGTTCCCCCACTGTGAGAACTGGTCGAACGTCCACATCGGCACGATCCTGGAGAGTCGGTTCAACCTGGAGGCGTGTGTGGACAACGACGTGCAGGCGGCAACGCTTGCGGAGTTCCGGTACGGTGCCGCGCGCGGGGTCGATTCCTTCGTTTACCTTCACATCGGTCATGGCATCCGGGTGGGGATGGTCGTGGACGGGAAAGTGTTCCACGGTGTGCACGGGCGTGCCGGGGAGCTCGGTCACGTGGTCGTCGAGGAGGGCGGACCGATCTGCTACTGCGGCAACTACGGCTGTCTTGAAAGTCTGGCCAGTCCGCGAGCGATCGTCAACCAGGCAAGAGAAGCGATGGGCAAGGGCGTGGAATCGTCCATCGCACCGTTTGCCCGGGGGGATGCTTCTGGAATCCATATCGACGCAGTGCTGGAAGCGGCCGCCGACGGCGACCGTCTGGCCATCAATCTGCTGGAGCGTGCCGCAGCACACATCGGTCGCGTTGTGGCGAACCTCACCAACATCCTCGACCCCTCCATGTTCATTCTGGCGGGGAAACTCGCCATCCGGGAAGGTCCGCTGGTGGAGGTGATCGAGCGTGTGTTCCGTCGGATGGCGATGCCTGCGGCGCGAGACACGGTGGAGATTCGGAAATCGGCTTTCGCCGAGAGCCCCTGTGCCCGAGGAGCCGCCACGCTCGTCTTTGACCGCATGTTCGAACAGATGGCACTCGGATAACACTTTCTTTTGGAAGGAGAGACGCGAATGGAAGTGATCGTCAAGAGGAACTACGAGGAGATGAGCAAGCTCGCCGCACAGATGATCGCGGAGGTCGTGCGGGACGATCCCCGGGCCGTTCTGGGACTCGCCACCGGAAGCACGCCACTGGGAACCTACAAGGAACTCATCCGGATGCACAAGAAGGAAGGACTCGACTTCTCTCAGGTCGTGACCTTCAACCTCGACGAATACGTGGGACTCAAGCCCACCCACAACCAGAGCTACTGGTACTTCATGTACCACAACCTGTTCAAGCACATCAACGTTCGTCTCGAGAACGTCCACGTCCCGGACGGCACCGCCGATGACGTCGAAGCCTACTGTGCGTGGTATGACGACGAGATCGAGCGGAGGGGCGGCATCGACATCCAGATTCTGGGCATCGGCGGGAACGGTCACATCGCGTTCTGTGAGCCGGGTGGGGCGATCTTTTCGCGGACCAAGTGGGTCGCACTGGACAGACGCACCATCGAGGACAACTCGCGGTTCTTCAGACGCAAAGCCGACGTCCCGCGATACGCCATCACCATGGGCATCGGGACCATCCTGGAGGCCCGTCAGGTGGTGCTCTTGGCGAACAAGGCATCGAAGGCCGACGCAATTGCGGCCGCGGTCGAGGGCCCGGTCACGGCGATGGTTCCGTCGAGCGCGCTTCAGCTTCACCCGAACTGCACCTTCATCGTAGACAAGGAGGCGGCCGCGAAGCTGAAGCGGAAGTACAGGAGCAGTCGGCCGAAGCTCCCGAAGGCCAGGAAGAAAAAGTGACAGGCGTTGCAGCTTGTCTTGACTGCTGGAAGGCAAACCGACTCCCCCGGGAGGAGTCTCCTCCCGGGGGACCGGTTCATTGCGGCTCCTGGAAGGACTTTGTGAGGGAATGAAGGTACTCGTCGTCAACTGTGGCAGCTCGTCCATCAAGTATCAGCTTCTGGAGATGGAGACGGAAGAGGTGCTGGCGCAGGGACTTCTGGAGCGGATAGGACTGGACGACGGGCTGCTTACCCACGAACACGGCGACCGGGAAGAGGAGATCGCCCGAGTCATCCCGAATCACGACGAGGGGATGAAGCTGATCGTCGAGGTGCTCAGCAGCGGCGAGGACCCACCCGTTCAGGACGCCTCGGAGATCGACGCGGTGGGACACCGCGTGGTGCACGGTGGTGAGGACTTCGTCGAGAGTGCACTGGTGACCGACGAGGTCATCCGCGTCATCGAGAAAAACGCAGACCTCGCCCCGCTTCACAACCCCCCGAACCTCACGGGCATCCGCGCCGCTCAGAAGCTCCTCCCTGGCGTGCCCAACGTGGCCGTCTTCGACACCTCGTTCCACCAAACGATCCCGGAACACGCTTACACCTACGCGCTGCCGCATGAACTCTACACCAGACATCGCGTCAGGCGCTACGGGTTCCACGGGACCTCGCACCGCTACGTGGCACTACAGGCGGCCAAACTCTTAGGAAAGCCGCCGGAGGACGTCAACCTCATCACCGTGCATCTGGGGAACGGCTGCTCGATGACCGCGGTGAAGCGCGGCAAATCCGTGGAGACGAGCATGGGACTGACGCCGCTCGAGGGTCTGGTGATGGGCACGCGCTCGGGCGACATCGACCCGGCCATCATCTTCTTTCTTGCCGACAAGGAAGAGTTCGACCTGCCGGCAATTGACGGGATGCTCAACAGGGCAAGCGGGCTTTTGGGGATATCGGGCGTCTCGAGCGACATGCGTGAGGTCATCGCCGCGGCCGAGAGCGGCAGCAGACGCGCCAGACTCGCACTTGACATCTTCGCATACCGCGTCAAGAAATACATCGGTGCGTATGCCGCGGTCCTGGGCGAGACGGACGCGATTGTCTTCACCGGGGGCATTGGCGAGAACTGTGCCCTCATTCGCCGCTCCGCGTGCGGGGACCTCGAAACCTTAGGTATCGAGCTTGACCGGAAGAGAAATGAGTCCCCCGGGGAAGGCGACGCGGATATCAGCACGGAAAACTCCCGCGTGCGGATCCTCGTCATCCCGACCAACGAGGAGCTCATGATCGCACGCGATACGGTGACCGTGGTTCGGGCAGCAAAGTGACGCATTCCCTCTCCCTTTAAGGGAGAGGGAGCAGACAATGGACCTCGACTCGTGTTCAACCGGAGCGACAGATGAAAAGACAGGTCTTGAGCAACGTTCGGAAGGCGATCAGGACGTCGAGCGTCATCGCCGCGTCGAAAGCGATCAAGAAGGCCGGGAAGCGGAGCGTGCTGTTCGGTGCGAAGGCGAAGCCCATCAGTCACGCGATTGTTGCGGCGCTGGAAGCCAACGGCTGCTGGTGCGACGACTGGTCGCGGGTGAAGGCCGTGGCGCGCTTCGATCCCGTGCGCGTGTGGCGAGCGGGATTCATCGGTGACGTGGTGCTCGGAAAGTTCCAGGGCAAAGCGGCGTTGGAAAGCGGCGTCGCGTTCGCCAACGGCATCTACGACAGCATCGTCGCGAACTGTGAGATCGACGACGCACTCGTCTACGCCGTCAAGCTGCTCTCGAATTACATCGTGAAATCCGGTGCGGTGATTGCCGGCTGCGGCACCGTCGCCGTCACGGACGAGACCGATTTCGCCAACGGCACCGAACTCGCCATCGCCATCGAGACGGGCGGGCGCGACACGCGCATCTTCGGAGAGATGAGCTGCGTGGACGCCGAGTGGGTCGGAAAAAGCCGCGACGACAAGGAGTTCCTCGCGGACTTCAACAAACTCGTGGATAGCTACGTCGCGGCCGTCACCTCGCCGAAGGGAACCATCGAATCGAACGCGGTCCTCCGCAACACGCCTCGCGTGGAGAACGCCTACGTGGGGGAGCACGCCCGCGTCGACGGAGCGACGCTCGTCAAGAACGCCACCATCCTCTCGGCCGAGGGCGAGGAAACGGAAATCATTACCGGCGCCTACGTGCGGAACAGCATCCTGCAATGGGGTTGTGAGGTAGCGTCGATGGCGATCGTGGACAAGTCGCTTCTGACCGAGCACTCGCACGTCGAGCGACACGGCAAATGCACCGAGTCGATTCTGGGTCCGAACACGGGCGTGGCCGAAGGCGAGGTGACGGCGAGCCTGTGCGGTCCGTTTGTCGGGTTTCACCACCAGGCGCTCCTGATCGCGGCGTTCTGGCCCGAGGGAAAGGGGAACGTGGGGTATGGTGCGAACGTCGGGTCGAACCATACCTCGAAGGCCCCCGACCAGGAGCTCTGGCCGGGCGAAGGGACGTTCTTCGGACTGGGCGTGAACATCAAGTTCCCGAGCGATTTCACCAAAGCCCCATATGCAATCATCGCGAGCGGCGTGGCGACCTTGCCGCAGAAGGTGACGTTCCCCTTTTCGCTCATCAACGCCCCGGCGCAGTCGTATCCAGGCATCAGTCCGGCCTACAACGAGATCATGCCGGGCTGGGTCCTCAGCGACAACATCTTCACCATCCGTCGCAACGAGGGCAAGTACAAGGACCGCAACAAGGCCCGGCGAACGGAATTCATCTTCGACGTGTTCCGCCCGGACACGGTCGATTTGATGTTGGATGGGCGCAAGAGATTGTCCGACGTGGCCGAACCGCAAGAGCTCTACACGGACCGTGACATCAGCGGGTTAGGCAAGAACTACATGCTCGAGCACAGTCGCGTGAAAGCCATTGAGACCTACACGTTCTACATCCGTTACTATGCACTTCTGGGTCTCAAGAGCCGCATCGAGACATCGTCGAAAAGCGCTTTGAAAGCGCTCCTGACAACGAAGACCAGAAACCGCCGCTGGGAGCACGAGCGCAGGATTCTCGTCAGCGAGTTCGGAAAAGACGTGTCCCTCGCGGAACTGCTGGAGAAGCTGAGCGAGGCGGTGGAAAAGATCGCGGTCGATACGCAGATCTCGAAGGAGAAGGACGACACCCGTGGTGCGCGCATCATCGACGACTACCCGCACGCACACGCACCGGCTGTCGAGGACAAGTTCGTCAAGAAAACCTGGGCCGAGACACGCGAACTCAAGGCGGAGATCACCGAACTCATCAAGAAAGTCGGCAAGAGCTGACGAGCCGTCCCTTTTCGGAGAGCCCTGACGCCAGTGATGGGCTGAGCCGTATTCCCTCTCCCCCCGTCCCGTGATGGGGGGAGAGGGAGCAAGACAGAAAGGAGAACCATTGTGAAGAAAATTCTCTACGTGGTGCTTGACGGACTGGGGGACCGGCCGGTGGAAAAGTTGGGCGGGAAGACGCCCACCGAGGCCGCTAACACCCCGTACATGGACGAACTGTCCAAATCCGCCAAGGCCGGGCTGCTCTACACTGTGGGAAAAGGCATCGCCCCCGAAAGCGACATCGCCGTCATCAGCATCTTGGGCTACGACGCGGAGAAATACTACACGGGCCGGGGGCCGATCGAGGCCGCCGCGATGAAGGTGAAGCTCAACCCCGGCGACGTGGCACACCGGTGTAACTTCGCGACGCACGGTGAGGGGATGAGCATCGTGGACCGCCGCGTCGGACGCGACCTCGGTGACGAGGAGGCGGGAAAGCTCGCGGACGAGATCAACGCGAAAGTTCAACTGACCGGCGTCTCCGGTGCGAGCTTCGAGTTCAAGCACACTGTCGCTCACCGCGCCGTGCTGGTCATCCGCAAGGGTGGGGAGCTTTCCGGGTGGGTGACCAACAGTGACCCGGCCTACGAGCGACACGGGCTTTTAGGGACGGTGCGCGAGGAGTTCGCCATGGTTGTGGACCAGGTCGTCGCGATGGAGGGACACGAGACAGACCAGAAAGCTATCGACTCGGCGAAGCTGGCGAACGAGTTCATCGAGAAGTCGGCGGCGGTGCTGGACGCGTCCGAGGTGAACAAGGCGCGCGTGGCGGCGGGCAAGCTCGCCGGGAACCTTATCCTCATGCGCGACGCGGGCGACCGCCTGCCCACCATGCCGTCGATAAAGGAGGTCTTCGGGGTGCAGCTCGGCTGCTTCGCCGAGATGCCGGTCGAGCGCGGCATCGCCATTGCGACCGGGATGCAGATCGTCGAGATGCCCATCAGCGGCGACAACTGGGCGGAGATCTATCCCATCTGGGCGAAGGCGGTGGTCCCGAACCTCGGAAAATACGACGGACTCTACGTCCACATCAAGGGCCCCGACATCCCCGGTCACGACGGCGACGGGGACAAGAAACTCGCCTGCATCGAGGCCATCGACCGGCATTTCTTCGGGACGCTTCTCCCGGAGCTGGAACTTGACGAAGTGGTGATGGCCGTGACGGCCGACCACGCAACACCCGCGGCGCTCAAGGCACACTCGGACGATCCCGTTCCGCTGATGATCCTGGGCGGCGGCATCACCGGCGGCGAGATCGAAACCTATTGCGAGAAGACCTGTGCGAAGGGCTCGCTCGGCGAGATGCTCGGCACCCAACTCCTGCCGAAGCTCCTGGAGCTGGCGAAGTGACAAAAAGGGACCTGAAAAACGGGACCTGGTCCCTTTTTCAGGCACCCTTCCTGGTCTGCCACCAAGCTTTTCGGCCGATGAGGAAGTAAGCCACGGCTGCGGCAGCGGCGACGCTGAGAAGCAGCCAGAGCCATGGTTCATCGGAGGGCTCGGCC
>Ga0111190_1018_pt1 | contig 11665 bp, 8 predicted proteins | sample DeeMarSWOR324_28_FD_80244 | JGI IMG/M metagenome (GOLD analysis project Ga0111190, IMG submission 80244) | Planctomycetes bacterium SM23_65
CCCGCCAGGTATCCCCTGACCACACACTCGACGGGCAGCACCTCCGCTTTCTGGACCAGCATGGTGCGTCCGGCGAGCATCGACGCGTGTGCCCCGAGGGTCGGGTCGATGTGTGCGATCTCGGTGGAGCCGGTGGGCGCACTCACCAGGTGTGACTCCGTCACGTCGTGCAGGAGGTCAAACCAGAATGCGGAAAGCTGCGTCAGCACCCAACCCTTGTTCGGGATGCCCGTGGGCAGGACACAGTCGAATGCGGAGATGCGGTCCGTCGCGACGATAAGCAGGTTCACACCCAGGTCGTAGATGTCGCGGACCTTTCCCCGACGCACAGGTAACTCACGGATTGCGGTCTTCAGGACGACGCTTCGGCTCTGCTCAGGACCTTGAGCCTGTCGGTGGGCGTCGGTCATGTCTGGCTCCCCGTACGTGGCGTGAAGACTTGCAGAGCGGTCGGACGTGCCAAGCGTTGCGTATGATGTAGCAGAGCTGACCGGGGCTTTCAAGGAAAAAGCGCCCGCGACCCCGGGCCGCCTGTGGCCCATGTTGCACCGCGCTCTCCTTACTCCACCGCCGACCGCGAGTGTTTGCTGATGAACTCGAGTATTGCCTTCGTCGTCGGGTCGTCCTTCGCACCGATGCTGCGTGTGATGGTCCGGTGGGTTCGGTTCTCGACCCTCAAGAGCTTGACCGGGGAGTTGTGTTCGCTCAGTTGCCTCTCGAGACCGATGGCGAGGATATCCAGTCCGGGCAGGTCGTGCTCGGCATAGATGATGAGGAACGGCGGCTGTCGGTCATCGACGTGCAGGGCGGGTGAGGCGTCGATGAGCGTCTCGGGGTCGGGGTCGAAGACGCGCTTGAAGATGAGGCTTGTCCCCCCCACGCGGTAAACCCCGCTGACGGGGATGACGCCGGTGATCTCGTCGGAGGTTCGGCCGACTTCCGCAAGGTACTTCTCGTTGAGCGCCACCAGCGCCACCAGGTGCGCGCCGGCCGAGTGCCCGCAGAGGAACAGGTCGTCCGGGTTTCCTCCGTAGCGGTGGATGTTCCTTTTGACCCAGTCGAACGCACGCACCACGTCACGGACGTGTCCCGGGTGTTTCACCGGCGGACTCAGACGGTAGTTGATTGACACCGTCAGGATGCCCTGTCCGGCGAAGGTCTTGCCGATGTTGGCGCGGAACGACTTGCTGCCGAACTGCCACGCGCCGCCGTGGACGTAAAAGAGCACCGTCGCGTTCTTCTTCCCCACCGGCTGATAGATGTCGAGTCGGTGCTTGGTCCGGACGGCGTCTTCTCCGGTGTAATACGGGACGTTCCTGTGCCTCTTGACCTTGAAGGCCGCGGGGAGAGGCGGACCCGTCTCCGCGGGGAGCGGCCAGCAGATGACCGCCGCCGTTACGACTGCAGCCACCGGGAGCAGGACTATTCGCAGCCTTCTTTGACTCATCCTGTCTTATTCCTTTCGGTGCCTCCGCCGGGCGTCATCGCGGTGAGCCGCGTCTACGACGTTTTCTCAGAATATACCGAGGGGGTGGCGGAAGGCAAGGGCTTTTGGCGGGCGGACGAAGGGGACAGTCCCCATTCTACAACCTCGCTGCGCTCGGTCCGTAAATGGGGACAGTCCCCGCGGCTGTTTCCGTTACCGTGCGAGCAGATTCGCGAAGATGCGCTCGGCGACGGGGTCGTAGGTTCCGCTCTTTGCGGTGATGCGACCCTTGATGTTCAGGAGACACAGGACGATCTCGCCGCGCCCCATCGGAATGGTCAGCGCGACCGTCTTTTTCGGGTCCTCAACCCACAGGAGCTTCTTCTCGGGAGTCAACGCCGTTTGGATGACGTGTCGGCTGGCGAGCGCGTGAGGCAGACCGTTCCAGCGACGGAGGTAGTCGGGTTTGATGCCGGTGAACAGGCTGTGATTGACCTTCGGATAACGCAGTACCCTGGATGCCGTCACGCCGCCCGTCTTGAAATCCACGAGTTCCGGCCACCGCCAGAGACTCTGACCGAGGATGACGACCTTGCCGCCTGATTTGACCCACTTGAGGACCGCCGGCGCGGCGGCCTTGTCCGTGTTGGAAATAGTCCCGCTGTCCCATACCAGGATCACGTCAGTGTCCGGCTCCTTTCCGCCGATGGCGGTTGTGGTCGTCACGTCGTGTTGGGTGAGCCAGGTCTCGCATTCCTTGCTCGGGCCGAGCACGATGACGCGTCGGCCCTTCAGGCTGCCTGCGGGTTCGACGGCACGTACCTCTCGCTGGCTGACCACGGCCCGCGCGCCCTTGCGCGTGAGGACCGCGGCCAGGTAATACACCCCTTCCTTCTCCGGCAGCGTCCAGTCGAGTTTCATGTCGGCAATGCTTGCGGCCTTGAAGACCAGGTCGAAGTGCCGACGCCAGCTCGCCGCCTTGAGCGCATCGGCGTCGGGAACGAAGAGCGGATTCTTCGGCGTGAGGTAGACGTCGAGCTTCGTCGGCACGTCCTCGTGCTTCTCGTTGATGAGCACCACGCGTGTGGACATCTTTTTCCCGGGTGTGAAGTTTCGGTCGTCGAGCTCGATGCTCGCCAGAACGGGCGACATGGAACTGTGCAGTGCGGCCGCCATGGGTGTGGGGAACTCCTTCCGCCACTCTCGGCCCGTGCGCAGGCCGGTCCAGCCGGCATACATGTAGGGGAAGATCCCGTCGAAGTTGAGCCGACGCATGGCCTCGGTGTGCTCCATGGCGATCTCGGCCTTGACGAGCAGTTGATCGGGGTGTCGGGGTCGTCCGAGATATTTGAGGGAGGGGTCGCCGAACCGGTTCATGTACTCACTGTTGGTGAGCGTCCGTTTGGGGTCCTTGCGGGCGGCATCGCGCGCGAAGGTCTGCACGGCCTGTCCCTCGGCGCCCCGGCTGTAGTTGCCGCAGGTGTGAATGTCCACGGTCTCTTTCGTGCCGAAGCGGTCACCCGTCCTCATCGTGGGACGCGTGGGGTCGAGACTCACGACGTGGTCGCGGAAGGGCCCCGCCTCCCACCTACGGTCGCGCCGCGACTCGTTGCACAGAACCCACATCGCCACCGACGGATGATTCCAGAGCGTCGTCACCCAGCCGGTGGCGTCGGTGACGGCGTTTCGGTGCCAGACCTTCAGCTCCTCGGGGGTGAACTTGAAGTCCATATAGTTGTAGAGGACGGGGAACTCGGCCAGGAAGAATGTCCCGTGCTCGTCGGCGACGTCGAGCCACAGGTGAGGCGGGGGGCAGGTGTGCGTGCGGAAGCTGTTGAGGTTCATCACGCGGGCCTCGTCCACGATGTAGCGCTTGATGGCGTTGTTGAACCGGTCGCCCCAGTGCCATTCGTTGACGAGGTTGGACCCGCGGAACCAGAACGGCTTCCCGTTGAGCTGGTAATGCCCGTCTTTCACTCTGATCTCGCGCATCCCGAACCGGAAGCGGACCTCGTCACAGAGCTTGCCCCCCGCGCGTGCGCGGAGCGTCGCCTCGTACAGGTTCCGCTCCTCGAGCGTCCAGAGCTTCACGTCCTGGATGGGAACCTTGATGTCCACGGGTGAGGTGCCTTTGACAACCACTCCCCTGCCGCGACCAACGATCCTCCTGTCCCGCCACGGACGAACTTCCGCGGAGAGATCGACGGTATCCGGAATCTTGCCCACGCCGTCGATCCACACGCGAAACGTCACCGTGCCGTTGTTGACGTCGGGAATTGCCAGGACCCATTTCATGCACGCACGGTCGTAGAACTCGAGCCAGATGTCGTAGAAGATGGCCGCCTGCTTCGTGCCCCAGCCCTGGGTGCTGGCGCCTGTGGGCATCAGTGGAAAGCCCGACTTGCTCTTGGCGACGCCCGACCAGCCCGGCACCTTGAGGAGCAGTTCATTCTTCCCTGCTTTCACGACGCCCGCGGGCAGAAGGACCCGCGCCGGACCGATGGCCGCGTGCTCGGCGACTTTGTGACCGTTCACCCATGCGGCGGCGCCGAAGCGGATGCCGTTCCACCGCAGCACCACGTCCTTTGACGCGCGACCTTTATCGAGGACGAACGACTTTCGAGCCCACACGAAGTGAACCTTTTCTGCCGCCCCACGGTCGAGACCGGCGGTCAAGCTGCCCGGGACGTCAACGGACTGCCACTTGTGCCCTGCCGCCTGGCCGGGCTTCCACATCTCCTCGTCGCCTCGGCCGCGAAACACCTCCCATTTCCCGTTCAGCGAGAGTGAATCACGCTCGCAATCCTTCCCAAACGCCGTCGCGAAGGACATTCGCGTCAGAAAGCCGACACAGCAAAGCACAGCGATGACGATGACGATTCTCACGGGTCTTCTCCTCTTCTCGTTTGCGGGCGGACTCCCCCTCGCCTGCGTTCGGGGGCGCCAGCCCGTCGAAGGGCCTCCCGCCTCGGGTCGTTTGTCGAGCCCGAAAGACTCCCATCATACCGCCCAGGAGCCTGAACGACTCGTATCATACCGCCCAGGAGCCTGAAAGGCTCCCAATAATACAGCCCAGGGCGAAGCCCTGGGTTTCGGATTCCTCCGATCAACCCATAGCCCTGAAAGGGCGAGATAGACTAATCCCAGACGTAACGTTCGTCGTATTCAATCCGGTGCTTTTTCAGGAACGCGCGCAACTCGTCCTGGAACGTCATCTTGCGATGGTGCTGTTCCTGGTCGGCAATGTATTTCCGCACGACCTTGACGTTCGACTGGCTCACGGAGGACGCGCCGTACCCTCCCTGCCAGTAGAATCCGCGCAAGCGCGGCGATTTGGTTTTCATCCATTTCGAGGACGCTTTCTTCACTTCTTCGATGACCTTTGACAAGGCGAATTTTCTCGAGAGGCAGCAGAGAATATGAACGTGATCGGGCATGTTGTCGATCTGAATCGGCCGCGAATCGAATTCCCTCAGGACCCCGCCAAGATAAGCGTTCAATTCCGAGCGGAGTCCCGCCGGGATCATCGGCTCTCTATTTTTCGTGCTGAAGATGATGTGCGTGATGACTCGGGCGAGCGATTGCGGCACGATCGTTTCCCCTATGTCGCCCCTTCAGGGCTTGTCTTCTGCTCTGTGGATCGTTTTCCCAGGGCGCTGCCCTGGGCTGTATTATGTCAGCCCTTCGGACTGATCAACAGTCGGGTTGACGGAACCGCGATCAGCCGAAGAGTTCCGCTGCCTTGGCGGCGATGTTTTCCCCGAGCTTGACCGCACGCTCGGCGTCGATGCCCTGGGGGGATTGTCTGCTCACCGAGCCGAAATGCACCGGCGGCGAGCCGTGGGTGATGCCGCCCGCGTAGATCATCCCGCCGCGCACCAGGATCCCTGCGATGAGCGTCATCTCGACGAAGCTGCCGCCCCCGCCGCCCGGCCAGTTCTGCGAGCAGAACACCCCACACAGCTTGTCGCTGACGATGCAATCGCGGGTATCGAGGAATCGCTTCATCTGCCACGAGCACGTCCCCTCGTAGTTGGGACACCCGAGGATGACCGCACTCGCCTCCTCGCAGAAGCCCCGGTCCACCTGGTCGATGCTCATCAGCTTCGTCTCGATGCCTTCGATTTTCCGGGATCCGGATTCGATGAGCTCCGCCTGCCGTTTCGTGTTCCCCGTTTCCGAGTGATAGATGATGGCGATCTTGACCATGACGTCCCTCCGAATGCCCTGAAGCGTGGTGGGACTCCCGTCCCACCACGCGCTGTCATGCCTGGCGGTACACGGGCGCCCCGCCAGGCTTCGTTATGTTAGTGCGGGTCCGCGTCGCGAATCAGCGACACCGACCGTCCGAAGATCGCGTAGACGACCATGGCGAGCGCCGCGGCGGCGGAGGCACAGCCGAAGAGGACCGGGTAGCTCCAGGCTTGAGCGATCTGTCCGCCGACGAGTGCACCGAAGCTCATGCCCAGACCGATGGTCACGCCTTCGAAGATGGTCTGTGCGCTGGAGCGCCATTTCGTGGGTGCCGCGTAGTTGACAAACGTCACCGTGCTCGCGTGCACCGCACCAAACGTGAACGCGTGCAGTCCCTGCACGAGGAAGACCACGGGTTTGAACGGAAGGGCCGCATAGATGCCGAGCCTGAGGGCGATCCCGGCCATCCCGACGGCGAGCACCGGCTTGGTCCCGAATCGCCTGATGAGTCGACCGGCCTGCGTGAGCATGACGACCTCGAAGACCGACCCGAACGCCCAGAAGAACATGAGGGTCCCGTCGCCGACCTGGAGGTCGGCCTTGGCATACTGGCTGAAGAACGTGTAGTGTGCGGCCATCGAGGCCTGGGCGACGAACGTGCAGACGACGGTCACGGCGAAGGCCGGTCGGCCAAGCAGTTTGAGGGCGTGCCAGTCGATCTTGCGATGTCCCGCACCCGGGATCTTCGGAAGCGAATGCAGTCCTACCGCCGCGGCGGCCGCGAAGAGCACGAAGCATGGGAAGATCGCCTCGATCTCGAAGAAGCGTCTCGGAATCGACATCAGGACGAGCGACACCACGTATCCGGCCGTCCCGAACAGACGCAGACGGGAGTAGTCCTTGCGGGCGGGTTCGGCCCACGCGAAGGTGAGACCGATGCCCAGCGGGATGACCGCCTTGAAGATCATGCCGAAGACCACGGTCATCAGGACCAGCGTCAGGAGGGACCGGCAGAAATAGTACCCCGAGAACGCGACCGCCGCCAGCGCGACGCACGCGAGGAGCGGACGTCTCCGGTCGCGGGACGCGTCGGAGATCATCCCCCACACCGGCGGCCCCACCAGCGCCATCACGCTGAAGAGCGCCCAGGTCTTCCCGACCTGGGCCTTGTTCAGACCGCGCGACTTCAGAAAGAGCGGCAGCAGTGGGTTCACCACCCCCAGCATCATGAACGACAGAAACTGATACCGCCGGAACCCCCAAGTGCAGTCTCTATCAAAATGGTCGGTTGCTGACATGGTTCTTTCGATAAAGGCGGCGTGGCGGGTCTCCTGACCCGGCACGATGGGTCGTCAGGACCTTCCATGTCTTGCTTCGAGGGCCTCCGCGTGGTGAGCACGCCCGGTCTCACGCAGGTGTTTGCAGTAGTCGTTGAGGTGCGTTTCCCGGGCGTGGAACGGTCCCCCTTCCTTGAGCACCGTCTGGAGCGGATCGGTCCCGTTGATGGAGCTCGCCATCATCCGGGTGTGCCAGTCTTCTAACAGTCTCATCGCACGGTCCACCAGTTCGGGGTGGTCCTCGACGAGGTCGATGGTCTCGTGCGGGTCGCCGTCCACGTCGAACAACATGTAAGGCGGGAGGTCCTTGAGTCCGTCGTGATAGGTTCGGATCATCATGTAGTTATCGAAGCGGACGGTGCGCTGACAGCTCCAGGCACACTGACTGAGGACGAGGTGGTCGCGTCCGGCGCTCTTGCCCCGGCGGAACGCCTGGGCGAAGCTCCGGCCGTCCCACCGCGGACTACATTCGCCGCCGACCAGCTCGGTGACGGTTGCGGAGAGGTCGGTCTGGTAGTGGAGCGCGGTATCGACGCGTGCTGAGGTGACTCCCGGCCAGCGGACCACGAGCGGCACCCGTGAGACGGTCTGGTCGGCGGTCTGGTGATCCCCGTAGACGTTAAACTCCCCCTGGCTCTCGCCGTGGTCGGCACTTACGATGATGACCAGCTCTTCAAACACCCCCTGTTTCTTCAGCGCGTCGAAGAGCCGACCGATGTGGTCGTCCATGTAGCGGATGCCGACGTCGTAGCCGTCGATCCATCTGCGATAGTCGTCCATCGAGGCGATCTGTGCGGGCACGCGTGGGTGTCGATCCCTGTTCCAGTGGGGCATCGGTTCCTGTGCGGAATGGGGGCCGTACCCGTCGAAGTGACGCCTTCGGATCGCTTCGGTGTACCACTCGGGAATCGGCTCCCCCTCGAAGGGATTTCCGTATTCGGTCGGCGTGCGGTAAGGGGTGTGCGGGTCCCAGTAGTTGACGTGCAGGAACCAGTCGTCGTTTTTCGCGTTGCGTTCGATCCAGTCCAGTGCGATGGGGTTGACCTCGTCGGCACGTTCCATCCCGCCTTTGCCCGGGTTGAACATCTCACTGAACCCCTCGTAGAACCACCAGGCCGAGTGCCGCTCGGCGTAAGGCGACACGCTCACGGTGTGAAGTCCCGCATGTCTCAGTCTCGACATCCAGGGCAGTCGGTCGCTTCCCATTCGGAAGAGTCTGCTCGGATACCCTTCGATGAACGGGTCGGCGGCTTCCCCCCCGTGGTTCACCACGCCGGTGTGGATCCCGAAGCGTCCGGTGAACAGTGACGAGCGCGACGGCAGACACGGGGCGTCCGAGACGCAGCAGTTGTCGAACCGCACGCCCTCGGCCGACACCGAGTCGATATTCGGTGACGTGTCCCGGCCATACCCGTAGCACCCGAGGTGATCCGCACGCAGCGTGTCACAATCAATGTAAAGGATCCGCATGTTTCTGCTCCCTTTCCGTATTGGGATAGGAGTCGTCGTCGGAAGCACTTACTTACCGGCTGGTGGGTGTCTTTGCAAGGACTTATTGCGATTTCCCGCGCCGCCCGTAAGAGGAGGTTGCTTTCCACCACTGATAGAATTAGCATGATCGGCGTGAGGAGGGTATCCCGTTCTCAGGAGGAAAGGAGCTTTCGATGGGACGGATGGGTGGATTGGAGCCGATGTGGCTGAAGATGATGTGCGGGCTGCTGGTGGTGGGGATGTGGGTGTTGCTGTGTGCCCCTCGGGCACGGGCCCAGGATGCGGTCACGCCGGAGGCCGTCAAGGCGGTGCTTGAGGATTTGCGCGCCGCGGTCGAGAAAGCCAAGGAAGCCGGCTACCAGACCCTTTACGCCGAGATCCCGCTCGTCGTCGGACAGCGGTTCTTGGACAGGGAATGGGGCGATGCCAAGCTGGCCGACAGACGTGACGACTGGGCGAAGTTCCTGCTGCGGAACATCAAGTTCGAGAAGGCTCAGCTCGACGCGATGCTCACCGGCGTGAAGAACGCCCGGCCGGTCCCGCCGATCGTGGAGTACTCCCGTCTGAAAAAGAAGGACAACTACTTCTACCTCGACGGGAAGCCCTTCCTCATCATCACCACGCGGAACTCCGGCGGGGAGCAGGGCGACGCCCGCTACGCCGGGCCCGGCACGCTCTACTGGATCGTCTCGGCGGTCGGGGCCAGTCGCTACGACTACCGGAACACCCCCATCTGGCCGCTCTACCAGAAGGACCCGAAGTCACACCGCGTTTACGACGGCGGCTGGTGCGGACACATCATCAAGGACAAGTGGTCGATCGGCGGTCAGGGCGGCCGGGCGGGCGTGTGCATCATCAGTCTTGATTACCCCCCGATGTTGGAAGCGGTCCGGAAAAGCATCATCATGCGGGCACAGCGTCGCAAGCAGGGCCGCCGCTACAAAGAGGCCAAAATCCTCTCGATGGACTGGGAGTTCACCTATCAGAACTACGACGAGCCCACGAAGGTGAAATGGCACAACTGGCTGAAAGACCGCTACAAGACCATTGCCGCCCTCAACGGGGTGTGGAAGACGAACCACGCGTCCTTCGAGGACGTGACGCTCCCTTCGGTGCAGTGGGGTCGTGAGCAGAATCCCGCGAAGCACTATGATTTCAGTGAGTTCAACATGTGGCGGTTCAACGAGTATCTCTTCTGGGCGCGGAACGTGATTCTGAAGGAATGTCCGGACTGGCCGATCACCGTCGGCGGCGGGTCGCCCTTCGGTCGGGACTTCGCCAAGTCGGGCATCGACGAGGAGTACCTGCGGGCGCGCGGGGTGGTGGACGTCTTCCTTTCGGAGACGGGCAGTCGCTCGTGGGGCACGGCTTCGGTCTTCGACCTTCAGCACAGCATGGACCCGAAGGCGATGATCCACGACCCGGAGTATCACTCGACGGGCGGATACGTGTTTCTGATGTTCCTGCACGGGGCGTCTTCGGTGGATTTCTACAACTGGAACTCGAAGGGCGTGCAGAAGAGCCTGGCCGACGGGTATGCGACGCTGCGCGCGTCTCTGGACGTGCGTCGGATGCCCGAGGAGATCATCCAGTTCCCGAAAGCGACGCCGCAGGCGGCGGTCTTCTACTCGCGTGGGTCGCTTATCCAGAAGCACCCCGGCGGACGGACAATCAAGGGTCGCCGAGGTATCCAGACGCCATACAGTCTCGAACTCGAAAAGTGCTACCGCGCCGGGACCATCCTCGACACCCAGATGGGATTTCTGACCACGCGACAGGCAAGGTTGGGTGTCCGCAAGGGTCTCAAGGTGCTCGTTCTGCCGTGTGCGTATTTCGTGAACGAGGACGCGGCGAAGAAGATCGTGGCATACGTCCGTGCGGGCGGGACGATCGTTGTGAGTCCGACCTCACTGGTGGCCGACGAGTACAACCGCAGACGCGACTACCTCAAAGCGTTCGGCATCGAGGTGACCGGGGAGACGGTACCGAAGTACCTGGCGGCCAAGGCGAAAGCCGGTGTCGCGCGGCCCGGGTCGGAGTACGACTTCATCCAGGGACCGATTGCTCCCACCATCGTCACGGATGAGCCCACTGCGACGATCAACTGGAAAGGCGTGAAAGGCGCGCCGCTCAAGGGTCGAGGCATCCGGCAGTCCATCAAGGTCTCCGGCCGACACAGCGTGCTCGCTACCCTCGACGACGGCGAACCCGCAATCGTCAGCAGGAAGCTCGGGCAGGGCGAGATCATCTATCTGGCCATGCAGCTCGAGGAGGCGAGCATGGGGGATGTGCTGGACTGGCTGTACGACCGCGCGGGGGTCGTGCGCCCCGTTCGCACCGCCGACCCCCAGGGCAGCCGCATCCCCGGTCTCGAAAGCCGAACCGTCCCCTACAAGGGCGGCTACCTCACCTACCTCTACAACATGAACGAGCACTCCGTGAGCGTGAGGCTGAAGCCAAAAACGAGGGTTTCAGGGGTTACCAACCTCAGTCTCGCCCAGAGCGCGAGACTTGACGACACCTTCGAGGTCGGACCCTACGAGTGGTATATCCTCAAGCTGGAGCGGTGACCACGTCAGGGCCAAGTGGGACAACTGATTCCCCCTCTCCCTTGAAGGGAGAGGGTTGGGGTGAGGGTGAAAACGTTGGGGCGTCGTGAACTCGCGGTGTCCTCGAGGCTTCCACTCACGAAGCGTCCGGCGACTGCTCCTTGCTCCGCTCGGGGCCGGTGTGGAGCCAAAGGTTGATGCACGGGTCGGCCTCATCGGCGACGAGGTGATGGTCCTCACCCGGCTCCACGATGAAGACGTCTCCCACCGTCAGGGGATATTCCTTCCCGTCACACTGCATGACGGCTCTCCCCTGGACGATGATGAAGACCTCGCAGTCGTCGTGGACGTGGTAGTCCTTCCCACCGGGGCCGTCGAAGGAGTGCGTGCGCTGGCCCGGCTTCTTGTAGCCCAACGTCCCCCCGCAGATGTACTCCCCCGGGACGACGCCCTTGAGAAAATGCCCCTCCCGATTGTCCGGCAGATCCTTGAGTCGCATCTGTTTCATGGTAGTTTCGCGCCTCCTTCTCTTCCCCCCTCCCTCCCCTCTTAGGGAGGGGGCTGGGGAGGGTCCCGACTCCGGACTCCCCGAGTGCCTACCCTCACCCCAACCCTCCCCCTGACAGGGGGAGGGGGTCGTTCAATGACCGGCAGGAATGCCGGTCCTC
>Ga0111190_1027_pt1 | contig 11553 bp, 11 predicted proteins | sample DeeMarSWOR324_28_FD_80244 | JGI IMG/M metagenome (GOLD analysis project Ga0111190, IMG submission 80244) | Planctomycetes bacterium SM23_65
CCTTTCCCGTCCCGACCGCGATCACGTCCACCTTGCAGCGGTTTGTGCTCTCGAAGTCGGGCACGAGCGCCGCTAGAAGTCCCGAGTTCTCCGTGCTCGTCGTCGTCGCAAGTCGCAGACGCCGCACCCGCCGGGGGGCCAGAAAGATGAACCCCACGACCACCAACGCCACGACCACCACCGCCAACACGATCTTCTTCATCTGTTGTCTCTTCCGCCTGTCCCTGCTCGTTAAGACCGCACGCCTCAAAGCATAACCCGCCCCGGGGCAGTATGGTGCTGGTCAGCGTGGAATTTGTCAAGAATTGGCTTGGGTGCCCGCGGCCTCTGCCGGGGTTTCCGTTTCTGAAGTAAGGGTCAACAAGGAGAAGTCCGGTTTCGCTTCCAGCGGTGTCTGCTAAGCAGACCGCCATGACACCGGGTCAAGCCGGTAGTAGCTCTTCAGTTCCTCGTAGAGTTCCGGTTCCTTTTTCTTCAGCAGGCGGGGTTTCTCGAAGAAGGCTTCGGTGGCGACGGCGAAGAACTCCGCGGGGTTGGTGGCGGCGTATTCCCGGAGGAGGGTTCGTCTGTTGCGGCGGAGTTCGCGGCGCAGACGCTGGAATTCCTTGCTGAGGATGCGAGCCCAGGTGACGTAGCTGGAGTGCTGCTCGAGGATGGGGATGCCGTCGGCGTGGCCGTCTTCCTGGTCCAACTGGTGGGCGAACTCGTGCAGCACGACGTTGTGTCCGTCTTTCAGGTCACCGGCCCCGTGCTTCGCGTGATCCCACGTGAGAACCAGGGCCCCGCCCGGCCACGACTCCCCGGCGCGAACGTCCGTCTGCTCCACCCAGTGTTCCCCGAGTCGCCTCGCACCCTTCGCCACGTACGCTGCGGGATAGACGAGGACCGACGAGAGCCTCGGATAGTAATGGGTCTTTCGATTCAAGAGCAGGATGCACGCCTGGGCGGCCACGGTCACGCGAATTTCATCGGTCATCTCGAGCCCGCCGCACCCCTCGAAGTTCTTCTCGGCGAGGAAGACGTTGACGCGGCCTTTGAGTTCCTTGCGGAGCGGTTCGGGGAGTCCCTCCCACTCCCGCGGAAACGGTGCCGCCAGAAGCGCCCTGCGCCGCGCCGAGCGACGCAGCCGACTCACGACGACGTAAGCGAAAATCAGCACCGCACTCACGATGACGATGATACCGGCGGTCAAGGCTTCACTCCCGGGCTTCCGATTCTTTCACGTCCGCTCCGCGGAATTATACGGGACGGCGCAAACATTTCAACGGCCGCTCCGCTTTGACTTCCGGGGACGAGGTGGTATACTGTCGGCGAAAGGGCTTTTGGGGCCGCGGCGCGGGTCGTGGGGAGCTCTTCGAACTGGTAATCAGAAGGAGGGCGACTATGTGCAAAACCTGCGGCTGCGGAGGCAAGAAGAAGAAACCGAAGAAGAAGCCGAAGAAGTGATCGGCTTGGTCTGAAGCCGGTTTCCTTCTGCTTCTGCGTAAGACCTTCGGGCCCACTCGCCTTGGGCGGGTGGGTCCGCTTTTTTTGCAGCCGACGTGCTCCTCTCTTGCATCCCCCGCCCATGGCGGTTATGATGCCCGTCTGAGCACGATCTGAACCTTCCCGATTGGGAGAGACAGTCATGGAACTCGGACTTGCCGGATGGTCGCTCAACCGTCGCTTCAGAGCCGGGCAACTCCGGCTCCTCGATTACCCGCAGCAGGTCAAGGAGGAGTTCGACCTCACGGTGATCGAGCTGAATTCCCCCTTCTTTGAATCGATGGAGGAGGGGTACGTCGGCGAACTGAAGAGCCGCATCGACGCCGCCGGCGCCCGCGTGGCTAATATCGCCGTGGACGGCCAGGGGAACCTCGCCCCCACCGACGAGACGGAGCGAAAACAGTCCGTGGCGAACTACGCCGCGTGGTTCGACGTCGCACTCGGGGTGGGCAGTCCCAGCATCCGTGCGTTCAGCGGCGGCCCGCATGAGGGGGAACTCACCGAGGAGCTGATGCAGGCGTGCATCACGAGTTTCGCCGAGCTCGCCGTCATCGGCAAAGAGAAAGGCGTCAAGATCATCGTCGAAAACCACGGCGGGGTCATCGCCCGCGACCCGGACAACCTCGTGAGACTTATGCAGTCGGACGACTCCGGATTCCTGGGGATGTGTCCCGACTTCGGAAACTTCCCCACCAAGGTGAGGTACGAAGGGCTCGAAAAGGTCGCCCCGTGGGCGCAGGTCCTGCACGCGAAGATGCTCGAGTTCGACGAGACGGGCGAGGAAAGGCGCGTGGACGTCAAGCGCTGTCTCGACATCTTCCGAAGCGCCGGCTTCGACGGCGGCGTCCTCATCGAGTTCGAAGGCAAAGAAGACGACCACGCGGGCGTACTGAAATCGATCGAGCTGCTGCGTCGATACCTGTGAGGCCGTCGGTGCCGGTGGTTCACACCGCTTTCCGGGTGTTCTCTTTGAGCCAGTAGAAGGCGGCTTCCTGGAGGTCCTGTGCGGACTTGCTGCGGAAGACGAGACAGTCCACGATGGCCCGCTTGCATTCGGTCGGCTCTCCCAGGAGTTGGAAGACCTTGCGGTAGATTTCGGGTTTTGTCGTTTCGCGCGGCGCCCCGAGGGTCTCGTACCATCGTGAGACGGCGTCCTGGTAGGTGTGGAAAAGGGTTTCGTAGTAGGCGCGGCGAATGCCCCCGGGCGGACGCCCCGTCGGGTCGGTCCACTTCCGCCCGATGCGATAGAGCGCGATCTGCTGGTAGCGGAGCATCTTCTGCTGACAGAACGGCGGCGTCGGCAGCTTCACGTAACTCAGAAAACTCACCCCCGACTGACCGAAGCTCTCGATCTCCTCGTCCAGCTCGCGGATGGGCTGGTCCTGTGCACGGAACTGGTAGTAGTACCGCTCGTCGTCCAGTCGATAGGCCTCGCGGAAGTCCAGATATTTCAGTTCGCTTGCCGACACCTGGTCACAGTCGCCGATGATCCCCAGTCCCGTCCGGTGAACGGCGTTATCGATGAGGTTCCACAGGAGTCTTCTGAGCATCGCCTGCTTGATGTGCGAGCGCTCCGGACCGACACAGTCGATGAGCGTCCTCAGGTGGTGTTGTTTCACCCCATACTGCCGCGACAGTGACACCACCGATCTCTCCTGGAGCCACCCCTGTATGGCGACGATGATGGTGTTGATGACGAGCCACCGCTTGGGGTCCACGTGACCGTGCCACCGGAACGGCAGCGCTTCACCGGCATTGAGCATCCGCAGCAGACGGTGAAGACTCTCGGGGAAGTTGTAGTTGTAGGCACACACGCCCACGGTGACGGCCATCAGTCGGCGACCGGCGTCGCCGAACGTCGGACAGCGCGAGACCACCTCATCACACAGGCTCTGCCAGGGAGAGAGCGTGTCGAGAAAGGAGAGCACCTTGTTCCAGGTGAGACAGTCGGCGAGGATGTATTTCCGCTCTGCCAACGTTGTGACCTCGCGTGGGTACGTCCCGGAAGGAGACGCGTGTCGTTCGATTACTCGCGGAAATTCTCGACGATGACGGCTTCACCGATCTGCGGGAATTCCTTTTCGAGTTCGACGCCGAGTTCCTCCGCGAAGCTCCTGCCCTCGGGATCCAGAAGCAGGATCTTCCCGCCGGTGGTCGCGAAGCTCTCCACCCGCACCAGGGTCTTGATGTCACGACTGCGCCGGTCACGGACATTGACGTCGTACGTCGTGCGCGCCCACCCGGCCTTGTAGACTTCCAGACCGTGCTTCGCCGCAAGACGCTCGACGATGTCGGAAAGCTTCTCGTTGTCGGATTTGGGTTTGGCGGTTCGGACCATGAGTTCCCTCCCTTGCCGGACCGCACCATGATAGCCCGGTGGGTTGGGAACTGTCAAGACGGAAGCTCGGGGTGGGGCGGGCGCTTTCTCGGGCGGGCGGCGCGGAGGCGTCCCCTGGCGGAGGTTCCCTCGGCAGTGAGCCGTCGGGGTCGTCGTAAGTCCCCATAGAACAAGGACTTAGGTATGCCTCATGTCCCCGGCGACCGTGGCCGATATATCTTACGCAGGCATAGGGCAGCGCCGTTTGACGCCGGATAGGGGAAAAGCATTGCGGCAGCGAAAGTTGGCGGTCCTAATTCTGATGGTAGGGGTGTGTGGGTGCGTCTCACCCATGACGAGGCTGGAGCAGGAGGATCTCCGGTGGTACGCTCAGGACCGCTGCAAGTTTGCCGATGCGATGCCCGAAACCACCAGGGAGGAGGGGCTCCACAAGGTCGAGGCCTACTGGGAGACCATCGAAGCCATCCGGCACATCGAGGACGAGGACACGCTGCTGACGCTCGACGGCGAGCCGATGAAGCGTGACGCCGCACGCAAGCACGTGAGAGACAAGATCCGACAGACCGAGAAAGCGGCGGACATCACGCCGAAAACCTATTGTGCGACGATGACCAAGTGGACACTGAGCATTCCCGGGCGTCTGGTCAAGACCTCCGCTGACGCGATCTGCATATTGGTCGAGAGTCCGGTGAGCAACGTTGAGTAGTGATCCGGTCTGGTGAATTGCCGACGGCCCATCCGCCGGATGTTTTTGAGGCCCGTTCCGACATGTCGGAACGGGCCTCGCATTTCATACAGGCCGAACACCTTCTTTCTCGTCCGCCGCCTCAATGCCCCACGTATATCCTTCGGTACCGGTGAACGCCATACCAGCTCTTCATCGGGACGTAGACATAGGGGCCGTGACGGTACGCCTGAGCGCCGTAATAGCGGACCCGGTTTCCGCCGGGACCCGGGTACAGGAAGTACGCGCTTGGGCGATATGTGGCCCGCCGACGGCGCCGCCAGCTCAGACCGCGCAGCTGAGGAGAGGGACGTGGGTGTGGACGCACCGACGGCCGATAGTATACCCTGGCCGCGCGATAAACCGGCGGCGAAGGGTCGAAGGAGAGCGAGACACTGATCACGGTGTCGCCGCGACGGCTGCTGCCACCCAAGTTCACCTGCACCTCGGCGTTCGCCTGGGAAACCATCATGGAGAGCGCGGCAAACACTGCCACAATCATGAGCACCCGTTTCATTTTCCTCCCTCCTTGAAGGAGAGGTCTGAATCGTCCGACCGCCTGCGCCCTTTAAGACGAAAAAGGCGGTGGAGCATTCAAAGCCTTTCCATTCGATGTAGGGGCCGGGTGGTGTAACATGTCCGTGTGTAAGGACTTACGGCACATGCGGTTTCGAGGGTGCGGACACTGGTGCAGGCCGTCGCCGACTCGATTCGGCTTGTGTCAAAGGTCCTCAACCGCTAAGATGCTGACGCGGAGTCTGTGCGTCTTGCTTCCGGTAAGGCAGATGGGAAAGCGCGGAAAAAAGAAGCCGACGCCAACAGGGCGAGGCGGTTCGCCTCAGGTGAAGTCGTTTGCACTGAGGCGGCGGCGCGGCAGCATCCGGCTGGTCCTCGAAGATTGCGTGGAGGGGATGGCGCGGTTGAAACCCAAGAGCGTGGACGTGGTCGTCACCTCGCCCCCATATAATGCCGGGAAGGAGTACAGGACCTACGACGACAGCGTTCCGCGTGACGAGTACCTGGTGTGGACGCGTCGATGGGGTGAAGAGGTGGCGCGCGTCCTTTCGGAGCGCGGGTCGTTCTTTCTGAATGTCGGCGGGCGGCCGCGCGATCCATGGGTGGTATTCGACGTCCTCGCCTGTTTTCGCCATATCCTCGTCCTCCAGAACGTCCTTCATTGGGTCAAGTCCATCGCCATTGAGCCGCAGGATTTGCCGGAGCACGCCCGAGCAACGGAGACCCTCACCTTCGGACACTACCAGCCCATCAGCAGCCCCCGATATCTGAACGCCTCTCACGAATACCTTTTCCACCTGACGCGAGCCGGGAACGTCAGACTCGACCGCTTGGCCGTCGGGGTTCCATACCGGGATAAGTCCAACGTGAAGCGATGGCGCTCGGCCGCGGGCGACGTCCACTGTCGCGGGAACACCTGGTTCATTCCCTACAAGACCATCCAGAGTCGTGACAAAGAGCGGCCGCACCCCGCGAGTTTTCCGGTGAAACTTCCCGAGATGTGTCTGCGGCTCCACGGACTCGGTCGCATCAAGCGGGCGATGGACCCCTTCGTGGGTCTCGGAAGCACCGCCGTTGCGTGTGTCAAAGTCGGGGTACCCTTCGTTGGGTTTGAGATCGACCACGAGTACTTCGCAGAGTCCGCCCGGCGCGTGAGACAGGCCCTGGGACAGGCGTGACTCGGGGGCAAGAAACAGCCCGCTTCCGAGTGCGCGAAGGGGTTGTGGTTGACAGGGGGAGACTACAGGAGGTCCTCGAGCAGGCTGTCGATGGCCTTTTCGAGTTTCTCAGGCGTGAGGTAGGTTCCCTGGGCAATCTGCTGCTTGACGGCATCGACCTTGTCCTGGCGGATGTCGGGCAGTCGGGAGAGTTTCTCGAGGAATCGAGCCATCTCGGAGATCTCAACGCCGTCGGGACGAGGAGTGGCCTGAGTCGGCTTGAGCGGCTTTTCTCCCACGGCATCCAGGCTGCGGACGGGTTCGGCTCCACCGAACTCGGCGGGTCCGCGTACCTTCATCACACCCCCTCCATCTACTTCGACTCCGTCGGATGCCTGAGCCGTAAACCGTTACAGCACAAGAGTATACGACGGGGCACGACTGCTTCGGAAATCTTCCCCCCACCGGTACGATGCGCATCCGCTGCTGCGTACTTCGTTTATCGGCCCATCGCCAGAAAAAATTAAAGAAAAGTCGTAAAATCCCCGCCTTGACAGCATGTCCAGGGAGCGGAAATTCCGCAACATCCTGTGTGCACAGGAGTTAATGCCGCCGCAGAATGGATTAAAATCTCGGACAAGTTTTGTCTTGTTACCGGCGACGCGGACCTCTCTGGGGGCTTGGCGGTCGCATTATGCGCCAAAACAGCCTGCCCCTCGGATCGCAGGCGGGATCGGTTCGAAGGGCCGGGTTTCCGGCAGACCACGCGATCGCGTTCTCAGCATCGCGGGCCCAGCGGAAGAGCGCGTTCGCGCGGCCTCGGCGGCGGCGTCCGGCGGAAAATACAGGAATTTGTCCATCGGTGGAGAAATTCCGGGTGTAAACTCTCGCGGTCTGGGTTAAACTAATAGGGACGACGGGGAAGGTATGTCTTCGGCCGGGTCCGTTCAGAGGGGATCCGAGGACCTTTCTGAGAAGGGGGCTGAGATGTCGAGAGAGGACAAGCGGCTGTCCCGACGGAAATTCGTGAAGGTTGCCGGTCTGACGGTTGCGGGACTGACACTGCCCGGCGGACTTCGACTGTTTAGCGGCGGGAACTTGCTGTACGCTCAGGGTCCAAGGTCGTGCGGGCCCCCGCCGCCGGCAAAGCCGAGACGCATCAAGGGTGGGGAGTCGTTCCCGCCGCTTCCGCTTCCGGCGACCCCGCTCCGACGCACCGAGCGCAAGCGCGAGCCGGCACCACCCACGCTGGTCGGAAAGGTCGTTCATGGCAAGATGGTCTGGGAGACCGACGCCCAGGGAAACCGCTACCAGTACCGGGACTGGACCACCGACCCCGCCGACGTCAAGAACCTCCTCAACTGGACCAACAGCAAACTGGGCATCCGCTACCGTCCGGTGGACGTGAACCTCAAGGACTTCAGCTATTCGCCCGCGGAGATCCCGATCCTCTACTTCACGGGTCACGAAGCCTTCACGCTGACGGCGAAGGAGCGACAGGGCATCGCGAGCTTTCTGAGAGACGGCGGCTTCATCATCGGGGACGCCTGCTGCGGGATGAAGCCGTTCTCGGAGGCGTTCGAGCGTGAGATTGACGCCATCCTTCCCAACCGCAAACGCTTCATGGTTCCCGAGGACCATCCGCTGATGGAGTCGTTCTACAAGATGGGAAAGGTGCAGTATCAGGTGGCGGGGAAGGGGAAGTTCGACGACCGCGTGCAGATCGAAGGGATGAACATCGGGTGTCGCACCGCGGTGTTCTTCACGCGACACGACCTGTCGTGCGGCTGGGACCATCACACGCACCCGCACGGGTCGCGCGTGATGCCGAGCTACGCGTTGCAGTTGGGCGCGAACATCATGACCTACGCACTGGCGACCTACCAGTTGGGACGGTTCCTGAGCACCGAGAAGGTGTATTACCAGTCGGGCCGGAAGACGCGGGACGAGTTCGTGTTCGGTCAGATTCAGCACGACGGGGACTGGGACCCGGACCCGAGTGCGGTGATGAACCTGCTGAAATACGTCGGACGATATTCGACGATGGACGTGCAGTTCAAGCGGGCGGACGTGGATCTGAGTCGGGGTCAGGACGTCTTCAAGCACAGCTTCCTCTACATGACCGGCCACCATGATTTCGCGCTCAAGGGCTCGGAGGCGACGAACCTGCGGAAATTCCTTGAGAACGGCGGGGTGCTCCTGGCGGATGCGTGCTGCGGTCGGACGTCGTTCGACACCGCGTTCCGACGCGAGATGAGACGTGTGCTTCCGAGCGGGTCGCTCGAACGGCTCGACCGCGACCATCCGCTTTACAGCTCGCTCGAGAAGATCCGGACGGTCGAATACACCGACCTCATCAAGCAGCAGCGTCCCGGGTTCAACGCACCGACGCTGGAGGGCATCAGTCTGAACGGGATCCTCTCGGTCGTTTACAGCAAGTACGACCTGGGCTGCGGGTGGGAGGAGATCGAGCACCCCTACGCTCGCGGACTGGCTTCCGCCGACGCCCTCAAGATGGGCATGAACACCATCGTCTACGCGATGACACATTAGAAGCAGGCTGAAGGCTACAGGCTGTAGGCTGAAGCTACGGCAAGGAAGGGCGGCGGGACAGGAGTCCCGCCGCCCTTGTTTATCTCTGTGGTTGATCGCTCAGTCGGTGGTTCCGCCGATGCCGGTTTCCTGGGCTTCTTCGCGACGCTGCGTGAGCCTGTGGTGCAAGATGACGAGGTGTCGGCAGAGGATGGCCAGGGGCACGCAGACGGCCACGTAGAGGACGATCCACCACAGGATGTGAAGTTCGTGTTCGCCGCCCCGGAGCTGCCGGGCGAGGTAGGCGACGGTCGCAAGCGTCCCGAGCGCGACGAGCCAGCCGACGTCGGCGGCTTTCTCGAGCACGTGCTGCGGGTAGGGGAGCTTCCCGCGGATCGCACGGACGATCCCGAAGATGAGTCCGCCGTAGAGGAAAATGCACCCGAAGGCGAACATCACCCACGCAGCGTTGGACAGCCTCTCCGGCGTGACCTGCGCGAGGATGTTGAGAAAAGCGGTAGTCATGGTTCGATGACCTCCTGTTTCTTCCGGGCGACGACCATGAGCATGACGCTGCTGACGATGAGACCGAGCAGCAGCACCCACTGTCCGATGTAGGGTCCCCACACGTTCCATCCCTGACCCGCACGGTCACGGATGTCCTTTACGGTGGTGGTGACAAAGATGAACCCGATCAGCAGCGGACAGACCACGCGGATCATGAAGCTCCACCAGCGACCGATGGTGATCTCACTGTCCTGGTTGATGTGTGCCAGGAGCTTGTGTGCCCCGAAGAGCCAGCCGATGACGATGCACTGAAGCAGCATCACGAGCGGCAACCCGATATCGTTGCAGATGTGGTCGGCCCACCCGACCCATTGCTTTCCCGCGTTCGTGCAGAAGAGGAGTCCGAGCGCGAACCCGCCCACGCACAGAAATGCCGTGATGCGAGCGTGTCCCACCCCGGTCTTTTCCACCAGAGCCGTCGCCGCCCCTTCGATCAGCGAGAAGGCCGAATCGATTCCCAACAAGAGCAGCATCAGAAAGAAGATCCCGCCGAAGAGCGGTGCCCACGGACCGAGACGATTGATGGCGTCGGGGTAGGTCGTGAAGACCAGTCCGAACGCGGTCTTCGGGACCTTGTCGAGCTCCCACCCGCGCGAGACCGCCAGGTGTCCGACGGTGCTGAACACCACAAACCCCGCGAAAAAGCTCGTCCCGCAGTTGGCCATCGTCGTGATCAGGGCGTTGTTCGACACGTCGGACTTCTTCTTGAGGTAACTCGCGTAGGCGATCATCACCCCGAAGCCGAGCGTGAGCGAGAAGAAGACCTGTCCGAACGCTGCTCGCCAGACCTCCGGATCGGCGAGCTTCGTGAAGTCCGGGGTCAGATACTGTCCGATACCCAGCAGTGCCCCCGGCTCGCGGATTTCACTGAAAAACAGCACCGCCAGAAGGAGCACGGGAAGCGGGACCGTCCACATCACCACCTTTCCCACGATGCCGACGCCTTTGAAGATGCACAGGAAGATGCAGACCCAGGTAAACGCCAGTCCGACCACAATCCATCCGCGCAGACTGCCGAGGGGGAACATGCTTCCGGATGTCTTGAGGAATTCCCGGTCGAAGAAGGACCCGGGATCGGAACCCCACATCGGAGTGCTTGCCGCGGCTTGTGCCCCCTCGACCGCCTCAGGCGTCGCAGCGGGGATAAAGCTGAACACCAGATAATTGCTGCACCAGGCCATGATGACGACGTAGTAAATCGTGATGACCAGCGCGTTCAACACGGCGAACCACCCGACCCACTCACTGTTGCGTCTGGCCTTGGCGAGACTCCGCGGTGCTGCACTGAGCATCATGTGGCCGAGACCGAACTCGAGGATCAACAGGGGAATGCCCAGAAGGATGATCGCGACGAAGTAAGGGATCAGAAACGCACCCCCACCGTTGGCCGCGCACACCCCCGGAAACCGCCAGACGTTCCCCAGTCCCACCGCAGACCCGATGGCCGCCATCACAAACGCCACCCGACTGCCCCAGTGCTCACGCTCTTCGCTCATGCTGTTCCCCCCGAACTCTCCTCCCGAATCGTCGCGTGCGTGAAAACAGATGGCCTGAGTTTAGAAACCAACCCCGGCGGCGTCAAGGGGCTATATGCGTTGTTCGCCGGGGGGAGGTTCCGCCGCGAGAGCCCTGCCGCAGGCCCTTGTCGGGACGCTGGGGACCGCTATAATGATGTGTAGAATGCGATGCTTCTTCACGCGGGAAAGGAGGGGGACAATGAGGCGGATTACCGGACTCAGCGCGCCGCTGCTTCTGCTCGTCCTGGCGGGATTTGCATGCGCTCAGGACGAGGAAGGGCTGAGAGCGAAGCTCATCGAGGCCGCACTCAAGGACGGGCCGAGCGACGAGGTGAAGGCGCTTTTCGTGCAGTATGCGGCCGCCGGCGCCAGGGAGCGCTCGAGAGACGCCGTGCCCGAAGCGTTCTGGACCTGGCTGGGACGCAACGACGAGATCCGCGACGGACTCCTGATCGGGCTTCCACGCGAAAACGACGTCGAGGTGGTACAGTGTCTCGACAAACTCCGGACGACGTTCGCCCAGGCGGCCCAGGAGCGTCCACAACTCGCGTTGGCCTTTGCATTCGTCTGGGGAACGCTGAAGGACGCCGACGATATCACGAGACTGGTAAGGCAATACTACGAGAAGCGAGAACCCGCGACCATGGAGGAATCCTTCCGATACTACCTCGATAACGAGGAAGCGATGCAGGTATCTTTGGAGAAGACGCCGTGGCC
>Ga0111190_1020_pt1 | contig 11550 bp, 11 predicted proteins | sample DeeMarSWOR324_28_FD_80244 | JGI IMG/M metagenome (GOLD analysis project Ga0111190, IMG submission 80244) | Planctomycetes bacterium SM23_65
ACGCTCGTGGACAGAAACGTCCGGATCTACAAGGACATCGTGCCCCGACTGGTGGAGGTCGCCTCGGGCGCCATCATCATCGTCGTTTCCAACCCCGTGGACGTCCTCACCTACGCGACCATCAGGATCTCCGGGCTGCCCTGGCAGCGCGTCGTGGGCTCGGGGACGATCCTCGACACCGCTCGTTTCCGCCACGAGCTCGGCAGGCACTGCGGCATCGACCCGCGAAACGTTCACGCCTACATCATCGGGGAGCACGGCGACACGGAGGTTCCCGTCTGGAGCCTCGCGAACATCGCCGGGATCGGCTTCAAACCGTATTGTCGGTTCTGCGGAAGGGGATGTTCTGACGACCAGCGCAACGGCATCTTCGAGGCGGTCAAGAACGCCGCCTATGAGATCATCCGTCTCAAGGGTGCGACGTATTTCGCGATCGCCTTGGGGACCACGCGGATGATCGAGGCGATTCTGCGCGACCAGGACACCGTGGTGACCGCGAGCACGCTTGTGCGGGGGCAGTTCGACATCGAGGACGTCTGTCTCAGCCTCCCGGTGGTGCTGGGCCGCAGCGGCATAGAGCGGGTGCTTGAGCTTCCGCTCTCCCCCGATGAACGGAGGGCCCTCAAACATTCCGCGGATACGCTGAAGAACGTGATCAAGTCGGTCGGCATTTGATGCATGGGGACCGCTGGTAAACGCGTGTGCAGGAAGGGGGATTGCCATGTCCGCCGCCATGAGCCGAAGGGACGTGATGAAGTCCATGGGATTGGGAGCGCTTGCGCTGGCGTTCGGAGGAACAGCGAACTGTCGGCCCGCGTCTTCCGCCGGTAAACCTGGTCCGTACGTGCTGCCCAAGCTGCCGTATGACTACGGCGCACTTGCTCCCGGAATTGAAGAGCGCGTGCTGCAGGTTCACCACATGAAACACCACGCCGGCTACGTGAAAGGCCTGAACGCGACGTTGGATGCGCTTGCGGACGCACGCGGTTCGGGAGACATGTCGCGCATCAAGGCGCTGTCGCGGGCGCTTGCCTTTCACGGCTCCGGCCACGTCCTGCACACCCTCTACTGGCACAGCATGACGCCCGGCAGCTCGGGCGAGCCGAAAGGGGAGCTCGCCAAGATGATCGATCGCGATTTCGGCTCGTTCGCCGCGTTCAAGACGCAGTTCCTCGCCGCGACCAAGGACGTGGAAGCCAGCGGCTGGGGCGTGCTCGCTTACGAGCCGATGGGGGTCAGACTCCTGGTCCTCCAGGCCGAGAAGCACCAGAACCTCACCGTCTGGGGCGTGGTCCCGCTGATGGTGTGTGACGTCTGGGAGCACGCCTACTACGTGCAGTATCAGAACCGTCGCGCGGAATACGTCGATGCGTTCTTCAAGTTGATCGACTGGTCCGCGGTCGGTGGCCGTCTCGAAAACGCCGTCGGCGGGGCTCGCGTCTGATCTTGCACACGTGGCCCCGACGCGGGAGGTCCACGGAATGAGCAGGCTGAAACGAATCGCACTTCTGCTCGGGATATTCGCCGTCGTCTTTTCGGCTCACCTCATCAGTCCCGTGGTGAACATGGCGGATTCGAGATGGGTAATCCACACGGCGATGAGCATCGTCGCCGAGGGGAATACGGATCTCAACGAGTATGAGCAACTTCTGGCGGAGCAGAACTACTACCACATTGAGGAGATAAGCGGTCGGAGATACGCGGCCTATCCGATCGGCCCGTCGCTTATGGTGGTGCCCTTCGTGGCGGCAAGAGATGTGTACTTCCGCGTGGTTCACGGCTACCGCTTGCAGAAACACATCTCGCAGGGCATCCCGTTCAAGTTCGAGAAATTCATCGCATCGGTTCTTGTTGCGCTGACGGCGGTGCTGATGTATCTGATCGCCGGACGCCGGCTGAAAAGCGTTCCCCAACGCCTCGTGATTGTTTTCGTGTTTGCGTTCTGCACCTCGGCGTGGTCCACGGCGAGTCGGGCGCTATGGCAGCACGGCCCCTCCATGCTGATGCTGAGCGCGACCCTCTATCTGATCTTGCTGGCCGAAGACCGCCCAAAGTTCGTCCCGTTCGCAGGGCTGCCGCTGGCGTTTTCCTACGTCGTCCGTCCCACCAATATTGTGCCCATCGTCGTCCTGTCGCTCCTGATACTCCTGCGTCACCGTCGGTATTTCCTGCGCTTCGTGATCTGCGCGACGGTGGTCTGGGTTCCGTTCGTCGTCTTCAATTTCGTCGTCTACGGGAAGCCGTTGTCGTGGTACTACATGCCCGGGCGCATCGGAAGACACGCTCAGTTTCTCGAAGCCCTCGCTGGAAACCTTGTGAGCCCGGCACGAGGGCTGTTCCTCTTCTCACCGGTCCTCATTCTCTGCGTTCTTGGGTTGATCTTTCGGAGCAAGGAAAAGCGAATGGGGGCACTGGACGTGTCCCTGTTGGTGATCCTTTTGCTGCACTGGCTGGTGATATCGTCATTTCCGCACTGGTGGGCGGGGCACAGTTTCGGGCCGCGCTTCTTCTGTGACATGATTCCGTTTTTCATGTGGTTTCTGATACCGGTTGTGGAGAGGTTCCGGCGACCGGTCCACGGTCGGTTGATCGCCTTGGTTTCGACGTTTGTCTGTCTCACGGCGGTGAGCTTTTTCGTGCACTTCCGCGGTGCGAATCATTCGTCCACGTACTGGTGGAACGCCAAGCCGAACAACATCGACCGGCATCCCGAGCGCCTGTGGGACTGGAGCGACGTTCAGTTCCTGCGATGAGGCGAAGTCCGCCGAGGTACGCGAGGAGAAGGGATGAACAGGGCCAGGCGGCGAGCACTTCTGTTGATGATACTTCTCGTGGTGTTTCTGGGTCACGTCTTCAGCAAGGTCCGAACGCCTTATGATTCAAGATGGTCCATCCACACGGCGATGAGCATCATCGCTGAGGGGAATACGGATCTCAACGAGTATGAGCAGCTTCTGGCGGACGAGAAGTACTACCAGATTGAGGAGATCGTCGGCCGGAAGTACGCGGTCTATCCCGTCGGCCCGTCGCTTCTGGCGGTGCCCTTTGTGGCGGTGAAAGAGGTCTACTATCGCCTCGTGCACGGATACAGCTTCCAGAAGCGTCTTGAGCACCGCATCCCGTCGAAATTTGAGAAATTCATCGCGTCGGTTATTGTTGCCCTGACGGCGGTGTTGATATACCTGATCGCCGAGCGCCGACTGGTAAGCGTCGGCAAGGGCCTGGTGATTGTTTTCGTGTTTGCGTTCTGCACGTCGGCGTGGTCAACGGCGAGCCGGGCGTTGTGGCAGCACGGCCCCTCCATGCTGATGCTGAGTGCGACACTCTATCTGATCTTGTTGGCGGAAGAGCGTCCGAAGGTTATCCAATTCGCGGGGCTGCCGTTGGCGTTCTCCTACGTCATCCGTCCCACCAACATCATACCCATCGTCGTCCTGTCGCTCTTGATCCTGCTTCGTCACCGGCGACATTTCCTGCGGTTTTTCACGTGGTCGTCGTCGATCTTCATTCCATTCGTCGTCTTCAACTTCGTTGTCTACGGGAAGCCGTTGTCGTGGTACTACATGCCGGTACGGCTCCGCGGACACGCTCATTTCTTCGAGGCACTGGCGGGAACCCTGGTCAGCCCCTCGCGGGGCTTGTTCGTCTTTTCCCCCGTGCTGATCCTTGTCATCCTGGGAGTGCTTTTCAGACTGAAGCGGAAGCGACCGGACGGTGTGGACGTGTCGCTTCTGGTGATTCTCGTGTTGCACTGGGTCGTGATATCGTTTAGCATGGCATGGTGGGGTGGGCACTCCTTCGGGCCGCGGTACTTCTGTGACATGGTGCCGTTTTTCATGTGGTTTCTGATACCGGTTGTGGAGAAGTTCCGGCGGCCGGTGACGGGTCGGGGAATCGTTCTGGCTGCAACGTTGACGTGTCTGGCAGCGTTCAGCTTTTTTGTGCATTTCCGGGGTGCGACGCATCGCCCCTGTATGACCTGGAACATCCAGCCAACAGACATCAACAAGGATCGGGACCGTTTGTGGGACTGGAGTGACATGCAGTTCCTGCGATGAGGGGAAAGGCCGCCAAGCGACGAGAGGAACCGGGATGAGCAGACGCAAACGGGCAGCGCTTGTGCTCATCATATTTGCCGTCGTCTTCTTGACGCATGGCTTCAGCCCCGTGGTGAATATAAGCGATTCGAGATGGGTCCTGCACACAGCAATGAGCATCATCGCCGAGGGCGACACGGACCTCGACGAGTACGAGCAGATTCTTGGGGACCAGAAGTACTACCACATTAAGGAGATAGGCGGCCGCAAGTACGCCGAGTATCCGGTCGGCCCGCCGCTCGTGGCCGTCCCTATCGTGGCCGCCAGGGATGTGTATTGTCGCCTGGTACGTGGCCATAGCTATCAGAAGCTCCTCGCGCAGCGCATCCCGGCGAAAAGTGAGCGATTCATTGCCTCGTTCTATGTTGGTCTGACGTCAGTGCTGATATATCTGATCGCCGGGCGTCGACTGAAAAGCGTTGCCAAGAGCCTCGTGATTGTCTTCGTGTTTGCGTTCTGCACCTCGGCGTGGTCAACGGCGAGCCGGGCGTTGTGGCAGCACGGCCCCTCCATGCTGATGCTGAGTGCGACGCTTTACCTGATCCTGCTGGCGGAAGAGCGACCGAAGCTTGTCCAGTTCGCGGGGCTGCCCCTGGCGTTTTCCTACATTGTTCGTCGCACCAACGCCATCCCGATCATAGTCCTGTCGGTATTCATCCTGCTGCGCCACAGGCGGTACTTTCTGAGGTTCATTGCGTGGGCGATGGTGATCGCCGTTCCATATGCCCTATCCTGCTTGAGGCTGTATGCGTTTCCGCTGCCCCCGGATCAAATGCCTTGGAGGCTCAGACTCAGTCCTCATTACTTCGAAGCACTGGCTGGGCATCTCATCAGCCCATCCCGTGGGTTGCTGATATTCTCGCCGGTCCTCGTGTTTCCTTTCCTGGGAGGGGTAATACGGCTGAGGGAGAAGCGGATCGACGCGCTTGATGTATCGGTGTTGGTGATCCTCTTGGTGCACTGGGTGGCCATATCATCTCGCCCGGCTTGGTGGGCGGGACACAGCTTCGGACCGCGGTACTTCTGTGATATGATGCCCTTTCTCATGTGGTTTCTGATTCCGGTGGTGGCGAGGTTCCGACGGCCGGTCAATGGTCGGTTGATCGCTCTGGTTTCGGCGTTCGTCTGTCTGACGGCGGTGAGCTTTTTCATACACTTCCGTGGTGCGAATCATTGGTCCACGTGGTGGTGGAACGCCAAGCCGAACAACATCGACCGGCATCCCGAGCGTTTGTGGGACTGGAATGACATTCAGTTCCTGCGGTGAGGTCGGGAGCGCCCGAACCTTGGCCGGTGGGGCTAATGCAGTATCCACAGGCTGAACGCCATCACGAGCACGCCTAACGTGATGCCAAGGATGGGCAAATGACCGTCGTCTAAGGCGTTGGCGGCCGGGATGAGCTCATCGAGCGAGATGGCCACCATGACCCCCGCGACGGCCGCAAGTGCCATACCCATAACGACTTGCGTCATGAGGGGCATGAGCACCGCCGCCGCCAGGAGTGCTCCTACCGGCTCGGCCAGACCCGAAAGGAACGACCAGAAGAACGCCTTGCCCCGACTCTTCGTGGCCGCGTAGACCGGCGCGGAGATCGCCAGACCCTCCGGGATGTTGTGCAGTGCAATAGCCACCGCGAGCGCCACGCCCAAGTGTACGTCGTGCAGCGTTCCGACGAAGGTGATGATCCCTTCGGGGAAGTTGTGCAGTCCGATGCCGAGTGCGGTGAGCAGTCCCGTGCGTTCCAGACGGTTTTCGTGGGCGTGCTTCGCGTGGGCATGATGGTCTTCCTCGTAATGGTGTGGGACCACCAGGTCGAGCAACAGGAACACGAGGATGCCGCCGACGAAAGCAGCGTGGGCGTACAGGAAGCCGTAATGACCGCTCGCGGCTTCGAGGGATTCGATACCGGTCCGCAGCAGGCTGACGAACGAGACCAGAATCATCACCCCGGCCGAGAAGCCGAGGATGAGTCCGAGGAGTTTCTTTCCCGGACGTTTGACGATGAGTCCCAGGACGCTTCCGACCGTGGTCGCAAGTCCCGCACCCGTCGTCAACAGAACTGCCGTCCCCAGGTCGCCCTGCATCTCCGGTGTTCCTATTGATGTTTCCTGGTGATGTGCTCGGCGATCCAGTGCTCGGCGGCGATGGCCGCGGTGGCCCCCTCGCCCACCGCGGTGGCGATCTGACGGTAGGAATGCTGTCTCACGTCGCCGATGGCGAAGACACCCGGGATGGAGGTCATCATGTCCAAGTCGGTTTGGATGGGGCCTCCGGACTGGTCGGGGAAGAGGTTCTGGAGGAACTGGGTGTTCGGCTGGTGGCCGATGAAGATGAAGACGCCGTCACACGGGATATCTTTCGTCTCTTTGGTCTTGACGTTGCGGACGGTGACGCTTTCGACCTTGTCCTTTCCGTTGATGCTTTCGACAACGGCGTCGAGCTCGGTGCCGATGTTCGCGTGCTCACTGATCTCGGTCTGATAGATCTTTTCCGCACGGAACTCGTCTCGTCGATGGATGATGGTGATGTGGCTGGCGAAGCGGCTGATGAAGAGGGCCTCGGTGAGCGCCGCGTCCCCCCCACCGACGACCACCACCTTCTTGTCGCGAAAGAACGGTGCGTCACAGGTCCCACAGTAGCTGACGCCTCGACCGCGGAGCTCGTCTTCTCCGGGAACGTCCAGTTTCCTCGGATCGGCACCCGTGGCCAGAACGAGGGTCGGGGAGCGGCAGACGTTCCTGTTCGTGGTCACGACCTTGTCCTGGCCCTCGATGTCGATGTGCGTGACCTCCTCGTTTCGGAACTCGGCACCGAAGCGTTTGGCCTGGGCCTCCATCCGCTGGATGAGCTCCGGGCCCTCGACGCCCTCGGGAAACCCGGGATAGTTGTCCACCTGCCATGTGGTCGCCACCTGTCCGCCGACCATCAGTCGTTCAAGGACAAGCGTTTTCATCTCGGCTCGTCCCGCATAGATGGCAGCGGAAAGTGACGCCGGTCCGCCGCCGACGATGATGATGTCGAATTTCTCGGTCACGGCATTGCTCCTTAGGCTCCGGTTGGGTCTTATCCTCTCATGGTGCCATCGGCTGCGGCCATTGTGTTCCCTCCCCCCTGCGAGGGGGAGGGTCAGGGAGAGGGGGCGTCGTTTGAAGGGGACAGTCCCCATTCTACGACCTCGCTCTGCTCGGTCCGTAAATGGGGACAGTCCCCACCGTACGCTGTCCCCACCGCACGGGGTCGTTTCATCAGTTCCCCTCGTCTGCCGTCTGCTTCGATCAGCTTGTCGGCTTCTTTGGGCCCCCAGCTTCCGGCGGGATAAGTCGGCGGCTTCTCGGGCTTTTCCCGTTCACAGGACTCGATGAGCGGCGTGACGAAGCGCCACGCCGCTTCCACCTCGTCGTTCCGGATGAAGAGCGTCGGATCACCTAAGGTCGCGTCCAGGAGAAGTCGCTCGTAGGCGTCGGGCGGCTCCTTGCCGAAGGCGGAAGCGTATCCGAAATCCATCTGGAAGGGCCGGATCTCCATCGCCGGACCCGGAACCTTCACCTGAAATTGAAGCGAGACGCCCTCGTTCGGCTGGATGCGGATCGCGAGCACGTTCGGCCTGAGCGGAGGCGAGCCGGGGGTGTTGAACAGTACCTGAGGGACCGGTTTGAAGTGGATGCCGATGTCGGTGACGCGAGCGGCCATGCGTTTCCCGGTCCGCAGGTAGAACGGCACGCCCGCCCACCGCCAGTTGTCCACGAAGGTCTTGAGCGCGATGAAGGTCTCGGTGGTCGAACCCTCGGCGACGCCCGCTTCGGCGCGGTATCCGCGCACGTCCTCGCCCCGCAACGTCCCGGCGGTATATTGTGCACGGACCACGTTGTCGGCGAAGCATTCGTGTGGAATGGGTCTCAGGGCCCGCAGCAGTTTCACCTTTTCGTCGCGCACGGCGTCGGCATCGAGTGCGACGGGCGGCTCCATCGCGATCAGGCACAGAAGATGCATCATGTGGTTCTGGAGGATGTCGCGGATCGCCCCCGCCTGGTCATAGTAGGCACCGCGACCCTCGACGCCTAAGGTCTCACTGACGGTGATCTGGACGTGGTCCAGGTATTTCTGGTGCCAGATCGGCTCGAAGATGCTGTTGGCAAAGCGCAGGACGAGGATGTTCTGGACGGTTTCCTTGCCCAAGTAGTGGTCGATGCGGAAGACCTGGTCCTCGGAAAAGGCACGTCTGAGCTTTGCGTTCAGTTCGCAGGCAGTTTCGAGGTCCTGTCCGAACGGCTTCTCGACGATCAGCCGCGTCCAGCAGGCGTCCCGTTCTCGGCGACGTGCGAGACCGGCCTCACTCAGTGCATCGACGAGTGGGCCAAAGGTGCCCGGCGGCGTGGCGAGGTCGAACAGGCAGTTGGCCGGAGCGTCCTGGTCGAGGCGTTGTTTCAGCCGTCGCAGCCCGTCGGCGTCGTAACTGCCGCGGTGGTAACGGATTCGGGAAGCAAACGTGCTCCAGGTCTTCTCGTCGAAGGTGCCCGACCGCACGAAGTTGCGCGTCGCCTCGTGCATCTCCGCGCGAAAGCTCTCGTCGGTCTTTTCGCTCCGGGCACAGCCGACGAGCGAAAACTCAGACGGAAGCAGACCGTCCCGGAAAAGCCCGTAAACGGCGGGGATGAGCTTCCGGCGGGTCAAGTCACCGGAAGCGCCGAAGATGACCAGTGTGAACGGGTCCGGCACTTTCTTCGACACGGGTTCCCCCGAGACGGTGCGATTCGAGTGCTTAGTGAGTTCCGATGCTGCTCTGCGAAGTGGCCTCGCTGCGAAGCAGGGGTTCATCGGAACGAAGAATCCGGCCGCGCAGACGCATAGTCCGTCCTACCGCACCTTGGCCAGTTCACTGCTCAGTGTGGTGATGTGACTTACTTCCTCTCTGATAATGTTGTCCACCTTCTCCCTGCCAAGGGCTTTCCCGACGAGCTCCTGCAACCCAATGTAGAAGACGATCGAGTCCTTCTCGAGGCCAATAGCCGTCTTGAGGATTTCCGTCGCTGTCTCGTTTCCGGTGAGGGCCTCCGACGGGTCCACCTTCACGTCGAAGACGTGTCCATCGGCGATGGACTGGAGGTAGAGCGCGGCCTGACCGTCGGGGTCGAAGGTCGTGGACGCTTGCTCTTTTGCAGAGAGCCCACGTCTCATCTCGCCAAATGTCTTCTCGTGCTCGTCCTCCATCGCGGCGAGTCTCAGCAGCATATCCTTGGAGGTGTCTCCCGCCGCTCCCTCCGCCGCTTTCCGATAGAACTTCGCACCGTTCCGCTCGATCTGTTGGGCCATCTCCAATATCTCGTCCACATTGAACGTCGCACTCATTCTGCTCCTCCTTCGAGTTATGAAGTCTTCGGCGGGTGGAAGGCACGTCGCGCCAGTTCCTCATCCAGTTTGGCGAGTCCTTCCTTGGTCTGGCCCGCCTGCTCGGCCTTCCGGACGACGCCCTCGGCCGATTCCTCCTCTTCCTCCTGCTCCTTGACGAACCACTGAAGTGCACTCACCGTCGCCTGGTCGTTCTCCTCCGTGGCGAGGTCCACGAGGGCGTTAATCAGTCCGGTGACCTTCTGCTCGTGGGCCTGGACGGCCTGGAACACCGCCAGGGCCGAGTCCCACTCGGTCGGCGGGCCGTCGATGGCCGTCATCGTGGCCCGGGCACCGGACTCGTTCAAATACCGGTAGAGACGGTCGGCGTGGGTGAACTCCTCCATCGCCTGCACGCGCATCCAGTTGGCACATCCGGGCAGCTTGGTCGCGTCGAAGTACGACCGCATCGAGAGGTAGAGGTATGCGGAGTAGAGCTCCGCGTTGATCTGTCCGTTGATGGCGTCGGCCATCCTGACGCTGATCATCGTCTTACGCTCCTTTCCAGAGCCCGTGGAGGTTGCAATATTCCCGTGCGGTGACATTGTCCGTCACGACGGGGAAGACCGCTTCGGGGGCGTCGCCGGGCTTCAGAAACTGACGATACGCCTTCCCGTCGGCCACGAGCTCGATCCACTCGATGTAGTGCTCCTCGGTCATCGGGTGAGCCACCGACCCGACCTTCACCTTGATGCCGACGTCGGTCTTCTCGATGACCGGGACGTGCTTTTCCACCGCGGCATCCACCGTGTTCGCCTCGTAGAGCTTCATGGGTTGACCACAGCAGACCAGCTCGCCCACACCCGCGTGAAGCACCTCCACAATGTTACCACAGACTTCGCATCTGTAAATCCCCATTGCCTCTGCCATCGTCGGTCCTCCTTGAGTTGGTTCGACGTCCCCTTGGCCGCCGGGGCCCGCCAACGGGCACTTACCAGTTCTCGCCCAGGAGCTCGAAGTGTGCCTGGGGGTGTGCACACGCCGGGCAGACCTCGGGGGCTTCCGTCCCTTCGTGCAGGTATCCGCAGTTTCGGCATCGCCACACGACGGGCTTTTCGCGTTTGAAGACCCGGCCCTTCTCGATGTTCGCGGCGAGGTCGAGGTATCGCTTCTCGTGCTGCTTTTCGGCGACCGCGATGGACTTGAAGATGGTCGCGATGTCGTTGAATCCCTCCTCCTGGGCGACCTTGGCGAACCCGGGATACATCTCGGTCCATTCGTAGTTCTCTCCGGCGGCCGCGGCCTTCAGGTTCTCGGCCGTGGTTCCGATGACACCGGCCGGGAAGCTGGCCCGGATTTCCACCTCGCCTCCTCCGAGCAGCTTGAACAGCCGCTCGGCGTGTTCTTTCTCCTGGTTGGCGGTTTCCGAGAAGATGTCGGCGATCTGGACGAACCCCTCCTTGCGAGCGGCGCTCGCGAAATACGTGTAGCGATTCCTTGCCTGAGATTCGCCGGCAAACGCCGTCAGAAGGTTCCGCTCCGTCTTTGTTCCGCTGATACTACCCCCCATTTTTCCTCCTTTCGTCGGTGCGTTACGCCCTTGCACCCGCACTTGCCCCGTATCCGAGTTCCTCGACCGCGGCACACAGTGCGCCGACGTCAAGGTCCGTTCCACCAACGACCGCCCGACCGCTCTTGAGGTCGACCTGTGCCGAGTGGACCCCTGTTTGCTCCCGGAGCGTGCGCGTCACCGTCTCCACACAGTGACTGCACGTCATCCCGCCAATCGAAAGCGTCACGCTTTGAGGGCCCGCCTCCGCGGGGGCCCCGTGCAAGCGCCCGAGCGAGGGCCGGAAGACCGCCACGCCTAACACGACCAAAAGCACCACAGCCGCTGCCGACTGAAAGTACGCGTACCCGCCTGAGACCACGTGCTCGTGTGCGACGCCCGGCGCCGCACCCGTTGCCGTGAAGATGTAGTCCAGCAGCACCCCCGCACCCAGTGCCGTCACCGCGACGGTTGCCAGGTAGATGATCGCTGTCCGTTTCCCCATGATTTTCCATATGGTCGCAATGGCCGCCGCGTTGGTCGCCGGTCCGGTCATCAGAAACGCCAGTGCCGCGCCG
>Ga0111190_1037_pt1 | contig 11332 bp, 9 predicted proteins | sample DeeMarSWOR324_28_FD_80244 | JGI IMG/M metagenome (GOLD analysis project Ga0111190, IMG submission 80244) | Planctomycetes bacterium SM23_65
CCCCTTCAGCCCCGCCTGTCCCGAAACCGACTACCTTCAATGCCTCATCTCCCGCCTCAGCGACTGACGCGCCGACCAGTGAAAGCTCGGTTGACAGAAGGGCGATCCTGCCGTAGATTGACGCACAGTGGGAACACGCGATGTCATTCGAGCAGTTGGTGAGTAAGAAGGGGATAGGACGTTGGATGCCACTTGGGCCGAAGTCCCCAAGAGAAAGACGAACCCGACAGACCCGACAGCTGCGTCTCGTGAGATTGCTCACCTTCTCCTCGCCTCCCAGGGGCTTCACCGAATTTGCATCGGCCTGTGCTTCCTTGTGTTAGTTGCTCTTTTCGCCACGCTTTGCGAACGACCGTTTTTCCCGCTATTGGGAGCATGCGCGATCGCGGGCGCAATCTTGGTTGTCAAAGGGCCTCTCCTGATTTACCGGCTCCGGGCACGAAAGGGGCTGGCAGTATTCCCAAGAGCGCGACACATGCTGTTCGGCCGCCGATCCTGGAAAGAACCGAACTCTAACCGGCGTCGGCTTGTTTGGCTTCTCGTGTTGGCTGTGGGGCTGGGGTGTGGGCTGGCCTTGGGACTCGACATAGGTCTTGCTGGTCTGTTGTCCCTTGGAGCCGCCGCCGTCGTTGACACCATCTACGGCTTCCTTCTCCTGCGGCTGTGGGAGGACGTCGTTGAAACAGCTTACGTCTTAGTCGGGGTGATCTTAGGCGTCTCCCTGTCGAGCGACGGGACTCTCGACGCAGGTGTGGCCTTCACTATTTGGGGAGCAGGCCTCGTCCTCTTAGGCACATGGCTCCACCTCCGTTGGCGGCGGTGGGTGCGCTCGCTGCCGGAGGTAGAACCCGCACCAGCGCCTGAGGCGTTCCAGGAGACGCCGGATCGGAGCGCCCCGGCAACGGCTGAGGAAAAGCTCGACATTTGCACCGACAACGGACTGCTTCTCGTTACCATTGTGCTCAACGCGTGCGAGATCGCAGATCTCCGATTCCTGCTGGGAGCCACGGGCCTGAGTCTTACGGATTTGTGTTCGCACATTTTGAGGTTAGGCGCGGCGGGATACGTCGTTGCCAAAACGGAGGAGGCGCGTCCCGGCGGGGACACCGTCTATCAGCTCACCGAAACAGGCCGGGCGTCATGCAAAACCTGCAAGAACGCACGTGAGGCAACCGGCGGGCAACCATAGCAGTTCGTTGAATAAGTGCACATACAAGAAGACGTGTGCCAGGGGCAGCTTGCCTGCCCCTGCTTCTGACGAGCTTCCGGCGTTTCGCAGGGGCAGATGAACTGCCCCTGGCACATACACGGCCCGGCAAGCGGCGGCGGGTCTCGTCGCTCCCGTCGCACTGCTTGCTCCCTCGTCGCAAGTGGCTGATTTGCATTGACTTACCCGGGCGCTGAGGTAGAATCAATCAAAAGGGGACTATCGGGTGAGAGGAGTATCTCTGATGTGGACGCTCAGCAGATCGGCGGCACTTTCCGCAGCGTTTCTGTTCCTATGCGTCGCACAGCCTGTCGCGGCCGAGGAACCCGCAACCCCCGTCACCGTTCTGTCCAACGGACTCACGGTCATCGTTCGTGAGAACCACGCCGCGCCGGTGTGCAGTGTGCGCGTGTTCGTGCGCACCGGCAGCATGCTGGAGGGAAAATACCTCGGTGCGGGCATCTCGCACGTGTGTGAGCACCTCGTCTCGGGCGGCACCACGAAATACAGGACCGAAAAGCAATACGAACAGTTGACCGACCAACTGGGCGGGAACACCAACGCCGCGACGTCCGTCTATTGGACCCGCTACTTCATCGACACCACCGCCGGGAACGTCTTCACCGCCATCGACATCCTGAGCGAGTACATGTTCGGTGCGGCCATCACCTGGCTCGAATACCAGCGCGAGATGGGGGTCATCAACCGTGAAATCGAACGCTCCCTCGACAACCCCGACCGCCTCATCCATGAGCTTGCCACACAAAATCTCTTCAAAGTCCACCCCTCGCGACACCCGGTCATCGGCTACACCAACATCGTCAAAACCATAAAGCGACAGGACGTGGTGGATTTCTACAAGGAGCGGTACGTCCCGAACAACATGATCGTGGTGGCGGTGGGGGACTTCGACGCGGAAAAGGTGAAGGCACACATCGAAAAGGCGTTCTCCAAAGCGGACCAGCGGCCCGTTCCCGTCATCACGCTGCCCGAGGAGCCCGAGCAGGTGGCCCCCCGACGGGTCATCCGCGACAAAGAAGGTATCAGGGGCACGCGACTTCGCATCGACTTCCGAACCGTCAGGCTCACCCATCCCGACCTCTACCCCCTGGACGTCATGAGCTACATCCTTTCGAAGGGTCCGAGCTCGCGACTTGTGCGCGAACTGCGCGACGAAAAACAGCTCGTTCACTCCGTTCAGACGTGGAGTGTGACGCCGAGCTACGGGGCGGGTTACTTCGCCGTGTACGCACACCTGGACGCGAAGCAACTCGATGCCGCCAAGGACGCGATCCTGGAAGAACTCAACCGCTTGAAAACGGAGCTGGTGTCGGAAGAGGAACTGAAGCGGGCAAAGGTGCAGAAAATCAGCGATCACGTATTCGGACAGCAGACCGTCGGCGACCAGGCCGACGAACTCGCGTTCAACTACCTGGCGACGTTCGACCCGGACTTCGGCCGACACTATACCGACAACATCCAGAAGGTGACGTGCGAAGAGATACGCGAGGTGGCGCGCAAGTACTTCAAGCCCGAGAAGCTCTGCGTCACCGCGCTCCTCCCGAAGGGGGAACCCGCCGGGACGGCCGTGAAGGGTTCCGTCGTCGAGGCCACGCCCGTGAAGAAGCTGAAGTTCCCGAACGGGGTCACGCTGCTTCTGAGACGCAACACCGCGACAGCCGTTGTGTCGATCCAGGCGTTCTTCGCGGGCGGACTGCGCGCCGAGACCAGAGAAACCAACGGCGTGTCCTCACTCACCGCTCTGCTGATGAGACGTGGCACCACCTCGCGGTCCGCACAGGACATCGCGAAGGCGTTCGACGGCATGGGAGGCAGCCTTGGGTCCGGCTCGGGAAACAACTCGTTCTATCTGACGGCAAACGTCCTCAAGAAGGACCTCGCCCCGGCCCTGGAGATCTTCGCCGACGTCGTGCTCCATCCGTCCTTTGCGCCGGACCAGTTCGAGACGTTCAAGAAGCTCCGTCTCGCGTACATCAAGCGCAGCGCGGACGACCCGATGACCGAAGCACACCGTTTCTTCCGTGAGAACCTCTACCGCACCAGTCCGTACGGGATGGTCGCCGTCGGGACGAGCGAATCGGTCTCTTCATTCGATCGCGAGGACCTCGTCAACTTCCACAAGCGGCACGTGCACCCAAAGAACATGATCCTGGCCATCTTCGGCGACATCGACCTCGAGGCAGCCGAAGCGCTCGCCAGGAACCATTTCGGCAGTTTCGAGGCCCATGAGACGTTCCGTCCGCCGCGGCCGGCACCCGAGCCGCCGCTCCTGAAGCCCCGCACCGCACTCAAGGTCAACAAGAAGGAAGGGGCGGTCGTCTACGTCGGGACACCCGGACTCAAAATGACCGACGTGGAGGACCGCGCCACGATTACCGTCCTCGACGCCGTCATCAGCGGCTACGGCTATCCCGGCGGGTGGCTGCACAGTGAGCTGCGCGGTCGGAAGCTCGTCTACGAGGTCCACGCCTACAATGTCCCCGGGGTCGAACCTGGATTCTTTGCCGCCTATGCCCGCTGCCAGCCACAGAAGGTCCGAGAGGTCGTCGAGACCATCCTGAGAAACGTGCAGCGCATGGCACTCGTCGGCCCGAGCAAACAGGAGGTGGAACTGGCAAAGAACCTCATCGTCACCAGTGAACAGCTTCGCGCGCAGACCAACGATTCGCACGCAACGGACGCGGCCCTCGGGGAGCTCTACGGTCTCGGCTACAACTACGAGGCGGAATTCCTCGAGCGGGTAAAGCGGGTCACGCCGGGGGACGTGAAGGTCGTTGCGAGGAAATATTTCCATAATTACGTTATCGCCGTGACCTCGCCGGACGACAAGATCGCGGCGGGCATAAGACCTGAGCCGCGGATCGTGAGATGAGCCGAGACTCCCGTGACTGACCATGCCCCAACGGAGGTGACCCGATGTATCGTGACGGCTCGATAGCGAAGTATTTTGAGGATGCCTCAGCAGGGATTCCCGCGCCGGGCGGGGGCAGTGTAAGCGCGTTTGCCGGAGCGCTTGCCACCACCATGGGCAGCATGGCGGCGAACTTCACCGTCGGCAAGAAGAAATTCCGCGAGGTCGCGCCACGGGTGAGGGAGATCCTTGACAGCCTGGCGGCACACCGGGCGAAGCTGCTCGAGCTCACCGACGAGGACGTCGAGGCCTACGGGGTCGTCTCCGCCGCTTACGGGATGCCGAAGGGGACGCCGGAAGAAAAGACAGCGCGCTCGGCGAAGATTCAGGAAGCGCTGGTGGTCGCGATGGACGTGCCGCTGCGGACACTCCGCGCCTGTCGGGACGTCATCGCGGAACTGGCCGCACTGGTGGACATCGCCAACCCGAACCTCATCAGCGACGTAGGGGTCTCGGCGATTCTGGCCGAAGCCGCGCTCCGCGGCGCCGGGCTCAACGTCGAAATCAACCTCGCTTTCCTCAAGGATGAGGAACTGGTGAAGAAAACCGCGGCCGAGGTCGACGGCCTCGCCGAGGAGGCGGCACGCACCGCGCGAGATGTGGTGACGAAAGTCGAGGCGAAAATCAAATCTTGACGGATCACACGTTGCACGGCGAACGAAAGGAACTGTGTCGGTTCATTTCGGTTGACTTTCAACGTGAAAACCGGCCTCGGCGGAACGAGGTGCCGCTTTTTTGAGGCAACGTAACTCCTTAAGTCACAAGAGGATACAACGTGCCGGACGACTGGCAGATCCTCCGCGGTGAGAAACGGTGTGCCACGTGCGGGAAGGAATTCCAGGAAGAGGAAACGCATTATTCCGCACTCTACGACAGGCGGACCGAGTTCGAGCGCCTCGACTTCTGCACGGCGTGTTGGAACGGCGAGACGCCCGAGATGTTCAGCTTCTGGCAGACGCGCGTACCTCCGAAGGAGCAGAAGAGAAGACTCCTCGTCGATGACGACGTGTTGCTGGATTTCTTTCGCCGACTTCAGGGCGCCACCGACGAACTCAAAACCAACTTCCGCTACATCCTGGCACTCGTCCTCATGCGCAGGAAGATCCTGAAGTTCTCCGACGTCAAGCGTATCAACGGGCAGGAATTCCTTGTGCTCCAACTGCGCAAGGAGCGGCAGACCTTCGAGGTGCTCAACCCGCAGCTTGACGAGGAGAAGATCGCCCGCGTCACCGACGAAGTCGGAAAGATTCTGAACGTACAGCTATAGAAGTATCCAGGAGGTGCCGGTGTCACGCTGTGAGCTGAAGGGCATTCGTGTCGAACGCCAAAGTCGCCCGGCGGCGAAGCGGCTGATTCCACAAGTCTGCGGCGTGCTGCTGACACTCGCCATGGCGGGGTGTCCCAAGCCCCCGAAGCGTGACCTCGTCGTTGGGACTCTCGGAAAGGAAGAGGTCCTGTCGATCCTGAACACCCACGCCGATTTGACGAAGACGGTGCGTTCCAAGCTGTCGGTAAAGGTGAAGACACCGAACATGAAGAAGACGGAACGGTGCGAGGGGAATCTGTGGGCCGAATACCCCGACCGATTGCGCATCCGCGGACGACACGACCTCCTGGACTATCCCCCCTTCGACATCGGGTCCGACGGGACGACGTGGTTCATGCACATACACTACGAGGAACTCAACGAGATGGATCTGGGTCCGACGCACGTGCTCGATCAACGCTTCGACCCGACCGTCCCGCTCAGACCTCGCGACATCGTGCTGGCGCTGGGCGTCGGACCGCTCACCGAAGACCCGTCCCGCCGGGAATTGACCTTCAGCCGACACCCCGGATACTACCAGATCGACGAATGGGTCACCAGCGGCGCCGGGCGGTACCTGGCCAAGCGAATCGCGGTCGATCCGGAACTGATGGTCATTACGCGGATCGAGAGCTATCGTCCTGACGGCGCACCCGACATGATCGCGGAGATGGAGTTCAACCCGAAATCGAAAGGTGCGAGATCGGTGCCCACGTTCGCGCGGATTCGACTCCTGAGGCAGGGGGAGTTTCTGCTCGAACTCAAGTTGAAGAAGTCCCGGACGGGCGGTCGTCTGCCGTCCCGCCTCTTCGCGGTTCCCAGGACCGAGAACATCCCCACCGTTCGCCGTCATGGCTCGTGACGGGACGCTCTCGGCGGAAAAAGACGCCCCCGGAGGTGACAACGCTCCGGGGGTGTTGAGACATCAATCGACGAGGTCGCGGACGGGCAGTCGGTAGTTGGGTGCCTCGCGTGTGATGAAGATGTCGTGTGGATGGCTCTCGGTGAGACTGGCCGCGGAGATGCGGATGAAGTGGGTCTTGGTGCGGAGTTCCTGGATGTCATTCGCCCCGACGTAACCCATTCCCGCGCGCAGACCTCCGACCAGTTGATACACGAAATCGGAGAGCGGTCCGAGGTAGGGAACGCGTCCCTCCACCCCTTCGCTGACGAGCTTTTCCCGACCGACCGATCTGTCCTGTCGGTACCGTTCGGCACTCCCGTCCACCATCGCTCCCAGGGTACCCATGCCCCGGTAATGCTTGAACGAGCGTCCCTTGTAGATGATCAGCTCCCCGGGACTTTCTTCGAGACCGGCAAACAGGCTGCCAATCGTCACCACGCTGGCGCCGGCCGCAATCGCCTTCGTGATGTCGCCCGAGTGTGTGATGCCGCCGTCGGCAATGATGGGTGTCTCGGTCTTGTCGGCCTCCTCCACACAATTGAAGATCGCCGTAATCTGCGGGACGCCCACGCCGCTGATGACGCGCGTGGTGCAGATGGACCCCGGGCCGATGCCGACCTTGACCGCGTCGGCACCCGCCTTGATCAGGTCCCGCGTCCCTTCGGCCGTTGCCACGTTCCCGGCGACCACCTCGATGTCGTGCTTCTTCCTGATCGTCTTCACCGTGTCGATGACCCCGGCACTGTGTCCGTGAGCGGTGTCCACGACGATCACATCCACGTCCTTGCTGATGAGGGCGTCCACGCGGTCGAAATCGTTGACGCTCACCGCCGCACCGACGCGCAGCCGACCGCGCTCGTCCCGACAGGCATTGGGAAACTGCTTGAGTTTGTCAATGTCGCGCTTGGTGATCAGACCGTGCAGCCGGAATTCGTCGTCCACCAACGGGAGCTTCTCGACCTTGTTGCGATGCATGATCTGCTTGGCTTCATCGAGCGTCGTGCCGGCCGGTGCGGTGACGAGGTGTTCCTTCGTCATCAGGTCGTCGATCTGCCCCGTCTCCCCCGGATGAAACGTGAGGTCCCGTTTGGTGAGGATTCCGACCAGCTTGCTGTCATCCACGATGGGCACACCGCTGATGTTGAAATCCTCCATGATCTGTCGTGCACGTCTCACGCTGTCGCCCGGTCCCAGGGTAATCGGGTCCACAATGACGCCGTTTTCCGAGCGCTTCACCTTGTCCACCTCGCGCACCTGCTCCTCGATGGTGAGGTTCTTATGCATAACGCCGAGGCCGCCCTCCTGGGCGAGTGCGATGGCAAGCGCCGACTCGGTGACCGTGTCCATAGCGGCCGAGACGATCGGGATGTTAAGCATGATCTTCGCGGTCAGGCGACTCCGTGTCGAGACATCCCTCGGCACCACATCGGACCGCGCCGGCACCAAGAGCACGTCATTGAAGGTAATGCCGGTGTCAATAATGCGCTGGTTCATCAGGCACCCCCGTTTTCTGTGATGGAAGAGAGGAAAGACGTTCTGCCAGGTCCCCGCTGGGGTAAAATAGTAGTATACAAAGCGTCGTTTCGTCGTCAAGTCGCCGGACGGAAATGTCGAGGAAAGCATTCGAGGGACGCTTGTCGGTGCATTGGCGTTTCGCGGCGAAACGCCCTATGTCCTTGCGGGCCAAGGAGATACGCAGCCGAAGCGACGGGCGACCCATTTATTTCTTGACAAGAAGACCATCTTGTGATAGCGTGTTGTGCTCGATGGAGGGGAGGACTTGGACCGGGGACAGTTGCGGCGTCCCCGGCTGTCCTTGAGCGATGTCATCGGTGAAAGGGCCGATTGGAGCGGCCTGAGCCGGCAAGGGGGATCGCAGGACCGGTCGTGGTTACCCACGTTCCGGCCCTTTCTTGAATGCGCACAGACAAGGAGAGCAGCAGCGTGAAGGCGGAGGATCTTACCTACTTCCGAGATTTGCTCTTGGGGAAACGGGATCTACTTTCGGGGAACGTCAACTCCCTTGAGGCCCAGGCGCTCAAGCGGTCCCGTCAGGAGTCCTCGGGCGACCTCTCAACCATGCCCATCCACATGGCGGACATCGGGAGTGACAACTTCGAGCAGGAGTTCACCCTCGGACTCATCGAGAACGAAGAGGAAATGCTCCGGGCGATCGATGACGCCTTGCAGCGCATAGAAGAAGGCACCTACGGGAAGTGTGAGGAATGCGGCAAGCCGATCCGCAAGACACGACTCAAAGCCATTCCTCACGCCCGCCTCTGCATTACGTGTCAGCGGCAGGAAGAGCTGAGCGAATGACCCGTCGAGGGGGACATCTGCTGTTCTGGCTGGTGTTGACGGGCGGGCTGTCGGCTGACCTCCTCTCCAAACACTTCGTTTTCCGCTTCCTGTCCGAGCGGGAGTCCGCGACGTACGACGTCTTCCCGGGCGTGTTCATGCTCAGTCGTCATTACAACACCGGCGGGCCCTTCAGCATCTTCAGAGGACAAAACTTCCTGCTCATCGCCTTCACGCTTGTCGCCTTGGTATTTATCTTCTACCTGTACGCCACGACGGCCTCACGGGGTCGTCGTCTCGGGCTGATGTCGCTTTCGATGATTGCGGCCGGGGCACTGGGGAACGTGGTGGACCGGATCGGCGCCGGTCAGGTCCGCGACTTCCTGAACTTCTACATCATTCATTATCCCGTTTTCAACGTGGCCGACGTGCTCATCACGGTTGGCGCGCTGCTGCTGATCATCGAGTTCCTTCGTCGCGAGCCCCCGCCAGAGAAATCCGAGGTGGGTCATGCCGGAGCGTCGCATTGACGTCGTCTACGGTGCCGACCGCTTTCCCTATTCGAGGGGCATACTGACCCGCTCGCTCGTGGACGTCGGCGTGCCGCTCGAGGTGGCCTACCACATTGCCAACGACATCCAGGACGAACTTGCCCAGCAAGGCGAGATCACGCGTGACGCACTGCGGAACCGTGTCGCCGACCGTCTCAATAGAGAACTCGGGGAAGAGGCCGCCCAGACCTACCTCAACCGGAGACAGGTGCCCTCCACCATCTCGGTGATCTCCGGCCGCGAGCACGTCCCGTTCTCCAAGGGCATTCTCAGCCGGTCCATTCGCGCGACGGGCGTGCAGGCCGACAAGGCATACCAGGTGAGTCGCCAGATCGAGGAATCGCTGCTGCGAACACACTCGCACGAGCTCACCAGCCCCGAGCTGCGCCGGTTGGCCTACCGGGAGATCGCCCGCATCTGCGGTCGGGACGCCGCCGAGCGGTACCTCGTCTGGCGCTCGTTCACGCTCCTCGAGAAACCGCTCGTCATCGCCATCGGCGGGACCGCCGCCGCGGGAAAAAGCACCCTCGCCGTCGAGCTGGCACACCGACTCGGGATTACCAACGTCGTCGGAAGCGATTCCATCCGTGAGATTATGCGCACGATGTTCAGTGACGACCTGCTGCCGCTTTTGCACCGCAGCAGCTACTCGGCACACGAGTCGTTCACGGCGCCTCATCGCGGGGGAGGGGACCCCGTCATCGAAGCATTTCACGAGCAGGTGCTGCGGGTGTCGGTGGGCATCCGTGGGATGCTCCGTCGCGCGGCCGCCGAGAACGAGCACATGATCATTCACGGCGTGCACGTGCTCCCGGAGATTTTGCAGCCCGAGAATTTCCCGAACCTGAACGTGTCCAGGACTACATCCTCGAGAGCTGTCGCCGGCACAGCGTCCCGGTCATCGACAATGCTCCCACCGACGTGCAGGCCTTTGCGGCCATCAGTTACCTGACCGATTTCGTTCGGGAGCTGCCGGATTTTCGTCCGGCCGAGATCTGACCAGCGCCCGTGCGGGACCGGCACGCCCCGAAAGCGAGGACCGATGAAAGCCGTCGTACTGATAGACGGTGAACATTACCTGCCCGTAACGAAGGCGGCGCTGGACGATCTGCGCGAGCGCGAAGGGATCGAGATCGTCGCCGCGGCGTTCCTGGGAGGGATGGAGAAGATCGGCGACGTGAGCGACCTGGACGTGCTTGGGATTCCCGTCGTGCACGGCGGCGACATGCTTGAAGCCGTCGAGAGCGCGCTTGAACGCTTCCGACCCGACATGGTCTTCGACCTGAGTGACGAGCCGGTGGTCAACTACCGCGTGCGGTTCGAGCTGGCCTGTCAGATACTCTCGGCCGGGGTCAGCTACCGCGGTGCGGACTTCCGGTTCGATCCCCCGGTCTATCACCCCATTCCGGAGCACCCCTCCATCACGGTCTTGGGGACCGGCAAGCGTGTCGGGAAAACCGCGGTCGCCGCACACGTCGCCAGACTCCTTTCCGGACGGGAAGACCGAGAACCCGCCCGTCTTTTCCGCCCGTGCATCGTGACGATGGGGCGGGGAGGGCCCCCCGAGCCGGAACTCCTCCGCGGGGACGAACTCAAGCTGAGTCCTGAATTCCTCCTGAAGCAGGCGGACGCCGGTCGTCACGCGGCGTCTGACCATTACGAGGACGCGCTGATGGCACGGGTTCCGACCGTTGGTTGTCGGCGGTGCGCCGGGGGGATGGCCGGCGTGGTCTTCCACAGCGTCGTGCCGGAGGGGGCGAAACTCGCCAACACGCTCGATTGCGACTTCCAGATCTACGAGGGCTCGGGCGCGTCCATTCCCCCGATTGCCACCGACGCGTGGGTGCTCACGGTCGGGGCCCATCAGCCCCTTGACGAGATCACCGGCTACCTGGGTCCGTACCGCGTGAAACGCTCGGACCTGGTGGTGCTTGCGATGTGCGAGCCGCCGAACGCTAACTCCGAAAAGGTGGAACAGATGGCGGAGGTGCTCGCGAAGTTGAATCCGGACGCGCCGCTTGTGCGCATCGTCTTCCGTCCGCGGCCGCTCGCGGACATTGCCGGGCGACGCGTCTTCTACGTCACCTCCGCGCCCGCATCAATGCGGGAGGTACTGGTAAGCGACATCGAGACA
>Ga0111190_1022_pt1 | contig 11216 bp, 2 predicted proteins | sample DeeMarSWOR324_28_FD_80244 | JGI IMG/M metagenome (GOLD analysis project Ga0111190, IMG submission 80244) | Planctomycetes bacterium SM23_65
GCCGAGGTGCTGGCGAAACGAACGGAGCTGCACCTCATCGTGCTGATGCGGGATGAGGCCAAGGTCAACTCGGAACGGCAGCGGCTGCTCACGAGCACGGGACTCTACGGCTCGCGCGTGGCCGTGCATCCTGCCGATGACTTCACGCGGCTGCCGTTCTGCCCATACTTCGCGAACCTCGTTGTCGTCGCGGGGGAAGACAGGACCGTCTCCGGGAAGGAGCTGTACCGCGTCCTGCGTCCCTGCGGCGGCGTGATGTGCTTCACCGGCACGGCCAAGGCCGGCGCCCCGGCGTGGATCAAGGAGGCCGAGGTGCCGACGGGCGAAATCGGCACGTGGCGGGGCGCGCCGCTGGTGAGGCGCGGAAAACTCCCCGACGCCTTCGATTGGGACTCGACGACGGAGGTTGACAGGCGTGTCCGGTGGCCCCTCGAACTGCTCTGGTTCGGAAAGCCCGGTCCCGCGAAGATGGCCGACCGACATTGGCGCCCGCATACACCGGTTCCCGCCAACGGTCGGTACTTTGTCATCGGCCGGCATCACGTCATCGCCATCGACGCCTACAATGGGACCGTGCTGTGGGAGAAGAACATCTACGACGCCCTGACGCAGAACAACCCGGCGATCAGGGCTATTCGTGGCAAGCCCGCCGTCAACCCGGAGGTGATTGAGAGCCTGCACGCCGACGACGAACACGTCACCATCAACCTGGGCGGGGTGTACGTCCGGTACGACGCCCACACCGGCGAGGAGAAGGCGTTCTTCGGTGACTTCACCGCACCCGAGCGCATCTCGCTCGAGAAGCCCCACGTGTTCCGATTGAAGGTCGACGACGAACACACCGCCACCATCCAAGTTGCGAAGGATCGCGACGGGCTGAAACTTGTGCTCTGCACGGTGGACCCCGACGTAACCGCCTACGACGCGTGGGACCTGTTTTTCGACTTCCGCCGTGCCGAGCGACGCTTCGGTTTCTACGGCAAAGGGACCTTCCACGTCTCGATGCCGATCGGCACGCGTGTCAGCCGGAGAGGAAGAAAGCTGCCCTTCGAGGTGAAGCCCGGCGCCGGCGCCGCTCATCCGCAGTTCGCCGCCGAACGAAAGACGACGGATGAGGGTGTGGAGATCACGCTCGCGCTTTCGTGGGACGAGATGAAGAAGCTCTGCGGCGCGGTCCCGGAGGGGTTCGGCTTCTCGGCGACGCTGACCGCCAACAACCTCGCGACAGGGGAACACCCCCTGAGGTTCACGCACCTTGCGGGAAAGAACCGCGCGCGTGCGTTCAACGACGGTTGGCCCAACCTCACCTTCGGTCCCGTGCCGAGGGACGAGGGCGTTCCCGATGCGTTCAAGAAACTCGTGCGGCCGCTCGCGGAGATGCCCGCAGGAGCACGCACCTGGTCGCGGCGTCCGCCGGACATTCCTTACTCGCCGCCTCCCACGCGCTTCGGAGAGCGCGAACATCCCGTCACGGGACTTACGGGCCCAAAACGTTTCAAGAAAGGCTACGGGTGCCGAGCCACCGGCATGGTCACCGAGACGATGATGTTCCTGAGGTCGAGCACGCTGGGGTACTACGACTTCGACGACGACAGCGGCATGCGGAACTTCGGGGGCATCCGTCCGGGGTGCGGCGGGGGGATGCTGCCGGCGCTGGGCGTGTTCATCGCCGGCGAATCCAGCAGCGGCTGCGGCTGTTCCTACAACTTCCAGACGACCGTCGTGCTCGTGCCGGCACGACGCCGAAGCCACGAAGACTGGGCGCTGTTCGCCGATGTGTTTCCCACCGAAGACCTGAAACGCATCTCGTTGAATCTGGGCGCCCCGGGCGATCGCCGCGATGATGAGAAAACGCTCTGGTTGGGCTTTCCCCGCGCCCGCATCAAGCCCGAAGACCCCCACGCCAATGCCCGATCCTTCCTTGCGATGGAAATACCCGTGTCCGCCGAAGGGATGAGCGGCTTCGGTCCCGACCGACACAACGCCGACCGCGTCGGCATCGACAACACCAAGCGGCCGTGGATCTACGCCTCCCGCTACCGCGGGCTGAAGACGATGCGCTTCGGATTGCGTCATCACAGTGCGTGGGTCTCACTGGTTACCGCCCGGCCGCCCGTCATCGACGGCGACCTGAACGATCTCTGCTGGCGCGAGGACCAAGCACAGCTGTTCACCGCCGAGATTACGCCGCTCTACCTGAGACACGACAAAGAGAACCTCTACGTGGCCTTCCGCAGGCCGGCGTCCGTTGACGCCGACGGGAACAGACTCGCATGGAAGAAGACGGTTAAAGACGATGACGCTGAGATCTGGGAGGACGATGCCTTCGAGCTCTACATCACCGACGGCGAATACTACCACCCGAAAGCCACCCCGAGGCGGAAGAAGGCGTGCGTGCATCTGGGCGTATCGGCGTCGGGTGCGAAATACGACGCCCTGTTCGAGCACACGAAGACGAAGAAGGACACGACCGACGACCCGGCCTGGAACGCCCGGTGGTCGGTCAAGGTGAAGACGGACGGCGGCGCGTTCTCCGGCGAGTTCGCGATTCCCTGGGAAGTCCTGGCGGACGCGGGCGTGAAGCTCGATGCTCCCCTGCATATCGTCGCCGGCAAGCACCTCGGGAACTTCTGGGGCGAGTTCTGGGCATGGCGCGGCTTCAGACACGTGTCTCTGGACGAAGGGGACTACAAGGCCGAGCGGTACACCGTGCGGCTTCACTTCGCCGAGCCCGACGACGTTCGCGAAGGACAACGGGTCTTCGACGTTGCCCTGCAGGGGAAGGTCGTCGCCCGAGGCGTGGACATCATCAAAGAAGCCGGCGGCCGGAACCGCGCGATGGTTAGAGAGTTCAAGAACGTCCCGGCAACACGCGACCTGGTGCTCGAGCTTCATCCGAGGGCCGTCGAAGTCACGCCCGCGACGGTACCCATTCTGAGCGGCATAGAAGTCTTCAAGCAGGGCGTTGATGGTCGGAAGGGGAACTAAGCGGTTTCACCTGAGTTCTTTAACGTACGAGCGTGGTGGGGCGCCTGCCCCGCCACGCAAGTGACGGTCAAATGGCGGCGGGGCAGGCGCCCCGCCGCCCAGACACTTTAGGAAACTCGGGTGAGACCGCTTGGAAGGCGAGACCGAGGGCGAATCTGGTGAGCGGGCCCGATGCTGCCAGATTCTTTTCGGGAGGGACAACCATCGCTCGCACGGCGATGCACGCTCATATCGTCTTCTGTCTCTAAGGCCTAATCTCGACTTCCTGCTTCTTGTCAACCGTGATGCTTTTCGTCGCCGTCCTGCCGTTTTTCTCCACGATGACGGTGTAGGGATTATAGTCGGTCCTGCTCTTCGTGCTTGCCTTGTACTGTGGGAGGGCGACGGAAGCACCGCCCTTCTGATCAGCCTTGCCGGAGAAGACCTCCGTCCCGGTCCCATCCTTCACCGTGATCTTCGCCCCGGTGGCGGTCCTCACGCTCAGCGTCCACTCAACCGTAAAATCCTGCTGCCACTTGGCATAGCCCCACCGCACTTTGTCGAGGCCGGCGCCGCCCTCAAACGTGCAGTCACGCACGACGTGGTTGTAGCTGGGCCCGTGCGTCTGCCGCCAGCTGAAGGTGTGGTAATCCTCGTTGGCCCCCAGCCTCACGAACCGGCAGTCGATGAAATGGTGGTTGCAGCCGATGCCGTACCCGTCGCCGAAATGGATGTTCCTGATGTTCGAGATGAAGGTGTTGTTGCTGTAGACGATCGGCAGGTGCTTCGGCGCCCGCCCGTAACCGCTGCCCTGCGTCACCACGCAGGAAGCCGAAGCGGCAGCCCGCTCGCCCACCGTCACCTTGATCGTGTTGTCTCTGAAGACCAAGTCTTTGACGTAGGGGTCAGAGAAGAACTGCACCCCTCTGATCAGCCCGCCGCCGTATGCCTTGCCGATGATGAGGTTGTTGTGGTAGACGATGTTCTCCATCGGCTTCGTGCCCTGACCGTACTGGGTGAGGCGGAATCCGTTCAGGGAGCCCTTTTCCTCTGAGACCATGTGAAGGAGGTTGTCCCGGAACTCGATGTCGGACTGCTTGCCCTTTCCCGCCCCAACCATATAGGCGCAGAAGTGCTGGCCGGTGCCGAAGGTACGGTTCATGGTGTATTTTCCGCCGTCGTTGCACCAGGAGCCGTGCGCGTTGGTGGCGATGCTCTGGACGTAGATCTCGTTGTGGTAAGCCTGGTCGGCCCACACGCCGCGGTGCCGGGCACGCTTGACCAGATTATGGTGGGCCCGCTCAGATGCAGCTACGGCGTCACACCCGTAATGTCGGTTGATGAGCTTGTCCCCGCAATCCGTGATGATGTTGTGGTGAACGTGTGTGCCGCTCGACCAGTGGGGATGAATGCCTCTCACCTGAACACCCGTATACTGGAGCGTCAGGCCTGCGATCTCCCAGTTGGGACAGCCGTTGAGATAGACAGGGGCGAAGCCGATGCCGATCGCATCGCTGCCCCCGTTGCCGGCGCCCTGTCTGATCGTGCCGTTCAAGATCCTGGCGCTTTTCGCCTTCCACCCGCGAATGCCGAATGCCGATGCGTTGATGTACTTCCAGTATCCCCGGCCCTCGGCCTTCTTGATTTCCTCTTCACTGACCACCTCTTCGTTGTAAACCACGGTATGCCCGCCGAGGTCGAGCGTGATATCCGGGGCCTCCACCTTGATGGCCGTCCTGTCCGCAGCGATGTCCTTCGTCAGGACATACGTCGCCCCCGCCTTGCTGAGAACGTAAGGCGGCCCCTGCAGATCGTCGGGGATGTGGATGGTGTCCTGCACCTTCGCGGTCTTGAAGGTCGCGTCCTCGGTTCTGATCCGGTTGCCGCGCTCGTCGGTCGCGACGATCCGGTAATGATACGCGGTCTCGGGCTTCAGGTTCCTCAGATAGTGCAGATGAAGGTAGAAGTGCCGCTCGTGCACGGGCGTCTTCTGACCGTAGCCCCTGCCCTCGCCATATTCCACATGGGCTTTCGCGGGCAGATTGGTCTCGAAACCTATGCAGGCGGATTCTTCGGAGACATGCTGCCAGGCCCCCTCCTTCAGAAACTTCAGGTTCTGGCCGAACTGTTCATAGACGAGCGGCTCTTTCTCGGCGCCGTAGTGCTTGATGCAGAAGGCGTTGAACGCTCTGTAGACCTCGTTTCCAGGAGCACCCGCCTGCGGTGCCTTATCCTGCGCGAGAACACGGACCGCAAACGGGCTGACCCCCGCCAGGGTCGCCACCGCCGCAGCACACGCTATCAGTCTGACCTTCTCCCGGAATATCATTGTCAACACTCCTTTTGCCTCAGGTGCTTTCGCCACGGGTTTGGTGCTTCCGCCGGCAACCGTGCGTCTCTTGCGCGCAGGATAGGCCATAGGTCCTCGTTTGGCAATATCCCTTTCCAACGAGTACCCAGGCGGGTCGGACAGGCCTATCCCTTAAGGCTGGATATCCAATTGTCAAACTTCGTAAAGAGAGTTTTTCCCGCCGCTTTTCTCTGTCGTCGCCATACAATAATAATGTGTGGCGGGGCCAACACCGACCCTCCCACGACCGGGCTCCGGTAACGTCCCGGGTGGATTTCCGTGAAACGGCATGCCGCCGCATCGTCTAAGGGGTGACGGTCGGACTGTTGAAAAAGGCACGCAAGGTGGTGGGTCAGGAGACCCACCACCCTTGGCTCAACAAATACCGTGGCTGCGAGCCACTATGCCTTCATGTTCAATGAGCCCCTCCTCGGCGGCTACGGTGTGGTGGACAATGTGCGGTACGACGGGAGGGGCGCCGAGTTTGTGCTTCGTGAGGGCGGCCTGGTTGTCTCGATGGCGTCCCTGCCGCCGGGGAAGCCCAAGGCATTCACGGCCGACGTTGTGCTGCTGGTGCGTTCGCGTGAGGATGAAGCCGCCTGCTGGAAGGAGAAGGGCTACCAGGAGCTTTTCGCCGGCCATGCCATCGGCCACAACAGCGTCTCGGTCGTGGTCGATCCCTCCTCTCCGGTGACGCGGCTGAGGATGAACGAGCTGAAAGACATCCTGTCCGGCAAGATCAAGTCCTGGAAGAGCTTCGGCGGAGGGGACAAGCAGATAAAGCTCGTATACGACTGGTGGGGCGGCAGAACAGCCCGGTCAATGGTGCGGCGAGTGATACGACCCGCCGTCCGCGTCGGTCACACGTGGCGTATCCTGCGCTCCTTGGCCGGTGACGCCGATACCATCGCTATAGTGCAGACGACGGAATGGCTGCCGGATACCGGCATGAAGTTCGTGAGCATCGTCGCCGAGCCCGACGAGGAGAAGGTGGACCTCGCTGCCAACCATATGTCGATCCTCTGCCGTCGGGGGGCGTCGGCGGAGGCGAAGGCCTTTGCGGAGTACGCGCGCGACAGGTTCTGCGAAGGATTCAGCACGCGTGTGGGGGCGTGGGTGGCCGTTCCGGGCCCGCCCCGGGACGATGCCTGGCCCGCACCGGGAAGCCTGGCCGCCCCGCGCGGGATCTCCGGGGCCGTCGCCGTCCTTTGCATCGAACCTAAGGCCATGTACTTCCTGCCCCTCAAGCCCGACCATGTGGCCGCGATGGAGCTGGAGATCAGCCAGACCATTGCCGCGGGCCGCTCGCTGACGCTCGTGGACCGGCAGGAGTTGGACAAGGTCCTCGCGGAACGACGTCTGGCGATGCTTTTTGATCGGGATGCGGATGCCCTCCCGCGCATCCTCGCGGCCGACGTGCTGCTGGATTCGAGCATCGTGACGGAAGATCACCGCACCTGTCTGCTGATCCAGGCGATCCACTCGACGACGGGAAGCCGGCTGGGGTGGATGCGTCTGGGACTCGACCCGGCGAAGCCCGGAGGGTTCGACCCCTCTCTCGAAAAGCGGATCGCACAGTGGTGGCCGGGGGTGTTGGCGAACCTCGAGCGCGTCCGGACGCTCCCTATCGTGACGGTCCTGGGCGTCTACCCGGGAAACCAGACATGGGAGGAGGCGGGGGGCGTCACGCACGCCGTTGAGGAGGCATTCCGAGGCGAGCCGCGCTGCTTTCTTGCCGAACGCCGGCCGTCGGTCTCCGTGGAAACGGAGAATGTCCTGCGCATTATGGGACTCTCCTCCGCGTGCGGGGGCAGCGTCACGCCCGTGGCCGACTATGCGGCGGAGGTCCGGCTGGTGTCGGATCGTCGGGCGGAGGTCCGGCTGACGCGCGCGAACGACCGGAAAGTGCTGGCGAACTCGGCGGTCGATGGGGAGTCCCGACCGACGCTGCGGGCTGCAGCCGCCGAGTGGTTCAGGAAGCAGTCGGACCACTGTGCGACGAAGCCGCCCACAAGACGCGTCTGGTGGAAGACCGACCCGTGGGCAAGGGAGCAGGCGCGGCGTGAGTTCGAAGCCGCCCAGCAGATGCACCGGGAACTGGAGGAGGAAATCAAGAAGCGCGCGGTGGAGGTGGCTCCGAACACGTTCAACATACCCACCTACCCCGACGACACGCGCCGCAAGCGCGAGATCGTCAGACGCGCCATGCTGGCCCAGCAACTCGACCCGACCAACGAGGAGATTGTCCGATGGACCCTCAATACAGCCACCAGTGTGAGTGCCGATTTCCTGGACTGTCGTCTGGGGGCGGCCGTCGGGGACCGATACATCGCCTCGTTTCCGCTCTCGAAGCCCCGACGTCACCTCTACGAGTGGGTTCTCAACGACTACTATCGACTGACGGGCCTCTGCAGCAAGACGCCGGAGGAATCCCACGCTCCCAGGATCCCCCGGGGGATGGACTACAGACGTTGGGAGATCATCTATCGCGCCAGAACCATAGAAATCAGCAGGATGATCACGGACCGCATGGTCCAAGACTGGCGACCGGGCATGAGTGCTGACATGCAGCCTCGGTGGATCGCGGGGTTGTTCCAGGGACGTCTGGCCCTCCAACTGCACGCGACGTCGGCCTCTGACGTCGTTGTGAACGAGGCGGTGAACTTCTGGGCGCAGCGTTACGATCATGTGCCCGAGATCGTTCCTCCGAGCCCGTTCCTGCGCCTCGGCGTCCTGGTGCGGCGGGAGCAGAAGAGAGCCGCGGCGTCGCTCTTCGTCGCACTCGTCCGGGCGCGTCCCGAGGCGAAGGACCGCTTCTGGACATTCCTCGAGCGCGGCGCGGCGTCGCTCGGGGAGGTGGACTATAAGTTGAACGAAGCTGCCCAGGAATGGAAGCGTGGGAAGATCCCAACGGAAGACCTCATCCGGACGGCGGAGGCGAGGCTGAAGGAGATCCCGGAGAAATAGTCTTTTCGCTGTGCGGGTGAGGCGAAGAACCGCGGCCCCAGCGCCTCGCTCTTCGGACCCCCGACGACCCTACCGACCTGGCATTTCGCCGTCAACAGCCTTGCACCCCGGAGGACGGGGTCTATCCGTCCAGTCGCGCGGCCGCCCGGTCGCAGGTTCGAAGTGAGCGCCCGCTACGGAGCAGAAAAGGAGAATTCTGGACGAATTGTCGAATTTGCGCATCTTGCACGGCATTGAGATCGATCAGAGAAGAACCGCCTTGTTGGCTGCCTGAAGCGAACTCAATCACTAAAGACTTATTGCCTACCCCAGCCGACCTCGCATTCGCAATGACACTACCTTATCTGCCCCATTCCCGGCAACTTGGGGTCAGACTGACTTTCCCCTTTGCACGGTTCACTTCAGGTCCGGCGAATTCTTTCCCTCCGCCTGCCACCAATCAAGCCAAGCCTTCTTGTCGGCGCCGAGGCGCTTTCCGGTCAGCTCGTGCAGCGAGTCGGCGATATTCTGGCGGAACATCTCTGGCCTATAGGCCCGCTTCCAGTCTTGCTTCCCGGCAAAATCCGCGTCGAAGCAGTCCATGAGTCCCTCGACGGCGGACTTGTACTTGAACGCCGACAGCACCGTTATGGCCTGGTTGACGACGACGCCCGAGGGGTCTGTCTTAATCGCCTCGACGAGCGCCGAAATCGCTTTCGGATCCGCGCGGTCCCCCAGCCTCCAGACGACCGCCCGCCGGTCGAATTCGCCGAAATCCTTCTCGTGGAAAAGCGCCAGGAGGCGCCCCGTGACGTCGCCCTCCTGAAGCGTTGCGACCGCCAGCTTAGCGGCCACCAGTCGCCGGCGCACGTCGTCGGGTTTATCCTCCTTCGCCCCCGCGACCACGCCGCCGGTCCGGACGACCTCCTGAAGCGCCGGGATGGCCCGCCGGTCGCCGAGTTTCTCAAGGGCCTCGACGACCTCGGTGTACTTGACGTAAGGCAACAGCAGTGGCACGGCCTCGACGGCCTTCAGGCTCACCAGCGCCTCCATCGGCGAGTAGAAATCCCAAGACCGGCCGGCAGCGTCGCTATTCCGGCGGTCCTCGGAGTTACGAAGCCGCTCCTGAAGGAACTCAAGCAGCATGGGCACCGCGCTTCTGTCGCCCATGTACTGGAGCGCCTCGATGTAGCTCCGCTCGCCCCCCGTCTTCTTCGCCCGCTGGATGAGGAATGGCACCGCCCGCTTGCATTTCACTGATCCGAGATACACCGCCAAGCCCGATGCGTGCTCGAACATCCGGTGAATCACTCCTCCCGCGGTCTTGTCCCCCGTCGTGCACCGTTCGTCCGTGAGCGCCGCCTCAGTGAGCCCGAGGACCCAGTCCGGCGGGTTGCTCCCGTACCTCTCGATGAGCCGGGCGAGGGCGCTGTAGACGTACCCCGACGCCTCGTAGTCCGTGCTCTTCATCGCGTCCAGGATGTAGAGCGCCGCGTCCTTCCTGCCGTCGCACGCGGCAAGCGACGCGAAGATCATCTTCATTGCTGGGTCCTTCTCCCGCGTCATGCGAAGCTCGAATTCTTTCCCCCGGCCGATCGGTTCGTAGAGAAGCCTCACGTAAAGCAGGGCCTCATTGGAGATCTCGAGTTGCACCAAGTGTGACTCCATGCCCGACATGTTCCCGCCCATGAACCCCTTTCGGCTGAACTCCGGGAAAAAGTCCGGGAACGGAATTCGCCCCTCGGCCGCCTTCAGCACCTCCACATCCATCCACGACGGAGCCGCGGGCGTCTCGAGCACCCCGCGCCATTCCGTCCCCGCCGGCGGCTCGGTCCGCCTCAGCACTACTCTAATCCGCTCCGACTTGTCCATCTCCTCGCTCTCGTCGCCGCACAAGTAGGCGAGGGTCTCCTGCTCCGGCTGGAGCGTCACCGCGGGCCGGTCGCGCCGGTTCCCCGTCTCCGCTGCTTCCCGTCCCGTTAGTGGCACGAGGTCTGCCTGCCCCTCGACGTGCTCCTCGGGGAACCAAGGCGTCCGCTTCCACGCGGTGCCCGTGCCCGTGTGGAGTTCGAAGAGGCGCGGGCTCGCAGCGTCCGCCGGGTTGCCCGTCGGCACCGTGAGGGGCTGCTTCGAGACGTTCTTCAACCGCACGAAGACCGTGAGGCCCGTGTAGCCCCCGCGGTCGAGCCACTCCACTCGCGAGGCAAGCCCGTTCACCGGCTCGGACCACGTGGTCAATCGTCTGATCTTCTGTTTATCGCCGGGGCCCTTCGGCGCCGGGAGCTTGCAGGTTTCCTCAATCGACCTCCTCAGCCTCTCCTCGACCCCTTTGCCTCCCAGCGGAGCAAGTGTCGCGTTGATCTCCTCCGCGCTGAGTTGCCTCGGCTCCTCCCCGAGCGTCACGTGATGTATGACGCCTATCCCCGAGCCGCTCTCGCCGGGGGGAAATCCGAGCTCTTCCTTGTCGAATTCGAACTCGAAGCTGTAACTGCCCTCGGCGTTCATCCTGAAGAACTCCCGCAGGTCGAACGAGAATGCCTTGAACGACCCCCCGCTCTTGAGTGTGCGTCCGGGATCGACGGGAACGAACGTCTGCGGGTGAAGATGAACGAGATTGCCGGACTTCGGCGGCTTCCTGTCATACGGGTCGGGGACCGGCGGGTAGAACGCGGACCAGTACATCTTCAGGCTCACGCCCTTACGGAACGCCGGCCCGCCCTGCGCGGCGGAGCGGTAGAAAACGCTCGGCAGCTTACGCTCGACACCCCGCCGGTTGCGGATGTAGACCTCGACGACGAGCGGATCGCCGGGTTTGAGGAACTTCGCCTTCCCCACGCCGCGCCGCGGCGGCTCCGGCATTTTCACCCCACACCCGAGCCCGCCGGGGATGTCTTGCCATTCGATCCCGTCTTCCCTCGACGGGAACGAGAGATCTACCTCCTCCGCCGCCGCG
>Ga0111190_1023_pt1 | contig 11174 bp, 11 predicted proteins | sample DeeMarSWOR324_28_FD_80244 | JGI IMG/M metagenome (GOLD analysis project Ga0111190, IMG submission 80244) | Planctomycetes bacterium SM23_65
CTTACCCTCGACGAACGACACCAGGACGAACGCAGCATGGAGGAACTCCGGACCGTCCTCTCGCGACACCGGGGAGACTGTCCCGTCTATCTCAAGCTCGTCGCCCCCGACCAGTCGGTCACGACCGTGAGGACCGACAGTTCGTTTTCGGTGACGCCCGCTGCCTCGTTCGCCGAGGATATCGGCGGACTCTTAGGTGAGAAGAACCTGGCCTTCAACGCCATCGGTCCCAGAAGGAGATCTCGTCGAAACGGAGGACGACATTGGCCCAGGAACTGACCTACGCACTCATCACCCCCTACAGTCTCTCGAAGAGTCGCACCGGCGCCATCATCGGTCGGCTGCTGACCTTGGCGGAGAACCTCGAACTGATCGGGGCGCGCATGTACGCACCGGGCGACGCCTTCGTCGATCGCTACGCGGCCACCATCGAAGAGATGGACATGGACGCGGTTCTGAAGACGGCTTTCGTGGACTACGTCAACGAGAACCTGCGGTCGAGCACGAGGAATCCCGCGGGGAACCGCTGTCCGGTGCTTTTCTTGCGCGGCGAGAACGCAATTGACATCTTGAAAGACGACGCCGTCGGCACCGCCGTCCAGGACCCCACCGGCGACACCGTCCGCGGGGCCTACGGCGATTTCATCCTGGACGCCGAGGGCAACGTCAAGCACTTCGAACCGGCGGTACTTGTCGCGACCGATTCCAGGACCAATGCCAGACACCTGAGACTCTTTGTGGAGTTCGCCCGGTCCGACGGCGGCGTGCTCGAGCATGTCGTCACGTATCCCACCGGGACGAAGGTCGAGACGACGCTGGTGATTCTCAAACCCGACAACTTCATGCGACAGTCGGCGCGTCCGGGAAACATCATCGACATGTTCAGCCGGACGGGACTCAGGATCGTCGGGGCGAAGGTGCTCCGCATGAGCGTGGCACAGGGCGAGGAATTCTACGCCCCGCTGGTGGACATCTTCCGCACAAGACTCAGGTCCGACGTGACGAACACCCTCAAGCAGAGCCTCGGCGGTGCGTTTGATTTCGACATCGACGACGAGAGCTACGAGGGAATGACCGACATGCTGGCGGAGAAGAACGCCCTCTGTGAGTTCAACAAGATCGTCGAGTACATGACGGGCATCGACCCGACTTCGGTAGAGAGTCCGGCCGACAGGAGGAAACCCGGAAAGGTGAGATGTCTGGCGCTTTTGTATCAGGGGGAGAACGCCGTCGCGAAGATTCGCGAGCGTCTGGGTGCCACCGATCCCGACAAAGCCGGTCCCACCACCGTTCGCTCGAGCTTCGGGCAGGACCTGATGAAGAACGCCGCCCATGCATCCGACAGCCTCGAGAGTGCCGTCCGCGAGCGACGTGTCGTCGGACTCCTTGACGAGGACGAGCCCGAGATTGTCCGCGTCGTCGAGCAATACCTTCGGTCCGCCGGGGAGTAGGCTCTTGCACTTTGCCACGCTGGAGGTGGGTGAACTCGCGACGAACTGCTACGTGCTTGCGGGCGGACCTCCCGACGTTCTCGTGATCGATCCGGGAGGGGATGCAGGGCGGATTGTCGAGCACCTCGAGGGGAACGACCTGGTGCCGACGCTTCTGGTAAACACCCACGGGCACGCCGACCACATCATTGCAAATGCTGATCTGAAAAGACGTTACGACGGGATGAAGATCGCGATCGGACGCGCCGACGCCGGGGCGCTCACCAGTCCTATAAGCAACATGTCCGTCTTCGTGGGCATGCAGGTATTGAGCCCGCCTGCCGACAGGCTCCTCGACGAGGACGATGTCGTCTCGGTCGGCGGGTGTGACTTGCGCGTGCTTGCACTTCCCGGACACAGTCCCGGTGGGATCGGGCTCTACACGGCGGAACTTGACGGAGCGCCGGCTCTCTTCTGCGGCGATACGCTCTTTGCCGGTTCGGTGGGTCGTACCGACATCGCCGGCGGCGACTGGAACGTGCTCCTGGCAAGCATCCGTGGGAAGATCTTCACGTTGCCCGGCGAGACACGCGTCTTCCCCGGTCACGGTCCGGCGACGACGGTTGCTGAGGAGAAGGCTACAAATCCTTTCGTGATGCACTGAGGGCGGAAACCGGATTCCTTTGGCTGGAGATATCATGTCGAGCAAGGTTTACTTCATTCGGGCGTCGGATGGTGAGTCGGACGGGTCACTCGCGGAGAAAGCCGCGAGGCTGTATGAGAAAGCGAAGTTCGCGGGTCAGCTTGAGGAGGGATCTCTCGTCGGCATCAAACAGCACCTCGGCGAGAAGGGGGGCGAGGGGTATCTCAAGCCCCCGATCGCAAAGCGGTTCGTCGAGCTGGTGAGAAAAGCCGGTGCGAAGCCGTTCCTCATCGAGACCTCCACGCTCTACCGGGGCAACCGTGGGACCGCCGTCGATTATCTCACCGTCTGTTACGACCACGGCTTCACCCACGAAAACGTCGGCTGTCCCGTCATCATGGCAGATGGGCTCGTCGGTGCCGCACAGGTCATGGTCAGAATCGACGGCAAGCACTACAAGCAGGTGCCGATAGCGGGCGACGCTTTCCACGCGTTCGGCTTCGTGGTGCTGACACACGTAACGGGACACCCGGGCGCGGGGATCGGGGCGTCCATCAAGAACGTTGGCATGGGGCTTGCCAGCCGTGCCGGTAAGCTCGACCAGCACCACGGCGACACACCGCTCGTCGATGCCGCCAAGTGCACGGCCTGCGGAACGTGTGCGGAGCTCTGTCCCGCCGACGCCATCACCGTAGATGAGATCGCCGTCATCGACAAGAAGAAGTGCATCGGCTGCGGCGAGTGCCTGGCGGTGTGTCCGTTCGGGGCGGTCGGTTTCAGGTGGCGCGAGACCTCTCAGCGGTTGAACGAGAAAATGGTCGAGCACGCCCTCGCCGTCAAGCGCACACACGAGGGACGCATGTGCTTTTTCAACTTCATGACCCACGTGACCGAGGGGTGTGACTGCTTCGGCATCAAGCAGGACGCCGCCTGTGACGACATCGGTATCGTCGCTTCCCACGACATCGTCGCGGTGGACCAGGCGACCGTGGACATCATGAAAAAAGAACTGGGGAAGGACCTGTTTATGGAGTTCACGCCCGAGGCCGACTACAGCGTCCAGCTCGCACATGGGGAGGCGGTGGGGCTCGGCAGCCGCGACTACGAGTTGGTTGAGGTTACAGGATAGCCTTTCGGGGTGCCGGTATGGCCGGCCCACAAGGGGGCCGGACTACATAGCGGCGCCGTGTGTGGCGTGTAGTGCGTCCCCCTCGTGGGGCGCGGCAGTTCGATACCATGGGGGAGGGTTGAGATGGCGGAACTGATGTCGCGCGAGGATGCACTGGTGCTGGTGAAGGACAATGTGACGAACAAGAACCTCCGCAAGCACATGCTTGCAGCCGAGGCGGTGATGCGTGCGTTGGCGAAACGTCTCGACGAGGACGAGGAGCTGTGGGCGCGCACGGGGCTTTTGCACGACGTGGACTGGGACGAGACCGCGAATGACTTCCCCAGGCACGGTGTGCTTTCGGCCGAGATGCTCGCCGAGCGGGGATGTCCGGAGGAGATGGTCCATGCGGTGAAGGCGCACGCGGAGAAGGCACCGGTCGAGAGCAAGCTCGATCAGGCCCTTTATGCGGCTGATCCGCTCACCGGGTTTCTCGTCTCGTGTGCCCTCATTCGACCGGAAAAGAAGCTTGCCATCGTGGATGTGCAGTTCGTCAAGAATCGCATGGCCGAAAAAGGTTTCTCGAGATCGGTGGACCGGGATCAGATCAGACAATGCGAAAAGTTGGGCATCGACCTGGACGAGTTCATCCGGATCTCGCTCGACGCGATGAAGGGGATTGCGGGGGAGCTGGGGCTGTGACGGCCCGTGCCGCGGGAGGGGGGAACGAATGACGAGTGACGAATGACGATTCAAATCCGAATTCGTGAATGACGAACGACTGCGCGGACCATGTGCACTGCGGGGTTTAGGTCATTGGGCATTCGGGCGTGAATCGTCATTCGTCATTGGTCATTCGACATTTGCGCCTCATGGGGGCAGCCGACCATGGACCACCCCGTCACCTACACCCATGAGGTTCGGGTGCGGTATGCCGAGACGGACCGGATGGGGGTGCTGCACCATTCGCGCATCTTTGTGCTGTTGGAGCTGGCGCGCACGGAGATGCTGCGCCGACATGGCATGACCTACCGTCAGATGGAGGACGAGGGATGGTTCCTGGTCATTGTGAAGGCGTCCTGTGATTTCAAGGCCCCCGCACATTATGACGACGTCCTGCTCATCGAAACCACAATAACCCGCGTCACCCAGACCCGTATCGATCACGCCTACCGGGTCACGCGAAAATCCGACGGTGAACTCATCGCCGAAGCGGAGACCACACTCGCCTGCCTCGACCGCGACGGAAGCGTCCAGCGGATACCAGGGAACCTGCGGGAGCTGCTTGGGGTGTAGGCGGAGGGAATGACGAATTTCCGAATGACGAATGACGATTCAATGAGTAATCCCGAATGACGAAAAAGCGTGACGAAAAGGTGTGCCACGGCTGGCTTGTCCAGCCGTGCGGTAACCGGCGGGTTCACTTGTGCGACTGGTGGGTTGGCCACTATTGTATTCCGCGTGTTCCTCATGGCGCGAAGCCGAGGAGAGAGAAATGGCCAAGTTATGGATGGTTAGAGCTGGTGAAGGCGGATATCTAATAGAGGATTTTGAAAAAGCTGCTTGTGTTGCGGTCGGGTGGGTTGAAATGAAAGACCTTTCCAAGGTTCAATCAGAAGAGGAGCTTGAGGCGGAATTTGACCGTGCGTATCCGCACGAGAAGCGAACTGCGAGACCACAGTCACTGGCGGGAATCGGGAAGTTTCGCTTTGTCATGCAAAAGGGTGATGCGGTCATTTCATACGATCCGGAGAAACGCGAATACCTGTATGGTCAGATAGTGGGAGACTACTCGTATGAGCCCGGACGCGTCCCGGATTATGCTCATGTTCGCTCCGTAGACTGGAAAGGCCATGTTAGCCGGGACGATCTGTCGCCCGGTGCGCGGAGCACGCTGAGTCCATGGCAGACAATAACTCAGCCCAAGCAAGAGGTGCACGAAGAGGTCGTTTCACTCTTGCATGGTGAGAAGGGAATCGTCAAAGCGGAAGAAGCCCAAGAAGAGGCCGAGGATATCTATCTCAATCTGAGGGAAAAGGCATTTGAGTTCACGAAAGACATGATTTCAAAGCTCAGTTGGGACGAAATGCAGCAGCTTGTCGCCGCTCTGTTGAGAGCCATGGGATACAAGACTGAGGTTTCCCCCGGAGGCGCTGACCGTGGCAAGGACATCATAGCCTCGCCAGATGGCTTGGGATTGGAGCAGCCGCGGATCAAGGTTGAAGTCAAACACCGTCTGCGTGAGCAAATGAGTGCTTCCGCCGTCCGCTCTTTCATGGCCGCACTGCAACCAAGCGACAGAGGACTATATGTAAGTACTGGCGGCTTCTCCAAAGAGGCCCGCTATGAAGCCGAGCGGTCAGCGATTCCCGTAACACTGATCGACTTGGACAGACTCGCCAGGCTATTCGTGGACAATTACGCAAAGGTGGACTCCGAGGGTCGTGGATTAGTCGCCCTCACGCCGATACTATGGCCGGCCTCCTAAAGCACCGCTATGACCGTCACGTGATCTGAACGGGCCCTGGTTCTTGCGGCACCGGAGAAAGACACACGGCTGGGCAAGCCAGCCGTGGCACCTCTTGTTTCGGAGCGGATTTACTTGTTTACTTTCTCAAGGGCGGCTTTGGCGGCTTCCCGCGTGCCGGGGTATTTGTCGTTGGCAGCTAAGTCCTTGAGGAAGGGAGCCGCCCAGGCGTCGCCGCTCAGGTTGTCCACGATGAACCAGTAGCGCTCCTTGGCGTCAAGCGGTGCCCAGGCTTCCTTGAGCTTTGCCGCACCGTCTTCTTCTCCCGCGGCGACCAGCGCCGCCGCAGCCTTCGCTTTCACCAGTTTGTCTTTGCTGCCCAACTGTCCCCTGGCGAACTCGACGCCGCTCCTGTCACCGAGTCTCGCCAGCGCGAACGCGGCGTTCAGCTTCACCGCGTCGCTCTTGTGCAGGAGCAGCGGCTTGAGTTCCGGGATCGCCTCCTTGTCCCCGATCATGCCTAAGGCTTGAGAGGCTTCGAGTTCGAGCTTGTTGGCAACCGCGTCGAGGAGCGACTCGACAGCGAGCTTCGCCTTTCGACGCCCGAGCGAGATGGCACAGATCTTTCGGAGCTTCTGGTCCTCGCTGTAATCGACGAGCATGCACATCTCCTCGTCGGCCTTCTTGTTGCCGATTTCCCCTAACCGCTCGGCGACGAGGTGCTGTCGGGCGGGATTGCCGGTCTTCATCATGTTCACGAGTGCCGCGACCGCCTCGTCGTCGCCGTACCACGCCATGCAGAAGAGCATCTCGGGCTCGCGTTTCCCTTCGGAGTACTCGCACCCTGTCTCATAGCGGTTCCGCATGAACTGGTAGTGTTTTTTCTCCTTGTGGTCGATCCGTCCGACGGCTTCGCCCAACTGACGCAGCGGCTCCCCGTTCCATGCCTGGAGGTGATAGCGGTTCCGGAGGAGCGTCAGCATGACGCGCAGTGCCCTGGGCCCGCCCAGCCGACCGAGGGCCTCGGCGATACTCGCGCCGAATTCCGGCGGGTGATAGCCGAAGGATTCGGCCATGTCGGAGAGCACGGACCGGTCACCGATGTATCCGAGCATCAACGCGGCCTCGCAGCGGGTCTCCGTGCGGTTGCCGCGTTTCAGCCGCCTGACCCAGTCCTGGAGCTCTTTGCTGATGTCTTCGGCCGAAAATGCGTCAGGCGACAGCGCCGTGACCACCATGACAGAGACCATTACCATCAGCAGCCTTCTCAACATTGTGCGTTCTCCAGGCGATGTGTGGTTTGGGGACATGAAGCGACCGCGAGATCCGTTCCCGTGCTATATAGGTGGGACGGGCGCGGTCCTTTGTTGCGGATGCTTTGGGGCGGTCTGACGCCGGTCGGCGCGCTTACTCGTTCACGGGTGTGGTCGTCCCGATCGCGGGAGAGCGCCAGACCCAGCCGTCAAACACCGTGTCCACACGGTCGTCCGGACGGTCCTGCGTGTCGCCCGGTCGGAACCAGTGAACCAGGTACTCCTGTCGCTGGTATCCTTTGCGGTTGTCCTCGTCCTGGTAGCGATAAGCGTTGGTGAGTCCCTTGACGAAGACCTTGACGTGGTCGGCGTTCGGGTCGAGTCGGTGGAAGATCGCGACGCCTAACTTCGTCTCCTTGTCCTTGAGGATCCCGGTGATCTGGTTGAGGTCCTCGAATTTCTTGCCGTGTTTCTGTCGGATGGCCTGTGCCAATCCCGGCGAAGGTCTGGCGTAGGTGAGCTGTTTGGTTTCGGTCTCCACGCGGAAGATGGGGGCAAAGAGTCGGTCGGTCCCGGTGTTGTTGGTGACGCGGTAGGTGGTGTATGAGACCGCGACGCCTCCGGAGCGGATGTAGTGGAGTCCCGTGTGCTGAAAGTCGAGCCGCCAGAACTTGCGCGGCGGCTGATACTGCTCGTCGCGAACCCCCGTCACCTGCGTGCAGACAAGTGCCGCCATCAGAAGTGCTGCCACCAAGATCGATAACTTCTTCATCGCGTGTTCACCTCACGTTTGGGGCGGTGCGTCTCAGCCTGCGCCCCCGACCGGGCCGCCCGCCTCCTCCTTCGGTTGATCTATCCCTTCAGCGCACGATTCCCGTAAAGCCCATGAACGCCACCGCCATCAGTCCCGTGCACACGAACGCGATGGGGATGTCCGCCATCGCCTTGGGGACCCTGGCCGATTCCAGTCGTTCCCGGATGCCGCTCATCAGCAGCATCACCACCGTGAAACCGATGCCCGCCCAGAACCCCTGCCAGACGGCCCCGAAAAAGCTGAGCTGCCCTGGACCGGGGTAATTCGTCGTGTTCAGCAGGGCAACCCCCATTATAGCACAATTCGTCGTGATGAGGGGCAAAAAAATTCCCAGTGCCCGATAAAGTGCGGGAACGGTCTTTCTCAGGAACATCTCGACCAATTGCACCAGCGACGCGATGACCAGGATGTAGCTGGACACCTTCAGCACCGCAACCAGCGGCTGACTGGCGGTGAGTTCGAGCCAGCCGAGTCTCACAAAGACATTGCGCTCCGAGAGCTCCAACACGTAGAAGTAGAGCGGCCAGGTCACCGCACTGGTCATCGTCATCACGAACGTCACCGCCATCCCCATCCCTAACGCCGCGTCGGTCTTCCGCGAGACGTTGATGAACGGACACAAGCCCAGGAACCGTGCCAGAACGTAGTTCTGCACGAAGACCATCGAGATGATGACCAAGAAGTACTTAGTCATTAGCGTCACCCCCGGCGGCCGAGGGGGTCTCGGGAACCGCAACCGGCTCCGCGGCTCGGCCGCTGCTCCGCATCCGCGACAGATGGATAATCAACATGATCGGGAACAGGAATATCCAGAGCAGGATCAGGTGCTGGGTTTTCTTGGGCAGGTTGAAGTATCCCATCAGCACGCCGATGACGAGGAATGCTCCCGGGGGAAGGATCAGGATGAGCACCGGTTGGAAGCCCGGGATGACCTGGTATCCCAGGAGCGTCCCCGCACCCAGCACCTCGCGAATGACCCCCAGAAGCAGCAGCCCCAACAGGAACCCGCACCCGATCCCCAGACCGTCGAGGATGCTTGCCGGAACGCTTCGCTTCGAGGCGAAGTCCTCGGCCCGATACAGGATGATGCAGTTGACGACGATCAGCGGGATGAAGATGCCCAAGGTGCGGTTGAGTTCCGCGGCGAGATACGCCTTCATCAGCAGTTCGACCATGGTCACGAAGCTGGCGATGACGACGATGTAGCAGGGGATGCGCACGCCCTTGGGGATGAAATCGCGGATGAGCGAGATGATGGTATTGCTTGAGACGAGCACGACGGTTGCGGCGATGCCCATCCAGAATGCACTTTCGACGGAGCCCGAGGTCGCCAGGGTCGGACAGAGCCCCACCATGAGGACAAAGATGGGGTTTTTCTCGAACAGACCTTTGGTGAACTCTCGGAACACGCACTCTCCCTCGTCAGGTCCGGCGGGCGACCGCGGAGTCAGCAAATTATAGGCAGGGGCATGCCTCTGTCAAGGACTTTGCACCCTGAGCCGTGCCGACTTTTCCCGAGGCCGCCATCTCTCTATCCTCCGCCAGTCTACCTCCACGTATCAGGGCTTGGGAGAAGGCGAGGGTGAGGGGGACCATGGGGATAGCAGCTTGGAGTCCCCCGGGAGCATCGGCAAGGGTGGCCCCGACAACCGGGGGTTGTCGGGGCTGCGTTAGCAGCAGGAGGCTGGCGGCATCGTGTCGCTTCGCGACCCGGACAACGGAAAAACGTTGTCCGGGCCACCCCGGAGGTGCCTTCTTCTGGTCCCTTCGCTCCTGGCTTGCGTGGGGAAGAACGGACACGAAAGAGCCGATCAACCAAAACTGGGGACGGGTCAGCGTTGCACCGTCCGCGTCCGGGGATTGCTCGCACACTGTGCAGCGGTGTTGAAATTGGCCCCTCCGGTGTTCAATTCGCGCAACACGACACTAAGTCCTTATCACAAAGCGGGTTAAGTGCCGGAACGGCCCTCCAGAGCGACGAGGCATGTTGCGGAAATACAACACGCCGACTCCGTCTCCACTGTACACTTTGTTAAATATACCAAACGGGATCGCCCCAAGTCCATACGTCCCAAGCAGCTACGTCTCCGTGAGTTTGTCGAATAGATTTAACACCGATTTTGGCACGCGATTTGCCGTATACGGGAGTGAGTCGCGATCCGATTCTCCCGATTCGTGACAAGGAGCCACGGAGAGGCAGCCCTCGGTGTCATAGCCGATCCGAGAATGAGGCCGGCACTGAAGACCTCCACGAAGTGGTTGGCCCTCTCCAGCAGACTACCGGAGGCTGCCGCCGTGGCTCCTACCTCCCTTTTGACCACGTTCCCGCATCCTTTGTCCTTGCACTTCGCCGGGTTCCCGTTATCCTCGTTGAGCGCTGAGCCTTTTTCTGCTTTTATCCGTCGTGGCGGGGCCTTCGCTCCGCCGCTTGCACAGGAAAAAACGTCATTCAGGAGACAGTCGTGAAAGCCATGCCGACGAAGGTGAAGCGTCATTCCGGTTGGGACCCGCTCATCGAGGACGAGTGGACGCGGATCTGCTACGAGAGGAGCCGCAGCCTGACCGCCGCCTACTACGCCAAGCCCACCGACGCGGACGTGCAGGTCTTCCGCGGTCAGGTCGTCGTGAACGAGGTGACCGCACCTTTCCTCTACTCGAAGTTCACGCCGACGAGGATGAGGATCAGGCGTGGGACCTATCCGAAGCTCGACGCCGTTGTCGACGACCTCCTGAGAGACGGCAAGTACATCAGCGACCGGATGAAGGTGCTGAAGCTGCTGTTATGGTGTCGGGATATTCCCTTCCGGAAGCGCACCACCAAATATTATCACGCGGGCGGGCCGGAGGAACTGATCGCGTGGCAGGGCGGCTCCATGTGCAACGAGATGAACCGGGTGTTCATGGTGATGTGCCAGATCGCCGGGTTCGCTTCGCGCTACGTCGGACATTACTCCGCCGTCCGACCCGACCGGAAGCTCACCACCTACGCCGGGCACGGTGTCGCGGAGGTGTTCGTGGAGGGTTCCTGGGCGTATTTCGACATCCGCGGACGACATTTTGAGTGGCCCGACGGCACGCTGGCGTCGCTCTGGGACCTCATTCGCAACCCCGACCTCTACGTCCACCAGCCCGAGACGGTGCGGATTCTCCGCGACCCCCGACACAACAACTGGAACCCCGGACAGCGTCTCGTCATGTGGCCCCACCTCCAGGTCATCGCCAACTACGATGCGGCGGTGCGCAGAAAATGCACCTATACCCCGGTGATTCAGACCCCGGCACGGGCGCGGAAGCTCCGCGAAGCCTCGCGCAAGATCACCGCCGAAGCACGCAAGAAACTGCGGAAGGTCCTGAAGGAGGGCTACACACCGCCGGCCCGCACGCCTTGGGATTGAAAGGGCCAAGGGTTTGGGGTTAAAGAGACTGTAGCCGCATTGCAGAGCGACGATTCGAGGGGGG
>Ga0111190_1091_pt1 | contig 11138 bp, 11 predicted proteins | sample DeeMarSWOR324_28_FD_80244 | JGI IMG/M metagenome (GOLD analysis project Ga0111190, IMG submission 80244) | Planctomycetes bacterium SM23_65
ATCATCCGCGGCGCTCGCCACCGGATGTGAGGCGGCGAGTGCCCCACAGCATACCTCGCCCCTCAAGGCATGCCGCTCATCTGCCAGTTGGCCCCAGGAGCATACCTTGCCCCTCGAGGCATGCTACACGGTCCGAGCGTGTTGGCTCCCGGACCGAACATGGTGCGTCATCCGGGGCGGCCGCCACCGGATGTGAGGCGGCGAGTGCCCCACAGAATACCTTGTCCCTCAAGGCGTGCCGCTCCTCTGCCAGTTGGCCCCAGCAGAATACCTTACCCCTCAAGGCATGCTGGCGGGTCGTGGTCAGTGTCGGTCGAGGGCCTTCCGGATGCAGACGAGTGCGCGCTTCCAGGCGGTCAGACCGGCGCCGAGGGCGTCACGTCCCTTGGCGGTGAGTCTATAGACCTTCCGTTGACGGCCACGCACCAGCTCCACGCGATGACGCACACACCCCGAGCGCTCGAACTCGCGAAGCGCCGGGTAGACCGTGCCCTGAGTTGGCGCACAAAAGCCGTCCGTCATGGTCTCGACGCGACGGATCAGGGCATATCCGTGAACCGGGCCCTCGCGCAGTGCCTGGAGGACCATCAGCTTCGAGAGACCGTTCCTCAGGACGGCGCTCCAGTATCCTTCGCTCCGGTATGAGCGGGCCATTGGTGATCCCCTATTTGAGCAGCGCGCGCGGGATGCCGATGTCGATGAGGGTGAGGTCGCCGACGAAGGGACTTGCGGAGTGCTGTAGCAGTCCGAGCTTGGGTGCGGCGAAGGTGGCGGTGCGACGGGCGATGACGCAGGGCCCGGTCGAGGCTCCGGTGTCCCCGTTGACCCAGCTGGGGATGTCATGGCATCGACGATGAGCCCGGCGCTCTTCAGCTCGGCGGCGAGTGCGTGGCGAGTGTCGGGCAGCTTCACTTCACGGACGTCGAGGCCCATCTTCCGGATGATATCGAGATGGGTACGGGCATCTCCGGCGATGTCGTCGAAGGGCGAGAGCACGCGCACGCGCACGTCGATGCCGGCGTTCGCGAGGTGTCGCGCGATAACGTAGCCGTCGCCGCCGTTGTTCCCCCGTCCGGCGAGAATCAACGCGCTCTGCGCCCCGGCCTCAACGAGCATCTCCAAGGCAACGCCCGCCGCACCGCGGCCGGCGTTTTCCATCAGCACGACGCCGGGGATGCCAAACTCCTCGATCGCGCGACGGTCGGCTTCACGGATCTCGGCCACCGTCAGCGCCGGCACCTTTGAGGTCATTGGACGTTCACCTTGTCCTTCGGGTCGTAGCCGCTCTTGATGAACACGGCGTCCACCACGTCGTCGGTGTCGTTGACGATGTCATGCTTGTCGGGCGGCTCCAGCCGGAAGGCGTCGCCCCGGCGGACCCGGAACTCCTTACCGTTGACGATCATCAGCGGCTCGCCCGTGACGAAGTAGAAGGTCTCCTCGACCCGCTCGTGGTAGTGATGACCGAGCGTCTCGCCGGGTTTCATTCGCAGCACACCCCAGTCGATCTTCGGCCCACGGAAGAGATACTTCACCCCCGAATCCCCGCCGCGATACTCCAGGTCCTGCTCGTTCACCTGTTCCATGTGACTTGCCCTCCCGCGTCAATGTCTGGTCTCTACGGAAGGCATATTAGAGTGGGAAGGGACGTCGGTCAAGCATCAAGTGCCCCCCGCCCGGGCAAAGCAGAAACCCCGACGTGATGTCGGGGTTTAGGTGGTGCGTACAGGGAAAAAGCCCGTCTCGGAACGGGCTCTTTCTTATGGACTCATAAACGGTGCTCGTCTGCGGGCCATGAACTTCATGTAGGCCTCGCACAGTCTCCTGTGATCCCCGCAGCACACTTTGCGAATGAAGTCAAGGTAGACGCGCTTGCGCCAGCCCAGGTAGCTGCGGATCTTGCAGTCGAGACAGACCTGCGGTGCTTCCCTCTTGATACGACCGTTGGTCTTCATCCGGCTGAGGACATAGACCTGATTCTTCCCGGCCGGACACCGCATCTCCTGATTCAGCTTGCGCTGGAGACGCAACAGGGAGATGCGCTCGTTGGTCTTCACGACAACCCCCTTTGGGCTCAGACAGGCCCCTGTTTGGTGTACATAGACCCCATCCGTGTCTCGCGGACCACCAAACAAATAAGGTACGCAATATAGGCCTTGCTGACCTGCCTACCCATAATAAGTCTATCGCAAGAAAACACGGTTGCAAACAGATTCCAGCAAAATCCTCATTTTCTCGAAATTGTCCCGCTCCGATGATTCTCGACGTAAGTCGTTAAATAGAGGCAGTTTACCCTCCCTCTCATTCCCATATACGAACGAGCCGCACGGTTTATTCAGGGTTTTTTTCAATTTTTTCAGGAAACGGGGATTTCGCGGCGTCTTTCCACGTCCACTACCCCTCAGGGGCGCGACGGACTTGCAAGGCGTAGGTAAATGGAATATAGTGAAGTGAAAAGGGGGTGGGCGTGAGCCCAAGAGCGGGCGTTCAGGAGCCGACGGCCGGCGACAGCGGCAGGAGCACAGGCGATGGGAAAGCGTGACGTGAAAAGGGAGATCGACCGGCTGCGCGAGGAGCTGCGTCGGCACAACTACCTCTACTACGTCGAGAACGCACCCGAGATCAGCGACGCCGAATTCGACCGAATGATGCGTCGGCTCCAGGAACTGGAAGAGGCACACCCGGAGTTCCGCGATCCCAACTCTCCCACACAGCGCGTCGGCGGCGAACCGGTCGAGGGCTTCGAGACCGTCACCCACACGGTCCCCATGCTCTCGATCGACAACGCCTTCGACTTCGACGAGCTGACGAAATGGGACCAGAGCACGGTGCGGAAGAAGCTCGAGGGAGAACCCGTCACGTACGTGGCGGAGCCGAAGATAGACGGGCTTGCGATTTCGGTGCGGTATGAGGAAGGTCGTCTGGTGCGAGGAGCAACGCGGGGCGACGGACAGCAGGGGGACGACGTAACCGCAAACATCAAGACCATCCGCGCGGTGCCCCTCCGACTTCACGGGAAGACCCCCCCGGCGGCTTTGGAGGTTCGGGGAGAGGTCTACATGAGTGAGAAGGAGTTCCAGCGACTGAGCAGAGAGCGGGAGGAGGCGGGACAGCTTCCCTTTGCCAACCCGCGGAACGCGGCGGCCGGGTCGCTTAAGCTCTTGGACCCGAAGGAGACCGCCCGACGCAGACTCTCCCTCTGGGTCTACGGCGTCGGCGCCGCCGAAGGCGTTTCGTTTGAGACACACGCCGAGACGCTTGCCTACCTGAAGCGTGCAGGCTTCCCCGTGAATCCCGAGGTCAAACATCTCGACGACATCGAGAGCGTCATCGATTACATCGGGAAATTCGACGACCGTCGTCACCAGCTCGGCTACGGGGTGGACGGTGTGGTGGTGAAGGTGAACAACCTGTCACAGCACGAGCGTCTGGGTGCGACGAGCAAGTTCCCGCGATGGACGATCGCCTACAAGTATCACGCCGAGCAGGCGACGACGGTGATTGAGGACATCGACGTACAGGTGGGGCGGACGGGCGTGCTCACCCCGGTGGCACACCTCAAAGCGGTGCAGCTCGCCGGAACCACCGTGAAACGTGCCTCCCTCCACAACGAGGACGAGATCAACCGCAAAGACGTGCGCATCGGGGACACCGTGACGGTCGAGAAAGCCGGGGAAATCATCCCACAGGTGGTGTCGGTGATCAAGGAGAAGCGCACCGGGAGCGAGAGGAAGTTCCACATGCCGAAGCGGTGTCCGGTCTGTGGGGCAGAGGTGGTGCGGCTGGGGGAGGAGGTATACCAGCGGTGCAGCAGCATGTCGTGTCCGGCACAGCTCAAGGGGAGACTGAAGTATTTCGCGAGTCGCGACGCGATGGACATCGAGGGGCTGGGTCCTGCGGTTATCGACCAGTTGGTGGAGAAGGGAATCGTGCGTGACGTGGCGGACCTCTACGGTCTGGAGCTCGCACGGTTGACGTCGCTCCAGCGCATGGGGAAAAAGTCGTCACAGAACCTGCTGGATGCCCTGGAAGCCTCCAAGACGCGGGGACTGGCACGACTTCTTACGGCACTGGGTGTTCCCAACGTGGGCACTACCGCGGCCGAGACGGTTGCACGAAACTACGCAAGTCTCGACGAACTGGCGAAGGCGTCGGCCGACGAACTCCAGGAAATCCCGGACGTGGGTCCCATCATGGCCCAGAGCGTCGTGACCTTCTTCGCCACCCCGGAAAACCAGAAGGTCATCGACAAGCTGCGCGTCGTCGGCGTGAAGATGCAGGCCGAAAAGCATGAGCGGCGCCGCACGGGTCCAGACCTTTCCGGAAAGACCTTCGTCATCACCGGGACACTCGAGAGTTTCAGCCGGAAGGAAGCGGAGGATCTGGTGAAGACGCTCGGGGGAAAGGCAACCGGGTCCGTTTCGAAGAACACCGACTATCTCGTCGTGGGCGAAAGCCCCGGCTCGAAGCTGGACAAGGCCCGTGCACTCGGCGTCAAGGTCATCGACGAGGCGGAGTTCAAGAAAATCGCCGGACGGTAGCCCACCCCCGTGGCCCGAGTGAAACCCGGCGGCACTCGTCGCCGTGGCATCTCGTGCCGCGCTTGTCCCTTAGCAGTGCGCTCCCCGCGTGATAGCGATCCGGCCAACTCCCAAGCAAGAACAGTCTCCCCACGTTAGCCGCAGCGCTGCGAAAAACTGTGAGAAAAGCGCGTCCTTTGCTAACGCAGGGGGCGCACATCAACACGACACAGACAGCGCAAAGAATGCACTTTGTAAAGAACCGGCTCGAATCGCCCCAAAAACGCCTGAAAATTACATTTTGCTTGATGCGCATTTGGCGGGATGCTAAGAGTATTCTGTCGGATTTCCCCGGCTTGTCTGAGTCGGCGTCCGGAGGCGTGTCCTCTAAAACGCAACGTCGAGGGTTGAGCAGGCGCCTCCTGCGAGGAATCCGATTCGGTGTGGTTGTCGGGTTTGCCGACGGCCGATGCCGGGGGACATCTGGAGGAACAGGGTGTGGAAGAGAGTGTGATGAACGATGCTAAGGAACTCTTGGGAGTCATTCGACGCATTCGACTGGACTCGAGACGTCACATCAGCGAGGTCTTGTCCGGGACGGGGGTCACTGTCGCCCAGCATGCGGTTCTGTCGATGCTTGCAGAGACGGGGGAGACCAACATGGGCAGTCTGGCGAGAAGCGTGGGCACAACCATGGGCGCCGTGACCAGCCTCGTGGACAAACTGGTTTACGCCGGTTACGTCACCCGCAGCCGAAGCGTCGATGACCGTCGCGTCGTGAATGTGACAATCACGCCACAGGGACGTGAGGTGGTGGAGCGCTGCTGTGAGGTGTGGACAAGGTCTCTCGCACGGTTCTTTGACGGGGTGGGCGCGACGGAACGTCGCAAGATTATCGACACGCACCACAAGCTGGCCGATTTCCTGCACGAGGCGTCGTCGGGAGCAACGAGCAATTCCGAGCAGGAGCGGTAGCCCCGCCCATCGGACCGGCAGTGCGTCGTGTCCGTTGTTTGGTGTGCTGCGTTGGATCGGACGCGTTTACCCCAGAGCGGATTGTCGCGACAGGAGAACGGAACGTGGAGGAAGACCTGCTGAGGGCCGCGGATCGCGCAATGCGCGTCTACCGACGTGCACGACTCGGCCAAGCTCGTGTTTTCAGCAATGTGCTTTCGGATACCCGTCTTACCGTCCCACAATACAGCCTCTTGGCTGTGCTCAGCGAGCGGGGGGAATCCACCATGGGAGAGCTTGCCGATACGCTCGGCACCACGCTGGGGGCCGTCACCAGCCTGGTGGACAAACTCGTTCATCTCGGTCACGTGGAGCGTAAGCGCAGCACCGAAGACCGGAGAGTGGTGAACGTGAGGCTGACGACCAAGGGCAGCGACCTGTGCCAGACCATCCTCGACAGGATCGCGAAGTTTGCGGCACGGATCCTCGGGGAGATCGATCCCGACGACCGGCGCACGTTCATCGAGACCTACGAGAGGCTGGTGGACAAGCTCTACGAACGGACCGAAGGGGAGGCGGGGTCGGACTGACGCCGACGGTACCCGCGCCGGGCTGCAACGCGGACCCACGACACACGGGATAAGGAGATCGCTTCCGGAAGAGGGGGGAAAGATGGAAGACGACGTGGAGAAAGACGCGGACCTTACCATACGCGTCATGCGACGGCTGCGGCTGGGTCTGGCACGCTTTTTCAGGGACACGTTTGGTGATAGGAATATCAGTCTTCCCCAATACACGCTCCTGGCCGTGCTCGATGAGAAGGGGGAGTGCACGATGGGCCGGCTCGCCGACGCACTGGGCATTACCTTGGGTGCCGTGACGGGTCTCCTGGACAGGATGATCCACATCGGCTACGTGGAGCGCGAACGCAGCACCGAGGACCGGAGAATCGTCAAAGCCAGACTGACCGCCAAGGGACGGGACATCCTCGGAGGAATCCTCGACACCAGCCGAGAAAAAGCCGCGCGTCTTCTGAGGGATTTCAGTCCCGAAGAGCGACGGGCATACCTGAAAATTCAGCAGCGTCTGACGGACTGTCTTTACGGGGGAAGCCCCGGCGAAGGGGAGTCTGAAGCACCAACGACCGCGGGCTCGTCCGCGTCGGATTGACGCGCGAGCGGCGGGACAGGGGGCATGACACCGGTAGCCAGAGCGCCGCGTGCGCCGCCCCTTTCCGATGAGATACCTACCGACGCCCGCACCAACCGCCCGTAGAAAAACTTCCCATAAGACAAGAGATGCCTTGTGCCAGTTTCGGCGCCGCAGGGCTGCCTCTTCTCAACATAGGAGGCCGGACATTCCTGTCCGGCGGTTTTCATGACAGGCAGGAATGCCTGTCCTCCTCTCATCGGCACACTATCTTGTGGAGATGCGGGCGATCCCTACGACATAATTGGCACAAGGCATAAGAGGTGTGTCAGAGACACTCATGCCGCCTCTCAGCATCCCGAGACCCTTTGGGGAGAGCAAAGCAGGGTAAGAGGGCTTGCCTGTCCCTGTTTCAGACCCGCTCCCGGCCGATCGCTCACAGGACTACCTCAGCAGGCCGCTGACCCGATCGAAATCCCCGTCAAGCCCGGGGACTGGTCACACGGTGGGATAGATACGGGCCTGTCCGGCTCCCAGAACAGGCCTTGTCACATCGGATGTGGGTTTCCGGGACCGGATTTTTGGAAAAATAAACATTGCGAAGGTTCGTCCTTCGCGATATATTAGTGGTGTCTCTTTGGCTCGGATTCGCGCCGAGATCATGGGGAACTTTGACAACTCAAGGACCTAATCCGCAGACCCGGACTACGCCGTCGTTTTTGTAGTGCGGCCCCTTGTGGGCCCTTCGTTTGCCGGGGTGGGCCTTGACTTCCCCCTCTCTCCCAGGGAGGGGGTCAGGGGGGAACATTTCCGGGGCATAGGAACCCGGACTACGCCTTTTGACAGGGGAACGTGCGTGGAAGAGAGGGTGCTCGCCGATTCGGAGGCGCTCCTCGTTGAGCTGCGCCGCATGCGACTGGACATCGTCGGCTACGCCGTCCGGAGACTGGCCGGAACCGGACTCAGCTTCCCCCAGTACGCCCTGTTGGCCGTGCTCGATCAGATGGGAGAGGCCAACATGAGCCGACTCGCACAGAGACTCGGAACCAGCATGGGTGCCGCGACCAACCTCGTCGATAAACTGGTGGACGCCGCACACGTCGAACGCACACGCAGCACCACCGACCGTCGCGTCGTGAACGTCAAGTGCACCGAGCGGGGACGGGAATTGCTGGCGGAGGTCACGACCGATGTGGCGGAATTCCTCGGACGTTTCTTCGGTCAGATTCCTGCGGAGGACCGCCAGACCGTCATCAAGTCCTGTCGGAAGCTCACGGCGTTGATGGGCCGACCCGGCGCGCAGGGGGCCTGAGACTCGCAAAGCGCACGCACTTCCGCGAGCACGTTGTGTCCATGTCGCATCCGGCGGGGCCCGCGACGGGGCTTCCAGATTCACACACCGGGCCGCGAGCTCTCGGCCCAGATGGGACGCGCTGCAGCGGCAAAATTGGTTCAACGTTTTTCGCTTGCATATTCATTCCTTGCGGGTTAACATACGGTTGTTGAAAAGAGGCATCCGGGGGTTCTTGACTTGGTTTCTTCTTATGTGAGGGGAAATGCGGATGAGTCAAGACGTGTTTTCGGATTGTGAGAAGCTGTATACCCTGATGCGACGGTTCTGGCTGCGGGTCAACCCGAGACTGAAGGACAGACTGCTCCAGGGACAGATCAACATGGCCCAGTACAGCACCCTGGTCGCACTCGAGGAGCTGGGCGAAACGACGATGGGGCAACTGGCCAAACGGCTTCAGGTGACGATGGGTGCGGCGACGAACCTGGTGGACAAGCTTCTGGCCTCGAGCTTCGCACAGCGACGACGCGACGAGTCGGACCGACGTGTCGTCAGGGTCAAAATCACACCGGAGGGTAAGCAGGCGCTCGTCGAAAGGGCCAAGGGCTTCCTCGACTATGCCGTGGGTATCCTGAGCCAGGTTTCTCCGGAGGACCGGGAGAAGTTCCTGTCGATCTACAGCGAGATCGTAGATCTCACCGAGGCGGAAGCACGGAGCGAGGGGGCACCGGCGGCGGATGCCGACGAATAGGCTGACTCTACCGGGGACATCCGGTCCGGGCGGTGATTGGGTGGCGCTCGGCGTCGTCGGCCGGTTTCCGTGCGTTTTCCCCACGTCTCGTCTTGCCGCCGACGCCACCACAAGAGGAAGCGGCCGAAACGTCGATGATGCTTAGACAACGGACATTACGGAGAGGTCGAAATGGACGAAGAGCTTGCGGCTGACAGTCGGAAGTGTGCGGTTCTGGTGTGCCGGTCCTGTGCGCGTCTGTGTCGTCTGATGAACAGCGTCCTTGCCCGAACAGGACTCAACCTGCCTCAGTGTCAGCTCTTGACCGTGCTCAAGGAGAGCGGAGAAATAACGATGAGCGAGCTCTCCAAACGGCTCGGTGTGACCATGGGTGCCGGAACGAGTCTCGTGGACAAGGTGCTCGAGGCGGGCATGGTCGAGCGCCGACGCGACGAGACCGACCGGCGACTGGTCAAGGTGAAGCTGACGACGGAAGGATCCAACGCACTCGACCGCGACATGGCGAACCTCACCGAATTCTGGTCGGGCGTCCTCGATCAGGTGGACCCACAGGAGCGACTGAGTTTCTTCGAAAGCTACAACAAGCTGCTGACCCTGGCAGAGTGTGTGTCGATAGAGAAGGAGGGAGACAGCAGCTCTCCCGCGTGACCGGTGGCATCGCGGGGCAGCAGCCGGTTGAAGAAGTCGTGTCCGTGCCAGGAGCAGTTTAGAAGACTGTTTCACAACCCGTGTGCCACGGCTTGCTTGCAAGCCGTGCTTCCCGAACAGGGTAAGGGGCACGGCTGGACAAGCCAGCCGTGGCACCCCTCTGAGCGCATGTGCTCTCGTGAGAGGGGTTGTGAAACAGTCTCTTGGCTGCCCCCGAGAGACCCCGAAAGCTCCTCACAACCACGGGCAGCCAAGCTTTCTCGCCCTGCTCGGGATAAATGCCCTCGGCATACCTTTTGCACTGCGCGGACTTTTTCACCGGACACGTAGTCCGCGATTTCCTGTGGCGTTCCTGCCCTCAACTTCCGATGACCCTCTACAGAGTCGAAGCACAACGTCCTAAGCGGTTTCACCTAAGTCCTTTAACGTACGAGCGTGGTGGGGCGCCTGCCCCACCATTCCTTCAGAACACCGAGGTCTACCGCGAACTGGTCCTCGGACGGATGCTGGAGGCAAAACGGTCGCTCTGGATCGCCAGTGCCAACGTCAAGGACATGCACGTGGAGCACCGTCGAAGCTACCGCTCCGTCCTGAAGGACTTCCGGGATCTCACCCGCCGGGGCGTGGACGTGCGGATTCTTCACGCGGGCGTCCCCGGGGAGCGCTATCGACACAGTCTCAAAGAGGCGGGACTCCTCGGCGCGGCGGAGTTTACGATGAGACGATGTCCGCGCGTGCACTTCAAATGCGTCCTGGTGGACGACGACTGGGTCTTCTTAGGCAGTCCGAACCTCACCGGTGCGGGCATGGGCGCAAAAAGCGAGGGCCGCAGGAATTTCGAGACCGGCATCCTGAGTCGGGACGCGACGCTGCGCGACCGCCTGACGACCCTTTTCCTCGACGTGTGGGAAGGACGGATGTGCGAGAGCTGCGGCCGAAAGAAGTCCTGCCCCCTCCCGCTCGAAGAGCCCAACTTCTGATGAGAAATGCGGACAGTCCCTGCGGGGACTGCCCCCGCGGAGACCGTCCCCATTTCTCTGCGGAAGAGAGGACCTTTTCCCTCCTTTATTTGCCTCCCGAAAACAAATTCCAAAAAAATTTTCCGCATTTCCGGGACGCCAGAGGGGTTTCTGACAGAAAACGTTGACCGATCAGTCAATTTCTCTTTGCCCCCACGGGTACTATGGGGGAGTGGTCAAGTCAACTTCCGAGCGTCACACGGATTTCTCTTCCTCCCCTCCGAGGCAGCGTCAACAAGTCAGGCAATATCAGCGCCCCACAAGGGGGCGCACTACACGTGGAATTAGGCGTGTAGTGCGGGGCCTTGTGCCCCGCGTTGCCCGTTGAGTTGTCAACATCCCCTTCAAGGGGGAGGGGATGTGTGGATCGTGATTCACCTTGACTTTTCGAGCGTTTTCCGGCAGACTTCGCACGTAAGAGCGGGCTGGACAAGGAGATGCGATGGGACGGACGCTGGCGGAAAAGATCCTTTCGGCCCACGTCGGACGCGAGCTCCACGCGGACCAATACGTGGTCGTTCCGGTGGACGTGTGTCTGACGCAGGACGGCACGGGCCCGCTGGCGGTGCGTGTGCTGCGTGAGGCCGGATTCGAGCGCGTGACGGACCCCGACCGCACCGTGCTTTTCATCGACCACGCCGCCCCGAGCCCGAGACGCGAGCTCTCCAACGACCACATGCTGCTGCGCGAGTTCGCCCGCACCACCGGGGCCAAGCTGTGTGACGTGGAAGCCGGCGTCTGTCACCAGATCATCGCGGAAAGCTACGCGCGTCCGGGTGACGTCGTGATCGGCGCCGACAGTCACT
>Ga0111190_1079_pt1 | contig 11018 bp, 5 predicted proteins | sample DeeMarSWOR324_28_FD_80244 | JGI IMG/M metagenome (GOLD analysis project Ga0111190, IMG submission 80244) | Planctomycetes bacterium SM23_65
GTCGTCGATCGCCGCGATGGGCACGTCACCCCCGGCGTTCTTCGCCGCTCGAAGCGCCAGAAGCTGCCAGCCCGTCACCGACATGTCGGAATCCGTGCTCGTCGGCTGATACCGCCACCCCCCCTGCTGTGCCGGACTCCGACGCCGTATCTTCTGTGCCTTCAGGATCAGCTTGACCGCCCCCTCCAGCGCCACACGGATTTTCTGCTCGCGCTCGCCCGAGGTCATCCCCACGGCCTGTGCAAGCATGAGCGTGCTCGCCCCGTGAGAGTACATCCGTGCGGCCCCGATGAACCCCGTCTTCCTGTCATACGTGCTCAGAACGTAATCGATCCCCTTGTTGATGATGTCCCCGTAGCGTCCCTCGCCCGGGGTGTGTCCCTTGGACATGAACGCCAGCACCGCCATGCTGGCGATGCCGCCGTTTTTCCCGCGACTGGCCCCGTCCCACGACCCGTCGGGATTCTGCATCCGTGCGAGGTACTCCAGTCCCTTGTCGGTGGCACGATCCACACGCTTGTCGTCTGTTTCGGGGGCGGTCCGCCCTGTGCGACACAGCGCTGTTACCAGGAGGATCGCTGTCGCGATGTGCAGGAGCCTGCTCATGTTCACCCCCGGTGGCTGGCGTCCGTCGTCGTCCCGACAGGTTGGGACCGAGACTACCTCTGATAAATGGGAAGGTAATGATACTTCACCGAAAGTGCCATCACCGACATGGCGGTGGGATAGACCGGTCCGGCCCTTGCGTTTCCGACCGGCCAACTGCCGTCCTCTCGCTGCAGACTCAAGAGCAACGCTTCCAGTCTCGGGCGGTAGTATTCCCAGTATTTCCCGCCCATCTGGAACATTCCCTGGGAGCAGTAGTAGACCGCATAATAGAAATGTCCCTCGGGCCACCTGGGCGGGTTGTGCATGAGCCACTCGGCGGCGGCAACGGCCTCCGGTTCGTGGTGCCTGCCACAGATCTCCAACGAGAGGATGCCGATGCCCGACCGTGCACGGTTGGTGCCGCCTCCGGGCTGATACCCGAACCCGCCGCCTTTCGACGCGCTGCGCTTGACGTAGGCCACCGCCTCGTCGATGGCCGAGACGGGAACGTCCGCCCCGGCGTTCTTCGCCGCCCGGAGCGCTAAGAGCTGCCAGCCGGTCACCGAAATGTCGGAATCCTGACTGGTCGGACCGTACCGCCAGCCGCCCTGCTGTCTCGAATTCTTGCGCGGTATCGCCTGGGCCTTGAGGATCAGCTTCACCGCGTTTTCGAGTGCCGTGCGGATCTTCTTCTCGCGCTCCCCCGAGGTCATTCCCACCGCCTCGGCCAGCATCAGCGTGCTGGCACCGTGTCCGTACATCATCCCCTGTCCTCCCGGGGCGATGAAACCCGTCTTGGGGTTACAGGTCGAGAGGACGTAATCGATGCCTTTGTTGATGATGTCGCCGTAGCGTCCCTCGCCCGGCGTATGTCCCTTGGCCATGAAGGCCATGACGGCGACGCTGGCGACGCCGGAGTTTCTTCCCCGGGTGTCGGCGTCCCACGACCCGTCGGGGTTCTGCATCCGTGCGAGGAATTCCAACGCCTTGTCCGTCGCCCGGTCAAGACGCTTGTCCTCGGCCGTGGACGCCGCGACGACTACCGAACAGAGAACCACCGACATCCACGTCGCCCGAATTGTGACGGAAAAAACGCTCCTCATCCTCGTCGCTCCGGACTACCTCTGGTAGATCGGGAGGTAGTGATACTTCACCGAAAGTGCCAGCGACGCCATCGACGTGGCGTAGACGACGCCCGCTCTGCCGTCGGCGCTCGTGCAATTCGGGAAGCTTCCGTCCGTGCCCTGGAGACTCAACAGCAGTGCCTCGAGACGCGGGCGATAGAATTGCCAGTATTTCCCCCCCATCTGGAACATCCCCTGGGAGCAGTAATAGACCCCGTAGTAGAAGAACTCATCGGGCCACTTCGGGGGATTCTTCAGGAGCCACTCGGCACCTTCGACGGCCTCGGGCTCGTGGTGTCTTCCACAGATCTCGAGTGCAAGGACACCGGTTCCGGCCCGGGCACGGTTGCTTGGGCCGCCCGGACGGTATCCGAACCCGCCGCCCTTCGAGGCGCTCCGTTTGATATAGGCCACCGCGTCGTTGATGGCCGCTGCGGGGACGTCGGCCCCAGCGTTCTTCGCCGCTCGAAGACCCATAAGCTGCCAGCCGGTCACCGAGATATCGGAATCGGCACTCATGGGCTGGTAGCGCCAGCCTCCCTGCTCGGCGGGCCGGCTCCGTCTGACTTTCTGTGCTTTCAGGATCAACTTGACCGCTTTCTCCAATGCCGTGCGTATCTTCTTCTCCCGCTCCCCAGACGTCATCCCGACCGCCTGGGCCAACATCAGCGTGCTGGTGCCGTGACTGTACATCGGCCCGTGTGAGGAGCCGCCCGTCGCCGCGATGCAGCCGGTCCTCGGATCACACGTGCTCAGCACGTAATCGATGCCCTTGTCGATGAGTTCCCCGTAGCGCCCTTCCCCCGGGATGTGTCCCTTGGCCATGAAGGCCATCACGACGAGACTGGCGACGCCCGAGTTCTTGTGGTACTGGTTGGACGGCCAGGACCCGTCCGGATTCTGCGTGCGGGCGAGGTACTCCAGCGCCTTGTCGGTGGCGCGGTCCACGCGTCTGTCCTCATCGTCCCCGGCACCGCAGACGAGAACACAGAGACAGAAAGCGGCCGTCAGCAGGGCCGCTTTCTTCGTGACGTCACCGACGCGCCTTTCGGCCCTGGACTCCAGGCCGAAGGACTTCTTCTCACTTCTTGCGGTCAAGCTTGACACCGGTCTTTGCCAGTCGTCTGAAGTAATCCCGAATGAGCTGACGATATTCTTCCGGGTACTTTCCCTTCATCGCCTGGAGCAGCTGCTGCTTCAGCTCTCCCGGGAGTCGGTTCCACTCCTCCGCGGTCAGCTCGAGCAGTTGGAGGTCTTCGAGATCCCCGGGCTTCCTGCCGCGGCCACGGATGCCCCGAGGGTCGAAGGTCTGCGAGGGCATGTGGAACGGGAGTCCCCGCTGCATCATCTGCTCGGCCGCACTGGCCAGATGTCGTGCGGCACTCCGCATGATCTGACTTCCCTGCCGCGTCTCCATCAGACGCATCAGTGCCGAGGCGTCTTTCATCTGCGCGAGGGCCTTGGCCAGGGCGAGTCCGATCATGGGATTGCCCTCTTGGGGCTCTCCCATCATCTCCTCGACGGCCTGTGCGAGCTGGTCGGCGAGCTTTCCGGTTTCCATGTCGGCCCGGGCGAGTGCGTCGATGGCCTTCTGCTCGTCGGCGGTCGCCGGCTCGGCCTGTCCGGCATGGAGGTCTTGCGCAGCGGCTTCCATGTGCTCGGGGGCCTCCCCCATGGCTTTCTGGGCCTTCCGGGCCTGCTGACCGGCCTCGGGAAGCACCTGCTCCAGCGCCCCTGCCAGCTCCTCCATCCGTGCCCCGAGGTCGCGCGCGTCCTGCTCGATTTCCATCTGTTCTTGGGCGAGTCGCTGCATCTGTGGTGCTCGTTGCGGAAGTGCTTCTTCGAGCTCTTCCTTGAGGTCGCGCTGCTCCCCGGCAAGGTCGCGGGCCTGCCGGGCCATCTGTTTCGGTGGGCCCTGCTCTTCGGGCTTGGCGGCTTCGGCCCGCTGCTGGAGGTTCTGTGCCAGCTCGTCGAGCTGCTTTGCCGCTTCCTCCTGGTGCGGGAGAGCCTGCCGCGGCGTCATGCGCTTCATCTCGTTCACCGCCTGCTGCATCTCCTCGGGCGCCTTCTGTCCACGCGGTTGCTGCTTGTTGACCTGCGGCGCCGCCTGCTGCTCGAGGGCCTCGGCGTCCCTCTTCAGGGCCTCCTGTCGTCTCTGGATGTCCTCGAGCCGCCGGTCGGGCTGAGGGATACCAACGAGGGCGCATCGGCCTGTCGGCGCATCTGGTCCTCTGCCTCTTTCTGCTGCTTGACGGCCTGAGGGAACTTGTTCTCCTCCATCGCCTGCAGGGCGTTTTTCATCGCGTCCTCGGGGATCTTCCCCGCCTTCCGGTCGTCCAGCTTGGGCTCGAGGTTGGGCTTCGCTGCCTGAGCTTCCTGGTTGAGGTCGCGCTGACGCTGCTTCAACTCGTCCAGTTTCTTCCGGATCTCCTCTTCGGTGCGCCCCTTCAGGTCCTTCTCCTTGCCGAGAAGGTCCTTGATGTCCTGATGCAGGTCCTTGAACTCCTCCATCCCCTGCTGAATCGCGTCCTGTCTGAACTGCTCGTCCATGATCTTGTCCAAGATGTCCTTCAGCAGGTCCTGTCTGTCGGCAAGCTGGTTGGCCAGTTGCCGCTGGTCGGGCGGGACCTTTTCGGCTTCGGCGGCGAGCCGGTCCTCCCTGTCAGCCAGCTCGGCGATCCTCCGCTCCTCTTCCTCCTGTGCCTCCAGACGCTTCATCTCCGCCGCCATCTCGTCGAGCTTGCGGAGTGCCTCGTCGAGTTCCTTGTCGGCCTTCTCGATGGGCTTCTCACTGAGGTGGAGCGGTCGGTTGGCCTGGACCTTGTCGGTGGCCTTCTGTGCCTCCGGGATGTGTTTGGTCTCGATGTCCCTGGACTTGGGGGTCAACACGTCCAGGAGCGGGTCCTTCTCGAGCATCCCCGTAAGGTCCTTCGCCAGGGGGGCCGCGTTCTTGAGATGCTCCTGTGCCGCCTTCTTGTTACGATCCTGCCACTCCTGAATGGGGTTTCTCTCGGCGGCGTACTTCTTCATCGGGGCCACGTTGTTCTTGGCGCCTTTGAGCTGCTCCTTGAGTCTGGCCATGGCGCGCTTGATGCGTGCGATCTGCTCGCGTCTGATGTCCCTGTCGAGGTCATAGCGGGGCGAGGTGATGACGATGGTGTGCGCCGCGGAGAATCCGACGTTGGGTTCGGGACGCCCCTCAGGACTCCGAGGAGCCCTCGGGGTTCCGAGGAGCGGCCGGTTGTCGGTCGCTTTGGCGCGATAGGTGAGGATGTTCCCGGGCCTCAGCTTTAGCGCCGCCAGACCCCAGCGGTAGGTCCGGTTGACCACGGGACTGCCGATGCCGGTGAAGGGGATCGGAAACTCCTTCTCCTCACCCTCGTCCACACTGTAGACGATGGCGAGCTCGTTGACGCCGAAGTCGTCGGTCACCTCCATGGTCACAGGTAGTCTCGTGGCCCAATGCAGCTTGATGTTCCGTTCCGGTCGGGTGATCTTGACGACCGGTCTCGCGTCGGCGTCGGCGATGACCTGTCGCACCTCCTCGTCCTGATTGGTGAAGCCGTATTCGTCCTGGAACCGGGGGACGTAAAGTCCACTGGTCTGGAGCGGGAACTTCGCCTGGTATCGTCGGGGAGCCACGGGACGCATCTCCATCGGCCGCGGCAGCCCCGACATCTCGAGGTGTGCCACGTCCACGTGTTTGCTCGAGGTGACCGTCAGCGTCACCTGGGTGCCGACGAGGGCGCGGATATCGCCGGGCGCATCCAGCTCCTCCTTCGGTTTGAGCTTCGTGTATTCCGGATATTCGTAACGGAGGTCAATTCGCGTGAGGTGGGGACGCGGCACGGCGCTGATCTTGTAACGTCGGGTGATGGCGTCGCCCGCACGGATCTGGTAGCGCATGTCGGAGGTGACATCGGTGATGCGGTGACTGAAGCTGCCCGGTTCGGCGGAAGTCATCTTGACGGGGATCCAGCGCTCCGGCTCGATCTCGACGTAGAGTGTGGCTTCCTCCACCGACTTGGGGGTGACGCTGGCGGCGATGTGAACCGACTCGCCCTTGGCGACGAGCTTGTCGGCAGGCTCGTGCACCACGATTTTCGTGGTGCTGACGCGGGCGACGTTGGCCCAGGGCATGGCGAAGCGGTGGAACAGCTGACGGAAGTCCGTCCACCAGAGTGCCGCCAAGCATGCCGTCACGAGCACAAGGAACCCCGCCGCCATGGTCGATTTCCGTGCACGCTCGGCGGAAATCACCTCGAGGAAATCGACGGGCCCCACCGATGCCACCGCCTCGCGGGCAACGGCATCCCTCATCTGTTGACTGCCGCGAAACTCCGGCCGCTCCTCCTCGTCCCTCACGAACTCGATCGTGCTGCTGACGCGTTCCTGGAGTTCCGGGTGCCGCTCCTCCACCGTCGCCGCCATCGTCACCTCGTCGGGACGACGGAAGTACGGTCCCAGCCAGTAGACGGTTGCGGTAAGCAAGGTAACCGCCAACGCTCCAGCGCTGATGAGCACGCGCACCGGCGTGACCATCACGAACAGCCGGTCCAGGGCGATGCCGGCTAACATCGTGCCCAGGAACACCGCGACGGTGATCGTCACGCCTTTGAAAAGCACAATGCGCTTGAACCGCTTGAGAAGCTCCAACAGCTTCTCGCCGATGGCCGGTGGGATCCGCTCGTCACGTATCGTCATGATTTCCCCCTCGCAGACGTCCGGGAAGCGCTTCGCACGTGTCTTTCATCCTGATATATGTGGCTCCGATCGGGACCGAACTGACACCGATTTCAGAAACCGCGTCACCCGGCGGGTCGAGAGATCCGCCGCGCCACGGCTGCGCCCCTTTCAGAGCAGCCCTTCCTTCTTTCTAAGGACCCATTCCACTGTAACAACCGCACAGAAGATTAACAAGAGAAACCAGTGACTTCGGAAGCGGATTTCGGAGACACGGATGCGGCTCCACTTGAGGGGTTTGATGACGTTGGGGACTCTGACGAGTTCGTCGAGGGCGAAGCAGCGTCCGCCGCTGCGGACGGCCAGCTCCCGCAGAAGCGTCGTATCGGCCGAGAGCTCGACCAGCTCCCGCGTCGGGGCTTCGGTCACCTCAACGTCCGTGCCCAACGTCTTCAGCTCCTCCTCCATCCCCGGAATCGTCAGCTTCACCTCGTAGCTTCCGGCAGCCACGCCTAAGAACTTCCCCTCGTAATGTCCGCCGCTCTCGGCAAGATAGTCGAGTCGCACCGTGGCGACCTCCGAATCGTCCGTCTTCTTGAGCAGCCTGGCCGAGACCATCGCGTCGCTGACAGGCACCAGCTTCTCGCTGAGCACCCTCGCCCGGACGACGATGTCCTCGCCATCGAGGTATTCGACCTTGTCGGTGCCCAGCTTGACGCGCTCGGTGCCCGTCGGGAGCTTCCCCGAGGTCGCCCACAGGATCACCTGTCCCCAGAACTGATGAAAATACTTGTCGGCGACCTTATATCGCCAGCGCCAGGTCCCGTCGGCACCCACGTAAAAGACGCGTCCCAGACCGTATCCCTGACTCAGGATGATCGGGTGTTTCTCTGTCTCCTCGTCCGGATGACTCGTGGGCTCTCCGGTCGATCCATAGACCCAGACCTGTGCGGCGGGCTTCACCGTTTTGACCGGTGCGTACCACATCATCTTGGGGAGTTCGGCCCAGGTATCGATGTTTTCCTTCTCGTCGGGTGACAGTCGGAAGATGGGGGACTGCCGGGCCTCGCCGGTGAGCCTGAGGAAGAAGCCGTCGCGCGGGTAGTTCTTGACGACCGCGGCCGGGTCGTCGGCGGGGATGACCGGAAGCACCTGGGCAAGCACCGTGTCGTCATATGCCGAGGGCATGAAGCCTCGACCCGCGATGACGATGAGCGTGCCCCCGCGGTCGTTGACGAAGGCCTCGAAATTCGCGAGGTCCGCCGACGAGAACTGCTTGGGATCCACGTCGCCCAAGATGACCGTATCGAACGCGAACATCTCCGCGCGCTCGTGGGGGAAAGCCTCGAGTGCCCGCTTGATCTCCTCCTTGCTCGTCGTCAGGGGATTGAAAAGCAGGTACTTCAGTTCCACGCGCTTGTCGCGAAGGAGGGCGTTCTTCAGATAGCGGTATTCCCACCGCGGACCGCCGTCCACCATCAGAACCTTCAGCTTCCTGTCCAACACCGAGACGGCAAACGGTTTCTCGTTGTTCCCGGTAAAGACCTCGCGCGACTGCACGGGGACAGTGACGACGTAGTTGTGGGTCCCCTTGCCCTCGGGGACAAAGCGCACCTTGACAAGGGCGCGGTCGGAGCCCGCAGGGACGGTGAATTTCTCCTCGACGACGGGCTTTCCCTTCTCGCGAACCGAAAGCACAAACTCCTCTCCCTCGAAGCCCGCCGCTTTGATCATCACCGCGGCCTCGACCGCATCCTTCTCGTGAACCACGTCGGCCGACGAGACCTTCACCACGGCGATGTCCCGTGGAGGGACCTCTGAGCCCACCACGACGGGATAGAGCGGAATTCCGCGTGCCCCCTGCACCCGCGCAAGTTTCAACGGGTCCTCGCCGTGGTTGAACCGACCGTCCGTCAGGATGACGACGCCGCCGATCTCGCCGGACGTTGCGGTGCCGACCGTCCGCTGCAGTGCGTCCGACAGGTTGGTGTAAAGTCCCTCCGCCGCCGAAGTCGGCGGCCCCACCGTGGCCGTCACGCCGTTGTCGGTCACCTGGACCGGAAGCTCGCCGGCACGCCGCGAAAACTGGTAGCACTGGAGCCTGTAATTCTCCTTGAGCCTGGGGACGAAGTTGACGTGAGCGTCGGCGAGCATTCGCCCGGCAAGCTCGAGCCGGGTCGCCCGATCGATCTTCTCCGTCACACCCGGGACGAGCCGGAGATGGGTCCTGGCGAGTTCGGTGTCGTGCTTGACGACGAGTTCGCGCAGCTGTGTAAGCGTTCGTGCGAGCTGCGTCGTGGTGCGCGCGTAGCTCTGATTGACCCCGCGAAGCCGACCCACGGTGAGCCGTGCCCGGAACTCGCTGCTGCCCAACTGCCGGATGATCTCATCGAGGATGTCGGTGTTCACCTCGGTGAGTTTGCTCTGGACTCCGGCGAGTCGCATGGCGACGTCTCCGGGCAGCGGGGGGTTCCCGCGGCGTGCGACTTCCAGTTCGCTGACCACGCGTGCGAGTGTGTTTCTGAGCGTCTGTGTCTGGGCGAGGGTGGCGTCCAGACGCTGTGTGCGTTCGGTCTCCTCCAGGACGCCCAAGGCCATCACCTCGGCGAAATCGGACCAGTGTCGTGCTGCGGTTTCGGCGTCGCTCAGGAGTGCCGCGAGCTCCTCCTGTGCGGAGACCAGACCGCTGCGATGCACCCCTTCCCCCAAAAGTCCCAGTGCGTCGGCCAGACGCAGCTTCTCGTAGCCGGGACGCTCGCGGTCCGGTATCTGCATGCTCCGCGAGTTGTCCACCATGACGATGAGGCTGCCGAGCCGACGCTCCGTGGTCGTGATGGAGAGTATCGGATCGGTCAGCATCAGCATCAGGATCACCAAGAGCACCACGCGAAGCACGGTAAGCACGACTCCCGCCCACCGGTCGATCATCCGTCGCTCGGTGCGATATAGATAGACGATGAGCACCCCGAGCACGCCCATCAGCGCCAGAGAAAACGGGACCATCATCTTGTTGCCGAAAATCAGCGTGCGCTCAACCATCTGATCTCTCAACAGGGCATTTCATGGGTCTTGCAGGATTATGACCACAAAGCTGCGTGCGCCTGCGAATACATGTGAAACCGAGCCGTCAGGACACACCCGTTCCGAAACTCACGCCTTCCACTTCGGCTGCTCTCCGACTGCTGAACTTCCGCGTCAATGCCACTTCCGACACCAGCAGCATCACCGTCAGCACCGCCAGCCAGAGCCAGAACTCCCGGATGCCGTGTCCCACGCGAAGTGCACCCTCCAGTGTTCTCCAGTCGTCGTAGAATCTCATGGTGGTCTGGTCGGTGAGGATTTCGCGCGACGAGGGCCCCAGAAGGGTCAGATCGCTCTCGGCCGGCTCGAAATTGACCACGTAATACTCGCGCACCAGTCCGCGGCTTCCCCGGTAGGTCACCTCATACAGTCCGGCCTCGGTGGTGTCGGCATAGGTGGCGGTGCGCGTGCCGCCGCGACGCTCCACGGGAAGTCTCCTCAGTCCGCCCATGGGCAGCAGCAGCTCCACCACGTCGGCAGGTGCTTTCTCGGGCAGCTTGACGACCAGAGGCTCCCCGGCGGGGATGTTTCGCACCGGGAGAAGCGGACTGGAGAGGTAGTAGATGAGTTCGTGCACCAGCACGACGTAGGCGTTGCGCATCGTAAGGTTGGACCAGGAGGCGTCCAACGGACACGCACAGAGCATGACGCGTCCGCGACCGAAGTCTTTCTCGACCAGAAGCGGATCGCCGTTCGCCAGACGCAGGACCACCGATGCCCCCGTCCCGGCCGGCGGGGCGGCCAGCTTGATGTATGCGTAGACAAGCGAATCCGAGAGGTCCGATTTCTCCGCGTCGGCCAGGAGCTGGAGTGTCTCGTGCGTCAAGCCCGAGAGGTGAATGCGGACGGGCTTGTCCTGCTTCTTCGGGTCCCCTTCGAGCTTGAGCATCTCCGCGGGCAGCAGTCCCTCGCCGCGCTGAAAGAGCGTCGCGTTGTAGATCTCGGGCTTCACACGCTCACCCGGAGCAATCAGAAGCCCGCCGCCGTGACGAACGAACTCCTCGAGCTTGCCGATGTCGGCCGTTGCCACCTGTGCCACGTTCACGAGCACCACCGCCCGGTAGTGGCTCAGGTCGGTCTCAGCGAGCGCGGAGGGGCCGACGACCGTGGGCCTGACGGTGGGCTCTGGGGTGGGCTCAAGCGCGGACGCGAGAAAAAGCGTCTCGCTTTCCGAGGCATCTCCCGAGGGCGAGCCATCCACCAAGAGCACCGGGAGTTCCTCGAGCACTTCGAGACCGAAGTAGGTGCGATCGTCGGGGGGCAGAAGGTCCTGTTCGAGTCTGGCGACCACGAAGTGACTGCCCGGGGTTTGGAAGCGATGGGTGAACGAAGCGGGGACGGAGATCCCGGGGAGCAGTCGCTCGACCTGTAGGCCCCTCGGGCCCTTGCCGTCCACGGCGAAGGTGAGTCGCTGTGGTCCGAGCGCGACATCGCCCGTGTTGGTCACGTTGACCGCGATGCGCACGTTCCGGTCGGTCCCGACGACGTTTCGCCGGAGCGTGATTTCCCCGAGACCGAGGTTCGCCACGGTCCCCGTGCGCG
>Ga0111190_1028_pt1 | contig 10876 bp, 4 predicted proteins | sample DeeMarSWOR324_28_FD_80244 | JGI IMG/M metagenome (GOLD analysis project Ga0111190, IMG submission 80244) | Planctomycetes bacterium SM23_65
TGTGCTGGACGTCGAGGTCGATGTGTGCACGGTCGTACTCTCCCCTGGCACAGGTGTCGATGAAGAGCCGCGTGGGGTCGAGTCGGCGGAGCTGCGCCGCACGCTCGGCCACCTCCGGATTCCGGCCGGGCTGGTTGATCTCGTTCCCGAGACAGTAGACCATGAGTGACGCGTGATTGCGGATGCGCTTGATGGTGTCGCGCCACAGCTTCGGGCGGACGAGCACCGGGTCGTGGTCCAGCAGGTCGCGCTCGGCCTGATACTTCCCGTAGTATTTCCGCACCTCGACGTGGGTGAGGATCCCCAGTCGGTCCGCCGCGTCGAAATACGCTCGAGGCGGCACCTTCGAATGGAACCGGACGAGGTTGAACCCGAAGCGCTTGGCCGCACGGATATACTTCCCGTAGTATTCGACCTCAGAGAGCCCGCAGAGGTCGGGGTGGTCGTGGGCTTCGCGTCCGCGAATCACGCCCCGGATATAGAACGGCCGGTTGTTCAGAAAGATCTGTTTGTCTTCGACGTGAAACTTGCGCATGCCGAAGCGGTGCGAAAGCTGGCATTCCGTTTTTCCGCAGACGAAGCGCAGCCACAGCGTGTACAGGTGCGGTGCATCCGGCGTCCACGACTTGAAGTGCGGCATCGCGCATTCGAGGCGTGCGTTCCGCTTCGGCCGGGCGATGGCTCCCTCACGGACGGTCTTTCGTCCGTCCGTGACCTTCCACCCGATACGCGAGCATCCCTCTGGCGCGCGGAGCGTCACGACCACGCGTGCACGGTCGTAGTCCGGCATGATGAACACATTGCTCAGGAGTCTCTCGGGATTCAGCATGCTTCGGGCTCCGTGACGGTTTTCGGTCCGCCTCAGGTATTATGCGAGCCGGTCGGGCGATTTCAAGGACGGATGTCGATGGGGTATTTTCCGAGGCGTTTTCCGGCGTCCACGAAGACGTGAACGTTTTCCGGCGGGGTCTCAATCGGGACCATCGCTCCGTAGAGCGTGAAGGCGCCGCCGGGAGCGGCCCTGGCGACGAGTTCCTTCACCTGATCCTCGATCTCGGCCGCTGAGCCGCGTGAGAGGAGTTTCGCCGTCACACAGCAGAGCATCGGCTTTCGGTGCACTCGGAGCAGCTCCTTGTATTCGGCGAGGTCGATGTCGGGACGTTTTTCCAGGTCGAGTCCGAACGCCCGAACGTTGGTCGAACCCGAAGCGATCACCCGCCGCACCAGGTCACGCCAGTCGGGCAGGGCCGAGCATCCCCAGATGCCTCCCCACGAAGCCCCGGGCGGCGTCAAGATTCCGATGGCCCGGGCGGTGTAGGGCAGCACGAACTCGTCGAAGATCGCGAGCGACACGAGGGGCGGCGCGGCCCATGCGTCGATGATGGAGGTGGCCATGGCGCCGTGCTGAAGCTGCACGCGGGCGAAGCCGGCCGCCAACTGCGTGCAGAACTCCATGAGACGGTGGACGAAGTCCGGCGCCTCCACGATGTCCGCCATGAGCCGTTCGTAGCCGCGCAGGTTCACCGCGATCGAGAACGGCGCCGTGACCGCCGCGTACGCACCCATGATGTCGCCCACCAGCTCCTTCAAGAGCCGATTGACCTCCAGCACCCAGGGCATCCGGCCGGCACGCGTGAAATCGGGCAGGCTCAAGTCATCCAGATCGGAGCGTTCGGCGATAATGTGACGGGCGACCTCGGGGAACCGGTCGCCCGTATAACGGAGCGGCGTGCCCAGTGCCTCCACCTCGACGTTGTAGCAATCGGCGAAGGAGCACGGCAGGTCGTGACCGTATTCCACGAGCGCCGCCAACTGGGAGCAAACGTGGGCGGTGGGGTCTTCACAGATGCGTTGGACGGGAACTCCCGCGACTCGTGCGGCGTGCTCGTGGATCTGAAGGATGACCGGAACGCGGTCGGGTTCCTCGAAGCGGTTGGAGACGCGGAACCGCTCCAGCGGCGTCATCGGCTCGCGGGAGACCTGCTCATGCACCTGCTCCGCCAGCCGGTTGGCTTCGGCTTCGCTGATCTTCACGCGACGTCCTGACCTTAGGGGGGGAAGTGGTTGAGGGCCTTCTTCGCGTCCTGGCGAACCCGCACCGCGTCGTCGTCCATCAGCCTCACCAGTGCCTGTCGTGCCCTTTTCATGTCGTCGACAGCGGTTTTCGCTTCGGGCCCCACGGCCTTTCCGACCTTCCCAAGTGCCGACGCCGCCAGCCGGCGGATGTTAACCGCCTCGGAAGAGGTACATCGAATGAGAAAGGTCAGTCCGTATTGACCGCACAGTTCGCCGACCGCCCAGACGACGTGTGAGCGCTTGCGCCTATCTTCCGTCCGCTCGAAACTCGAGATCAGCCGTTCCGCAATCACCTGCGGGTGGAAGAGGCCCAACATCGGCAGCATCGCCTTCGCCTCTTCGAAATCGGCCACCAGCAACTGTCCGATCATCGTATCGAGCGCTCTGGTGATGCCCACTGCCGGTTGTGCAGGAGGGGCCACACGCAGAACTTCCGGTGCACGTTTCTGTTCGGTGGACGGTGCGTCGGAAACGGGTGCGGTCGGTCGTGATTCGCGCTCGCTGCCTTCGAGCATGCGTCGGCCTGCCTCGGTCAATTGCAGGACGGGACGCCCGGGGCTTCCTCCTTTCTCCACAAGCCCTTGCTCAAGCATATGCTCGATGACGCGGCGAATGTCTTCCCGGGAATCGCTGACGGAGCCGTAGGCTGTCGTCTGGTCGGCGCCCGCCGATTCAATCCACTTGGCTTTCGAGCCTGTGAGGACTTCGGCGATCCTGGCCGCGCCGACCGCAAAGCGAAGACTGTCTATGCAGTCGAGCACCCGAAGACGAATATCCTGTTCGTCGGCAACGGGGCCCCTGAGTTCCGCAACGTCGGTCCTTGCCGACTCGACGGGCACGGTCCGTCTGGCAGCGGGGAGGTCGTCGAGGTTCACGTTGCGGGAGACCTCTTCACCGCGTTCGGTCAGTGCGACGACGGGACGACGGGCGCCGCCCTGGAGGTCGAGATACCCCTCGTAGATGAGATCGTCGATGATGTCCTTGATGAAGTTTCGCCTGGCGCTCACACGTCCGTAGGCGGGGTTCCGGTCGAGACGCCGGTCGAGGATCTTCCGGTTGGCTGACCCTCGGAGAATGCGAGCGATGAGGACCTTGCCGAGCGGGAAGGGCAAATGGCGGATGCAGACCAGTACCGGCAGCGCGACTTCGGGACAGCGCTTCAGCACGCTCTCGGTTCCACCTTTCCCGGATTCCGTGCAGCGGTCGCACACCCCGCAGCGGAACGACGACGTCTCGCCGAAATAGCGCAGGATGAACCCGCGCCGGCACTCGGAGGTCTTGATGTATTCCTCCATCGCCGCGAGTTTTTCCTCCTCGAGCTGCCGCAGCATCTTCTGTCGCTTCCAGTCGATGGCGAGTGTGCTGAAATTCGGAGGCGGTTCGACGAGTTTCTCGATGCCCCGGCCCCGGAAGGGAGGGTCGTAGCGGATGATGCCGTCGCGGTCCATCGCGGCGAGCGACCGGCGGACCTGGTCTTCACTGAGTCCCGAAGCGGCACAGAGCTGACGAAGATCGACCTCGTAACGGCCCGGGATCTCCAGGTCAACGGCGAAGGAGAGTCCCTCCAGCACGCGACGCTTGACGCCCCCGCGAACGGTGGGTAGAACCTGCGGTGCCATCCTGTCGAGCGTGACGGCAAGTCTCGTCTCACCCGTGAACGCCCGGGTCACCCCCGCACCGTCCAACAGACGGACCGCGGAGCCCACCTGACCCTCCTTCATCTCCACGAGGCATCGCTCGGCGATCTCCTTATAGGTCATCATCACCGGGTTTTCCTTGATCCGCCACAGCGTCCTGTAAACGGTCGCGACCAGTCCCCTGTTGGGATAATTCAGCTCGATGAAGAACTCACGCAGGAACCGGTCGGATGGGGCGTAGAGCAGTACACAGCGGGCGGTCAGTCCGTCGCGCCCCGCGCGGCCGATCTCCTGGTAATACTGCTCGACCGAGCCGGGGAAGTTTTTGTGGACGACGAACCGCACGTCACGCTTGTCGATGCCCATGCCGAAAGCCAGAGTGGCCGCCACCACGCGCGCTTTTCCGCTCAGAAACGCTTCCTGTGCGACGGTGCGTTCGTCCGGTTCCATCCCGGCGTGATAGACGGTCACGTTCGGTTCGACCTGCTCGACGGCTTCGGCGACCTCCTCCGTGCCTCGGCGCGTGCCGACATAGATGATTCCGGAACCGGCGTGCTCTCGGACGAACTCCGTCAGGAAGCGGTGCTTGTCCCTCTTGCCCGAGGCCTGGACGACGCTGAGTTCGAGGTTCGGGCGGTCAAAGCCGTGCACGTGCACGTCCACTTCGTCGGGGGTGAGGCCGAGGGAGGTGATGATGTCCTCCTGCACGCGCGGGGTCGCGGTTGCGGTGAGTGCGCTCACCCGCGGACGCCCCATCCGTTCGCGGAAATCCTTCAGTCGACGATAATCGGGACGGAAGTCGTGTCCCCATTCGGAGATGCAGTGTGCCTCGTCCACCGCCATCCGCGAGACGTGGAGACGCTGGAGCGCCTTGAGAAACGATGCGTTGCGAAACCGCTCGGGAGCGATGTAGAGCAGGTGGTACTGGCCCCGGCCGCAGCCCAGCAGACGCTCACGCTGCTCGGTTACACTGAGACTCGAATTGACGAAGGTTGCCGGGATGTCTTTGCGGTTCAGTTCGTCCACCTGGTCTTTCATCAGTGAGATGAGCGGCGAGACGACGATGGTGAGACCCTCGTCCATGACGGCCGGGAGCTGGTAGAGGAGGGATTTTCCGCTGCCCGTCGGCATCACGACCAAGAGGTTCCGCCTGGAGAGCACGGAACGGAGGGACGCCTCCTGTCCCGGAAGGAAACTCGGGTGTCCGAACCGCCGGGCGAGCAGCTCCCGGGCCCGCGCCAGCAGCGCGGCGAGGTCGGCTTGTGACCGTGGATGACCCATGAACCGAATTATAGCAGCCGAGGGTGGTGTTCCCTGCAACATATTTTCCGGCCGACTCAAGAGCGGTCGAGATTCACCCGTTGTCCTCGAGCCCATTTTTCCACTGGTTTGGTCGAGTAAAAGCTTGTCGGACGGCAATGCGGCGCTAAGATGACTGCCCTACGGCAGGAGGTCAACGACCCCGGAAGGAGTCCGCATCCGTGGCGGCTGGAAAATGGGTTGAGGGCGTTTCGCGGACGTCGATCGGGCGCTTCGGCGGGATGCACGAGGACGCTGTCCCGTATAACAACGGGTACCTTACCGCAAGCGCGACCGCAACGCGCGTCTACCTCGAACTCGACTACGAGCGCGTGGTCGAACTCGGTCACTATCAGGTTCCGCGCGACTTCTCTTTGAAAACCGACACGTCGTGGGTCGCGGCCCGCTACACGTTCCAGACAGGCGACGGCAAGCCCCATTCGGTCCTCACGCGATCCGTGCTTTTCCCGGGATTTCACCACCGCATCCGCTCAGGTCTCTTCGAATACTACTGGCGCATTAAGAACTACGGCGCCACAGACCTCGTGCTGCCGCTCAAGGGCGGGTTCCGACACGTCCACGGCACCTCGGGCTACGACCGCAAGCGAGACGGCGATCTTGCCCGGCCCTGGGTGCTTTTCTATTTCAGCGACTCGGGAATGCCCTTCGACTATCCCATGCAGCTCACCTTCGACAGACACCCGGAGAGAATCGAGGTCTGGACGCACGAGTATCTGAAGATTCACTTCAGGACGAAGAACGCGACGGTCGTGCAGGTTCACCCGTTCGGCGCCGAGCGGCTTGACAAGGGCCGGACCGCACGGTGGAAGGCCGGCCTGCCCGAAGAGCTGCTGAAAAAGCTCGATTTCTGGGCCGCGGCTGCGCTGGCTTATCCGGCGGGGTGCCGGGAAGACTTCCGCGTTGACGAAAGACGCGGCGTCGTCCAAATCCGAAACCAATTCCGCTGTCTGGAATCGAAAAGCGAGTGGGGCGTGAAGCCCATCCACCTGGCGCCGCTGCCTCCGGTCTTGGCGAACGCCCGACACGAAGGATACCCCGTGAAGGTGAAGGGGCGGCTTCTTACGGAACTCTGCCCCACGTTCTTCGGATGGTACGAAGCCGTCAAGGGAAGGTCCATCGAGTACGAGATCCCGCTGTCGCGTTTCCGCGGTCACACGCTCGCCCCCGTGACCGTCAGGAACAGTCCGGAAGCCGACGCGGTCACCACGAAGCTGACGGAATACCTCGAAGCCGGCGATTACCTGACCTTCGGCGGCGACGACCACTACGACGCGGAATGCTCGCTCGATTCGCTGCACGACCTGCGCACGATGGCGTGGTCGGCGTGGTCCATTCCGGAGGACCGCCGCGAGCACGTCTTTCGTCTGCTCACCCGCGGACTCAAGAACTTCGACGAAGACGATTTCCTCGAATTCGAGACGCCGGTCACCGGCACGAAGTGGGCGCGGCACAAGACCATCTTCGACTACCGCGGTGTCATCGACTACGACATGGAGTGGTACAACGGGATGAACCTCGCCGGACTGTGGGCCTACGACTATTACGGACCGGAAGGCGAAGGGCTGCGGCTCGCGAGAAAGCACTGGCCGCTCATCCGGAAAATCTTCGCCTATTTCAAGGCCTACACCGACTGGGCACTGGGCGTGGCGTGGACCTGCTGTCGTGGTGAAGGCTGCTGGCTGGACGGTGTAAACTACGCCTATGAAGGCCTGCTGGGATTTGCCGCGCTCGCCCGAAAACTGGGCAAGACCAAAGACGCCGAGTGGGGCGACTACCTGGCCGCAAAGACCGAAGCCTTCGTCTGGCACGCGTGGCAGGGCGGAGGCTATTTCAGACGTTTCTTCCCGCAGGGGGAGGTCGAGCCGCTGGTTGTGAGCGGGTGGCACGAGGGTCGGCCGGCGAGATATGGCCGTCCCGCCGGATGGTCGTGCGGCGTGCTCTCCTATCTTGTCCGGGAGGTCTTGGTGCTGCTCGAAGACCTGCACAAGGAGCAGGTGCTCAAGGACGCCATGCTCAGCTTCGCCGGGAATTTTCCCGACTGGCGACGAGACCCCTACGGCTACGGCAAAGGCACAGGTTACCCCGGAAGCGATCCGAGACGAACCATCCATCACTATTCCCTCGACCCGAGGCTGATGGTGTGTGCGCTGGTGCTGGATGAGCCGCTTGCGAGCCTCATGGATGTCGGTGTCACGCTTACGGCGCCTGTGCTCGAATGCTGCCTCGTCTCGTGCGCGCCGAAGCTCTTGGTCCCGCGCGACGCACGCTTTCTGGGGGCGGCCTGGGACACCGCAGCCCGGACGCTCACCGTCCAACTCGCCGGCAAGGGGAAGTTCACGCTCGGCTTCGCACACTCGGAAGAGCCGACGTGTGTCGGCGCGAAGGTTCTCAAGAAGGACGTGACGGAGGGACGTGTCTTCTATACGGTCAAACTCGACGGTGAAACGGAAGTCACGTTTCAGTTTTAGACGCAATCCCTTGCACGGCGGGGCACCCGTCCCGCCGTGCGGAAGACTCCAGAAGGCAAAGGAAAAGGACATGTGTGCAGCCGGACGGAAGAAGGGCCTTCGGTTCAAGACGCGCAACTACAAGCACGAAGTGGGACTCGACGGCGGAGGACGGCGACGCTCCATTCTCACCTATACCGACGAGGTGTGGGAGACGATCTGCCGGAACGTCGCCGGGTGCGGCTTCACCGGACTGGTGCTCTACACGGCGTACCATCCGTTTGAATTCATCCTCGATTACTCGGGATTTCCCGGGGCCGCGACGCAACCGGCGCGCAAGCGCACCGCGGTCCGAAAGGCCCTCAACCGTGGACTCGCCATCGCACACCGACACGGCCTCAAGACCTTCATGCAGCACTACATCACGCACTTCACCGAGCCCCTGGCGAAACATCTCGGCATCCCCACCACGGGACGCCTGGCCAACATCGACCACCCGGAGCTCATCCGCTACCAGCGCTGGTGCTACCGGGAGATCTTCCGTCAGTGCCCCGACCTCGACGGGCTCTACTTCAACTTCGAGAGTGCGAACAACGCCTACGACCAGCTCCTCCGGACCTCCGTCGTCGAGTTCAACCGGATGAAGAAAAAACCGATCGCGGTCTATCGCCTGTGGGGAGCGAACGATCCGAAGGGCATCCGCTCCCTGGTGAAGGCCTACGCGGGAAAGTCCATCCTCGGTCACAAGATCTCCGACTCGAACGACACCTACTACCTGCCGGTCGCCGACAGCCGCGTGACGGAGTGGAAGCGGCACCTCCCGGACACCGAGTTCATGTTTCTGATCGGGCCGTGTCACAACTGCGGGACGAACCTGTGTCAGGAGATGTGGGGCGACTATGACTTCGTCCAGGAGATGCTGCGTGACGCCGAGAAGAAGGGGGCGGATTCCATCTCGTTTCACACGATTGCGGAGTTCTTTTCGCCGGACGTCGAGACGAAGGGGATCTTCTCCGACGACGAACTGGCACGGGCACGCTACAACGTGCTGCACTTCGACGCGGTGGTCGATTATTTCCACGGACGCCGAAAGACCCGACGTGAACGTGCGGCATGTCTCGCCGAGCGCACGGGCGTCGGCCTCAAAGCTGGACGTCACCTCTTGGACGCGGTCACGGCGTCCAGCCAGCTCATCCTGCTGACTCACCAGCAGTTCTGCTCGGGCTCCGCTCTGGACGGCTACCTCAACCCGGGACGCTTCTCGCACATCCAGGACCCGTTCTACTATTACCCCGCGACGGAGCTCAACCACCAGGCGACGAAACTGATGTGGCAGTTGGTGCGGAGCGATTCCTCCTGGCTCAAAAAGCGCATGGACACCACCGTCGCCCCGGACGACATGCTGCAGTACCTCATCGACTACGTGGACCCGTCGAAACCGGGGGCCAGGCAGGACCCGAAGAAGATGGCCGGCCTGTTGAAGAAGAACATCGGCGCGTCGTTCACGGCGCTTGCACGATTTCGGAAAGTCGCGGGAAAACGCCAGGCCGACCGGCTCGCGACCTACGTCAGGCGGAACGCCGCCGTCGGTGAGTTCGTCCGCCGCGAAATCCTTGCCGCCATTCAGCTTTACGGCATCTATTTCGCCCGGACGAAACGCGCCGTCATCTCGCGGCTGCGGAACGGGCTCGTCGAATACGAAGCGCTCCGCGCCGCGGTCCGCATGAAGCCGCAGAAGTCGGCGCACGTGAGACGTGCGATGCTCCTGGACCGGTTCGAGCCCGACCGCCCCATCAAGCTGCTCCGACAAGTGCTGCGCGCCGTCGAGCGGACCGATTTTCCCATGGCGGCCTACCGCGATTACCTCGCCTCACGCCGCGAGTACAACGAGATCCGACGGGTGCTTCGCGCGATGCGGTGTCACAACAGAAAGAGCGTCGGCTATGCGGTGAAGCAACTGAAGGCCGCGATTACCCATGCGACCGATTCACTCGCAGCGCTCGATGCGCCGCGACACCGGAAGCTCGCCGCAAACGTCCGCGCGTGGCTCGATTTCCTGGAGATGGAACTCGGACGGACGAAGCCGCCGAAGGCCGTCTGCCCCAAGACGCCGGGTGCATGGCTGTCCATGTTCTGGGACCACGCGTTTCGTGCGGGCGAGCACTTCGCCGAGGACTTCCTGGGGTTTTTCAGGAAGATGAGTCTGCAGCCCGAGTCCACGCTTTCGTTCCGCATCTGGCGCACGTCGAAGGAGTTCGTCGTCGCGATGCGCGAGGAGAACATCGACGTGAAGCAGCGAAAACGCCAGTGGAAGAAATACCAAGGCAGCGGCAGCGATTCGTTCGTCGAGAGGATCTACGTGGACGTTGAGGGCAGGGGCAGGGAGCGTCAGATGTTCATCGTGTGGCCGGGGGGCGAAACCGTCAGCGCCGGGAAACGTCCCAACGTCAATGCAAGAACGAAATTCTCGGGCGACGCTGCGAGCTATACCGTAACCACGCGTCTGCCATGGTCGCTTGTCGGTCGGCGTCCGAAGAAGGGAGAGGTCTGGGGGGTCAACGTCACGGCGAATCCGTCCATCGAGCGGAACCGTGAGTTCACCTGGGCGCCGCAGTACGACGCCAGCTCCGGCAACCCGATCCTCTTCGGAAAAATCCGCTTCGAGTAGCCCGTGTGCCGGTCATCTCCGCCCGGGACGTCAAGGATGACAAGAGGTCCTCCCTTCCTGCACGGGGGGACCAGCGGGCCGATCAGGCTGCTCTCACTGCGCCACGTTATCCTGAGGAGAGGTGAGGTCCTGGATGCCCGCGGGGACCACGGGGACCTCGAAGGTGAAGCCGAGTCGGTCGCGTGCTTCGGTGATGAGGCGCGTGTTGGTCCGGCCCGATGCGTCGTTGACCCCGGCGGTCACGTGGAGACACGTGAGGGACTTCAGTCCCCGGAAGAACTCCCGCAGCTCCGGACGCTCGAGGATCGCGACCATGTCGGAGATCAGCCCGTGCCAGGCAAGGATGTTGCGCTTGCGCTCCCCGGTGAAATCGGACGACAGCACCGCCTCGGGGTCGATCGCCTGCATGTCCACGTAGAGGCCGCGGACGGGCCCGCCGCCGGGCGGGTTGATGATCCGGAGTATGCGCTCGGAAAAGACCTCCCGCAGAGAACTGTCGCAGCCCAGCTCGAACGGGGTCTCGTCGAACCGGCGGACCTCGAGGCCCGAGAGGTCAAACGTCGGGTGCACCGGCTCGTCACGGTGGACGTAGACCGGGAGCGCACCGGCATCGCAGGGACGCCTCCTCAGGAATTCCCGCAGACCCTCGTCCCGGAAATGGTCCCCGTGCAGGTGCGTGACTAAGATCGCGTCGATCGCGGCGGGAGAGCTGCCGAGCTTGTCGAGCA
>Ga0111190_1030_pt1 | contig 10385 bp, 8 predicted proteins | sample DeeMarSWOR324_28_FD_80244 | JGI IMG/M metagenome (GOLD analysis project Ga0111190, IMG submission 80244) | Planctomycetes bacterium SM23_65
AGTAGGTCCTGATCTCGTCTTCGCTGACGCGGTAGAGCTCGGCGCGGGGCAGCAGCGTCAGCACCTTCCATCCGAGGTCGAGCGTCTGCTCGATGGACCGCTCCTCGTGCTCGCCCTGTCGCAGATAGTCCTGCTCGAAGCGGTTCCCGAACTCGACGTACCGCTTGTCGAGCGTGGAGAGCTCCTCCTCGCCGATGACGGCGGCGAGTCCGCGGACCTGCTTCACGTGCGAGTAGGCCGCGAAGAGCTGACTGGCCAGGTGGGCGTGGTCGCCGCGCGTCCGACCTTCGCCGATCCCGTCCTTCATCAGTCGGCTCAGACTCGGCAGACCGGCAATCGGCGGATAGATCCCCCTCTGGAAGAGGTCACGCTCGAGCACGATCTGTCCCTCGGTGATGTAGCCGGTGAGGTCCGGCACCGGGTGCGAGATGTCGTCCGAGGGCATCGTCACGATGGCCACCTGCGTGATGGAGCCCTCGGACTGCTGGACGCGTCCGGCACGCTCGTAGATGCTCGCCAGGTCACTGTAGAGGTAGCCGGGATATCCCTTTCGTGCGGGGATTTCCCCGCGAGCGGTTCCCACCTCCCGCAGACTCTCACAGTAGTTGGTCATGTCGGTGAGGATGACGAGGACGTGCATCCCGAGGTCGAACGCGAGGTGCTCGGCGAGCGTCAACGCGGTGCGGGGCGTCAGCAGTCGTTCGATCGACGGAGCCGAGGCGAGACTGAGGAACATCGCGACGTCCGAAAGCACCCCGCTCTCCTCGAAGCTGCGGATGAAGAACTGTGCGACGTCGTGCTTCACGCCCATCGCCGAGAACACCAGCCTGAACTCCACCTCCTCCCGGAGGAGCTTCGCCTGTCGGGTGATCTGAGCGGCGATCTGGTTGTGGGGCATCCCGCTGCCCGAGAAGATGGGGAGTTTCTGTCCGCGGACCAGCGTGTTCATCCCGTCAATCGCGGAGATCCCGGTCTGGATGAAGTCGCGGGGGTAGGTGCGGGAGTAGGGGTTGATGGGCGAGCCGTTGACGTCGCGGGGTTCCCCGCGGAAGGGATCGGGCCCGCCGTCCGCCGCCCGACCCAGCCCGTCGAACACCCGACCCAGCATCTGCCGGGACACCGGGAGCCTGAGCGAGCGGCCGAGAAACCTCACGCGCGTCGAGGCGTTCGAGAGACCCGTGGTCCCTTCCAGGACCTGTACCACCGCGTGCTCTTCGGAGACGTCCAGCACCTGGCCGATTCGCGTCTGGCCCGACGGATCCGTCACCTCGACCGTCTCGTCGAAGCCGACGTCGTGGACCTTCTCCACCACGATCAGCGGTCCCTCGATGCGACTCAGTCCGACGTATTCCAGTCCACTGCTCATCGTCTCACTTACCTTTCCAGCCGGCCCAGCTCATCCTCGCCGGGTGGCCCGGACAACGTTTTGTGTTGTCCGGGTCGCGAAGCGACAGGACGTTTGCTGCTCTAAGAGCCCCACCCCCGATCTATCGGCAGAAGGGCCGGCGCGTGCCCTTCGCCCTCGTGTTGCTGACGCAACCCCGACAACTAAAAGTTGTCGGGGCCACCCGTCCGGATGTTTCCTTACCAGTGCAAGCCCCGGGTGCTTTCTCAGCAGTGCAAGTCCCGGATGCTTCCTCACCCGTGCAAGGCCCGGCGCACACTCATCGGGCGGCTTCCCTTTCGAGGCTGTCCAGCTCATTGTCGAGACGTGTCCGGAGACGCTCGAACGCCTCGTGGTCTCCGTTTTCGATCGTCGATTTCGCCCGTGTGATCTCCTGCATGACCGGGAGCCCGCGGATGCGGACCAGCGTCCCCCCGCGCTCGATGAGCTCGACCCCGCGGTCGTGCACGGTGAGAATCAGCTTGAGCAGGGCGAGCTGCTTTTCCGGGTCGGAGTACATGTCGATTTCGTCGAAGGCGCTCTGCTGAAGGAACGCGTTCTTGAGGAGCTCGGCAACGAAGAGCACGAGTCGCTGCTGGTCGGGGAGCACGTCGGGTCCGACGAGCTTCACGATCTGCTCGAGCTTGTATTCCTGCTGAAGGAGGTCGAGTGCCTCCTGTCGCAGTCGGAACCACTCGGGGTCGGTCTGCTCCCACCACGCGTGGACGTCGGGGACGTATTCACTGTAGCTGGAGAGCCAGTGAATCGCCGGGTAGTGTCGGGCGTTTGCCAGGTCGGTGTCGAGCGCCCAGTAGCAGCGGATGAACCGGCGCGTGTGCTGGGTGACCGGCTCGCTGAAATCCCCCCCGGGCGGGGAGACCGAGCCGATGATGGTGACCGAGCCGGGCTTTCCGCTCAGGGTCTGGACCATCCCGGCACGCTCGTAGAACTGTGCCAGTCTCGACGGGAGATGTGCCGGGAAGCCCTCCTCCGCCGGCATCTCTTCGAGTCGCGCCGCCAGCTCCCTGAGCGCCTCCGCCCACCGACTCGTCGAGTCGGCCATCACCGCCACGTCATACCCCATGTCCCGGTAATACTCGGCGATGGTGATGCCGGTGTAGACGGAGACCTCGCGGGCGGCGACGGGCATGTTCGAGGTGTTGGCGATGAGCACGGTGCGGTCCATCAGCGGGTGACCCGACCGTGGGTCGATCAGCTTCGGAAAAGACGTCAGCACGTCGGTCATCTCGTTGCCGCGCTCGCCGCAGCCGACGTAAACGATGATGTCGGCGTCACTCCACTTCGCCAGTGTGTGTTGTGCGATGGTCTTTCCCGTGCCGAAGCCGCCGGGAATCGCCGCGGTTCCTCCCTTGGCGAGCGGGAAGAAGGTGTCGATGACGCGCAGTCCGGTGAGAAGCGGGATCCGGGGCACCCCCCGCTCGGCAATGGGTCTCGGCCGGCGTGCGGGCCAGCACTGAACCAGTTTCACCTCGTGGTCGAGGCCGTGGTCGGTTACGTGCATCAGGACGTCCGTCACCGTGTACTCCCCCTCGACGGCGAGCTTGACGACGACCCCGCGGACGTCCGGGGGGATAAGCACGCGGTGCTCGACGAGTCCGGTTTCCTGGACGGTCCCGACGATCTGTCCGGGCGCGACGCGGTCGCCCTCGGCGACGGTCGGGCGGAAATGCCACTTGCGCCCTTCCTCCAGCGGAGGGACCTTCTCCCCGCGACGGATGTAGGCGCCCGACTTTTCGGAGATCGCCCGGAGCGGTCGCTGGATGCCGTCGTAGATGTTTCCCACCAGACCCGGCCCCAGGATCAGCGACAGCGGCGTTCCGGTCGGGTACACCGGGGCCCCGGGACACAGTCCCGAGGTGTTCTCGTAGACCTGGATGACCCCGCGGTCGCCCTCGAGACGGATCACCTCCCCCACCAGGCGCTCGCTTCCCACCTCCACCACCTCGTACATGGCCGTATCCTGCATCCCGACCGCCGTGACGATGGGACCGTTTACCCGCACGATCGTGACGCCCTGCTCGGTCATGGCTGACCTTCCCCGGCAGCGCTCTGCGTCTCCTCGCCGGCGCCCAAGATGAACTGGGCGACCTCGAACCGAAGCTCGCCCTTCATCCGTTGGAGACGTCCGGCGAACGAGTTGTCGAAACGCTGTCGTCCGTCGGCACCTTCCACCATCACACCGGCGTCAATGGGAGCCGCAGCGTCGGCGATGTGGAGCTGCACGGTGCGACCGGAGCGCTCCCGGACGGCCTCGCTCACCTCCGCGCACAGTCCACGCTTGATGGACGACAGGTCTTTCTCCCCCAGGTGCAGGACGAATTCATCGCCCGTCATGGCGAGGACGCCCTCGACGGCCAGCTCGGTGACGACGGCCTTGTAGTCCGGCTGACGTCCTTCGACGAGCCGCGTCATCGCCCGGGTGAACACCTCGTCCAGCAGCACTCCCTGGCCCTTGAGCCGACACATCCGCTCGTCGAGGGCGAGCGCCGAATCGGCCATCTGCTGCTCACGCTCGACGCGTCTTTTCCCCCGCTCGAGCACGCGCCGACGGACCGCCTCGGCCCGTTTCACCACGTCATCCACGAGCTTTTGGCCTTCCCGCTCGGCACGTTTGACCGTGCGCTCGGCCCGACGCCGCGCGTCCGCGAGGATCTCCTCGCTCAGAACCTTTTCCACCTCCTGCTGCTTCTCGTCTTCCACCGAAGCACCCCTGCTGCTGTAGTGCGGGGCCTTGTGCCCCGCCTGTCGTTCAAGGGCGGCCCACAAGGGGGCCGCACGACAAGCCCTGCCCTTCTCCGGCCATTGTAGTGCGGGGCCTTGTGCCCCGCCTGTCGTTCAAGGGCGGCCCACAAGGGGGCCGCACTACATCGTCGTTCGGCGCGGCGCGACTTCCGGTTACAGTCTCAGACCGACCGCCTCGCGGATGAGTTTGAGGAGGTCGGCACGACCGGGGGTGGGTCCCGAGGCGTCCGGGACCTCAACGACGATCGGCTCCTGGACCTCGAAACGGACGCGGTTGACGGCGTCGCGGATGCTGTTGGCGACCACCTCTGTGAGGATGACGATGTCGTACTTTCCCGAATCACAGACCCGCTGGAACACCTCACGCGCCTGCTCGGAGCCTTCCACCACTTCACCGCCGACGCCCGCATACCGGAAGCCCAACACCGTGTCCTCGTCGGCAACGACGTAGTAACTCATCCTGGAAGAAGCCTCACAATCATCAGAATGGCGACGACGAGGCCAAAGACGGTAATGCCTTCGCCGAGTGCCACGAACACAATGGACCTCGCCAAGAGCTCCGGACGTTCCGACGCCGCCCCCAGCGCCGCCGCACCCACACGGGCCACCGCGTAACCCCCCGCGAGCAAGCCGAACCCGGCGGTTAACGCCGCCCCCAACACCACCGCCATGTAATACCGCGCGTTCACCTGACTCACGGGCAGAGGCCCGGCTTTCTTGACGTCCTCTTCCCGAGGAACGCCTTCGGGCTCGCCCACCTGGGCGAACACCGCGTCAATCACCAGTGCCAGCGCCACGGCAACCAGAACCCCAATCACGCCCCCAATTGCGATCATCCGTCTCAGAGTTCCCATCATTCCTCCTCACTCATGACTCTTCGGACTGAAGGTCAAAGGGTTTATAGACCCGTCCTTCCCCGCTGAAGAACTTGTTGAAGAATTCGTAGTATTCGAGACGCAGCGTCTGGACGGCCACGACCAGTCCCTCGAGGGCGATGACGACGGCGTTTCCGACGACGACAAGGAGTATGGACCATACCGCGCCGCCGGCGGCTCCGGAGACGGCATCGCCGAGTGCGAAGATCACCAGACACAGTCCGGCGTGGCTCAGCGCGTAGGCCCCCAATCGCACGAAGGACGCCGTGTTGGCCGTATACATCAGGAAGGCCTCGAGCACCTCGACGAAGCCCTCCACCACCGCGACGAAGAATCCGCCCGGACCGCCCTGGCGCTTCTCGGCCGCACCCCCGGATTCCCTGCCGCCCCGACTCAATGCAAAGTGTATCGGCTCCTTGAGAAAAATCACCGCGAGCGAAATGAGGATCACCGTCACGGCGAGCATCGGGCTCACGCCGACGCCCAAGGCCAGCTTGATGAGCAGTCCGAGTGCACCCCAGTAGAACGCGATGCCGGCGAGTCCGAAGCGGTCGAAGACGGCCGAGGCCCAGTTGCCGGTGCGGAACTTGTTGACGACGTTCAGCAGCACCCCGAGACTGATAATCACGATACCGACGCCGATGCTCAATTGAAGCAGCAGCATCACCTTGCTCATGGGCGAGGCCCACAGCGGTCGGATGAGCCTTTCCTTGCCGAAGACCGACCCGTAAACGAAGCCGAAGAGGATCGCGCTCACCCCGCAGAGCGCGATGAGCATCCCGAAATCCTTCGTGGTAGGCCTCCCTATCCAGAAGAACATGGCCAGTCCGACGAGAAGCAGCACCGCCCCCTGTCCCACGTCACCGAACATCGCGCCAAACATCAACAGAAAACTGACCGCGACCAGCACCGTCGGCTCGATCTCACCATACCTCGGGTGTCCGTATCCCGAGACCAGAAGTGCAAACGGTCTTGTGAGCCAGGAATGCTTGAGGGAGCTGGGCGGCTCCTCCGACGCCGACAGCTCCTCGGGATCGTGCATTTCGATGAGGGCACGGTGCTCGGTCAGCTCCAGCACCCGGTTGACGAACGTCTCGACCATGTGCGCCGGGACCCAGCCCGAGACGAGGTAGGTGGACTGGGTGCGACCGATGTTCTCGTGGGCCTGGAGGATTTTCTGCCGGATGCGAAGGTGTCGCCAGAACCGCCTGAGACCCGTTTCCTCCATCGCCCCGAGCGTCTGGAGGTGTCGTCTGAGCTCGTCATCCTCGCCCAGCACCTCGGCGAGACGCCTGCGGGCACGGACGAGCACCTCGTCGGGAAGTCCCGGGAACTCCTCTTTCAGCTCCTCCGGCTGGAACCCGTGCTCGGTGAGCGTGGCGTCGAGGGCCCAGCGCCCCTTCTTCGACGTCAGCGCCAACACCTTCTGTCTGCCCGAAGCGTCCTTGAAGGGCACCAAGAGCACGCGCTCTTCCACGGCGTCCTGAACGCTCTTGAGACGCTGTTCGGGAATGGCGCCCAAGGCGAAGTGCACGAAAGAGAACTCACCGATGCGTGCCGGCGTCAGCGTGGTTCCCTCGAACGTCTCCACCTGTGCGATGATGCGACGAAGCTCGGCCGCCTCCTCCGTCAGGGCCTGTCGCCCCTCGACGACGCGGTCGATCTCGGGTTCGAGCCGGTCGAGCGCCCCGGCGACCTCCTCGGGCGTCGCGAACTCCTCCCGGAGCTCGGGACGTGCGAGGTCAAGCGAGACGTTCAGAATGGAGGCCACCCGCTCGATGCGATGTTCGAGCGCGCGCAGACGTTCGAGCTCGCCGGTGCGGTCGCTCGGCGTGAGCAGTTTGCCCTCGGAATCCTTCGCCGGCGGCGTCAGGTGGATGGCACGGAGCGACCCCAGCCCGATGACGAGCGCGTCGATGTCGCGCGCCAGCGCCAGGATATTCACCTTCTTCATGCGCTCCGACTGGAACATCACCCACTCCCACTCTCTGCTTCAACTCGACGGAGTGTCCTGGCCGTCAGCCGCCTTGACCCTCACCCCGACCCTCTCCCTGCGAGGGAGAGGGGGAAGGGCCGTTACTGCTCAGGCAGTCGGATGAGTTGGTGCTGTATGTCCCTGCCCGGGAGCTCCTGGTTCAAGAGCTCGGCCACGCGGATCAGGTTCGCCAGCTCCACCCGCTTGATGTAGTAGAACGCCTGGACACACCCCATGTGGAAGATGGAACGGTAGAAGAGTCGGTTGGCGGCGAGGTAGAGTCGCTCCCACATCCGCCGCTGAAGCTCACCGAGGTCCGACGGCTCCGGTCCGGGTCCGAGGAGTTCCTTTCGCTGGGGGACGCCTGAGAGCATGTCTTCGAAAGCGTCTCCCCGCAGGACGCCTTCCAGTCTCGCCAACGCCGGTGCCGGATGCGGAGCCTTCACCAGGAACTCCCGTACGTCCTCGGCGGCCGCCTCATAGTTGAGTCTCGCCCGCATGATGAAGAGGACCTCGTAGATCAGCACCTCGATGGACAACAGCTCGTTCACCTCGTCGCGGTCGGCGGATCCGAGCGTCGCCGCCCGGCGACACAACTCCTCGAAGTAGAAGGCATCGAGGGCGGCCTCGATATAAAAGAGCCGGTTCGTATCGTGGAACTGCACGGCCCCCCGGCGGACGGCCCCTCCGAACCCCTTGACCGGCATGAGCCGGATGACGTCGATGAGCTTTTCGGTGCCTAAGATCTCCTCCACCGGCAGCGCATACGTCTCGGGCAGCTCGACGAGGAGCTCGACGACCTCCGCGGGCGAGAGTCGGCTTTTCCACCCGCGGAGCACCACCTTGAGGTTCTCGATGCGGTAGCGCTCCAGTTGCCAGTCGAAGAAGTGTCGGTTCCGCTTCTGAAGGAAGAGCTGCACGCGTCTCAGGTCCCGGACGTGCTCCCGACTCAGGTGTCTCTCGAAGCGCGTGCGACTGCGGACGTCGAGGTCCGGAAAAACCGAGGCGGTCATCTCGAACGCGTTCCGGAGCGACGTGAGCGCCTCGAGCCGCAGACCCTCATACAGCTTCGAGCGCATGCCGTGCAGCTTCGCCGAGACAAACGCGAAATCGACCGGCGTCACCTTGACCACATCCACCGACCTACCCACCGAGAACGCGCCTCACCACAAGATCAACGGCCTTTTCGAGATTCGTCCGTGCCTTCTCCGCGTATTCCGCGTTTTCCCGCTCCACCTGTCGCAGCCGTTCCTCACGACGCTTTACGAGTTCCTTCCGCGTCTCCTCGAGCCGACGCGCGACCTCGGCGTGCGCCTCGCTGCGGATCTTCTCCCCCCGCTCGGCCGCCTCCCGACGACTTTCCTCCGCGACCTTCGCCGCACGCTCCTCCGCCTCGGCCAGTATGGCCCGTCCCTGCTGCTCGACCTTCAACATCCGCTCGATGATTTCTTTCATGGGCGCCCGTCTCTCGTCAGAGCACGCATTGACCACGGTGCGCGGGGACCTGTGCCCCGCGTGCTTTTCTGCCGCGTTGATCGCGGGCCACAGGTGCCCGCGCTACACCAGGAAGGCAAACGTACGGAATCCTACTCCTCCTGGCTTTCCTCGGCGGCGACGATGTCGCAGAGCTGGCGCGGCGTGTCGGCCGCGATGAGTCTCTCGATGAACCCGGGTATCCTGAAAAGCGAGGAGATCTGTGCGAGGGCCTCGACGTGGGGCCCGGGGTTGTCCTCTTCGGCGAGCAGCAGAAAGACCAGGTGCACCGGCTCCCCGTCCAACGAGTCGTACTCGATGCCGCCTTTGGAGATGCCCAAGGCGCCGGTGAGCTGGGTGAGGGTGGCGCATTTGCCGTGGGGAATCGCGACACCGCGGCCGATCCCGGTGGACTGCTTGTTCTCGCGCTCGATGATCGCCCGACGGGCCGCATCGCGGTCGGTGATGCGTTTCTCACGCACCAGAAGGTCGATCAGCTCCTCGAACACCTCCTCCTTCTCGAGGCTTTCCAGATCCACTTTGACGAGGTTCTCGGTCAAGAGTTCTGAGATTTTCATGCCGGCATCCTCTGGTCACGTGCCCCGATGTCTACGTGCGGCGCCCCTGCTTTCACGCGGCGGTCACCTCGGCGCAGGCAGGGGCCATTAAAACCCGTAGGATAGCACCGCACGCTTCGGTTTCAAGCAAATTCGCTCGCCACATTCGGCGCGTTAAGAAAAAGGGGTCAGGACCCTTTTGCCTGTAGGCCCGGAGGGTGCTTCGCACAAAAGGGTCCTGACCCCTTTTCCCCTGAGAAGGTTGACACGGACACTTGGGGCTTCTATCATGGTGCCTCGTCGTCTAAGCGAAATCCATGGGACCTTTGCCGGCTGTCGCTGTTTGGCCGACGTGGCATCGACGGCTCTGCCGTCGGTGTGCTTCGCCGCACCGTCGGAACACGGACGGACAAGCCGTCCATGCCACGACTATTGTTTCAGCCTTTTTGCGGCTCGAGCCAGGCGAGGTCCCCTCAAACAAAGGAGGATTCCGATGAACGTGATTCTGGTGATTATCGACTCGCTGCGCACCGACCACATGGGGTGCTACGCCGATGAGTACTTGAAGGGCGGGCTGGCCGCGACGCCGCACCTGGACCGGCTGGCGAAGGCATCGCTGCGGTTTACGCGCGCGGCGCCCGAGAGCCTGCCCACCTTGCCCACCCGTCGCGCCATCCACACCGGTCAGCGCGTGTGGCCGTTCTGGCAGCCCAACAACCAGTTCAAGGGCGACTTCGTCGGCGCCCCCGGGTGGGGACCCATCAGCGAGGACCAGGACACCCTCGCCGAACTGCTCTCGGAAGCCGGCTACCGCACCGCCTTCATCACCGACGTCTACCACCAGTTCAAGCCGAGCAAGAACTTCCACCGCGGCTTCCAGGAGTGGCAGTGGATTCGCGGCCAGGAAAGCGACCCCTGGCGCACCGGACCCTTCATCCCCGACCGCGAGGTCCTCAAGCACATCCCAAAGGTGCTCCGCCGCAACAAGCGTCTGGTCCGACGTCACCGGATATTCCTCCAGAACGTCCACGACTGGAAGACCGAGGAGGATACCTTTCCGGCACGCGTCTTCCGCTCGGCCGCCGACTGGCTCCACCGGAACACCGACGCCGAGAAGTTCTTCCTCTGCGTCGATTCGTTCGACCCGCACGAGCCGTGGAACCCGCCCAGACACTACCGCGACATGTACACCGACCCGCCTTCGCCAAGGCTTCGGCGGGCAGGCGAAGACGACGTCGCCGACGTCATCTGGGTGGCCTACGGTCACAAGCAGGCCTACACGCCGAAGGAAGTGCGTCGGGCGCGCGCCAACTATGCCGGTGAGGTGACGCTGGTGGACCGGTGGTTCGGGCACTTCT
>Ga0111190_1032_pt1 | contig 10230 bp, 16 predicted proteins | sample DeeMarSWOR324_28_FD_80244 | JGI IMG/M metagenome (GOLD analysis project Ga0111190, IMG submission 80244) | Planctomycetes bacterium SM23_65
CTTGAGGTACAGAAAAGGAAGAAAAAGAAGAAACAGCGGAAGCGACATGCGATGAAGTGCAGGATCGTCAAGAACGACGTCGTGGAAGTCGTGTCGGGAAACGACACCGGGAAGAAGGAACGCGTGCTTCAGGTGATGGCGCGCTCAGGAAGGATTGTCGTCGAGCACGTGAACTTCGTCACCAAGCACATGAGAAGAAGTCGGGATAACCCGTACGGTGCCCGACTGCAGAAGGAAGCACCTATCGCCATCAGCAACGTGCTCTTGGTGTGTCCGGGGTGCGAGCGGGGCGTGCGCGTGCGCATGCAAGTCGGCGACGACGGGAAGAAGGTGCGCGTCTGCACGAAGTGCGGTCGCGAAATACCCAAACCGAGATAAGCACAAGTCACAACTTGCAGCTTACAGGTCACAAGTGGCCGGACTTTTGAGTTTCGAGTTTGGAGTTGAGACGGAATTCGATGGCAAGACTCCTGGAACGATACAAGAGTGAGGTGCTGCCGAAGCTGATGGAGCAGTTCGGACTCAAGAACCCCCTCGCCGCACCCAGACTCGACAGGATTGTCGTCAACATGGGTGTCGGCGTGGGAGCGACCGAAAAAGGACGGATCGAGGCGGCCGTCGCGGAGTTGGGCATCCTCACCGGACAGCACCCGGTCGTCACAAAGGTCCGGAAGTCCATCAGCGGGTTCAAGGTCCGCAAGGGGATGCCGGTGGGCTGCTGTGTGACGCTTCGCGGCCGACGGATGTACGAGTTCCTCGACCGACTCATCAACATTGCGATACCGCGCATCCGTGACTTCCGCGGCTTGAAACGAACGTTCGACGGACACGGGAATTACAGCATGGGACTCGACGAGCAGATCGTCTTCCCGGAGGTTCCGGTGGACAAGGTCGAACACATACAGGGGATGCACATCACCATCGTGGTGCGGAATTCGAACGACCAGGCCTCCTACGAACTGCTGAGCAGGCTCGGGATGCCGTTTGTGAGGGAGTCACCAGTCTAAACTCGAAACTGAAAAGTCCTCGGACTTGTGACTTTTGAGTTGCGACTTGGGAGTGAAGACATGGCTCGCAAGGCACTCGTCAACAAGTGCAACCAGGAACCGAAGTACAAGACGCGGAGGTACAACCGCTGCAAGCTGTGCGGGCGGGCGCGGGCGGTCTATCGGAAGTTCCAGATCTGTCGCATCTGCTTCCGGGAACTCGCAAGTCAGGGAAAAATACCGGGGGTGAAGAAGGCGAGCTGGTAGCGATAGAAAGGACACAACCTTCATGACGATGACGGACCCGATTGCCGATCTGTTGACGCGAATCCGCAACGCCGTCAGCATCAACCACAAGCGCGCGAGCATCCCGCACTCACGCGTGAAGGAACAGATCTGTCGTGTCCTGAAGGAAGAGGGGTTCGTCAACGACTATCGCATCACCGAGGAGCCGCACAAGACGTTGCACGTTTTCCTGAAGTACGGGCCGAACGGGGAGAAGATCATCAACGAGATCAAACGGGTGTCGAAGCCCGGACGTCGGCTTTACAGCCCGGCCGACGCGGTGCCCAAAGTGCTCGACGGAATCGGCATCGCCATCGTCTCCACCTCCAAAGGCATCATGAGTGACCGGCGGTGTCGCGAGCAGAACCTCGGTGGCGAGGTTATGGCCACCGTCTGGTGAGGAGAGTCGCAACTCGAAACTCCAAAGTCCAAAGTCAACGGCTTTCGAGTTTCGAGCTTTCCGTTTGGAGTTGAGTGATGTCTCGCATCGGAAAACAGCCCGTCCCGATACCGGCCGGCGTCACCGTCGAGGTAAAGGGGCAAACGGTGAAGATCAAGGGGCCCAAGGGGGAACTCACGCAGGAGGTGCACCCGGCCATCTCGGTGAAGCTCGACCAGGAGAACAACGAGCTGGTCCTGAGGCGCACCAAGGACGAGACGACCACACGGGCACTGCATGGGACCATGCGCGCACTCGTCAACAACATGGTCATCGGCGTGACGACGGGGTACAGCAAGCAGCTCGAAGTGGTCGGGGTGGGCTATCAGGCCCGGGTGCAGGGAAACGACCTCACATTGATCGTCGGGTTCAGTCACCCTGTCGTGCTCACCCCGCCGGCCCAGGTCACGGTCGAAGCGCCCGGTCCGACCCAGATCATCATCTCCGGCCCCGACAAACAGGCCGTCGGTCAGTTCGCGGCAAAGGTCCGACGAGTCAGACCGCCTGAGCCCTATAAGGGGAAAGGGATCAAATACCGCGACGAGGTCATCCGTCGAAAGGCCGGAAAGGCCTTCGTCAGCACCGAGTAGCAGGACGAACCGATGAACCGTGAGAAGCGAAAAACGCGACAGCGGAAGAGACGACACCGTCACGTGCGTCACCGGCTGTACGGAACCGCCGAGCGACCCAGACTCTCCGTCTTCCGCTCACAGAAGCACATCTACGCCCAGATCATCAACGACGAGGAAGGTCGCACACTGGCCAGCACCAGCACGCTCGACAAAGACGTCCGAGAAGAGATCAAGAGCGGCGGAAACGTCCACGCCGGGGAAGTCGTCGGAACGAAACTGGCGGAAGTGGCCCTCGCAGCGGGAATAAAGAAAGTCGCCCTCGATCGCGGCTACTGCAAGTTTCACGGCCGCATCAAGGCCCTGGCCGAAGCCGCGCGCAAGGGCGGACTCGTGTTTTAGTCACAGACATCGGAGGTCGTGACCTTGTCCGAAGAAGGCAGTGCTCCCGTGCTGGAAGAAGTGGTCGTGCCCGGCGGGATCAACCGCTGTGCGACGGTGGTCAAAGGCGGCAGACGCTTCAGCTTCTCGGCGATCGTCATCGTCGGGGACCGCAGGGGCCGCGTGGGCGTCGGATATGGCAAAGCCAGGGAGGTGCCGATGGGCGTGGAAAAAGGCACCAAGGACGCCCGGAGGAAGCTCACCCACGTCGTGCTCGACGGCACCACCATCCCGCACGAGATCACGGGACGCTGTGGGGCCAGTCGGGTTTTCATGAAACCGGCACGACCCGGAACCGGCATCATCGCCGGGTCTACGGTACGAACCGTGCTGGAGCTGGCCGGCGTCCGCGACGCACTGACCAAGGCCTACGGCAGCACCAACCCGGTGAACCTGGTCAAGGCGACCTTTGACGGACTGTGTCGGCTGCGCAGCAAACAGCAGGTGGCCGAGCTGCGGGGAGTGCGCGTCGGTGCCGTAGCTCCGCCTCCCGAGATCCCCCGGGGTCCGGAGGGAGAGGTCCAATGAACCTTTCCGACGTCTGTGCCGTCAAACTCAAGCGCAAGCGTCGCAAGCGCATCGGACGGGGGCGAGGCTCGGGACACGGCAAGACCGCCACCCGCGGACACAAGGGACAGAAGGCCCGCAAGGGCTACTCGATGCGCACGAGCTTCGAGGGCGGTCAAACACCGCTGTTCAAGCGCTTCCCGAAGCGTGGGTTCTCGAACGTCAATTTCGCCACCCGCTACAGCATCATCAACGTGGGCGACCTGAACGAACTGACCGACCTCGACCAGATCGCCCCCGAGGTGCTCCTGGAGAAGAGGATCGTCCGGAAGCTCGAGAAGGGCGGTCTGAAAGTCCTGGGCGACGGGGAGGTGACACGGGCACTCACCGTAAAGGCCCACAAGTTCTCGAAGTCGGCCGTCCAGAAAATTGAAGCTGCCGGGGGAAAAGTCGAGAGACTATAGACTGGAAACCAGACCGGTCCCGATTGCATCGGGACCTGACTGGAAGAGAGACAGCAGAGGCCGACTGTAGTCTCCGGTGAGCGACGACGAAGTCGGAGCGATCTGGCTTCTACTCGGCGACTGCGAAGCAGGAGCGATTCAGAATGCTTGGCACCTTCGCCAACATGTTCCGGATTCCCGAGCTGAGGAAAAAGATCCTCTTCACGCTCGGGATCCTCGTTGTGTATCGCTTCGGGTGTCTGCTGCCGGTGCCAGGGGTGAACCTCGAAGCACTCGGCCGGATCGCGGAACAATGGAAGGGAGGCCCGTTCGGTCAATTCCTTGGCATGGTAACCGTGCTCTCAGGCGGTGCGCTCGCACGGGCGTCGGTCTTCGCCCTCGGGATTATGCCCTACATCTCGGCGACCATCATCTTCCAGCTCCTGACCGGTGTCATTCCGGCACTCGAAAAGCTGCGGAAGGAAGGGGAAAGCGGACTGAAGAAAATCCGTCAGTACGAGCGCTACACCACCTTGGGACTGTGTCTCATCCAGGGGACGATGTTCGTGAACCTCTTGCGTCGGTCGGGACAGCAGGGCGGCGAGCCCCTGTTCGCCCCCGGGTGGGTGCCCATGATCACCGCCCTGGTTGCCATGGCCACCGGCACGATGCTCCTGATGTGGCTGGGCGACCAGATCACCCAGTATGGTGTCGGGAATGGCATCAGTCTCATCATCATGGCCGGGATCATCGCTCGTCTTCCGTTCAGTCTCTGGGACACGTATAGGATGAAGCCCGGTCCCGGGACCGTGATCTTTCTGCTGGCGGCATTCGTGTTCATTGTGGGAGCGGTCGTATTGATCACGCAGGGACAGCGTCGAATCCCCGTGCAGCAGGCCAAGCACACCCGCGGCCGCAGGGTCTACGGGGGACAGCGACAGTACCTGCCCTTCCGCGTGAACCACGCAGGGGTGATGCCCGTCATCTTCGCATCCACGCTCCTGATCTTTCCACGGTGGATTGCACAGGGACTGGGCAACCGCTGGGAGAGCTGGCTGTGGATCCACCAGAACGTCTTCGGCGGCGGACAGGACGGAAGCACGTGGGTTTACGTCTCCCTCTACGTCCTGCTGATTTATTTCTTCAGCTACTTCTGGACGAGTCTGGTGTTCAAGCCGACTGACATTGCCGAGAACCTCCAGGACTACGGCTCGTTCATCCCGGGAATTCGTCCCGGAAAACGAACGGCAAATTATCTCGAGAACGTCATGACGCACATCGTTCTCGCCGGGGCGACGTTTCTGGCCATCGTGGCGATCCTGCCGCAGATCCTCCCACAGGTCATCGGCATCGGCGGGTGGATGGCCGGCTTCTACGGCGGCACCAGCATCCTGATCATGGTGGGTGTGGCACTCGACCTGGTGGAGAAGATCGAATCCCACCTGATGATGCGACATTACGAAGGGTTCATGCGCAAAGGGAAGATCCGAGGACGACGATGAGATGGGTGTTCCTGGGACCGCCCGGGGCCGGCAAGGGTACGCAGGCCGAAAAGCTCTGCCGCGACAGGAACTGGGCTCACGTCTCCACCGGAGACCTGCTGCGCGAGGCCGTTGCGAATAAGACCGAACTGGGAGTGAAAGCCGCCCGGTTCATGAACGGCGGCAAACTCGTCCCGGACGACCTGGTCGTCTCGCTCGTCGCCGAGCGGCTGAAAGAGGACGACTGCAGGGAGGGGTTTGTGCTCGACGGCTTTCCGCGCACCGTCGTCCAGGCGGAAATGCTCGAGCAAACACTCGACGAGCTGGACATCAAGCTGGATGGGGTGCTCTATTTCGCAACCGACCGGGACGTCATCATCGAGCGACTTTCCGGTCGTCGGATTTGCCGGGATTGTGGAGCCAATTACCACCTCACCAACATCCCGCCGAAACGCAACGGGGTCTGTGACCGGTGTGGTGGAGAACTCTATCAGCGCGACGACGACAAACCCGAGACGGTGGACAAACGTCTCGAGGTATACAAGCAAGAGACCGCACCGCTCATCAGCTTCTACAAGGAACGTGGTCTGCTGAGGGAACTCTCGGGCAACCTGGAGGTCGAGGCGGGAGCGGCGGCCATCCGTGCCGTACTGGAGACCCCGGCCCAAGGACAGGTCCGATAGCGCGGAGCAATGTGATGATCCGACTCAGGTCCCGGCGGGAGATCGACATCATCCGCAGGGGCGGACGGATTGTCGCAGAAGCAATCCAGCTCGTTGAGAATCTGAAACTGGTGGGGATGACCACCGCCGAACTGGACGCCCAGGTGGAGGAGTTCATCCTGAAAAAGGGGGGAAAGCCCGCGTTCAAGGGATACCGCGGCTTCCCGAACTGCTGTTGCATCTCCCTCAACGAGCAACTCGTGCACGGCATCCCCTCGGGACGCGTCATCCTCGATGGCGACATCGTCAGCGTGGACGTGGGCGTGGAGTTGGACAATTACTTCTCCGACGCGGCCACCACCGTCCCGGCGGGATCGGTCGGGAAGGAAGCAAAGAAGCTTCTGCGCGTGACACGGGAATCGCTGAGAAAGGTCATTGACATCCTGAAGCCCGGCGTCAAGCTGAGTGAGATAGGACGAACGATTCAGGGATACGTGGAGTCGAACGGGTTTTCGGTGGTCCGTCAGTTCGTGGGGCACGGGATCGGTCGAAAGCTCTGGGAAGAGCCTCAGGTGCCGAACTTCTGGGACGACGGGGAATCCACCCCCGCCGACAGGAGACTGGCCGGAGGAACCGTCGTCGCAATCGAGCCGATGGTCAACGTCGGAGGTTACCGCGTCAAGACGCTTTCCGACAAATGGACGGTCGTCACCTGTGACGGCAAGCTGTGTGCACATGTTGAGCACACCCTCGCCATCACGGACAGCGGTGCCGACGTCCTGACGGTGCTCGAATAGACGGGACTATGTGGAGAGTCGTACGTGCCGAAGGAAGAACCAATTCGGGTGGAGGGGGTCATCAAGGAGGCACTGCCCAACGCCACGTTCAAGGTGGAGCTGGAGAACGGTCATCAACTGCTCGCTCACGTCAGCGGGAAGATACGGATGCACTTCATCCGGATCCTTCCGGGCGACAAGGTCACCGTGGAGGTTTCGCCTTACGACCTCTCCAAGGGACGCATCGTCTACCGCAGCCGGTAGAGGGGAACTTGAGACCGCATCGTCCCGGCCCCGCCGGGACGGACGGGAGACGGAGAAAAGACCGGTTCGGGCTCCCCACGACAAGGGGGGAAAAAAATGAAAGTCCGATCAAGCGTCAAGCGAATCTGTGAGAACTGCAAGATCGTCCGACGCAAGGGCGTGGTGCGGGTCATCTGTACCAACGGTAGACACAAACAACGTCAAGGCAAGTAGACCAAAGGAGCCACAGCGATGCCTCGAATCATCGGCGTGGACGTCCCGAACGAGAAGCCGGTCTGGATTTCCCTCACCCACATTTACGGCATCGGTCCTGCAAAGGCCCGCGAGATCTGCGAAGTATGTGGGATCGACCCGACGCTCAGAGCCAAGAACCTGAGTGAGGACGAATTGAGCCGCATCGGCAGTCACATCGACCGACACTACGTCGTCGAGGGGCAGCTGAGACGACAGGAAACGCAGAACATCAGTCGTCTGAAGGACATCCGGTGCTATCGCGGCCTGCGTCACATCCGCGGACTGCCGGTCCGCGGACAGCGCACCCGCACCAATGCTCGCACCCGAAAGGGCAAAAAGAAAACCGTCGCCGGCAAGAAGTCGGTCAAGGAAATGCGATAAACCAGAAGCTGGAAAAGGCAAGAAGAAGCACCCGTGACTGACGGGCGTCGGGACCATCCGGGAGCGTAAAATGGCGAAGTCGAAGAGAAAGGTGAAGCGGAACGTGGTCAAGGCCATCGCGAACATCAAGGCCACGTTCAACAACACGATCATTACCATTGCCACCACGAGCGGGGAGACACTGTGCTGGGACTCGGCGGGTACCATCGGGTTCAAGGGTTCCCGCAAGAGCACCCCGTTTGCCGCACAGCGGGCCGCCGAGAGCGTCGCCGACAAGGCGAAGAAGATGGGCGTCCGCGAGGTGGAGGTTCACGTCAAGGGTCCCGGGTCCGGACGGGAGTCGGCCATCACCGCACTTCAGGCCGCCGGACTGACCATCCGGTCCATCGAGGACGTCACACCGCTTCCTCACGACGGGTGTCGTCCACGGAAGAAACGACGCGTGTAAGCGGGAAACGGTCCGCCGGGGACATCCGCCGCGACGGCCTGGTTCCCAGAAAGGACTTTCATGTCGAGACACACCGGTTCGAAATGTCGTCTCTGTCGTCGTGAGGGGATGAGACTGTTTCTGAAAGGGGAGCGCTGCTTCACCGCGAAGTGTTCGCTTGCCCACCGCGACAGCACGCCCGGAATGCACACCTGGCGACGTGGAAAGCCCTCCCAGTACACGATACAGCTTCGGGAGAAGCAGAAGGTGAAGCGGTATTACGGTCTGCGCGAGAGACCGTTCCGACATCTGTTCCACCGTGCCGAGCGAGCCCCCGGGAACACCGGTGAGGCACTGTTGACCATGCTCGAGCGTCGGCTGGACAACGTCATCTACCTGGCGGGGTTCGCCGCGTCGAGGGTCCACGCACGACAGATGATCACCCACGGACACGTCACCGTGAACGACCACCCCGTGCACGTGGCGTCGTTCCTGGTCCGTCAGGACGACGTGATCCGTCCGAAGGCGAGCGAGAAATCCATAAAGCAGGTCAAGGAGAGCATCGAGACGTCGAAGTTCCGGGAGACACCGGCATGGCTGGAGGTTTCCGAGGGTCCGCCGCTGGTTACCGTTCGTGCACTCCCCGGACGGGAGGACGTCTCGGTGGAGACGCGCGAGCAACTGGTCGTCGAGCTGCTGAGCAAGTGAGGATAACGGACAGATACCGTCGGAACGTCCCGTCCCCGCGGGGCGACACCGTCTCACGCTTTGGAGGTAGACCTCATGCGCGTACGCTGGAGAGGTATGGAATTACCCTCGAGGGTCGTTCCCGTTCCTGAGACGCTCACCGACACCTACGGGATGTTCAAGATCGAGCCGTTCGAGAGAGGGTTCGGTCGAACGATCGGCAACAGTCTTCGTCGGATTCTGCTTTCGAGTCTCGAAGGCAGTGCCGTGACCACCGTTCACATCAAGGGCGCCGACCACGAGTTCACCAGCATTGCGGGAGTCGTCGAGGACGTGACCGACCTCGTCCTCAACATCAAGCAGATCGTCGTCAAGACCCATACGGACGAGCAAAAGACCATCACGATCCGTGCCAGCAAGAAGGGACCGGTCGCCGCCGGGGACATCCGAACCGACCCCACAGTGGAAATCGTCAACCCCGAGCTGCACATCGTCACACTGAGTGACAACGTTCCTTTCGAGGTGGACATGACGGTTCGGCGTGGACGCGGGTACGTCACGGCCGAGGAGAACACCCCGGAAGAGCGCACCATCGGACTCATCCCGGTCGATTCGACCTTCTCTCCCGTCCTGCGTGTGAACTATGCCTGTGAAAACACCCGTGTCGGACAGCGCACCAACTACGATCGACTCCTCCTCGAGATATGGACCAACGGAACCATCGGACCCGAGATGGCGCTCGTCGAGGCCTCCAAGATCATGCGGAAGCACCTCAACCCCTTCGTGCACTACTTCGAGATCGGACGCGAGCTCCAGGAAGAACAGCTTGCCGAAGAGCCCGAGCCCTCCGAGGCCGACGACGTCCTGGCGGAGAAGTTGAACATGGAGATCGCACAGCTCCAGCTCTCCGTCCGCGCCAGCAACTGTCTCGAATCCGAAGACATCGTCACCATCGGACAGCTCGTCATGATGAGCGAAAGTGAACTGCTGAAGGTCAGAAATTTCGGCAAAACCTCCCTCCGAGAGGTCAAGACCAAACTCGGGGAAATGGGACTCTCCCTCGGCATGGATCCCGAGCTGGTCAGGAGCAAGATGAGGGACTAGAAACGGGATCGTCCTCACGGAGTGAGGACGATCTGGTATCCAGTCAGTCCTGAAAGGACGATCTGGAATGAGACATCGTGTTGGTGGGTACAAGCTGGGACGGAATCCCGCACACCGCAAGGCAACGCTGAGGAACCTGGTGACGGCGCTTTTCAAGCACGGGCGTGTCATCACCACGCCGACGAAGGCAAAAGCCGCAAAACCGCTGGCGGAGAAGCTCATCACCGCGGCCCGAACCGGAACGCTCGCGGCCAGGCGAAACGCACTCAAGGTCCTGTTCGAAAAGGACGTCGTCAAGAAGCTTTTCGACGAGATCGCCCCCAGGTATGTCGATCGTCCCGGGGGATATACGCGCATCCTCAAGCGTGTCCGCGGACTCGGAAAAAACCGCCTGGGCGACAACGCCGAAACCTGCATCTTCGAGCTCGTCGGCCGGGAAGCCGAACGCGAAAAAGCGGACAAGGAGAGACTCGAAGCCAGGAAGAAGGAAAAGGAAAAGAGCTGACCCCCTACCTTTTCCAACATACGAAAAGGCGTCTCAACG
>Ga0111190_1034_pt1 | contig 10186 bp, 3 predicted proteins | sample DeeMarSWOR324_28_FD_80244 | JGI IMG/M metagenome (GOLD analysis project Ga0111190, IMG submission 80244) | Planctomycetes bacterium SM23_65
GGGCGAAGGCGGACGACTGGAGGATTCCCGCGGACGTGCCAGTCGCTGGAGCGTCCAGCCCCCGCTCAACAGCCGACTCGGGCGGGAAATTCAGGGCGAAGCCTACAACATGGTGAGTTTCCAGCTCAAGCTCCACCCCACCCTCGGCGGACACTACATCTATGAGGAATTGTGGCACCCCGAGAACCAGGGATACGATTGGCAGTCGCTTCATCAGTACCACGATTACCTCACACGCAAATACGGCACGGTGGAAAAGCTCAACGCCGAGTGGGGTACCAGCTTCAAGGACCTCAGCGATATCAGGCCGCCCAGGCAGAGCGAGGAAAGTGCGAACTGGGCGAACTTCCGCGCCTTCCGGATGTGGGCACAGTGCCAGGACGTGAGAAACCCGTGTGATCTGCTCAAAGATCTCCAGCCCGAGCATACGACCTTCGGGGCGAAGGGCGACTACCCGACGGCGAGCTGGTACCACGCCGAGCACATCGGCATCTTCGGGCGGTACTCATCGACGATTCCACGCATGGCCGCGAACCACTTCCATCAAGCCCCGAGCGCGGCGGGGATTCCGGGCGACTGCTACCACGCCTACGTGGACGGGCGGAAGCAGCGCGACCACCGGCCTGGACCGAAAAGGTTCACCGGCCGCGCGCGCCGTCACGCCTACACGAGCCTGTTCCGACGCGTCTTTGACGGGGCCAAGTCCTTCCGCTTCGAAGAATACGACGACGACATCTCACATTACTTCCACCGCTCGAAGCAGATGAAGGAGCGCGAGGGCATCACGCGTCGGTGGACCGGTGAACTCGCGTGGTTCGAGCCGGAGGCCTTCACCTACGCCGAGGTGACTCCCGACCCGGGTCCGCTCGAGCAGACGTGCTGGGCGGCCTGTCTCTATCGCCTCGCGCCGCTTTTCTGCCCCGCGAAGGTTCTCCACCCCAAAGTCGCCGTCATGGTGACCGACGAGAGCTTCTTCCTCCACGGCAAGTTCGTCTACCCGAGTGTCCCGGTACAGGATATCCTGTGGCAGCTCCAGGTGCCCTTCGACGTCATCCGTCAGGCGATGTTCGAGGACCTGGACCGGTATCAGGCGATCATCTTAGGGACCTTCACCGAGATGATTCGTCCCGAGGACGCCGAGCGGCTGAAGCAGTACGTCAGGAAGGGCGGCAAGCTCATCCTCGTGGCGCCCGCGTGCATGCGAAGCGCCGCTGACCTGAAGCAGGACAAGGTGATGCCGCGGTTCGGACTCGACAAGCTCGCCGGCTGCACCATCCGGGACTTCGGGAGACGCCCGGCCAGACCCGAGGGGAACCTCCTTGCCGGTCTCCCCGGGGAAACCGAGCTGTCGAGGGACCTGGGGGCACTCCGGTCGGGTCTGCAGTACGCACTGCGTCCGGATGAGGGGACCAGGGTTCTCGCAAAAGCCGGCGAGTACGTCGTCGGCTGTCAGAGCCCGCAGGGCTCGGTAGTCACCGTGGCGATGTCCCCGGGCACGAACAGAGTGTCGAAGGGCCCGATGGGAGATTACTGGGTGTCGCTTGTCGAGAAACTCTTCGCCGACTGGGGTGTCAATCCGGGTTTCCGGATCGAGGGAGCGGAGAAACCCAAGGCGCTCACCTGCGGCGTCCTTGTCGGGGACGCCTACTGGCTGGTCGGACTGACCAACAGCGACGAGGAGCAGCAGGAGTTCACCTTCAAGCTCGGTTTGCTGCCCGAGGGACGGTATGAGGTGATCGACGTCACCGGTGAGCGTCCCGACCTCTACCTGGACGAGAAACGGGGCTGGCACCTGAAACGAGATCCGAAATACCGCAAGGTGGAGGTCCTCACGAAGAATATCTCCGAGGACCAGCTCGAACGGGATGGGCTGAAGCTTCGCATCCCCGGTCGGCAGGGACTGGCACTTCTCGTGCGGCCCGCCGGCGAGAAAGTCTGGATGATCCCGCGTGACTACACGCTCAAGGCGCTCTGCTCGAAGCCCGTGACCGTCGTGACGCCCGACGAGCCGGAGGCGCGTGTCGCCGGAGTTGCACAACGCATCGTCAACCTCCTGAAGTCGAAAAAAGTGCCCGTCGAACTGAAACGGGCCTCCGACGTCAAACTGAAGAAGACCGTTCACGAGGTCTGGGTCGCCAGCCAGTTCAAAGGCGTTCCCAAGAAGGGCTACAAGGGGTATCTCTGCGACACGTTCCGCAATGAAACCGTCGAGACCGATACCCACCTCATTGTCGTCGGCTCGGAGAACACCAACGCCCTGACGCGGCACCTTGGGCTTCACGACAGTTACGTCTACGACAAGGTGCTCTTCGACGTGGACGCGGAATTCCCGGGACCCGGCCGCGGAATCGTCCAGACCGTTGACACGGTCAACCTTCCCTATTATGATGGGACCGACCGGACGCGGGATGCCATCCTGATCGGCGGCTCGGACGCCATCGGAACCGTTCTCGCCGGCGAGGCGTTTCTCAAGACGATTGCCGATCTCGCTGAGTACAAGCCGCCCGTCAAGGAGAAGCAGTTCGACGTCCTCGAGGAGACCGAAGAGGAGCGCGAGCTCCGACTGAAAACCCAGCCCAGCGTGGCACCCGGCGGCTGACGCAGACGGAAACCACGCGGCTATTTCTTGAAAGGAGAGGGTGATGGAACGGAGGGGGGGTACTGTCGTTTTAGCGGTCTTTCTGATTGCCGGGCTCTGGAGCTCCGCCCGGGCGGACGTCCTGAAGTTCGACTTCGGTCGTTCGGATCGCCAGGCGAGACTGATGGCGGGTTTCACGCAGGTCACGGTGAAGGACGACTACTCGGACGCCAACGGTTACGGGTGGATCGGCGTACAGGGCGAAGTGAAGGCCGCGTGGCTCGAGGAGCGCTCGCCTCTTGCCGGGTGCTGTCGGAGAAGCGGCGGGGCCCAGTGCGGACTGGACGACCTGGCCTGCGACTACGTCGGGGGCGGCGGGAAGTTCGGCGTCAAGCTCGCGGACGGCAAGTACGTCGTCTGGATGATGGTCGGCGACTGGGGGGCGTATGAATTCTACCCGCGCGGGAAATACACCGTGCTCGCCGAAGACAAGACCATCGGTGAGCTCGACCACTCGACCTACGAGAAGTTCAAGAAGGATTTCTGGCGTCACCGTGACGACGTCTACAAGCACGATGAGGACCTTTTCGAAAAGTACGTCGAGCCGCGGTTCAGGACGTATCAGGCCGAGGTGGACGTCACCGGCGGCAGACTGGAACTCCAGGTGAGAAAGGACTCGGGCCCGGGCAGCTACGTCGGGCCCCTGAATGCCGTCGTCATCTTCCCCGTCGCCGAGAAACAGGCGGGCGAGGAGGAGCTGAAGAAAATCCGGGCCGCACGCAAGGACTTCTTCCAGAAGAAGTACACCGTCGTCGACATGAAGGAGTCCTACGTCGGTGACATGAGTGCGGAGGCGGGCCGGCGCGGGTTCGCGGCGTGGCCGATGGCGTACGGGACCCCCTTGAGTCTCTCCAACCGCGGCGGACGACGTGAAGAACCGAAGCCGCTCACCGCGATGGTTTCACTCGGCGAGATGGAGCCGGTGGTCATCCTCGTGCGTCCCCTGAGGCAGGACCCCGGGAAGTTCACCTGCACCGTCGGACAGCTCAAGGGGGACAAGGGCGACGTGCTCCCGCAGTCGACCGTCGCCGTCCAGACCGTCAAGCCCTGGGAGATGATCGTCAGCGCCGACCAGGACATGGTCAACAAGCTGGCGAAGAAGAACGTCCGGGTCAACGTCGGGAGGCGTGTGGTTGCGGCGATTCCCTATTTCCTGGTGGACCGCAACTGGTTCGAGGGCGAAATGCGTCTCAACCGGCATTTCTGGCTCACCGTCAAGATGCCCGGGCGGGCACTCAGCACCACCTACAAGACCAACGTCACCATCAGCGGCATGGGCGCCGAGCACGTGATGCCCCTCACCGTGACCGTGGTGCCGATCAAGCTCGCCCGTGCCAAGCAGGCCGTCTCGGTGAACTACAGCCCACCCAACTATCCCCGGTGGTTCGAGGACAGCAAGGACCGCTGGTGGGAGCTCGTCGAGAAGGACCTCCAGCTTCAGTACGACTACGGCATGACCACCGTCGCACCCCTGGGCGGGTTCGGATTGCCCAGGAACCCGGGGGACGAGAACCGGTGGGAGAAGTTCATCAACCTTTACCAGAAGATCGGCTTCGAGCAGGTGCTCGTCCAGGGCGGCACCATGAGCCTCTACAACAGGATGCCGAGCGATCTGGGCAGTCCCTGGGACAAGGCCTGGCAGGACGCCTACGTCAAGATCTTCCGTGACTACGAAGCGGTCGCCAAGCGTCTCGGACAGAAGGTCATCTACTCGATCGGTGACGAGACGACCAACAGCGGCGGCGAAGCGAAGATCATCAAGGTCGGCGAGATCGCCAAAGAGCGGATGGACGATATCGACCTCATGAGCGACATCAACGGTTACCGTGAGCTGATGGGACTCGCACCGAATCTCGACGCCTGCGGGTTCAACAACGGGTGGAGCGGCAGCTACGGCACCAATCGGCAGGAGCACAAACTGATGACGCGCGACGTCATCGAGCGCGTGAAATCCCTCGGGTCCGCCCCGTGGTTCATCAACGGCGGCAAGGGCCGATACCCCTACGGCATCTGGTTCTGGAAGACCACCAAGTGGGGACAACGGGGCAAAATCGAGTGGCACTATGACGCCTCCTCGGTCGATCACTTCAACCCGTTCGACGGGACCAGCACCAACGACTTCGGGTCGCTGGTGCTCCCGGATCAGGTGAGCACCGTGCTGTTCGAGCTGTGCCGCGAGGGCGTGGACGACCTGCGGTACCTGCAGCGGCTCGACGACCTCATCGAGAAGCACAAAGACACGAAGGACACGTTCCTTCAGGGCGTCGTCGCGCGGGCAAGCTACGTGCGGGACTTCTGGCAGGACTGTGTCGCCGACCGCTTCACCTCGACCGGGAACCCCGACGGCTCGGGCGACTACGCCGGCAAAGCCTGGCCGCCCGACCGGCTCAACCGCATGCGACGAGAGGTCGCCAAGATGATCTGCATGTTTGAAGGGAAGGTGGTTTCCGGCGTCTACGATGAGGTTGCACTGGTGGACGGTGATACCGGTAACCGTCCCGAGCGTCAGATCGGCGGCCGAGTCAAGACGTTCGAGGAAAACTCCGAGCATGCAACGCAGGGGAAGAACTGCTTCAAGCTTACCTTCAAGGGCGGCAAGGGCTACGCCGACCAGTGGGGTCGCGCACCAGAAAAGGACTGGCGCGGATACCGCACGCTCAAGCTCGACATCGTCAACCCCGAGCCGCGCGTCGTCAAGGTCAACCTGAACCTCCGCGACCAGACGGCCGCCAACCTCGGCAACTGGGCCCTGACGCACCGCGAGCAGTTCAATTGCGCCCCCGGAAAGAACTCGTTCACCATCCCGCTTGTCGGAATGAAGTCCTCCGACGCCGACCACGAGTTCGACCTGAGCTGTCTGTTCAGCTTCTTCTTCACGACGAGCGAGGAGCAGGACACGACGATCTACCTCGACAACATGAGACTGTGTCCGAGGTGACAGTCCCCATACAGGAAGAGCTCCACCGGGCGAGGGGGGTGCGCGAGAGGATTCGGGCTCCCCTTGCCCGTATCTCTTATTGACGCCCCTTGTTGGATGCCGGTCCGGAGGTCCGGAGACAGGCCGGGAACGTCATGACGTCGGAACGTCCGCTTTCTTTCCCTGAACTTCGTTTCAAATATCCGACCAAACCATGGGGGCTGCCTCTCTTCTGTCACCTGCTGATCCTGGGACTCTTCTGCGTGCTTTACCTTCCGGACCAGTCCCAACAGTTCCGGGGCACCATAATATTCGTTTGTGTCGTATATCTTGTGGCGGTGAGCGGGATGGTCTGGGAGTGGCCTGCCCGTCTCTTCACGAAAGAACGCGGAATCAGGATCAAGCACGACGGCATCGTCGTCAACGGACGCTTTGCCCCCTATGACAACATCGAGAGGATCAAACATGGATCGCGCTTCGCGCTCGCAGGCTCCGCGATCCTGAAGCTCAGAAAGCCGGAAGGCGGGTTCTTCTTCAACCCGTTCAAGGGATCACCCAAACAGCTCGTTCTTCGCGGATACCCGTTCGTGTACCGGGACGTCATTCCCGTCATCCGCGAGATGCACCCCGACGTTCCGATGTCCGCCGTTGTGCAGACGAATCTGGCCAATCCCGAAAACGCCGGCAAGCCGAGAAGCTGGCTCATCTTTGTCGTTCTCATACTGAACGTCGCCCTTCTGAACTGGATTCGCTCGCCGCGCCATCAGGGGCTCTTTGATTACCTCATCGTCGGCAGCATCCTGGTTACGGTGAGCTCGTACCTCGCCAATCTCTGTGTTGCGCTGGCCAGGGATGCCCGCGAGGCATTCCTTCAGAGCGTTCTTCAATGCGTGCCCGTTCTCGGCATCGCAATCCAGATACAGTTGTGGTCGCCCATCGAGCATTTTGCATTCCAGACGTTGGTCATCACGGCCATGGCCTTGATGTTTGTTGCGGTGCTGGTCTTCTTCGGCACAAAGAGGTTGTCGCAGGCCGCGCAGGTCTGGATTGCCGTGGCGCTTCTTACCACGCCCGTGGCTGCTTACTACTACGGGAAGTCGAAGAGTTGGCCGGTGAAGGATATCACCTCGTTGATGCCGGAGCCGCCCAAGCGAGGCTTTGTGTCGCCTTTCTGGGGGCAGTCCGGCGTCCACCTCGCCGGGTCGCCGTCCAAGGACCTGAGCTGCGTAATCCACGTGCCGAGTCTGTCGAGAAAGCCGGTGCCCGGGCGGGAGGGGGAGAACGACGTTGTCTGGCTGGACGAGCGGTTCCTGGTTCGCCGGGTTCGCGGGAAGGAGCACACCTCACAACTGTGGGTCTATGATTTCTCACGTCGTGAGGACGTGCGCGTTCCGGCGGCGGACTCGTTTCGCATCGCATCGGTCCGCCCCGTGCATCATGAGGGCCGCCTCGTGGCGTGGATCGACCTGTCGGACAAGACTTCCGTGCAGACCCTGAGGGTGTGGGACCTTGAGACAGGGAAGGACGAGCGTCCGCCTTACCGGCTGCCGGGCGATGTCCGATGGGGTGCCGCCGTCTGGCTGAAGGACGGCACGCTCGCACTCGAAGGGACGTCGCTCTGGAAGAAAGGCGGTCCGGAAGACCCCCTCCTGTGCGTGCTGCGCTTCACGTTGGGCAACGCTGAGCCCGAGCGCTTCGTGTCGTCGCAACGCTACGCCTCGTGGAGCGTGACGTGGGACTTTCGGCACGCCCTCGCCCTGACCAAGGAGGGCGACGACGCATATCGCGTCGCGTTCGTGGACCTCGAGACGGACGAGGTAGTTCGACTTCCCGGCGTGGGCGGATACCCTCACGTCGTGGCTTTGTCCACGTGTGCTTTCCGGCTCGCCGTTTACGGGAACAGGAGCATGCTTTGCCGTTTCGATTTCGGGACGCGTGAGGAGCAGCCGCTTCACCCGGTGCCCGACGGGACGAGCATATGCGGAATTTCAAAGACCGGTCGATTCGCGCTGTTGGCTTCGACAGGCTTCCCACAAAGGCCCGGACACCTCGTGCTGCACGTCCCGACGGGGAGGCGACACTGGGTCTATCCGCGGGGCGTCTTCAGCAGCAGTTCTGTGGACGGATGGGCTGCCAGAATCCCCGGCCGCAACCCTTTCTCGCCGGACGAGCGCAGCTTCGTGGTGCAGACCATGGGTGCCGGGACTGCGTGGCGGACGTTCTTCTGCACCATCCCGGCGACTTGGCCCGGGCAATAAGCTCGGCGTTGTGACGCTTGCGCGCAAGCACCCTTCGTTGTCCTCCTCTGGCGAGGGGAGTTCGTGAGAAAAGGTACATCCGCGACTTTTCCGTTGACGGGCCCCACGAGTTGTAGTAACATTTGAGGTACAAATCTCGGGGCGTAGCTCAGCTTGGCTAGAGCGCTTGAATGGGGTTCAAGAGGTCGCAGGTTCAAATCCTGTCGCCCCGACCAGATTACACCACGACCGTCCTTCGGGGCGGTCGTTCTGTTTCCACAGGCACCGAGCGCCGGGGTTCATGGCCATTTCGCCGCGTTTCTCGGACGGCCAGACGACGATGCGTTCCACGTAACTGCCGATGACCTCGCGCGTGTGGTCGTCGCGGACACCATCCATCGCGTCCTTCAATCCCATCAGCCGCGTCCGCGCCCAACTTCGGAGCTCATCAAGATTCTTGTCGGCCGTGGAGCGCTTGGCCACACAGAGTTCTTCCTCCAACGTCGTCTTGCGAAGACGGAGTTGCGTCAAGCGGTCGTTGAGCATGTCCAAGTTGGCCGGGTCGATGTTCATGGTCAACGCCGTCACCATGTCGTCGATCTGCCTGATTTCCCTGGCGATGCGATCCGCGTCAGCAGTACCCGCGTCCTTCGTGGCCGTCGACTCGATGAAGCGTTCGATAGCCTTCTCGATGGCTTCTTCGTCAGTGGCGACAATCTTGCTGAGTTTCCCCAGCACCCAATGCTCAATCTGTTCGGCTCGAAGCGTCGAGGGCACACGGCAGATGGTTTCGCCGTGCGAACGTCTGCCGGAACAGGCGTAATAGTTGGTGACGACCTCGGCCCGTCCTGCCTTGCGCCCCTTCTTCCGAGGATCGCCCCAGAATTTGTGACCACAGTCGCCGCATTCCAACACGCCAGTCAGCAGCCATCGTCGGTTTCGATGCCCGGCACCACCACGGGCATGCCTTCGCTTGGCGACCATCACCTGGGCCTTCTCCCAGTCTTTCCTGCTGACGATGACCGGCACCGCATCCGGGATGACGACCCACTCGTCCTTCGGCGTCCTGACCACCTTGGCCTCGCCGGCCTGTCGCTGCCGCTTCTGAGCTCGACCGTTCCGGACACGGTAGAACTTGGCTTCCGTCCTGCGGTTCCACACCAGGTCGCCGCGGTACGTCGGATTCTCCAGAATGGCCTTGACGGTCGTGTAGCCCCAGATGTCACCCACTGGCCCCGGAATGCCCTTGGCGTTGAGTGAGGCTGCAATGGAGAGAAAGCCCGTTCCATCCAGACACATCCTGAAGATGTCCCTCACGACCTTCACTCGCTTCGGTTCGCTGAGCACCAGCCGGGCCTTGCAGTTCCTGCCGGGCTTCAAGAGCGACTGGCCCTTCTCGTAACGGGCCTGGAGCTTGCCGTCCTTACCATAGACCTCGCGCACCCGACTTGGACAGAAGCGGATGCGGAACATCACCGAGCCGTCCGGTGCAAGGACTTCCCGGTCGTAGCCGTATGGTGCAGCACGACCGGGGTCCGACTTGCTCATCACAGCGCTGATTTGACCCCGCAAGGTGTTCTGTGAAAGCGAGATCGAATACTGCCGATTCTGAAACTGCCGAACCGTCCGCAAGACGTCGCCATCGATGCCCTCGCGGTCGAGGTAATCCTCGGTGACCGAAAGCACCGTCACGCCTGCCCGGCGAAGCAGGTAGCGATAGTGTTCCGTCTCGGTGACATCGCCACGGCTGAAACGGTCCGAGTTCCACACGATGATGGCCTTGAAGCCACCGCCGTTCTGTGCGTCAGCAATCATCTCTTGGAATGCCGGTCGCGAATCTGCCGACGTCCCGCTGATAGCGTCGTCGACGTACTCTTTCGAAACCTCGTATCCATTCTGCCCGGCCCACCGGGTGATTTCTTTCCGCTGGTCGCCAAGCGACTGCTCCTGCCGATCGGTCGAGCGTCGCAGGTATGCCGCCGCCGGTATGCTTCCTGTCGCAATCATACGTCTATCCTCCTTTCCGTAACCGCTACGGTTACGGGGAGTCCCCTTACCTCAAGGCGCAACACACCTCAAGTGAATAACTCGATGAATCTGTAACTATGATTTCAAACCCCGAAATGATCTTAAGCCGGGGCTTTCTCCATGCGCCCTTGCACCACATGTCCACCATCCCAACCCGGACGCGTCAGGTGCGCCCGTGTGGGCCCTCGTGCGAAATCAGGGCCTCGATATCGATCGGCTCGATCTCGAAATCCAGGCATTCGAGCGTCGGCGCCTGGTCCCCTTTGTCACGGTCGGGTTTCAAACGAGGCTGGCGTTTCCGCCACTCTCCCGATGCCATACGCTCCAGTCGCCAACGGCCCGAGACGAGAAACTGCACCACCGCCT
>Ga0111190_1035_pt1 | contig 10115 bp, 8 predicted proteins | sample DeeMarSWOR324_28_FD_80244 | JGI IMG/M metagenome (GOLD analysis project Ga0111190, IMG submission 80244) | Planctomycetes bacterium SM23_65
CGGGCAACCGGGATCCCAGAGAAATGGTCATCGCCCCGAGCATCGGCCCGGGGTACAGGAGTCGGCTTACAGGCCGACCGGGCCCGTCAAAAGACCACCAGACGCAAGCCTTCCAGCCCCTCAGGCGGGAAATCCGCGTGGCGGAGGCGCCGAACCGCTGTCCCGAGAGCCCCGACGGCACGTGGGCCCAGATGTCCCCTCTCGTGTCCTGCCGGGCCGTTTTGGGGCCGTTTTCGGCCTATGAGGCCCCTGAAGCTCTTCGACGGGCAAATTCTCCCGAAATCTCTCCGCAAGGGTTCGAAGAATGGGGTATAATCAAATAAAGTCGATAGGGTAAGTGGGATATGAAGCTCAGCAAGAAGAGCATTTATGGCCTGAGAGTGCTGCAGCACCTGGCCCGTGCCTATGGCGAAAGGCCCCTTTCCGCCGCGCACCTGGCAAAGGAGGAGGGGATCTCGGCGGGCTATCTGGAGCAGGTGCTGGGGACCTTGCGCAAAGCGGGGTTTCTGGTGAGCGAGCGCGGAAAGGAGGGGGGCTACTCGCTTCGCGTCGCGCCGGAAGAGATCACGCTGGGAGATATCGTACGGGCGATTGACGGCCCACTGGCACCGATCCCGTGTGCGAGCCGAACGGCCCCGCACAGGGATCCTGACTGTCCCTATCCCTACGAGACGTGCTGGTTGCGCAGGCTCATGCTGCGAGTGCGGGACAACATTTCGGCGGTACTGGACCGAGAGACGCTCGCTGAGATGGCCGCCGAGGCGGCCAAGGTGCCAAGGAAGCCCGACAGCAGGCCATGAGCACGGTTAGGATAGCCTTTTTCGTTGTCAATAAATCCTACTAATGCTATAGCATTGCGAAGCTAATCTGTGCCTTACCGACCTCTCCAGGGCCCGGTTCCGGGCTCGTCGTTACCCACGTTTTTCGGGAAGATGACTCTTAGCAGTCATTCGAGCCGGAAAAAGAAGTTCAGCTTCTCTTCTGACTCCTTTGGGCCATGTTTTGTGAGCCTTTGAGGCCCAACAGCGGCGCATCCGACAAGAGAAGGACATTCTGCCGAGGCGCTGGGACCGATCACGGCCCAGAGACATGGGCAATGACAAGGCTTCAGGGAGTGGCTGCACGGTGGCCCGCCGCGAGGGGCCAGGTCCGCTATTTGTTGTATCCGATGAAAGGAGAGGTATCGTATGTCAGGTGAGTTGGCGCGTGAAAGGAAGTTGAAGCTATTCTGGAACCTCGGGCTGATCGTCGTTGGGGTGGGCCTGCTTGTCCTGATCCTCTTGAAAGGCCGGGGGGCCAACTTCGCTGCGGGACAGCATTTTGTCTTCCTTGTGACCCTGGCGTTCGTCGCTGAGTATGTCGATTCCTCACTGGGCATGGGGTACGGTACAACGCTCACGCCGATCCTGCTCATCATGGGATTCGCCCCGCTTCAGGTGGTTCCCCTGGTGCTGCTTTCTGAATTCCTTTCGGGGGTCACTGCGGGACTTCTTCACCACCGGTGCGGGAACGTTGATTTTGGCAGGGGGACGGAGGCGAGGAAGGTCGTGTGGATTCTGGCAAGCTGCTCGGTGGTGGGAACGCTGGTGGCGGTGCTGCTTGCGGTGAGCCTGCCGAAAACGGTCGTCAAGCTCTACATCAGCGGGATGATCCTCGCGATGGGACTGTTCATTCTGCTCGGGCGGTTCATCGCACACAAGCTGTCGTGGCGTCGGATCATTGCGCTGGGGACGATCGCCGCGTTCAATAAGGGGATTTCCGGCGGGGGGTACGGCCCGCTCGTCACCGGTGGTCAGATACTCGCCGGCGTGTCGGAAAAGAAGGCCGTGGGAATCACTTCACTGGTCGAGGGGCTCGTGTGCATCGTCGGGCTGATCACGTATCTGCTGCTTCACGGGATGCCCGAATGGGGTCTCGGGGTCCCGCTGGTTCTGGGTGCGATGCTCTCTGTGCCGATGGCGACCTGGACGGTTCGGGTGCTGCCGGAGAGGCTGCTGAGACGGTCCATCGGCTATGCGACGGGTTTTCTCGGCCTGCTGACGCTGGTCAAGACCCTCACCTGACGGCCTGTCGAAAAAGCCGACGCAAAAAAGGTGTGGCGTTTTTTCAATGTGCTGGCAGCCCTACCTGCCGATGCTCGGCGGACCGAGTTCCTTGCTCAGCCAGACGCCGTTGCGCTCCAGGAGCGTCCCCTTCGCTTGCTCCAGCGAGATGCGACTCTTGTTGTAATCGACGATGGCCTTGCGCTCGGCACTCTCCGCCAAGGCCAGTTTCGTCTGTGCGTCGAGCACGTCCAGGATGGCTGCCTCGCCGACGTCGAATTTCGCCTCCTCGGCCTCGCGTCTCGCCTCCGCAAGCTCTCTTGCCACGCGCGTGGCGCGAATGCGCTTGAGGTCGGTGAGCACCTGGCGCGCGTTCTCCTTGACGTTGATGATGACGTCCTGCTCGAGCTTCTCGAGTTCGAGCAGGGCCTGGACTTTGCCCAGACGTGCCTTGAGGTATCCCGCACGTGCCGAACGGTTGCCAAGTGGAATTTCCACCGACACCGTTGCCGACCAGTCGTGGAAGTGGTTCGTCTTGAGCGTCTCGAAGCTGTCGGTCGTGTTGCCCCCGAGTCCGTTCATGCTGAACGTCGCGGAAAGGTCCACCTTCGGGAGCTTGTCGTTCTTGGCGATGACGAGTTCGATGTTGTGGTTGGCGATGTTGATCTTCGCGCCCTGGTAGTCCGGTCGATAAAGGAGGGCTTCCCGAACCTCACGTGGGGCTTCGAGCTGGACGGGCTGATAGGCGGCTCGCTCGAGCGGTATGACCCCGACATCTGCGACGAGGTTGCTCCCTTTCTTGTTGATGAAGCGTCGGAGCTGGTCTTCCTTGTCGCGGACGGTCTTCTGGGCAGTGAGGATGTCCTTTTCCTTCTCCGCCACCTCCGCAAGCACACGGGTAATCTCGATGGGAGCGAGCAGCCCCGCGTCCACCTGTGCCTGCGTCTGTTCCAGCGTGTCCTTCATCAGACGCAGCGACTTCTTCTTCACTTCGAGATCGTCGATGGCAAATACCAGGTCCCAGTAGGTCCGCTGCATCTCCGAAAGTGTGGACATGACGTTATTCTTGAAGTTGTATCGGGACATCCTGAGGTTGTTCCGGGCGGTGTAGATGTTGCTCATGGCGATGTCGATGCCGGCATCCCTCAAAAGCGGCTGTGAGATGACGATGTAGGCGTCGGTGGTGTAGGACGGGTTGAGGGTGGCGAAGGCGGAGTTGGTTTCGCTGCGGCTCCACTGGACGGTGGGTTGGATGGACCCGCCGGTGATGAGTTCCTTCTGGAATCCGAGTTTGATGGTGTCGCCGTCGGACTTGGCCGCGGTGGCCCCGGCCAGGGCCGACGCGCTGGGCGTGATCGAGCGGCTCCGACTATAGGAACCCACGAAGGTCCAGTCGAATTTCGCCTCCGCCTGCTGGATATCCGCGGCGCTCGACTGCGGCTCGATGCGGTCGATCTTGATGTCCATGCTGTTCTTTAGGGTCAGTGTGATGGCGTCGTGCATGCTCAGTACGATCGCGCGTCGGGGACGGAGGTCCGTCTCCAGTGTGGACGCGGGCTCTATCGTTCCGCCCTCGGCCGACTCCGTTGTCGTGGTCGCCGCTGGCTCCGTTGTCGTGGTCGCTGCCGGCTCCTGGGCCGCCAGCGGCCAGCAGACCCCCAGACCCACCACCAAAACCCATGCCTTCACCATCCATGCTCTACCACTCAAACTCGTTTTCATCGTCTCACCTCACTGTGTCGGAAAAAGGGGTCAGGAGCCCTTTTTTGCTCCTGACGCGTTCAGGACGTTCTTCTCGACGATTTCGAGGACCGGTTTCAGGACGGGGTCGTCAAGAGGAAGCTCGGTAATGGGTCTTCCTTCCTGCGAAAGCTCAGCGATCCGCTCACTGAGCGGGACCGAGCCCAGAAGCTTCAGTCCCCCCTCCGTGATCACCATGTTCACCCGCTCAGGAATATGGTCTGTCGCACGACTGATTACAAGTCCTTTTTCTGCGACGTTGATGGGAAGTCGTCCCACGAGCTCGTCGATGCGCCGGGCCGCAACGATGTCCGCCACCGTGGGCGCCGCCACCTCCAGCAGCAGCTCCACGTCGTTCGTCGTCAGTCGGCTCAGGTGCTCCATTCCGGCTTCGTTGTCGATCACGACATAGGGTGCACTTCCCGAGAGGTCGTCCAGGAACTTCCTCAGCAGATGGTTCACGTAGCAGTAGCACTTCGGCCCCTCGGGACGACCCATCGTCAGCAGATCGAACCCCTCGCCCTCGACGATCATCTCGTGGATTATCATTTCGATCTGCCGCTCCCGACTGGCACCGGGATCGGTCTTGATGCGTCTTTCGATCACGTCCTCCCGGAGGTCCGAGACCGTTTCCTTCACGTCGATCCCGAACATCATCCCCAGCGATGCGTTCGCGTCGGCATCGACCGCGAGCACCGTCTTTCCGAAGTGCTCGGTGAGCACCCGGATGACCAGGGCCGCGATCGTGGTCTTGCCCGTGCCGCCTTTTCCCGAAATGGCTACCGTGAACGCCATGACGACTCCGGTCACTTCTTGTTCGTCAGCTCCCCGACATCACGCACAACAGTCCTGGTGTAGGGCGCGTCGAAGCAGAACTCCCTTCGTTCTGCGGTGGTGCGGAACATGACGCACGTGACGTCCGGTCCGGGCTTGCCATCGACTTCAGACTGCCCGCACGTGACGTAACGGAAGTAGCGCTTATCTGTTTCACTTTCACGCCATTTGCTTACCCATTTTTCGAGTGCGTTGTGCATTTCGGACGCATCTTCGGGCGTGTCCCACGTGGAAACCCAGTAGACGATCATCCCCCCGTCGCCGGGCCTCTCATCCAGAAGGGGAATGCGGGGGAAGTTGTCCCTGTTGGGCCCCCGCCAGCTCATCAATCGGTCGCCGTCCCAGCCGGCGGCCACTCTCTCGGCGGACTGTCTCAGTCCGTCGTCCGTGAGAAGCTGTCCCCAGCTCTCGACGAGGGCGAGGACGCCGATCTCGCCGAGCGTCGTGTCGGTTCCTTTCGTCCTCAGGAGACTCAGCGTTTGCTGCCACGGGAGGTCGAAATCGATGCGCTGCGGGAAGTCGCGTCGGGGATAGTATTTCTGCGGATGCATGATCTGCTCGGCGGAAAGCGGAAAGTCGCCGTAGATGCGGTTGATGCGCTGCCAGCCGTCTCGACGGAAGTGATTTACGAAGCCCGTGCCGTAGAAATAGGGACTTAACAGCATGTGTCTTATCATAGGAGGTGCACTGAAGAGCTTCACGCTGCCTGTGGTGAAGAGCCCCTTCAACCCGGTCTTCAGCAGCTCCCACCGGTCCACGTGTCCCTCCATCATGTATTCCTGCATGATGATGGTGGCACCGCCCTCGACCACGCTCAGGATGGTGAAGTCCCGGTCGTAACTGTGCGTGCTTTCTTCAATGAGCCGGTCCAGGTCGAAATGCTGGTCCTGGAGGGCGTGGGTCAGCTCGTGCGCCAGAAGAATCTTGGTCATGCTCTGGAGCCAGTCGATCTTGACGAGGATCATGTCGTCGGTGTCGGGACGGTAGAGTCCCGCGACCTGCTCGCGGTAGAGCGCGACCAGTTCCCTGCGGAGGTCGTACTCCTCGGGGAGGAGCCCGAGCACCTTGAAGGTCCGCTCGTCGGCGGCGAGCTGGTCTTTCGTCCACTGCTTGTCCAACTCGCCCAGGATGAATTTCTCCAGCTCTTCGCGACTCGACATCTTGAGCGGCACCGGACGCTTGAAGTCCAGTCCGCGAAGTCTGGCCACGTCCCGACAGACTTCATCCACCATGCCCTGGGCGTTGTGCTGGTCTTCCGTTTCGTCGGCACACACCGTCCCGACCGCAGCTGCGGCGATGATGCCGAAGACGGTGAGGACGCCGACGGACCATTTCCTGACACGGTACGGAATCATGGGATGCTTCCGGACGATTGTCGCGACGTGACTACGGGTTCTCGATGCGTTCGCGGATCCGGTTCACCTCTTCCATGAACAGCGGGTTGTTCGAGAAGACCGCTTCGCCGGTGATGTCGGTCTCCTGGAGACGCTCGTTCAGCGACAGGAAACCGAGAAGTTCCATGGCGTCCACCGAGTCTTCGATGAATTTCCGCTGTCGCTCGCTGGCGATCTTGTTTGCGACCAGGCCGACCCTCCCGATGCCGAGCTTGGCAGCGAGGTCGAAGATGGTCTTCGTCGCTTCAATGCTTCGACGCGTCGGTTCCACGAGCACGATCAAGACGTCGATGCCGCGGACGGTTCCGCGGCCGAGGTGCTCTATCCCGGCTTCCATGTCAAGGATGACCACCTCGTCGCGTTCGAGCACCAGGTGTGAGATGAGCGACTGGAGAAAGACGTTCTCGGGGCAGTAGCATCCCCCCGCGGCCACGTGAACGGCACCGAGGACGATGAAATCGACGCCCGAGGCGCTCAGGCGATAGGTGTCGGGAATGTCCTCGACGTGAGGGTTGAGCTTGAAGAATTTCCCGTAGCTGACGCTGGTGTCGGTGCCGGTGCGCTCGGCAATGAGCTCCTTGATCTTGATGAGCGGGACGCCCTCCTCGGGGTGGGGATGCCCCAATGCGATGGCGAGGTTTGAGGTCGGGTCCGCATCGATGGCCAGCACTTCGCCGCCTGCATCGACGAAGCTCTTGGCCAGCGCCGCCACCAGCGAGGTCTTCCCCGTGCCGCCTTTTCCGGAAACCGCAATCTTCATCTATCCGGTACCCCAAAGTCGCAAAGCCCAAACCACCGTCAGACTACTCTCATCGACGTGCGCTGTCAAGTCGAAAGCGCCTCCCGCCAGGTCCTAACCCCAACAAAAGCTTTGACTTTCGCACGAATGTCTCCTATGATTCTTGCGAGAAAAGCTCCGCCGGACCGTCTATAAAGGGGAGTGTCTTGCGGGAGATTGGGCTCATGCGCTGTGTGCGCGTCCTGATCGTGGTGCTGGCGACGTCCGTGTGCTCGGTGGCGGGGTTTTGCGCGACGAAAGTGGAGCTGAGGGAGTTCACCTGTCCCGTGGACGGGACGAAGTTCAGCGGTCGGGCCCTGGTGGAGACGGACAAGTTCGGCGGTGTGGACAGTGACTTCTGTGCCTGGCCGGGCGGCACTTCCGGGATGGCCTACGAGGTGCAGGTCTGTCCGAAGTGTTTTTACGCCACGCGCAACGATTACTTCAACCAGCGGCTGCCCGGCGACATCAAGAAGAGCCTGAAGACGGCTCTGGCCAAGTGGCGTGCCGACCACCCGGAGGTGACGAAGGTCGAGGAGCTGACGCCCGGTCAGCGCTGGGAGTTGACCGCTCTCTGCGGAATCGTCAAGCACAACCACCCGCCGCTCATGGGGAACCTCTGGCTGCGGGCGGCGTGGGCCGCCCGACACCACGCCTGCCACACGCTGCGCATGAATTTCGGGGACCCCATGTCCACCTTTGAGATCGTGGACGGCATGGAGGCCGACCTCAAGGCGGAAAAGAACGAGAACAAAGCGATCGTGTTGACGTTCCGGCTTGTGATGGCCTGTCACCGTGCCGGGGATCCCAAACGTCGCGATGTCTTTGTCAAGGCACTGGAAGGAAAGAAGCTGAAGGAGAAGGACGCGGCACGCCTGGCGGCATTGAAGGAAGCCTTTGCCCGCGAAGCCCTCTACCAGCAGCGGGCCCTCGACGCCTTCAACAAGGCCTTGGACGAAGACAAGATCAAGCCCGACGAGCGGGACGTTTACCTTTTCATCGTCGCCGACACCACGCGCCGACTCGGAAAGGACGAAGAAGCCGTCACACGCTACAAGAAGGTCCAGGAGGCCGGAAAGATCCGTGCCGACATCCGGAAGATGTGTGACTTCATGATCCATTGGCTGGCTCCTGAGTGAGACAGGGAGGACGGATGCACAGACAGGTCGGTTCGATCGTGCTGGTGTTGGTATTTCAGGCGGCGGCGTTCGCACAGCGGGGCGAGCCGCTGGAGGTGATCTGTCCGGTGGATGGTTACCATTTCCGGATTCCCGTTGGTGAGCGCGGCGACCGGAACGGCGGCAAGGACAGTGACGAGTGTCCGCACGACCGTCGGGGTCAGACGCTTCCGCATATGCTGATGGTCTGCCCGCGGTGCAACTATGCGGCGTCCAGCCGGGAGTTCCTGAAGAGCCTCACGGACGAGGAGCGACTTCGCGTTTTGCACGCGTTGGCTTCGAGCGAGTACCGGGGCGTGGCGAACAGTCTGACGGAGATTCCCGGTTGGGAGCGGTTCCGTCTCGCGGCGATGTGTGCGGAGGTTCTGAAGAAGGAGCAGGAGCAGTTGGAATACCTGGAGTTTGCGGCCTGGAGTGCACGGGTTGAAGCCTGCCGACCGGCCAGCGTCGCATACAGCTCCCCGGCGCGCAAGATTACCCCCCTGGGCCAACGGATCAGTGAGTGGGAGGTTACGCGGCCAATTGCCGACGTCATCAGGGAGATCAAGGAGGAGATGAAGGGCGCAAAGAAGCCCAGGGAGAAGCACCGGCTGATGCTGCACCTCGCGATGATGTATGAGCGTGCAGGATTCGCCGCCGAGCGCGACAAGGTGCTCGGACAACTGGAGAAGTCGGCCGAGTCCGGGTCTCTCCTGACGAGGCGCGTCAGCCGATTCCGGAACCTGGTTGCCGTCGAGACCGATTTCCAGAAGCAGGTTGTGGCCCTGGCACAAGAACGACTGGCAAAGCTCGAGGCGCGCTGGGAGCGAGCCACGACGAACTACCTGATCGCCGACACCCTTCGACGCCTCGGAAAGGACGCCGAGGCGGTCAAGCATTACCGTGCCGCACGAAAGCTGCTCACGCGGCCCAGTGAGACACGCATCTACGTTGACCACTTCCTCAGCATGCTCGCCCCCGGAGAGCCCCTGCCCACGCCTGAGCCCGAAGAGGAAGAGAAAGCCGAAAAGACACCCGCCACTCCGCCGCAGTTCACCACGGAGCCGCCGGAGGTCCCCAAACAGGATTCTCCAAAGGAATGAGCCCGACCCCAGCGGCTTCGGGCAACCTGCATCACCCGGCCGGCGGAACAGCTACTTTGCCTGCTCTTTGAACTTTATCGTGTATTCCGCCTTTCTGCCCGCCTCGTCCGGCGTGAGCTTGATGACGATTTCACCGTCCGTCCAGGTGGTTTCGTAATCGATGCGTCTCACGTAGGAACCGTCGTCTTTCCGGGTTTTGCCCGGGTTGACGACCCGGACCTCGAGAGGTTCGAGCCACGTCTTCGGAAACACCTCAAGCCTCCCGAGCATCTCATCCGCCGACAAGGACTTGTCGTCTCTCGGTTGAACGGTCTTGGTGTGCTCGCCGTCGGCGTGCGGCCGCCTGCCGGTCGTGTCGGTTTGAGTGGAGCCCGAGCCGCTCTGAGGCCACATGTCTCTTCCGAAGAGACCGTCAAACGGGAAGGCATCAACGACCTTCGACAGCGGGATGTAGTCCTCGAAACTGATCTCTTCGATGGGGGAGGTCTCCCCGGCCTCGACCGCCGGGAGGATCACGGACTTGACAAAACTCAGCATGTCCTCCGGCTGCCGCCTGTCCTGATCGACGAGAAGTTCCACCTCGCGTGCCTGTTCTTCCGTGAGCAGCATCTGCTGGACGCCGATTTCGTCGGAAAGGAAGTATGCTACGGGGGTCTCGGGAAGCTTCACCTTCCTGCGGTCGAGCCACAACCCGCTCCCTTCGTAGTCATACACCATGTTTCGCGTCATTCTCCAGGAAGTCTTTGGCCTGGGAGCGGGCGTGCCCTTGTTGAAGCTGTCCATCCGTTTCTTCTCCCCGTCGGCAACGTAGCTGAAAACGAGGACGCGGAACGTCCCGTGCTGGTCACTGGCCCAGGAGCAGTTTAGCGAGTCCCCCGAGGTCGTTGCCCCGAAACTCCCCCCCATGACCAGGTGTGTCTTCTCGGTACGCTTCGCGAGCAGCCCGAGCACAATACCGATGACACAGCCGAGAATCAGCGCTGGCAAAAGCAGCAGTTTGCTGTCACCCCGATTCCTGCTCATGTCTTGTCTCCGGTGTTGGGCGTTGAGCCCGATATGGACTTCCG